>Ga0335075_10011373_pt1 | contig 13460 bp, 12 predicted proteins | sample Lox_Sample_24_FD_206723 | JGI IMG/M metagenome (GOLD analysis project Ga0335075, IMG submission 206723) | Soil microbial communities from Loxahatchee National Wildlife Refuge, Florida, United States - Lox_Sample_2.4 | ecosystem: Environmental > Terrestrial > Soil > Wetlands | place: USA...
GGTGGGACCGGTGAACACCTGGTTCGTAGTGGGATCAGCGGCAGTGGTCGCGGGCGTCTTCGTGGCGCTGCTGGCGGGCAAGAACGACATCCGCCGCTTCTGGCAGATCCACAACATGTGAGAGCAGCTGCTCACATAAGACGATGGCCGTACACCGGGGTGTGCGGCCATCAGCGCTGTGAGATCACATCTCGTAGATGGTGGGGTAGGTGGTGTAGACGCGGCCGGACGGCGTGGTCCAGCGGAAGACGCCGGGTTCGGGTTGTTCGAGGTTCCAGCCGGGGGCTTGCTTGCACCGGTGGTGTCTTCGGCAGGGTGGCCCGATGTTGCATTGGCAGGTGCGCCCGGCGGGGTAGGCGAGGGTGTGGTCGAGGTCGTTGTGCTGGGCTTGGGCGCCGCAGCCGGGCGCCGGGCAGACCGCGGTGCGGGCGCGGGCCAGGTGGCCGAGCTTGCGGCTGGGGCGGTAGCGGTCTTCGGCGTTGCGGTGGTCGCAGCTGCCCGTGGCGATCGGGGTGAACGTGACGTTCAGTTTCCGCAGCAGGCCGGCGAGCGCGGCGGCCTGCCCCGGGTCGGGCCCGTCGCGGGTGCCGGGGCGGCCGGGCGGTCCGGTGCCGCGGGGGTCGGCGGGGCGGTCGGGGGGCAGGGGTGTCCAGGGGTGGGGGCCGCGGGCGCAGCCGTGGGCGGCGGCGGTGCCGTCGGGGGCGAGCAGGGTGATGCACCAGCGGCTGCGGGGGTGCAGGGAGGCGGCTTGGAGGAGGCGGCGGGTGTCGTCGGGGTCCAGCAGTCCCCAGCCGGCGGCCTCGCCGGCGGCGGTACCCCAGCCGAGGGCGGTGGCGGCCGGGATGGTGAGGTTGATCAGCGCCGGGAACGGCGCCGGCGGACCGGCCGGGGCGGCGGGAGCGCCGTCCTCTGGGCCGTCGCGGTCGCAGTTGTCGTCGGCGCGGTGGCCGCGGCGCTCGTGCTGCCAGTCGGCCAGGTCGGGGTAGCCGTCCCAGCTCTGGTCATCGTCGCCGTCGGCGGGGTCCGGGTCATCGCCGGCCCCGTCACCCGCGTCACCGGTGTCTTGGTAGCCGTGGGGCTGGCTGCCCGCCGGCGGGCGGTCGTCGCCGGGGTGGTCACCCGGGCCCGCGCCGCCGCGGGGCTGGCTGCCGGGTGCCGGGTGGTCTTGGCCGGGGTGGTCACCGGGCCCGGTGCTGCCGCGGGGCTGGCCGCCGGGCCGCGGCGGGCTGGTCAGGCGGGCCAGCGGGTCGCGGCCCTGGGTCAGGTCGGTGAACGCCAGCACCCGCAGCCGCTGCAGGGTGCCGGGCAGCCCGCCGCGGCGCAGCGTCACCGCCAGCGCGTCGATGTGCGCCTTGCCGGCCAGCGCGTCCCCGACCGCCAGCTCCCGGCCCGACAGGTAGGCGTTGCCCGATTCCTCGCGCCCGGCCGCCACCCGCTGCCGGTCCCGCCGCGCCTGCTCCTTGCCGCGCTGGCACGCCTCGGGGTCCAGTTTCATCGCGGTCGCGGCGGCCTTGCGGGCCAGCTGGTCATACCGCAGATGCGGCGCCAGCGGCGCCAGCAGCGCATCAGCGCAGGCGGCGTCCTCATCCGATAGGCAGCGGGTGGGCTTCCAGATCAGCCGCGCCCGGTAGCCGTCGATCAGCCCGGCCGCCAGCGCTTCGCGCGTCTTCGGCAGCCGGGTGTGCAGCGCCACGGCCATGTCCATCGTGTCGCGGGCCGCGTTGCCGGAGGTGACCAGCTCATAGCCCAGCTCGCCGTCGGCGAACTCGCCGTCGCGCTGTCCCGGCGGCACCCGCGCCGCGGCCGCCGCCTCGAACCGGGCGTCCTGGCGGCGGGTGAACTCCGCGATCGCGGCCAGCTCCAGGTACTCGGCGCGGGCCGCCAGCCGCCGCGCGGCGGCCACCGCGCCCAGCAGCTCATCATCGCCCAGCCGGGCCGGGTCGGCGGCCGCCCGCTCGGTCAGCGCCGCCAGCAGCGGCCCGGGCCGCAGCGCGGCGGCCGGCCGGTCCTGGGCGAAGACCTCCCCGCCCAGCCCGTCCGGGCCCAGCATGACGGCCAGCTCGGCGGGGTCGACGTCGGCGGCGTCCCCCAGGCTGATGGTGACCGGCGGCCGGGACTCGATCTCCTGCTCCTCGGGGATCCGCCGGCGGCCCGCCTCCAGGTCGGCGATGTACGCCGCCATGTCCGCGTCGCCGTCCCAGTCATCATCGGCCGCCATGGCCGGGGTCTCGTCCCGCGCCGGGTCGCCGGGCAACGGCTCCTCGCCGTCTGACCCAGGACCGGGGAACAAGACCTCAGACACTCCAGCTCTCCATTCGGGTGATCTTCCTGGAAAATTTCTTTATATGAACACTATATCGATCAGATCCGACAATCCGGCTCTCTAAAGGCCACTGTGTTCCAAGATCTTTTAATTGATTTTCGTTCACCGGCTCCACCTCGAATGGGCAGGGGGGATTATAGGGCTGATAGCGGAATGAGGCCGTTACGCCCGGGTCGTCCAGCGAGGTCCTGTCACGCGCCACTCCGCGTCCCAGGCGGCCATCCGGCGCTTGTCCAGCGCCCGGCGGGCCAGCATGCCGATGATGACCAGCAGGATCACGAGCGCGATGACACCGAACGCCCCGGCGAAGTACGCGATGCCAGACACCTGGGAGTCCTGCATCGGCGCATTGGTGAGCTGGCCGTCGCTGGTTACCCACTGCCGTATGGTCGCGCCCGCCACGGTGTCGAGTGGAACCGGTATCTCGCCGGTGATCACCTTGCCGTCCGGCGCCGTCCACCGGGCCTGCGCCTGCGGGCCTGCGTACGCGTCGCCTTGTGAGTCCAGCTTCAGCACGCGGGCCGGAACCTGGTGCCAGGAAGCCTCCTCGGTGAGCTGGGCCTCGTGGGCCCGCGCGAACGCCCACGAGCCGGATCCCAGCGCGGCGAACGGTGCCCCCGCGAGGAACGCGATGACGAGTAGGGCTAGCACGATGGTTTCCGCCCGGTCGGTGGCGCGGCGCAGCGGATTACGGTCGGGACGCCGGCCGCGGACGAACCTTCCCAGGCGGGTGACCCGCACATTCTGTCGCCTGGTGCCCATGACCCTCACCTCATCGGGGCGCTCGGGGACCTTCCCTTCTCAAGGATCGTCGTGCCGCGCCGTCGCCGGCAGGGCACTAGGTCCCGGCGGCCAGGGACCAACGCGGGTGGCCGCCAGACAGGCGCGGGCGCGAGCCTGGCGAATGGAGAGCGCCTACGGAGGAGGAAAAAGAACATGACTACGAGGGTGGGAATCAATGGCTTCGGCCGGATCGGCCGTGCCTTCACCCGGCTGGCGCTGGACCGGGCGGACCTGGACGTGGTGGCGGTCAACGACATCACCGACGCCAGGACTCTGGCGCACCTGCTGGAATTCGACTCCACCTACGGCCGCCTGAGCCGGACGGTGAAATACGGCTCTGGCTCACTGATTATCGGCGACGATTTGATCACGGTGCTGTCGGAGCGAGACCCGGCCAAGATCGACTGGGCCGGGCTGGGCGCGGACATCGTCATCGAGTCCACCGGCAAGTTCCGCACCCGCGAGGCCGCGGCCGCGCACCTGAAGGGCGGCGCGCGGAAGGTGCTGATCTCCGCCCCGGGCAAGGGCGCCGACCTGACCGTCGTGCTCGGCGTCAACGAGCGTGATTATGACCCGGAGCGGCATGACGTGATCTCGAACGCGTCCTGCACCACGAACTGCGTTGCGCCGATGGTCAAGGTGCTGAACGACGCGTTCGGCATCGAGCGCGGGTTCATGACCACCATCCACGCCTACACCGGGGACCAGATGCTGCTCGACGGGCCGCACAAGGACCTGCGGCGCGCCCGGTCGGCGGCGGCGAACATCGTGCCCACCACCACCGGCGCCGCCCGCGCCACCGGGGACGTCATCCCGGCGGTGGCCGGGAAGCTGGACGGAGTGGCCGTCCGGGTGCCAGTGGAGGACGGCTCGCTGACCGACCTCGCGGTGGTCGTCGGCCGTGACGTGACCGCCGAGGCGGTCAACGACGCGTTCGACATCGCGGCCTACGGATCGATGGCGGGGATCTTGCGGTACAGCACCGACCCGGTCGTCTCGCGCGACATCATCGGCGACCCCGCGTCCTGCGTGTTCGACGCCCTGCTCACCCAGGCGGCCGGCCCGCTGGTCAAGGTGTTCGGCTGGTACGACAACGAATGGGGCTACACGTCCCGCCTCGCCGACCTGGCCGCCCTTGTCGGAAGCCAACTGTGAGGAGGAACGTCATGGCAACCAGACCTGTCGTCGTCGGCGTGGACGGCTCCGAGGAGTCGCTGCGCGCAGTGGAATGGGCCGCTCGCGAGGCGGACCGGCACGGGGCGCCGCTGCGGATCGTGTCAGCGCCCGCCATGCCGCCCCGCATGTACGCATCCGGCGCGGCCCCGGAGACGGTGGCCAAGGTGCTGGGCAGCGTACCGCGCCGCGCGCTCGGCGAGGCCATCGCGAGAACCAGGGAAGTCGCTCCCAGCCTGCTCATCGATGCCGACCTGCTGACCGGGCCGCCGGCGCTGGCGGTCACCGGCTGCGGTTGCGGTGCGCTCATGCTCGTCGTGGGGGCGCGGGGCGCGGGCGGGTTCGCCGCAATGGTCCTCGGCTCGGTGAGCCGGTACGCGGCCATGCACGCCCCCTGCCCGGTCGTCGCGGTCCGGGAAGAGACCAGCGTCGTGCACCGCGAAGTCGTCGTCGGCATCCGCGACGCTCATGACACGACCGCCACCCTGGCGTTCGCGTTCGAAGAAGCGGCGCTGCGCGGCGCGACCCTGGTCGCCGTCCACGCCTGGTACTGGTTCCCCTCCGCGCTCGGCACCGCCGGTTCCGGGGAGACACAAGGAAGCGCGGCTGACCTGGGAAAGGTCTCGGCGGATGCCAGCGGGAACCTGACCGAAATCCTGCGGGCATGGCGAGAGAAGTATCCCGACGTACCGATCCGGCAGGATGTGGTGCGCGGTCACCCTGCCCGGGTGCTGGCCAGCTACACCGCCCGCTCCGATCTCGTGGTGATCGGCAGGCATGGCGGGCACGACACCGGCCCCGCCATCGGCGCGGTCCAGCACGGAGTGCTCAACCACGCCCACGGCCCCGTCGCGATCGTCCCGGTCAAGAACTGAAGGCGTGCGTCGCCTGCTCGATCGCGGACAGGTAGCCGGTCCGTCCCGGCACCACCAGGCCGGCTTCGGCCGACAGCAGGCCGCGCGGCTCGGCCACTGTGGCGAAGCCCTTGCGGCGCATCCACCCGGCCAGCCCGTCCAGCAGGTCCGCGGCGTAGCCGGGACCGTGTCGCAGCAGCGCGGACGTGGTCATCACGACGTCCGCGCCCGCCAGCAGGTACGCCGCGACGTCGGCCGCCGTCTCCACCCCCGTCGTCGCGGCCAGCGAGCAGCGCACCTTGCCGCGCAGCAGGCTGATCCAGGTGCGGGGCAGCGACGCCTCGCCGGGGGACGACAGCCGGAATCCCGACGAGACCGTGAAGCTCTCCGGATCGATGCCGGTTTGCATGAACCGGTTGAACAGCACCAGCCCGTCCGCGCCGGCCTGGTCGAGCACCATGGCCATCTCCCCGGGAGAGCTGAAGTACGGCCCGATCTTGACCGCCACCGGGATCCGCACCGCCGCCTTGACCGAGATCAGGACCTCGGTGTACCTCCGTTCCGCGTCCCGGGCCGGGATCAGGGGGTCGCCAGGCAGGTAGTAGATGTTCAGCTCGAGCGCGGCGGCGCCCGCTTCCTGGATGGCTGTCGCGTAGTCCGTCCAGCCGCCCGTGGAGACCCCGTTCAGCGACGCGATCACCGGCACACCGGGACCCGCCGCGGCCACCGCCTCCTCGATCAGGTGCAGGTACTGGTGCGGCCAGGGGTCGAACGTCGCCTCCGGCACGTAGCTGACCCCCTCGGGGAAGGAGTCCATGCCTGCTGAGTCGAGGAAAGAGTCCCGCGCGGCCTGCCGCCGGAGCTGCTCTTCGAACAGCGACGGCAGCACTACCGCGCCGATGCCGGCGTCGGCGAGCCGCCGCACGCCGTCGGCGGTCGATGTCAGCGGCCCCGCCGACGCGATCAGCGGGTTGCGCAGCCGCAAGCCCAGGTATGCCGTGGTCAGGTCCATCGCGCGCTCCCGTCCGCCGCCGGGACCCCGGCGGGCCCCGCGCGGCTATTTCCTCGCAGGGTGAGTTACGGCTCCAGGACGATGCGGGCCTTAGCCTTGCCGTGCAGCACCTCGTCGATGGCGTCGTTGACCGCGGCGAGCGGCCGGGTCTCGTAAATCACCCTGGTCCGGCCGGCCGCGTGCAGGCCGAAGACCTCCATCAGGTCGGCGCGGGTACCGACGATCGAGCCGATGACCGACGTGCCGTTGAGCACCGTGTCAAAGACCGGGATGCGCAGCGTTCCGGAGGCGGGCAGCGCGACAAGGACCAGCCGGCCGCCACGGCGCAGTCCCGCGTACGCCGTGGCGAAGGAGCGGTCGTCCACGGCCAGGCCGATCGCGACGTCCGCGCCCCCGTGCCGGCGCAGCACCTCGGCGGGGTCCTCAGCGCGGGCGTCGATGACGATGTCGGCGCCGAGGTCGGCGGCGAGCTGGAGCTTCTCGTCGGTGATGTCGACGGCGGCGACAGTGCCGCCGAAGATCTTGGCGTACTGGAGCGCCAGGTGCCCCAGGCCGCCGATGCCGGAGACCAGGACAAGGTTGCCCGGACGCACGTCGCCGACCTTCACGGCCTTGTAGGTGGTGACGCCCGCGCACGTCAGCGGGGCCGCCGCCACCGGGTCGATGCCGGCCGGAACAGGGGTAGCGAAGGTCGCTTCGGCGAGGAAGTACTCCGCATAGCAGCCGTCCACCGAGTAGCCGGTGTTCTCCTGCGCCTCGCACAGCGTCTCCCAGCCGGTGAGGCAGTAGCGGCAGGTGCCGCAGGCGTAGCCGAGCCAGGGCACGGCGACGCGCGTTCCGATTCCCGGGCTGGCGACCCCGGCGCCGAGGGCCGTCACGATGCCGACGCCCTCATGTCCGGGGACGAACGGGACGGTGGGCGTGACCGGCCAGTCGCCGTTGGCGGCGTGGATGTCGGTGTGGCACAGGCCGGATGCCTCCATCCGGACGACGACCTGGCCGGGCCCGGGCTCGGGTACCGGCCGGTCCTCGATGATCAACGGCTGGCCGAAGCCAGGCACGACGGCTGCTCGCATGGGAATCTCCTCCGGTTCACGCGGCGCACGATGGACTCTGGAACCTCGTGTTCATCTCTCAGCGTGTGCTCGCGGGTCCCCCGGACAGCAGGGCCGGACTTCACCGGGCCGGGGGCCCTAGGTCCCCGCCCGGGCCGCGCCTCACACGTCCGGCGGAGACCAGGACGCCAGTGCCTCGCGGACGACGGTGAGCCGACCGTCGTCCCAAGTGATCGCCGGATCGGGTTCGAGGAAGGCCGTCGCCACGCTGGCGAGGCCCAGGGCCGGCAGCGACCACTCATCCTCGCCCGCGGCCCCGAACGGGCGTGCCCGAACCCGGCCCCCGGCGATATCCGGCGTGGACGAGGCCATCATGACCAGGCCGCGCATGGTGGCATCCAGCAACGCGGCAAGCGTCTGGAACGTGACTCCGAGGCCAGGCCGCAGCCGGTAGCCGAACAGCGCCGTCAGCTGCTCCCACGCGGTCGCGACCCGGGCCAGGTGACGCCGCTCCGAGCGCGCGATGGCCGCCCTGACCTGATCGCGCAGCTCCCCATCGGGGATGCTCGCGAACGTCGCGTGCAAGGCCAGGTAGGTGCGCCACGCCGAAGACTGGCAAAGCGCCTGGAAATCCAGCAGCGACAGCTGGCGGAACAGCTCGACGACCAGGCCGTGGCGCAGTTCAGCCGTGCCCAGCCAGTCCTGGTGATCGGCGATGACCCGCCTCATCAGCGCCAGTTCGTCGCTGACGATCGACGGGACGACGTCTTCGGCTAGCGCCGTGACCAGATCACTGAAAAACAGGTCCTTGTGCGGCCAGCGGCGGTACGCGGCGCTTCGCGAGACGCCGGCGTCGCGGATCAAGTCCTCGAAGCTGATGTGCTCCAGGCTCACGGTCAGGCCGGTGTCCCGCACCATCGCCGCGGCGGCGCGTAGCATCCGCTGCTCGGTTTCCTCGTCGGAAAGGCGCCGCGGCCTCCGGGCCAGACCCGTCGGCGCCTGTCGGTAACCCGCCATCGAACACCGCCACCTTAGGACTTAGGACTCTATATCTCAAGTTTCGTATTTGGAATTCTATCTCTTGCAGTGATCGACCAAAAGAAGAGCCAAGGATGGTGGCGAAATGATCGGTAAGACGCGCGGGGGGACGCCAGTCAGCGTCTCGCCCGGAGATCCGCGGAAGAAGCGGCACTGGGGACGACGGATCCTGATCAGCGCCGCGGCACTTGTCGTGCTTATCGTCGCGGCGGTCGCCTTGTTCATCAAGCTGCAGCCCGCGCAGCCGCCGCTGGCACTGCCGGCGGCCCCCGCCAGCGCGCCGGCCGGGTCGCTCATCGGTACGTGGCAGGCGGTGCCGGGGTCAGTCGCGGGCTTCCGCGTCGAGGAGTCCGCCCTCGGCTTCAGCAACGACGTCACCGGCCGGACCGGTTCCGTCAGCGGTGCCCTCACGATCTCGGGCACCCAGGTCATCCACGCCGTGTTCCGGGTCGCGCTGACCACGATCAGGGTCAACGGCAAGACACAGCCGCAGGTCGCGGACAGCCTCGGCACTCAGGCGGATCCAACCGCCACGTTCGCGCTCAGCGGCCCGATGACGGCGGGCACCGCGTTCGCCGACGGCGCGACGATCACCCGCACGGCCGCCGGCCAGCTCACGTTGCACGGCGTCACGCGGCCCGCGACCGTCACGATCACGGGCCGCAGGGACGGGACGTCGATCCAGGTCGCCGGCTCGATCCCGGTCAGCTTCTCCGCCTGGGGCATCCGGCCACCCGGCGGCCTCGGCTTCTTCGGGTCGATCGCCGACCACGGCGTCGCCGAGTTCTTCCTCGTCCTGGACCGCGTATAGCGGGCGAACGCGAGCAACCCATATTCTGACGATGCGTCTTTCCAGGAAGGAGCTACCGGTGGAGCCTGATGCTGGCGGCCGCCCCGGACTGCTTCCACAGCTGCAGCTGGACGAGCTGCTCGCCGAGCTGCAGGGCCGGCTGCAGGCGGTCGTGGACACGAGAGACCGGATGCGCGGCCTGCTCGAGGCCGTCGTCGCCATCAGCTCCGGCCTGGACCTGGAGTCCACGCTGCGGCGGATCGTGGAGACCGCGGTCGACCTGGTAGACGCGACCTACGGCGCGCTGGGGGTCATCGGGGAAGGCAAGCGGCTCGCCGAGTTCATCCCGGTCGGCCTCAGTGAGCAGGAAATAGGCCGGATCGACCACTGGCCGGAAGGCCGCGGCCTGCTCGGGCTGCTCATCACCGACCCGCGGCCGCTGCGGCTGGCGAACATCGCGGACCACCGGGAGTCCTCCGGGTTTCCCGCCGGACACCCCCCGATGCGGTCATTCCTCGGCGTGCCGGTGCGGGTGCGCGACGAGGTGTTCGGCAACCTCTACCTCACGAACAAGCGTGGCGGCGGGGAATTCACCGAGGACGACGAGGCGGTCCTGACCGCGCTCGGCGCCGCGGCGGGGGTCGCGGTGGAGAACGCGCGGCTGTACGACGCGGCCCGCCGCAGCCAGCGGTGGATCCAGGCCAGCGCCGAGGTCACCACCGCGCTGCTGTCCGGCGCCGAACCCGACGACGTCCTGGCGCGCATCACTAGCCAGGCGCGTGAGCTGTCGGGCGCCGATCTCGCGGTGCTCGCGCTGCCGGACGAGGAGGGGCGCAGGCTCACGATCGCGCACGCCGACGGAGACGGCGCGGCCGAGGCGCGTGGCCTGGTGCTGCCGGCCGGCCAGTCGCTGTCCGGGCAGGTCCTGGCCAGCGGCGATGCGATCGTCACGCCCGACTTCGCCACCGACGACCGGACCGCCGCGGCGGCCAGGGCCGCGATGAGCCAGATCGGGCCGGCGGTGATCTTCCCCCTCGGCGCCCCGGGCAACCGGCGGGGCGTGCTCACGATCGGCCGCCGTCACGGGGCAGCGCCGTTCCCTGAGGCGGACGCGGCGTTCGCGGCCTCGTTCGCCGCGCAGGCGGGCGTCGCGCTCGAGCTGGCGGCCAGCCGCGCCGAGGCCGAACGCCTCTCGGTCTACCAGGACCGCGACCGGATCGCCCGCGACCTGCACGACCTGGTCATCCAGCGGCTGTACGCGACCGGGATGTCGCTGCAGGGCACGATGCCGATGATCACCAGGCCCGAGGTCGCCGACCGCGTCACGAGGGCGGTGGACGACATGGACGAGACGATCAAGGAGATCCGCGGCGCGATCTTCGCCCTGCAAGCGCGGGGCGCCGCCACCACGCCGGACCCGCGCGCCGACATCGTCAGCCTGGTCGAGGAGATGACGCCGATGCTCGGCTTCGCCCCCTCGCTGCGGCTGGGCGCCGGCCTGCGCGACCTGGCCAGCGGGGAGGCGACCGAGCAGGCGCTGACCGTGCTGCGCGAGGCGCTGTCCAACGTGGCCAGGCACGCCGGCGCCAGCCGGGCCGACGTGACCGTGGACGTCGATGACGACGGGAACCTCACGGTCCTGGTGACCGACAACGGCACTGGCGTCACGCCGGAAGGCAAGCGCAGCGGGCTGCGCAACCTCGCCGAGCGGGCCGCCAAGCTCGGCGGCGAGTTCCTCCTCGAGCCCGCCGACCCCGATGCTGAGCAACCGGGGACGAGGCTCACATGGCGGGTCCCGGCCGCCGCCGGCCGGCGCTAAGACGCGCAGCCCGAGATCCCGCCCGGCCCGCCGGAGTTCGTCCCGCGCGGACGGGTGCGCGACCTGGCCGATGATCTGCTCCGCCTGCCCAGACGCGTCGTGTCCCCAGATCACGGCCGTCCCCTGCTCGCTGACGATGAAGCTGTGCTGGAACGACGTCACCGGCCCGTCGAGCCTGGGCACCACGGTGGACACGTCCGCTTTCGGGTGCCACGACGGCAGCGCGATGATCGCCAGGCCGCCCGGAGAGTGCAGCGCGCCCACCACGAAATCCGTCTGCCCGCCGAACCCGGAGTGGATCCTCCCGCCGACCCACGTCGCGTTCGCCTGCGCGAACAGGTCGACCTGGAGCGCACCGTTGACCGAGACCATCCGCCGCCTGCTCGCTATCCGCGCCGGGTCGTTCACCGTCTCGGTCCGCAGCATCCGCACGTCCGGATTGCGGTCCAGCCAGGCGTACAAGTCGGGGCTGCCGAACGCGAACGACGCGGTGACGGGCTCTCCCGGGTCCAGCGCGCCCGCCTTGGCCAGGCCGAGCACGCCGTCGCTGAACATCTCCGACCACACGGTCAGCCGGTGCCTGCGTTCCAGCCCGGCCAGCACGGCGTCAGGGACCGCGCCGATGCCGAGTTGCAGCGTCGCGCCGTCGCCGATCAGTGCGGCTACCCGCGCGGCTATCGCGGCGGACACGTCCGTCGGCGGCCGCCGCGGCGGAGATGGCAGCGGCGCTTCCGCCTCGATCGCGTAGTCGATGACGTCGGCGGGCAGCACCGCGTCGCCGTAGGTGTACGGCATCCGCGGGTTGAGCTGGGCGATGACCAGCCCGCCACGGGCACGGACCGCCTCGATCGCGGCGGGCAGCACGTTCACTTCAGTCCCGAGCGACACGGTGCCGCCGGCCGGCACCGACGTCTGAACCAGGACCACGTCCGGCGGCATGGCCGTAGCCAGCAGCGCGGGCACTAGCGACAGCCGGCACGGGAAGTAGCTCAGCCGTTCGCGCCCGCGCATGCCCGGGCCCACGAACGGCGATTCGAGCGTCACGCCCTCCCGGTCTGGTGTCCCCGGCTGCGCGTTCAACCCGAACAGCCGGTACCGCTCAAGCGTCCCGTCGAGCGCCGCCAGCGCCCGCCACGGGGTGGCGTAATTGCCGCCGGCCACGACCCGCGGCGTCCCGGCCAGCGCGCCGAGCACCACCGCCAGCTGGCGTTCAGATATGACGCGCATCGCTGGCCTCCGTCCCGACGTGGCGGGCGCCGATGCGCCGTCCGTTCACGATGCTCGGCGAGATCCGGATGAAGTGATCATGACTCCCCGGCGCCCACGTCTCGAGCGCGGCGTCCTCCAGGTGGCGGATCTCCTGGGCGTCGGTCACGGCCCGGGATTGCCCGACGACGGTGACGCTCCACCCCGCGTGCCCGGCGGTGTCCACGCTGTCGGCCTCGAACGCCACCACGGCGCCGCGGGTCGCGGCCGCGAGCTTGCCGCCGGCGTCGGTCCTGATGACGATGTCGCCGTCGTCAAGCGCGAAGTTGACGAGTTCCACCGCGGGCAGCGCCTGCCGGGTGTACACGATCCGGCCGACGGGCACCGATCCCATGAGCCGCATGCACTCGCCGCGGGACAGGTGCTCGAGCGCCAAGCCGTTGGATTCCATGCCTAGCAGGATGCCTGGGAGCGGGCCGCCGGGCCGAGGGTACAAAGTCCCTAATCGGCGGGCCCTCTGCCGTGGTTCCCCCCATCGCGGGAGTCGCCGAACACGCGCACCGCGTAAGCGGCGGCCTGCGTGCGGCGTTCCATGCCCAGCTTGGCGAACAGCGCGGACACGTAGTTCTTCACGGTCTTCTCCGCCAGGAACATCCGCTCGCCGATCTGCCGGTTCGTCAGCCCCTCCCCGATCAGCTCGAGGATCCTGCGCTCCTGCGGGGTCAGACCGGCCAGCGGGTCGTGCTGGTTTGACTGGTCCCGCAGCCTGGCCATCACCTGGCCGGCCGCGCGCGCGTCGAGCATCGACTCCCCGGAGCCCACGGTCCGCACCGCGCCGACCAGGTCGGTGCCGCGGATCTGCTTCAGCACGTACCCGGCCGCCCCGGCCATGATCGCGTCGAACAGCGCCTCGTCGTCGCCGAACGAGGTCAGCATCAGGCACGCGACCTCGGGCATCCGCGACCGGATCTCCCGGCACACCGTGACCCCGTCGCCGTCGGGCAGCCGCACGTCCAGCACGGCCACGTCCGGCCGCAGCGCCGGGATGCGGGCCAGCGCGGAAGACGCGGTGCCTGCCTCCCCCACCACCCGGATGTCCGGCTCGGCCTCGAGCAGGTCACGCACTCCCCGGCGGACCACCTCGTGGTCATCGAGCAGGAACACGCTGATCTGCCGCGCCGCCGCGCCGCCGCTGCCGTCCGCCTGGCTCGCCATCGTGATCACCTGACCGTTCGCGTTCGATTACGGGACCTTCTATTCCGAACGGTCTCGTGGTTACCCGCCCAGCGTAGGCACTTCCGCCCGGCGCGGCTACGGACCTTGGTCCCGGCCAGGGAGGGCCGGATGGCTCCGCGGAACGGGATGTGCGTCCCTGACCGACGGTGAACGCGACGCCTAGCGTCAAGG
>Ga0335075_10011374_pt1 | contig 13460 bp, 16 predicted proteins | sample Lox_Sample_24_FD_206723 | JGI IMG/M metagenome (GOLD analysis project Ga0335075, IMG submission 206723) | Soil microbial communities from Loxahatchee National Wildlife Refuge, Florida, United States - Lox_Sample_2.4 | ecosystem: Environmental > Terrestrial > Soil > Wetlands | place: USA...
ACCGATCCGGGCGTCTACACCCAGGCGAACACCTGGATGAACTCCGCCAGCGCGGCCGGCATCGCGGTGGCGGCCCCGCTGACGGGGCTGGCCGTCCAGATCGGCGGCTGGCGGCTCGGCTTCCTCGTCGCCGCCGGTCTCACCGCGACGCTGCCGGCTCTCACCGTGGTCGTCAGGCGGTGCGCCCGGTAGCGACGCGGGCCTGGAAGTCAGGGCAGACGGCCTGGAAGTCGGGGCGTTGGGTGGCGGCTCGGCGCGGGCAGCGCAGCCCGTGGCTGATGGCGTCGCGGGCGGCCTGCGCCCGGGCGATCCGCTCATCGAGCTCCGCCAGCTTGCGCTGCGCGAGTTCTCGCCAGTCGGGGGCGCCGTCGCCGGGTGCGATCAGGGCCTTCTGCTCGGCCAGAGTGAACCCCGCCTCGCTCTGCAGCCGGATCGCGGCGACGATCGTGACCGCCGATTCCGGATAGCGGCGCTGCCCGGAAATCCTGGGCGGCGCCGGGAGCAGGCCCAGTTCCTCGTAGTAGCGCAAGGCGGAGGCGGCGACTCCCGTGCGCCGGGCCAGTTCGCCGATGGTCAGCTCACCGGGCGGGTTGACTTCAGGTCCGCTTGAAGGCATTGACTGCCGGTCATGGGAACACGACATGACAGAAGCATTCCACGGGCAGTGCGGCGGGCGATGACGGCGGCCGCCGAGTACGGGGTCCCGCGGGCTGCGCCGGCGGCTCGCGCCCGGCGGGCGGATCGCCATCGCGTCCCAGCCCCGCTGCCCCGGGGCCGGCGCGAGCACGTCCCGCCAGGCGGCCGGCGAAATCGAGAAGCTGCTGGCGGGCGCCGGCCTCACCGATCTGCGCACCGAGACCCTGCCGCTCAGCCCGCCGGTCGCCTGTGTGCTGGCCGTCAGTCCTGGACCGCCGGACCGGTGATGTCATCGATGGCCCGCATCTCTTCCGGGCTGAGCGCGATCGACTGCTGACCGGGTGTTCGATTACGCCGCCGGCGAGTTCCTGATCACCCAGCTCGATCTTCCCGTCGTCGGGCACGTGACGACCGCCTCGCCCGGGCGTCCCTTCCTCGGGGTCGGCCTGCGCCTCTAGCCGTCGCAGATCGCGGCCATGCTGCTGGAGTCAGCCGCCACCCTCGGCGGTGGCCCGGCTGCCCCGGCGCCCGGCATCGCCGTCGTGAGCGCCGACGGTCCCCTCCTCGACGCGCTCGCCCACCTGGCGGGTCTCCTCGAAGCCTTCCACCGGCACTTCCGGGCGCGGCTTCCCGGCTCGCTGCTCGTCTTCGACGTCGTGCCAGCGGCGACCCTGCGGGCTGTTCGCCGTCTACCGCGCAGGGTGCGCTACGCACTGCCCGTATTTCCCGTCCTCCGCGTCAGGTTCCGCTAACCCGGGCCCGAGATGAGGCTCGTCGTCCGGGGTCCTACCATCGGCCGCGGTGCACAACCTCGGTGAACGGCCGTCGCTTCGGGTTCCGAATCGGCGTGAGCGGCCGGTCGGCAGGGTAGCCGAGCGAGATGAGCAGGGCCCAGTCCCGGTCCTCGGGAAAGCCGAGTAGCTTGCGGGCGAGCGGCAGGTCGGCGACGCCCGCGTGGCTGCTGCCGATGCCCAGGTCGACCGCCGCGAGGGTCATCGCCATCGTCGCCTGCCCCAGGTCGAGCTGGGCCCGGCGGAACTCGTTGTCGGCCGCCGGGCCGATCACCACGATCGTCGCCGCCGACCCGGCCACGTGGCCGGCTCCGACAAAGACCTTCGACAGCTCGCGCAGCTGCTCGCGGTCGGTGACGAGGATAAAGTCCCACGGCTGCCAGTTCTGTGAGGACGGGGACCTGCGGCCCGCCTCGAGGATCTGGTCGAGGTCCGCCGCCGGGATCGGACGGTCGGAGAAGGAGCGCACGTTGCGGCGCGACTCGATGGCTTCCCAGGTCTGCATATCGGTCGCAACGCCCGCGAGGGCCGGTTCATTCTCGGCCCTCGGCAACGGGTTCTAGGGGAAGAGCGGCACTGCCGTCGCGTAGCGCAGCTCAAAGTAACTCCCCGGCTTGCGCGACTCGAGCAGGGCGGCCGCCTCGGCCACGTCGGTCCCCGGTGTCCCGGGTATCAGCGGGTCGTGGTGGCAGAAGCAGACCCTTCCCGGCGACATGGCTTCCACCTGCTCCAGCATGAAGCGGGCCGAAGACCCCTGGTAGGGCTCACCGGACACGTTGGGCCGGCCGGCCAGGGCCAGGAAGGCGGTGTCGGGTCGCAGGCCGGCGAAGATGCCGGGCCAGTACCCGGAGCTGCCGCTGAACAGGGCGGTGCCGTCCTCGGTCTGCAGCAGGTAGGCCAGCTGGCCTCCGTCGTGCATGGAGCTGTGGTCAAGCATGGTCTTCATGGCCTCGGCGACGGGAGCCGGCGCCCACCCGAAGCCGCCCGACAACGTGCTCCGAACCCGGAGCCACCGGTCCTGCGCGCTGATCCCGAGGTCACCGAGGCAGGCGACCGCCGAGTCGGAGTCGGCCGCCGCGAAAAGGCAGGAGTGCAGCGCCGGCAGCACCCGCACGGACGAACCCGGGCCGCAGCGCACGGTCTCGCCCCCCGTCACCATGAGGAGCTGCTCGTCGGGGACGCCGTCCTGGCGGAGGATGCGGGCGCTCTCCGGGGAGGCGACCACCGTGGCGCCGGTCGAGCGGGCGATGGGGGCGACGCCGTAGAGGTGGTCGAAGTGGGCGTGGCTGACGAACAGGAAGTCGGCCCGCGTGACCTCCGCGACGCTCAGGCCGACCGGATCCAGGCCAGGCACCCGGTCGAGGTAGCCGTCGAAGAACAGGTCGAGCCCCGGCCGGCGGGCGCGGAAGGTAGTGGTCCCGAACCACTCGACGGTCCAGGCGCCGCGTCTCATCAATGCCTCCCGTACTCGCCCCAGAACACGCGATTCCACCACCGGCGGGTGAGCAGCGCCCGCACGGTGATCCGGGGGCGATTCCCGTTCCAGCCGTGAATGCAGGTGCCGTCGTCGAGCAGGCAGTAGCCGCCGCAGTTGCCCCAGCAGTGCCGGCAGTGCCGTGGCCGCCTTGCCTCGAGCATGCGCCGCTCCGCTAGCAAATCTGGCGTGCCCGGTGGCGCGCTCTCCCGTCCCTCTCAGGGTGATGATACGGCGGCCTCGCCGGCCGGTCATGCGGGTCTCCCGCGCGCCGCTTACTTTCCTTGACAGCTATATAACTGATAAGGAATACTCCATGTCATGGCCACCGCCTTCGAGGTCCTCGCCGACCCCCGCCGCCGGCAGCTGCTCGACCTGCTCCGCGCGGGCGAGCGACCGGTGGGCGAGCTCGTCGACCAGCTCGGACTGAGCCAGCCCGGGGTATCCAAGCATCTGCGGGTGCTGCGCGAGGCCGGCCTGGTGACGGTGCGCCATGAGGCCCAGCGACGCTGGTACGGGCTGTGCCCCGAGCCGCTGGCCGAGATCGATGCCTGGCTGGCGCCGTATCGCGCCTTCTGGTCCGACCGACTCGACGCCCTTGCCCGCCATCTGGAGGCGAATCCGGAATGACCGCTGACCTGCAGACCATTGACGGCCGCCCCGCGCTGCGGTTCGAGCGCTACCTCGACCATCCGGTCGATCGGGTGTGGCGCGCCGTCAGCGAGCCGGCCGAGGTTCGCCGCTGGATGCCGGCCGCCGCCGACTGGACACTGACGCTGGGCGCGGTGTTCGAGCTGGGCGGGCAGCAGGGGCAGATCACCGAGCTCGATCCGCCGCACGTGATCGGCTGGACGTTCGGCGCCGACCGGTTCCGGTTCACGCTGGCGGCCAAGGGCGACGGCTGCGCGCTCGTGTTCACCCACATCTTCAACGACGCGGCGCCGGCCGCCCAGACCGCGGCCGGCTGGGAGTGCTACCTTGATCGGCTCGACGCGCAGCTGGCCGGCCAGGACCTGTCAGAAGAGCGCGCCCACCAGCCAGTCGGGGAGCGGCACGAACGCTACGCGGCCCGCTTCGGACTCGACCCCGCCCTCGGCCGGGCGTTCATCGCGACCCTCGGCTTTCGCGGGCCCAGCCTCGAGGAAGGCCCGGCGTTGCGCCTCGAACGGCGCTACGACCAGCCCGTCGAACGGGTCTGGCGCGCCCTGACCGAACCCGACGAGCTCCGCCGCTGGTTCCCGGGCGAGTTCGAAGTCAGCCACCGCGAACCGCCCTACCTGCTGGTCGGCGGCTGGCAGGGGGACGGCACGCTCCGCTTCGAGCTGCGGCCCGACGGCGGGGGATGCGTGCTGGTGTTCACCCACGCCTTCACCGACCGCGATCAGGCGGCGCTGACCGGGGCCGGCTGGGAGCGCTGCTTCGCCCGCCTCGACGCGGTGCTGGCCGGCCAGACCATGACCTACGACGATTCGCTGGCGGCCTGGCCGCGGGTGCACGAGCGGCTCGCCGCCGCCTGGGGCATCGACCCCGGCATCGGACGCGCGGTCTACGCCGGGCACACGGCCGGCAACGGCTGAAGCCGCTATCTGATCTGGAATCCAGTGATCCCCTCGGGCGGTTCGGCCTGCACGCGGACGTCCTTCACGACGGCGAGCCGCGGGCCGTGGCGCGACCATTCCACTAGGGTGTCGACCGCGTCAGCGGGTCCCTCGAACACGGCCTCGACGGTGCCGTCGGGGAGGTTCCGCACCCACCCGCGCACGCCCTGGCGCTCGGCCGTCCGACGGCACGCGTCGCGGAACGACACCCCCTGCACGAGACCAGAGATCAGCACCCGATAGCGAACCACACGAACCATCTTCCCCGCTCGTGCGGTGCCTCACCGGCCGAACCAGCCGAACGGGGCCCCTGACCGAGGGGGACGGGTCGCGGCGCGGGTGATCACGTTTTCCGTACCGGAGGGCGGCCCGATGAATTATCGGTCCCGTCCGCGTCGTACCTGGACGGACCCGTGGTGGAAGGACGGAATGATGACGGCCAACGACAGCGACACCGACGTGCGGCGCGAGCTTCTTGAGTACCTCGAGTACCAGCGGGCCTCGGTGCGCTCGATCGTCGATGGTCTGAGCGAGGACGCCTGGCACACGCCGGTCGTCGCGTCGGGCTGGACGGTCGCAGGCGTCGTGGAGCACCTCGGAGGGGCCGAGCGGCACTGGTTCCAGGAGGTCGTCGCGGGCCTGCAGGAGGATCATCCGTGGGACGAGGGGCGGCCGCCGTACGACCCGGCGATGGCTTTCACCTGCGATCGCCCGCTGCCGGAGGTGCTCGGCTACTACCGCGCGCAGTGCGACCGGTCCGACCAGATCCTGGCCGGCGTCAGCCTGTCCGACGCGCCGCGCGGCAGGCACGGGGATGGCGAGATACCCAACGTCCGCGTGGTGGTGCTGCACATGATCGAGGAGACGGCGGCGCACTCCGGCCATCTGGAGATCGCCCGCGAGCTGCTCGACGGCAAGACCGGCCTCGGCCTTCGGTAACAAGCGCCCGGCCAGGTCCAGTCGGCGCAGCCGCACGGGGTCGAGGAGGATGTCGATCTCGGTGATCCGTCCGCCGGAGATGGCGAAGCCCATGACAGAGACCGGCTCGCCGTCGGTGGTGACCACGGCCCCGGCCGCCCCGTTGACGAGGACGGGGTGGATCGCGACGGCGGGCTGGTTGAACATCGCCGCGCGCCTGGCGACCTCGGCCGACCCGCGCAGCAGCGCCGAGACCTCCGGCCGGGAGGCGCCGCCGTCCGCGCGGAGCACGGCGTCGGGGTCGAGCACCGCGACGAGCGCTCCCAGGTCCCCGCTCCGGGCGGCGGCGAAGAACGCCTGGACAACCTGCCGCTGAGCGGCGGGATCGACCTTGCCATCGGGGGGATGCGCGCCCCGCACCCGCCGGCGAGCCCGGCTCGCGAGCTGGCGGGCGGCGGCGGGGGAGCGATCGACCAGGGCAGCGATCTGCTGGAAGGGCAGGTCGAACATGTCGTGCAGCATGAACGCGAGCCGCTCGGCCGGGGCGAGCAGGTCGAGCACCACCAGCAGCGCGAGGCTGACCGAGTCGGCCAGGACGGCCTCGTCGGCCGGGGTGGGCACGTCACGGCGCTGGGCGACCGTTACGGGCGGCGGCGGATCTTCCTGGCCGGCGTCGTCATCTTCGCGATCGGCTCGGCCGACTGCGCCCTGTCGCCCGATGCGATCGCCCTCGTCGCCTTCCGCGCGCTCCAGGGGGCGGGAGGCGCGGCGATGCTGGCGCTGACGCTGTCCCTCATCACCGACACGTTCCCGCCCGAGACCCGGGCGGCCGCCATCGGCACCTGGGCGGCCGTCGGCGGAACCGGCTTCGGCGTCGGCCCGGCCGCCGGCGGGATCCTGCTCAGCCTCTCCGGCTGGGCCTCGGTCTTCTGGGTCAACCTTCCGTTCGCGGTCCTCGGCGATCTCGAACCGGTGGGCAGCCGCCCGCGGCTTCCCCGCCGCCATCCGGGCCGACGCGCTGCGGCAGGCGCAGAACGTCGCCGGAGCCCGGATCAGCGCCGTCACCCAGCGCCTCGGCGGCGACTACCGGCACCCGGCCGCCCCGTCGTTCGTGCACGGGTACCACGTCGCGGTGGGCGCCGGCGCCGCCTGCCTGGTGGCCGCCACGGTCATCGCCTTCGTCGGGTTCCGGCGGCCGGCCGGCCGGCCGCGCGCCGCCCGGTAGATCTGGCTTCGCGTCGAAGCGAGGGCCGCCTCGGCCGCGCCTCCTCCGCCGCCGCGCAGGACGGCCCGTAGACGGCGCCGGGGAGCGCCGTGCCGAGCGAGTGGTGGTACTCGAGCAGCCGCCGCGCTGTCACGGACGGCCGCCCGGCGTGCTTCCCCTCAAGGTTCGGAAACGGCATCCCGCCATGATCGCAGCGCCCGTCGCGCCGGCGCGAATCGTTTGGCGGCGGAGCTGGCCCCTGCTGTCGCCTCGCTGAAGACAATCGATCAGGGCGTGACGATCGCGAAGGTCGGGTCGGGCTGGTCGGTGAAACCGGCGATGATCTCGAAGACCCGCGCGTGCCCCACGAACTGCACGCCATCGGTGCCCCCGCCGGCCAGCATCACCAGCAGTTGCGGGCGGGTGAGGGTGATGACCGAGTCGACCGGCTCCTCGCGCTTGGTCGGGTAGTGGATCAGGGCGCCGTTGCTGAGCTCCATCCGGTAGGTCTCGCCGGAGTCGGTGAAGTGCCAGCGGATCGACGTGGTGACGTCCCACGCGCGCTTGCCGTCGATCCGGATCGCGAGGCTGTCGAAGAGCTGGGTGATGGTCAGCGCCGGCGCCATCCCGGCCGAGCTGACCACGGTCGCGACCGGGGCCGCGCGAAGCTCCTGCGCGCCCGTGAGGTAGTTGTTGCGCCAGGTCGCGCACTCGGCGCCGTAGCCCAGGCGGGTGAGCACGTCGTCGAGCAGCGCGCGGGCCGGCTCGTCATCCAGGTCGGCGAACACGGCGTGGCTGGCCAGCTCGGCCGCGAACCGCAGGTCGCCGGCGTCGGCGAACTCCCGCGCCTTGGCCACGGTCGCCGCGATGCCGCCGATGACCCGCACGTAGCGGGCGGCGGCGGCCTCCGGCGGATGCTGCCACAGGTGGGCCGGGTTCCCGTCGTACCAGCCGAGGTAGCGCTGGTAGATCGCCTTGACGTTGTGGCTGACGGAGCCGTAGTAGCCGTGGGTGTTCCAGACCGCCTCCAGCCCCGGGGGCATCTCGATCATCTCCGCGATCTCGCTGCCGACGTAGCCCTGGTTCATCAGCCGCACCGTCTGATCGTGCAGGTACGCGTACAGGTCGCGCTGCTGGGTCATCAGCCGCAGGACGTTGCCGGTGCCCCAGGTCGGCCAGTGGTGCGAGGCGAACGCGACCCGCGCGTCGTCGCCGAACAGCTCGATCGCCTCGGCGATGTACCGCGACCAGGCCCGCGCGTCACGGACCTGGGCGCCGCGCAGCGTCAGCAGGTTATGCAGGTTGTGGGTGACGTTCTCGGCCAGGCAGAGCGCCGACCGGTCAGGGAAGAAGAAGTTCATCTCCGACGGCGCCTCGGTGCCCGGCGTGATCTGGAAGACGATCCGCACCCCGTCGAGCGTCTCCTCCTGCCCGGTCCTGGTGATGTCGCGGGTGGGCGCGATCAGGCCGGAGGTGCCCATGGAGGTGCCGGAGCCGAGCCCGACCCCGATCATGCCGGTCGCGTTGACCGGCAGGTTCATGCCGGTGTGGTAGGCGCCGCGGCGGAGCATCGCCCCGCCCGCGTAGACGTTCTCGGAGGCCGCGTGCTCAAGGAATCCGTCCGGGGCGAGGATCGGCACCGAGGTGCCCGCGTCCACCACCCCGAGCACGCCGCCGAAGTGGTCGATGTGCGAATGGGTGTAGATCACGGCGGTGACCGGCCGGTTGCCGCGGTGCTCCCGGTACAGCGCCAGCCCGACCGCGGCGACCTCAGCCGAGACCGCCGGATCGATGACGATCACCCCGGTCTCGCCCTCGACCAGGGTCATGTTCGACAGCTCGATCCCGCGCAGCTGGTAAATGCCCTCGGTCACCTCGAACAGGCCCTGGATCGCGGTGAGCTGGCTCTGCCGCCACAGGCTGGGATGCACCGTGTCCGGGCAGTCGCCGGCGGTGGCCCGGGTGAACGCGTCGGCGTCGAACACCACCCGCCCGCCGGCCCCCTTGACCACGCCCGGCTCCAGCCTGGCGATCAACCCGCGGTTTGCGTTCTCGAAGTCGGTTCGGTCAGCAAAATCCGCAGGCATCCGCAGCTCCCTCGTCGCGCCATCCGACCAGTGAGCATCCTGACAGCGGGCGAACGGCGGAGCCTCACCCGCTCAGGGTGAAGCCGTCACCCGGGCCGCGCCTCGTTCAGGCCGGGCGGGCGGCGAACCAGGCCAAATCAAAATCATTCGTCAGAACGGACCGTTGCTCCGCCGGTCAGGAGCCAGGCTGACTCGTCACCGCGCCGTAGCGCAGCCCGTCCATGAGCAGGGCCACCATGCGCTGGCTGTAGGCAACCCCGTCGCCCGCGACCGGCATGCACAGCGTGGCCACGGCGTGCAGGAGCTCCCGCGGGCTGATGTCGGCGCGGATCTCGCCGCTGGCCGCCGCCGCCTCGAGCAGCGATCCGAGGGCGGGCTCCAGTCGTCCGGCGAAGTAGCCGGGCAGCGCGTCGAAGGCCGGGTCGCCGGAGTGCAGGGCGGCGGCGAGGCCGCGCTTGGTCGCGAGGAACTCGGTGTACCGGTGCAGCCACTGCGCCAGCGCCTCGGCCGGGTCGCTGGCGGCGGCTAGCGCCGGGGCCGCGTCCGCGCAGGCGTCCACGCCGCGCTGGAACACGGCCTTGACGAGGTCGGAGCGCTGCGGGAAGTGCCGGTAGAGGGTACCGACCCCGACGCCGGCCAGGTCGGCGATCTCCTTCGCGGGCGCGTCCACGCCCGATGTGGCGAAGACGGCCTTGGCCGCCTCGAGCAGCGAGTCGACGTTGCGGGCGGCGTCGGCCCGCAGCCGACGCGGCGCGCGCTCGCTGTTGTCCGCCACGGCACCTCCATTTGCTTTTCCGGAAAGCTATTCCATATAGTTCCGGAAGGGCGTTCCGCTTCGATCCAGGGTACGACATCGAGGGCGGGAGAGCTTAGCGCACCATGACCGTTATCTGAGGAGAGACCTTATGCAGTACCGCAGCCTAGGCCGGACCGGCATCCAGGTCACCCCGTACGCGCTCGGCGCGATGATGTTCGGGGCCCCGCCGGGCAACCCCGACCACGACGACGCGATCCGCATCATCCACAAGGCCCTCGACGCCGGGATCAACTTCGTCGACACCGCCGACCGGTACTCCGACGGCGAGTCGGAGGAGATCGTCGGCCAGGCGCTCAAGGGACGCCGCGACCGCGTGGTCCTCGCGACCAAGGTGCACGGCCCGATGGGCGATGACCCGAATGAGCGCGGCAACTCCAGGCGCTGGATCATGACCGAGGTCGAGAACTCGCTGCGCCGCCTGCGGACCGACCGCATCGACCTTTACCAGATTCACCGGCCGGACCCCGACACCGACATCGAGGAGACGCTGTCGGCCCTGTCGGACCTGATCCGCAGCGGCAAGGTCCGGGCGATCGGCTCGTCCACGATGCCCGCCTCCGACATCGTCGAGGCCCAGTGGGTGGCCGAGCGCCGCGGGCTTTCCCGGTTCAGGACCGAGCAGCCGCCCTACTCGATCCTTAACCGCGGCATCGAGGCCGAGGTGCTCCCGGTCGTCCAGCGCTACGGGATGGGCGCGCTGGTCTGGAGCCCGCTCGCCAAGGGGATGCTCACCGGCCGGATCCGCCGGGATCAGGAGACCGACCTGCGCCGCGCCGCCCTCTTCGGCAACTTCAGGGACGAGTCGCGAATCGACGCGGTCGAGAAGCTCATCCCGCTCGCGGCCGAGGCGGGTCTGCCGCTGACCCACCTCGCGATCGCGTTCGCGATCGCCCATCCGGGCGTGACCAGCGCGATCATCGGGCCGCGGACGATGGAGCAGCTGGATGACCTGCTGGCCGGGGTTGACGTGAGGCTCTCGGACGAGATCCTCGACCGGATCGACGAGATCGTGCCGCCCGGCACCGACGTCGGCGCGCCCGACGCGTCCGCCTACCTGCCGCCGGCCCTGCTGCGACCGAGCCTGCGCCGTCGCCCGGTCGGCGAGCGGGCCGCCGTGGCCTGACCGGACTGCCTCCGGCCGCCGTGCCCCGGTCCGCGCTTCCGGCAGGGCGCAAGATCCGCCTGGCGGGTGATGTGGAGCGCAGGGTCCGTTCGACATGATCGGGATGTTGACTTTGACCTGACCTGACCGGGGACGGGGGCGGAGATGGACCATTCCGAGGCGAGCAGGATCGAGCGGGTCATCAACCGTGAGCTGGGGGAGCGATTCCCTGACGGCGCGGTGCTGCGCGCGGTGCTCCTCCAGCCCGGCGACGACCCCGCCGTCGAGCCCGGCCAGCTGATGGTGCGGGTGTTCATCACGGCGCCGAGCGAGCGGGCGGAGTACGAGGAGACCCTGGCCGCGTTCCATGACGCGCACCGGGCGCGGCTGAAGACGCTCCGCCGGGAGCTGTCGGCGCGGCTACCCGAGGCCAGGCTGCTGGAGTTCACCTTCGATGACCCCGACCCCGCCACCCCGCGGATCGAGCTGCCGGATGACGGCGAGCCGATGTCTGGCCGCGAGATCGTTACCACCGCGCTTGAGTTGCTGCGCGCCAACTACGTGTTCCCCGAGGTCGCCGACCGGGCCGCGACCGCCGTGGAGACGCGGCTGGAAGCGGGCGAGTACGACGACCTCGACGAGCGGGCGCTGGCGGAGCTGCTCACCGGACACCTGAATGAGGTCTGCGACGACAAGCACCTGCGGGTTCGGGCGCGCGGGCCTCGTCCCGGCGGCCCGGGCCCGGACGGTCCCGGGCCGGGCGGTCCCGGGCCGGGCGGTCCTGGTCCGCGCCGGAGGGGGCCCGGCCCGGGGCCCGGGGGCGAGGAACCTGACGACCACGAGTCGCGGGTGCTGGCCATGCGCCGGATGGGACGGCTGGACAACTTCGGCATCCACCGGGTGGAGCGCCTCGACGGCAACATCGGCTACCTCGACCTGCGCCGGGTGCCCGTTCCCGCGATCGCGGGCCCGGCGATGGCCGCCGCGATGGAGCTCGTCGCCGGCACCTACGCGCTCATCATCGACCTGCGCCGCAACGGGGGCGGCGCGCCCGACGGCGTCGTCTTCTGGTGCAGCTACCTGTTCGACGAACAGCCGACCCACCTCAACGACATCTTCCGGGCCGACACCGGCGAGACCCGGCAGTTCTGGGCGCTGCCGTATGTCCCCGGACCCCGCTACCTCGACCGGCCGGTCTACGCGCTGAGCAGCAACCGGACCTTCTCCGGGGGCGAGGACTTCGCGTACACGCTGCAGGCGCTCGGCCGGGCCGAGGTCATCGGCGAGACGACCGGCGGCGGCGCCCACCCCACGCGCATGTTCCCGATCAGCCGCGAGGTCCACATCGGGGTGCCGTTCGCGCGCTCGGTCAACCCCGTCACCGGCGGCAACTGGCAGGGCACCGGCGTCGTGCCCGACCTCGCGGTGCCGGAAGCCGCGGCCCGCGACGTCGCCTACGCCAAGGCCCTGCGGCACGTGCTGGCGCTGCCCGACCTGCCCCCGCCGATCGAGGACGAGGCCCGCGAGGCACTGGGCGGGCTGCCGGCCGGCCAGTGAACGCGGCCGCCTGACCCGCCCGCGGTCGGCGCGTCCGCGCTAGCGCAGCGCGTCGGTGACCGGCACCGCCGGCGCCATCACGATCGCCGACGGCAGCGTCTCCAGCAGCAGCAGGACGGTCGCCGCGACCGCGAGCACGAACATCGGTGTTCTTCCTCCATCGGGTCTGTGGCTGGCCCTTCGAGGGAAGGGTTGACGGGCGGGGCCTGCGCCCCATCAGCCATTGTCCGCTCATCGCGCCGAACGGGAGCAATCCATGACAGAACCCACGCCGTACATCGACTACGCCAACCTGCCCAACCCCACCGAGGGGTTCATCATGACGATGTTCATCACCGTGCGGCACGTCGCGGCGTCCCGGGACTTCTACTCGCGCGTGCTCGGCGGCAAGGTGGTCCTGGAGGAGAACCCGTGCATCGTCAAGCTCAACAACTCGTGGCTGCTGATGAACCCCGGGGGGCCGCCCACGCCCGACAAGCCGGGCATCACGGTCGCCGACTACGAGCCGGGCGACACCACCTCGATCTTCATGAACCTGCGGGTGGCCGACATCCACGCCTGCTACGAGGAGTGGAAGGGGAAGGGGGCCGAGTTCGTGACCCCGCCGATCGACCGCGGCGCGGAGATCCGCTGCTACATGCGCGACCCCGACGGCTACCTGATCGAGGTCGGCCAGTCCACCGGCCTGCTGCAGGGCAAGCTGGCCAAGATACGGCCGGAGGACCTGCCGGGCTGAGCGTCTCGCGTCTGCTTGTCAGCGGCGTCGCGCTGACGCTCGATCTGTCGGCGGAGTTCACGATCGCTGCGGGTGCCCGCTCCTGGCGCCGATGACCCGAACCAGCCCGCCGGTCCGGGCGCTGAGCTCGGCGACCCACCCTCGGTAGCTGTAGAAGTTCGTGTCGGTCGCCCAGATGCGCGCGCCTGCCGCGGCGATTGCCCCGCCCGGGTTGTCCGACCGGAACGGTGGCCCGGCGATGCGCGTGATCGGCCGCCCGGTGGCGGCGCTGAACTCGTCGACCGCGCCGTCGGGCCGGGCGCCGTCGACGGCCTTCACCCCGAGATTCGTCATCAGCCAGACGCCAGCCCGGTCGGCGGCGATCGCGAAGGGGACGTTGGCGACCGGCGAGATGACCCGGATCAGCGCGCCGGTGTCGGCGTTGACCTCGGTGACCGACCCGCTGTCGACGTCGACCACCCAGACGTCGTCGCCTGCGGCGGCGATCGCGTCCGGCCCGCTGAGGTGATACTCGGGCTTCGAGATGAGCCGGATCAGCGC
>Ga0335075_10011376_pt1 | contig 13458 bp, 10 predicted proteins | sample Lox_Sample_24_FD_206723 | JGI IMG/M metagenome (GOLD analysis project Ga0335075, IMG submission 206723) | Soil microbial communities from Loxahatchee National Wildlife Refuge, Florida, United States - Lox_Sample_2.4 | ecosystem: Environmental > Terrestrial > Soil > Wetlands | place: USA...
CAGCACAGCCAGTCCCGCCACGCCGGAACATGTTCGTCGGTGAGCAGCGAGGCCAGTCCGGTGCTGAAGCTCGGCTGGCGGAGCACGATCTCGTCGAACGCGCCAGCCGGCGGCTCCATGGCCGCCAGCCACCCGCGCATGTCCGGCCCGTCAGGCCAGGCGTCGGTCCAGGTGAAGGGGTTGTAAGTCTTCTCGCGGTCGCGGCTCGCGACCCTGTCCCAGTGGTGGGCGGCCACCGCCGTCTCCAGCTCGAGCACCCGCTTGGCCGCAGTGCCGGCGTCCGGCAGGCCGGCCAGCTCGAACATGCGCTGCACATGACCGGCGAACGCATCGCGTACGCCAGCGAACCGCTCCTCGCGGTAGTAGCTTTCGTCCGGCAGCGAAATCGCGGCCTGCTCGAAAAAGACCAGGTAACGCTGCGGATTTCCGGGGTCTGTGTCAACGAAGAGCCGGTACAGACCCCCGATCTCCAGTCGCTCAAGCCGGCCGAGCGTCTCGAGCAGCTCAGGAACAGAGCTCACGGCTCGAGCCGTCGCGAGCGTCTGCCTGATTGGCTGTGACCCCAGATGCTCGGCCCGGTCCGCGTCCATGAAGCTGGCATACAAGTCGCCGAACTTGCGCTCCTCGCTGCCTTCTGGCGCGGTCGCGGCCTCCTCCGCGATCTCGCGCACGGCGTTCTCAGCCTCTTCAGCGAGAACCCTGAACGCGCCATCGCGCGCCCGGTCAGCGGGGATCTCGGTTCGCTCGATCCACCGGCCGTTGACATGGCGGAACAGGTCGTCTTGCGGGCGGATGCCGGGATCAAGCTCGTCCATGGGTATACCGGATGCCAGCGTCATGCGCTCTAGCCTAGGACGAGCGGCAGCGCGGATAGCGAACCACATAACCCCGCTCGCCGGCATTCCCCGCGCCCGAAATAGTGCCCTTCGTTGAGATCCTCGATCAGGCCGACGCCCGTCGGTCCCCAGCCGCATCGCTCGCGGGTCAGATCGCTTGAGGCTGGGTTGTCGACGGCGGCGAGCCCCGCCAGGAAATTCAGGTACGCGGGTGCCTCACCTGGCGTGACGCTCGCGACGGGCAGCCCGAGGTTCTTGCCGATGGTCTCAGCGATGTCCTTGAAGGCGATGCCGTTCTCGGCCACGCCATGCAGCCGGGTTCCCGCTGACGCCGACTCGACGGCGAGCCGTAGCAGCGTGGCGCCGTCCTGGGTGTTGACGGCCGGCCAGCGGTTGGAGCCATCGCCGACGTAGGCGGCCGAGCGTTTCTGCCTGGCGAAGCCGATCAGAGCCGGGACGAAGCCTTCCTTGTCGAGCTCGGAGTGGACGACCGGCGCGAACCGCACCACGCTGGCCCGCACACCATGGTCGGCGAAGGCGATCACGTCGTTCTCCCGGCTCGCGACCGGGATGCCTTCGGGCGCGAAGTCGGTCTCGGTGCCCGGGCGGTCGTGGATGCCCATCATGCCCAGCATCAGCGTCCCGCCGACGCCGACGAGTGGCTTGTTACTGCCCTCGAGGGCAGTGCCCATGGCCTTGATCGCCTTGCTGTCGGCGACTGCGGCGCCGGCCATATCGCCCGCATACACCAGGTCGTGCTTAAAGGCCAGGTGGATGACGCCGTCCGACTCACCGGCGGCTCTCGCGAGGACGTTAAGGTCGTCGAGGCCGCCCCGCACGACCTCCGCGCCGGCGGCGGTGAGCTTATCGGCCGATGCGTCCGACCGGGCCAGGCCGAGGATCTGGTGACCGGCTCCGAGCAGTTCTGGGATGAGGGCGGAGCCGATGTGACCGGAGGCTCCGGTGACGAAGATGCGCATGTGCACTCTCTCACTTTCATGTCAGCTTCTGACATCACTGTACATCATGATGTCAGCCTCTGTCATCATCTACCATTTCGCCGGAAGGCGGGATCCCGCCGGTCCTGATCACCGCCCTGCCGCGCCTGAATGGCGGTCCCGAAGGCCTTTACGACGAAGTGCAGGCGTTTATCGCCGAGGCGTTCGAGCGATTTGACGTGCCCGTGGTGGAAGCGGGGTAGCACCGGGGCAGCATGCAGACCAGGCCAGGCACATGATGTAGTTGAAAGCACCATGGCCACTCACGTCCGCAACACCAGCGGTGCGATCGAGGAGCTCGCTCGGAAGCGTCTGGGTTTCGATCGCCTTCGCCCCGGACAGCTGGCTGCGGTCGAAGCTCTGACCAGTGACAGAGATGCGCTTGCCGTGCTGCCGACAGGCGCCGGGAAATCGGCGATCTATGAGCTGGCGGGGCTGCTGCGTTCGGGGCCGACTCTCGTTGTTTCCCCGCTGATTGCGCTTGAGGACGATCAACTGGCTCACCTCCGCGCGGCAGGGCTGCCGGCGATCGTCCTGAACTCGCGGCAGGGTGCCCGGGCACGCGCGGCGGCCCTGCTGGCCACCTGCGATTCAGACACGTTTGTCTTCCTCTCGCCGGAACAGCTGGCCAACAAGGAAACCCGCGAGACGCTGCGCCTGGCTAAGCCCGGCCTTTTCGTTGTGGATGAAGCCCACCTGATCAGCCAGTGGGGCCGGGACTTCCGCCCTGATTACATGCTGCTCGGCGCGCAGGCCGACGCCGTCGGCGCGCCAGTCCGGCTGGCCCTGACCGCGACTGCCGCGCTGCCCGTGCGACAAGAGATCGTGCGGCGGCTCGGACTTCGCGATCCCGCTGTGGTAATCGGGGACTTCGACCGGCCCAATATCCATTTCTCGGTGCATCACGCGGTCACCGTGGAGGACAAGCGGAGCGAGCTTACCCGGGCTGTGGCTGAACTCGGAGGCTCCGGGATTGTCTATGCCGCGACGCATGCCAGCGCGCAGAGCGCTTATGACACCCTCACATCGGCCGGCGAGCGGGTCACGCTCTACCACGCCGGCCTGCCGGGCCACGAGCGGGAAGACGCCATGCGGGCCTTCCTCGGTGACTCTGCCAGGGTCATTGTCGCGACGATCGCGTTCGGCATGGGGATCGACAAACCAGACGTGCGCTGGGTGCTGCACTTCGACGCGACGCCGTCGGTCGACGCCTACTACCAGGAATTCGGGCGCGCGGGCCGGGACGGCGAGCCGTCGCAGGCCAGGCTGATCTACCGGTTCGAGGACTTCGAGCTGGCGAAGCACCTCACCGCTCGCGGTGTCTCGAGTGCCGCGGTGCAGCAGGCGGCGGCCGCTCTTGCGGCCGGAAAGCCCGTTGAGCCGGCGGCCCGGCGGCACACGGCGGCACTGGTCCGACTCGCCGATCTCGGGGCCGCGGCCTGGCAGGCAGACGGCGAGGTCCGCTGGACCGGGGCGATGAATGTGGCAGCCGTCTTTCCGGCGTCCGAGGCAGCCACCGACCACGAGGACGAAATAGAACGCACGCGGCTGACGATGATGCGCCGCTATGCCGAGCACACTGGCTGCCGGCGGTCGTTCTTGCTGACGTACTTCGGACAGGACTATTCCGGGCCGTGCGGCAACTGCGACAACGACCTGACGAATGCTGATGCCGCGCCAGCCGATGTTCCGTTCGCGGTAGGCACGCGAGTCGTAAGTGACCGCTGGGGTGCGGGCACGGTGCAGCGATACGACGCGGACCACGTCACAGTGCTGTTCGACGAGCATGGCTACCGCGAGCTGTTCCTGCCGGTCATACGTGAACGCAGCCTGCTGCAGCCCGAATCCGGCGAACCGAGCTAGTCATTGCAGACTCGGGGCTCGTGCCAACGCCGGTGAACCGGCGCGCAGGACGCGAGACGATTGGCTGATGGAAGTCCGGGCAAGGGACGGGCGCGTGATCGCCCTTGAGGTAGTCGGCGATCGTGACGCGACACCTGTGCTTCTCTGTCACGGGCTGGCTGACTCGAGTCTTGCGGCGCAATGGCTCGGGCCGGCGGCGAAGCGTCTGGGACTGTGCGTGATAGCCCCGGACCGCCCAGGGATCGGCGGCTCGGACCGAGGCTGGCTGGATCTGCTCGGAGACTGGACTGACGATGCAGCCGTCGTGCTGGACGCGCTGCAGGTCGACTCGGCAGCGCTGCTCGGCGTCTCCGGCGGAGGTCCGTATGCGGCGGCGTGCGCTGCCCGCCTTCCCGCCAGGGTTCGCACTCTCATGCTCGTCTGCCCGCTCGGCCAGCCTGACTGGCCCACCAGAGGCATGGCACAGGGGGAACGACTCTCGCTCGCCTTGGCCGCCCATGCTCCGGCATTCAGCGGCTGGTCGATGAGCCGGCTAGCCGCACTGGCGCGCCGCAGCCCGGGTACATTTCTCTGGCTGGCGGGAACCAACCAGCCCGACGTCGACGTCCGCGCTCTGCAGCAGCCGGGTATGCGCGAGTCATTCCTCACCTGCTACATCGAGGCCTTCCGGCATGGCAGCTGGGGAGTGGCACAGGATCTGCGGCTACTCACCCGCCCGTGGGGCTTCGACCTGGGCTCCATCACAGCACCCACGTCGATACACCACGGAGATGCCGACGCCACCGTCCCGGTCGAGCACGCACGCCGCTACGCCGAGTCGATCCAGGGCGCGCGGCTTCAGGTACACCCCGGCCAGGGTCACTTCTCGATCCTCAGCGAGCCTCAGGACATGCTTGCGGCGCTTGCTGAATAGTGGCGTGCTACCGAAGGTCTTGGACGGCTACTTGTTCTCGCTCACGGGCCTCGAGCGCGCAGGCCCGAGCTGGCCGACGACCTTGCTAGGTGCGCCCACGTTGAGACTGGCGGCAAGCTCCGAGAGCACTGCCATGATTTGCTGGGCGTGCCGTTCATCCGGGTCTCCCAGCGCGCTCAGGAGCGTCGCATCGACGTGCCTCGCGCTCTTCCCGGCCACCAGATCGCGATGGGATGCGGGGACCTGCACCAGGGTGCGCCGGCCGTCCGACGGATCCGGCCTGGTCTCGGCCATTCCGAGCGTGCGGAGCCTGCTGACCGACTCAGAAACATAGCTCTGCGGAAGGCCCGTCCGCGCTGCGATATCGGTGATCGAGCTACCGGGATGACCGAGAACGTCGCGCATGACAAGCAGGCCGCCGGGCGGCAGGGCGCGGCCCCCTGCGCCGGTAGGTGCAGCGATGGCCGACCGAGATTCCCCAGCGTCAGTGCCACGCTCCTCAGCCCCGCTGCCGCCGCGCAGAACGCGCTCGCCGATCCGCGCTAGCTGCCGTCCGAGGACGATGAGATCTAGTGCGTCCATCCCTGGGAAAGTATACATCGGTACCGATGCATCTATACCGATGTACCGGCGTCCGACGCCGCGCGAGGCGAGCCGGCCCTTGCGTGCCGTACACTGTGCGGGGTTCGCCCTGCGCTCGTAGCTCAACGGATAGAGCATCTGACTACGGATCAGAAGGTTGGGGGTTCGAGTCCCTCCGAGCGCGCCAGTTGCTCCCTGATCATGGCTGTGGTCGCCTCGCGGAGCGCATAGGACCGGTCGTCATGCCTTAGGGACGTGGAGGGCGGCGATGGCCTGACAGGGATGAGCGCGCCAAGCCCGCATGCACTTCCGTCCGGCTAACCAAGATCGGATAATGCAGTTATGGCCGCTGCGGGAGCGATGTGCGCGCACAGTGGCTGACGCGCTGTCGCCTGACCGCCCGTGGGCTCGGGTCCGGCAGCTGGATGCTGAGCGGGTCGTCGCGGAGGTTGCGGCTGAGACGGGCACGCGGTTCACGCTGGAGGGTCCGTGCCCGGGCGGTCAGGTGGGTGCAGCCTATGTGCGCTGGCCCGATGGCCACCGGGCAGTGCTGACCTGGCGGCCAGGTATCAAGCTTGCGGAGGTGCGCCGAGGGCCGCTGGCAGTTGTTGATGCGCTCCGGGCGGTCGGGTACCCGGCCCCGGCAACGGAACTGGCAGTGCAGATCGGCGAATCCGTCGTCGTCATCCAGGAGCTTCTCCTCGGCACCAAGATCGATCATCTGGACAACGACGCCCTGGGCCAGGCGCTAGCTCTCAACGCACTGCAGCGAGGCCAGCTGGCTCAGCGAGGCGACATTCCGCTGATGAAGCTCTTCCTGTGCAGCGACGGTCCGGGATTCTGCCTGCACGAGCCGCTGCGTCAGTTCAGCCAGCGCAGCGCAGCGCTGGACGACTGGATCCGCGCTGTCGGGACTGAACATGACGATCTACTCGCCGGGGACGACGCAGTGCACTGCGACTTTCATCCGGACAACATGCTGCACAAGGGCGGCGCCATCACTGGCATCGTCGACTGGGACGGCGCCTGCCGTGGCGATTGCCGGCTCGACCTGATCACGCTCCGCTTCGGCGTGCTCCCCGGGAAGTGCGATCCGGGAGTCGAAGGCCGGCTCGACGCTATCCTGGACGGGATGCCGGACTCCGTCCTCCGGCCGGCCTGGGCGCACATGAGCCTGCGCATGGCCGACTGGGCCATCCGCCACTTCGGTACCGACGACGTCGAATACTGGGTGAGCCTGGCGGAGCGGCGTGTGAGCTGATGGCGCGAGAGATGACTGGCTGCCCCGCTGACAGGCAGCTACGAACACCTGCGGACGGCTTCGCGGATCTGCATCGGTTGCCGGAGGTGTACTTCGCCCCGCTTGCCGCAGCCGCCGGGCGCTCCTGGGTAAGTGGTCTGCGGGCCCGGGTGCACAACGTCGCCCGTAACTGGGACCTCGTCGTGCACGACGGCGACATCCGGCACGGCTATCGCGCGGTGGTTGTCCCGGTCGAGCACGCTGGCCGGCCGATGTCACTCAAGCTTGCCTGGCCCGCGAGGCACACACGCGCGGAGGCAGCCGCGCTCGCCGCCTGGAACGGCCGCGGCACTGTCGAGCTGATCCGGTCCGACGACCGCCAGGGCGCGCTCCTGCTTGAGCGTCTTGACGCATCCCGGCCCCTAACCCGGCTGCCGCTCGACGAAGCCGCCAGGATCAGCGGCGGCCTGATCCGGACCCTCGCCATCGCGCCGCCCGGCCCGCCCGGCCCGCCCGGCCCGCCCGGGCCGCCCGGGCCGCCCGCGCGACCTGGGCCGCCCGCCGCGTTTCTCACCACGCAGGACGAGGCACGGCGGCTGACTGCATCCCTGCGCCGACGGCAGCGCGAGCTCGGCTGCCCCGTTCCGGCGGACTGGATTCAGCTGGCCACAAGAGCCGCGGCGAACCTGGCGGAGAGCCCGGCGGATGTCCTGGTGCACGCCGACCTGCACTACGAAAATGTCCTGGCGAGTTACCGCGCGGGCAAGCCGTGGCTTGCGATCGACCCGAGCGCGAGGACGGGTGACCCCGAGCGGTCTGTCGCGGAACTGCTGTGGACCCGGGCGGCCGAACTGAGCGACTGCGATGCGATCGTGGCGCTGCTCGACGAGATCTCCGGCGCCGGTCAGCTCGACTCGGGCAAGGCAGCGGCATGGGCCTTCGTGCGCACGATCGACTACTGGCTGTGGGGGCTCCGGCATGGCCTCACCGAAGATCCCCGCAGCTGCGAACGCATCGCAGCAGCGCTCGTGGCTCGTTGCCGGCAGGCGGCTGCCGCGAGAAGCTGACGCAGTGAACCCGCTCCAGCTCATCGTGCTCCGCGGTAACTCTGGCTCCGGCAAGACCAGCGTCGCGCTGGCGCTACGGGAGCACTACGGTCGCGGTCTCGCCTGGGTGAGCCAGGACGTCCTGCGGCGCCAGATCCTGCGCGAGTACGACAGAGCCGGAGCACCAAACATCGGCCTCATCGACCAGGTAGCCAGATATGCGTTAGCGGCGGGCTATCACGTCGTTCTCGACGGGATCCTGAACGCCGGCCGGTACGAGCAGATGCTGGCCGGCCTGCTCCGCGACCATGACGGACCGAGCCACTTCTACTATCTCGACATCAGCCTCGAGGAGACGCTCCGGCGGCACGAGACCCGCCCGCAGCGCACCGAGTTCAGCGCGGCGGACATGCGCAGCTGGTATCAGCCGCGGGACTTGCTGGCCACGGTCGCCGAGCGCGTGATCCGCGAGGGAAGCACGCTCGATGAGACAGTCAGAACGATCCTCGCCGAGACAGGTCTGCTCTCAGCTGGCCTGGCCGGCGAAAGCCGGTTCGCGTAGGCCCTGCGCGCCCACGCGGAGCCGGATTCACTGGGCCGAATCCTGGCCGCGACAGGGCGTCATCGGGCAGAATGCCCAGTTACCCAGCACCGCCGGCACCCCCCCGCTTATTACCGGCCGGTAATCGGATGGGCAGCCCGACGCTCCTCGCCGAGCGACGGAACCGCCCAAACAGACCGTTGATTTCCTGGCAGGGCTGGGGATACCGTCTAGTCGGCATGTAGTTAACAGCCCCGCAACATCCTCTGCAGGCACCCATCCGGTCGGCAAGGAGGACCGTATGACAGCTACCACCGCGGAGCCAGTCTCCGGCCAACGGGGATTTCTCTCCTCGCTGATCCATCGCCAGCTTGACAGTTATCCGGAAAATAACGCCAGGATCCTGTATCTGGCTATCACCGTTCTCGCCACGATCACGCTCTACTACGAGCTCTACGTCGGCGGCTCGGTCTCCACGCTGATCCTGGCCCATTTCGGCATGACGTTTAAGTTCTACGTCGTCGTCCTGGCCTTCGGTAACCTGATCGGCGCCTTCGGCTCGCTGTTCGCAGGGCTGACGGACCGATTTGGCCGGGCGAACCTCGTCGTGTTCGGCCTGCTGTTCACTGGCGTGTTCGTGACCTGGATCCTGCCGGTCGCGCCGAACAAGTGGGCGTTCAGCATCGAGGGCTTTGTGGTGGGCATGGTCGAGGGCATCTGCCTCGTCGCCACTCCCGCCCTGATCCGGGACTTCTCCCCGCAGGTCGGCCGAGCAACGGCGATGGGCTTCTGGACCAGCGGCCCGGTGCTTGGCAGCCTCATCGTTGCCGTCGTTGGAAGCATCACGATCTCGACGGCGGACAGCCTGATTCCCTCGTTCTGGAGCCACGAGTACCGCATCTGCGGCTATGCGGGCCTGGTGGTGTTCCTGATCGCGCTGGTTGGCCTGCGTGAGCTGTCACCCGGTCTGCGTGACCAGCTGATGGTGACGATGCGGGATCGCGCGCTCATCGAGGCGCGGGCCAAGGGCATCGACATCGAGGCTGCGCTCAGGCACCCGTGGCGGCAGCTGCTGAAGTTCGACATCATCATCTCGGCGCTCGCAGTGTCGATCATGCTGCTGATCTACTACACGGCCGTCGGCTTCAGCGTGATCTACCTGTCGACGGTATTTAGCGAGAGCCTGAAGAACGCCAACGGACTCGGCAACTGGAACTGGGGCTTCAACGCCATCGGGGTGATCCTGATCGGGATAATCTCCGATCGGTTCCGGGTGCGTAAACCGTTCATGGTAATCGGCGGCGTCCTCGCCGCGGTGATGATCGTCCTCTACCTCATGGAGGCGGGCAAGCACCCCGGTTACTACACCATCGCGATCATGCTGGCTTTGATGGCTCTCGGGCTCGGCATCGCCTACACCCCGTGGATGGCGAGCTTCACCGAGACCGTCGAGGACCGCAACCCGGCGCTCATCGCTACCGGACTGGCGATCTGGGGCTGGATCATCCGCGTTGTTGTCTTCGCGTCGTTCCTGCTGATCCCGGTCGTCATCAACACGGTGACCCCGCTGGTCCAGTACGGCGGCAACGTCGCCGCGTACGCCGCGAAGTACCCGGCGCTGACCTGGGCAGGCACCCCGGCTGGCAAGACGGCCATCGCTGACTACACGAAGTACCAGGCCGACTTCGCCTTCGCGACCGCCCATCCGTCGGTCGTGGCGGCGGCGACGACCTACTCGACGCAGCTCGCCAACTCCGTGAGGTTCGCTCCTGAGCTCGCGGTGATGGGCGCCAACCCGACCCTCTTCGCCGAGGCGGCCCACTACACGGCGAAGACGATCCCGGCCTCCCTGGAGGCGAAGCTGATTGCCGCAGCGGGTGGCGGAAGCAAGGGCATCGGGATTCTGACCACGATCGATGCCAACCAGGCGGCGATCACCGGCGTCATTGCCGTTCAGTCGCAGCTGAAGGCCCTCGCGCCGTACGCAGCACAGCTGACGGCACTGTCCAAGGTGCCATTGTCCGCGGACGCTGCCGTCAAGGCGGCGTCGGCCGACCTGGCGGCGCTGGGCAAGGTTCCGCCGGCGGTGTCCGCCTACATGACGGCTCACGCCGCGGCTGTGGTCTCCGCCTCGGCGAAGACGGCAGGCCAGTGGAAGACCTGGTACTGGATCTGCTTCGGCGGTGTCATCTTCTTCCTGCTCAGCATCCCGCTGCTGCGCGGGCGCTGGCGGCCGCGCGACGCCAAGCGCGACGAAGATGAACACGAGGCGATGGTGCAGGCCGAGCTGGCCAAGCTCCGTACGTCGAGCTGACCGCTCGGTTCACTGCAACGGACCGGCGGGCCGCCACCAGCGGCCCGCCGGTCTTTGCATGCGGGTCCCGGTCGCATCCGGTCCCGCATGCCACGCGTCCCCATGACGGGAACGGGGCCGTCTAGCGACCTGCTCTTCGTCACTGCCCGGCCACTCCTGGCCGGTCAGTACCGCTGGTGCATGAGCTTCCGGACTTCCGCCAGAGTCTGCGACGCGATGGCACGTACCCGCTCGTTGCCAGCGGCCAGCACGCTGCGCAGGTAGCCAGGGTCGGCCGCCAGCTCAGCGCGGCGGGCCCGGATCGCCGCGAACCTCTCGTTGACCGCCTCAGTGACAGCTGCCTTGAGTGCTGCCGCACCACCGGCACCGGTCTCGTCCGCTACCTGCCGGGGATCGCATCCGCGGCAGAGCGCGGCTAGCAGTACCAGGTTCGACACCGCGGGCCGCCGGCCTGGCTCGTAGCTGATGACCCGCTCGGCATCGGTCATCGCGCGCGCGATCAGCCGCGCCGTCTCGTCCGCGGTGGCGCGGATCGGCACCGAGTTGCCGCGGCTCTTGCTCATCTTCTGCCCGTCTGTGCCAAGGAGCAGGGGCGCGTCGCTGAGCAGCGCATCCGGAACAGGGAAATACGGCTCGCCCGGGCAGTAGCGCTCGTTAAACCGGCGGGCGATCGTTCTGGTCAGTTCCAGGTGCGGGAGCTGATCCCGGCCGACCGGCACCAGGTTCGCGCGGCAGGACAGGATGTCCGCCGCCTGGTGGACCGGATAGGTGAACATCAGGCCGGACACGTTCGGCGAACCTGCTGCCGCCACTTCCTCCTTCACAGTCGGATTGCGGGCGATCTCGGCGACGCTGACCAGGCTGAGGAACGGCAGCATCAGCTGGTTCAGTGCCTCCACCTGGCTGTGCGCGAAGATGGCCGCCCGATCTGGGTCGATACCGACCGCGAGGTAATCGGCGACCAGGCCGATGACGATCTCCGGCAGGTCGCCGGCCGCGGGCCGGTCGGTGAGCGCCTGGTAGTCGGCGATCAGCACCAGCAGGCCGACCCCGGCGTCCTGCAGGCTGACGCGGTTCTCAAGCGAGCCGAAGTAATGGCCGAGGTGAAGCGGGCCGGTCGGCCGGTCGCCGGTCAGCATCAGGAACGACGCGGGATCACGCTCGACCGTCTGGGCGAGTGAGACCGAGCGTTCCTGGCTGGCGCGGGCGGATGGTGTTGCGGTAAGCGTGGGCATCGTGACCTCCTGGTGGAGCCGCTGAGCTGGGTGAGGCCCGCCAGGAGTCACGCCGACATGAACTGACGGCGCCGCCCAGCGGGCGCGCCGTCGGAGAAATGCAAAGACTGGCGGCCGCTTAGCGCGACCACCACCAGCAGGTGCGAAACAGTCGTTGCACGCTTACAGCCTAGCCGCGCACGAGGTCGCTGGCGAGAAGCTGACAGCCGGGCAGGATCAGCTCTTCGACCGCAGGACGGATACCGGTCAGTATCCACCGGCAAAGCCCGGCGAGCTGGAAGCTGATCAGCGGCGGTACCGCGTCGCCAATGTGCCGGTAGCAGTTCGCCAGCGTCCCGCTGAGCTCATAATCACGCGGGAAACCCTGCAGCATCGCCATCTCCCGGACCGTGCAGAGCCGGTCCTGCTCCGGGTGCGCGTAGCGGCCATTACCGACGTGGCTGCATTCGCGCTTGATCGTTGGCGCGGGCCTGTCCCACCACATGCGGCCGTAGATGTCGGGGTGGCTGCCCAGGTCATTGCGTGCGACGCGGCCTGCCATAGCCGGCGTCAGCAGCGAGTCCGCGTCCTCGCGGGAGATCAGGTCGGCCCAGCCGCCGCCGTCGGGCGGGATGGCGGCAAGCCGCCGGCGGCTCAGCTCAGTCCGGAATGCCGGAGCCGTATGCAGCGGATCCGCCGGATCCGCCTGCCCCGCCGGCACTGGCGGCAGATCCCAGATAGCCCGGCGGACATGCGTCGCCTTGGGATCAACCCGCCAGCCGCGCCAAAGGTCGGCCAGCCCGCGCGGCGCCAGTGGGCGCCGCACGGCCAGCACGATCGCGCGCTCGCGACGCTGCGGCAGGCCGAAGTTGCTGAGGAAGTGGGTCTGCGCCGCGCTTTGGTAGCCGAGGCCAGCCAGCCGGCTGAGCAGGCTGCGCAGATGCCCGTCGAACCGACCGGACACCAGCTCGCGCGCGTTTTCGACAAGAACGATGTCGGGGCGCAGCAGCGCGGCATAGTCGCCGACCCGGCCGACCAGGCTGTTGCGGCCGTCGTCACGGAGATGGTTGGTGGCCACTGCGCGGGAGAACCCGGTGCACGGCGGGCAGGCCGTCAGCACGACGGGCCGCCGGCCCTGTAGCCCCATGGCCTGGCACACGCCGGCGGGATCCGCTGCGGACAGGTCGGCCTCGACCGGCATCAGGCCGATGTTGGCTGCGTAACTGGCATTGCAGCCGAGCGAGCCTGCCGCCGCGCTCGGCTTTCCCAGCTGCGCGTCAGCCGCGCCGATCAGCTCGAAGCCAGGCTGCTGGCTGAACCCGCAGCTCATCCCGCCGGCGCCAGAGAACAGGTCGATCACAGGCCAGGTTTGCGTCAACGGCAGCCTCCAGCAGTGAACACTAAGAGGTTTCGCTGCCGATAGCCCGGCGCCGGGCCGGCGAGCTGAGGGACCGCTAGACGGGCCGGCGGCGGTCCTCGTCGAAGACCAGGTTCAGCAGCCAGCCGACGATCCCGACGATGATCGCGCCCCAGAACGCCGGCCAGAACCCGGTGATGTGGAACGGCAGCGCCAGCTTGCCCGCAACCCAGCTGCACAGCCAGAGCAGGAGGCCGTTGACGACGAGGCCGATGAGGCCGAGCGTCAGCACGTAGAACACACAGCCGATCGTCTTCAGGATCGGCTTGAGTACGGCGTTCACGACCCCGAAGATCAAGGCGACCGCGATCAGCGTTCCAGCCTTGTCCAGATCGGTGCCGCTCGTCAGCTCGATGCCGGAGACCAGCAAGTGGGCGACCCCGAGCGCGGCAGCGGGGATCAGGATGCGCAGCAGGAGCTTCATGGCCGTCATACTGCCAGGTTCCGCCAAACCGGCATAATCCCCGCCAGAACCCGGTCCGTGATTCGGTGGG
>Ga0335075_10011377_pt1 | contig 13456 bp, 8 predicted proteins | sample Lox_Sample_24_FD_206723 | JGI IMG/M metagenome (GOLD analysis project Ga0335075, IMG submission 206723) | Soil microbial communities from Loxahatchee National Wildlife Refuge, Florida, United States - Lox_Sample_2.4 | ecosystem: Environmental > Terrestrial > Soil > Wetlands | place: USA: Florida...
AAGAGTGCTCAATCTTGGGACGAGGATGCAGATGAGCTGTCCACATCCGTGAACGATATGATAGTCTCTGCCGACGGGGTTGACGCCGTAGATGCATCTAAGAGAGCGGTGCGAATCCTAATGACACTCAGCAACATCCAGGCACTTCGCAACGAGATCGTACCGCATCTGATCACCCAATTCGAGACCTCCTTCACCGTCAAGCTTACCGATGAAACCAACCAAATCCGGGATGTCCTCTCTCAAATTGATCGCAAGCTTTTCCAGAGTTATGTTTCTCCCGCGGCGGCAAAACTTGATGCCATCATCCGCGAGGGCGTCACATCACCCACTTGGGTGCCAATAACGCCACGCCCAAGCGACGCTCAAGCATACGTCTACTCTGTCCTCCTAACGCTCGTGCTGGTGCACACAGAGGTCAACACGACGGCATCGCCGCTCACAGCACCAATACTCAGGTATCTCCTTGAGCAACTCAGCTTGTCACTAATCGAAGCATTCAAGCAGCGTCAGCGATATAATCTGCAAGCTCTCATGCAAGCCACTCTCGACGTCGAGTTCTTGTCTCAGACCTTGAACAATTATACCTCCGATCGGGCAAGTGAGACGCAGAGTGCGATATATGTTGCCCTTGATGAGCGGACGGATAATGAGGCCAGGCTGAAACTGCAGGCTGAGCTACAGGAGATGAGGGCTATCCTGAAGAGGCTGAGGGAAACCACGAGGGTAGAGTTGTGAGTATTTCCGGCCCAATGAAGAGAGTGGATATGCTAATGAGGGAGACAGTGCTTGCTTCAAGCGCCAACGTGCGCAGGTGAGAGCGACTGCAGATTCTGGACCTGCATCGAGAGCTGCATCGAGAGCAGCTTGAGCATGTATTTTACCGACGTGACATACATTTTACATTTGTACACGGCTAGTCTCACAATTCAATCGGTTGCGGAAGACATGCCCATCCATGTGTAAGGTATCCACTATTTTTCCGTGAAGTGAAACAACTTCTCAAGCTTCCCTATGCACAATGACGCAACGCGGGCATAGGATCCAAAACAGCACAACTACTTCCTCCTCATCCACAGATCTCCACCCACCATGTCCAAAGCAACCAGAGTAAACCTTACCCCACTCTCCTCTCTCACCATCTCAACCTACCACATCCCCGCCCACGGCCTCATCCCAAACACCTCAATCCAGCACAAACCCCTCCTCATCTACCGCTCGGCCTTCCCGCCCTCAGCCACAGCCTCGCAAATCGAATCGCATCTGTTGTCAACCGGCGCAGTGCAGCCTCAATGGCGCTACACAATGTATAGCAGCACGCACTTCCATAGCACGACGCACGAAGTGCTGGTCGTTGCGTCGGGGAGCGCCAAGGTATGTTTTGGCGGGGAGCAGAATCCCGGGAGGGTGGAGACGAGGTTGGAGAAGGGGGATGTTGTGGTGGTGCCGGCGGGGGTGGGCCACAGGCTTTTGGAGGACGAGGGGAGATTTTTGATGGTGGGAAGTTATCCGAGGGGTTGTGCTTGGGATATGTGCTATGGGAGGGTGGGGGAGGAGGAGAAGGTTATGGGAATTGGGGGGTTGGGGTGGTTTGAGAAGGATCCGGTGTATGGGGAGAAGGGCCCTGTTTTGGAGATTTGACATTTTGGGCGTATGGTCACGTTGAGGGGGATGGGTAAGTGGTGGTATAGAGCATGGCTTGTGGAGAATTGTGGAAGTCAGGTGCGCCGTCCGAAAGCGTAATAACACGGGAGGTCCGGATGTCGAGGGACGGAAGGACGGAAGGTTAGGTCCAAGGCTAGGACTGCGTCGGAGTATTTTTTTTTTTTTTTTTTATCTCAGATTACCTACCATGCCATGAGGAAAACAAACTGTCAACTGTCCACTGATCTTTGGTTATACGTAGTGGATGTAAATATGATGGTGAAGGAAAGCTACTAACTCGGAACGATGAGTCAATGACTTGGTTTCCTTCTTGAAATGCAAACATGCACATCAATGCTGCTACGACAGGCTGAAGGCAACACAGTCTACAGAGTATGAATACACGGCCATAGGCTGACTCTCACCACGGATGAAGGTGGTCCATGCGTACTGACGCCTTGAGTGGAAGTAACTTGTACTAATGGCCAAAAACACAGCCTGAGCCTTCAACACCACCTCCGCGCCTGCCTTTGCCTCTCGCCTGCGAGAGAAACACCACAACCTCGTACAAATTTCCCTCTTCACTTGCGCCCTCTTCTCTCTCTCCGTTTGCAATCCAGCTTTTTTGCGGCTGCCCGCTCTTTCATCCTTCAACCTCTTCCTTTCCGTCACCAAGCCTCAACCTCACCCTCACCTGCGCGCCTTGGCCGTCAACATCTCCAAACTTTCGCGTCGTCCCCTCTGATCTCTCGACCGCGTGGATACCGCACCGGTTGTTGTGCCTAGAGCACAGAACTCGTCAAAATGCCGGCCGTCGCGCCCGTTCTTCCGCACAAGGAAAACCCGGAGGAGACATGGGCCTTCCTCCAAATTGGCGTGGAGCGGATCATGACCCAGCTGCGAGATGGCATGGACATGAAAACCTACATGGGTCTCTACACGGCCATTCACAACTTCTGCACCGCACAGAAACCCGTTGGTGGATCCGGATCGTTTGCCAACAACCACAACCGCGGAGGAGGTAGGTCATCCGCCAAGCGGAGCTTTCCCTATCATCCGTCACGGTGCCCCCAACTGCTCTGGAATCACTGTGATGGACTTGTGCTGGAACTTGATGATGCTAACTCTCGACCAGCACACCTTCTTGGCGAAGACCTCTACAACCACCTCATCAAGTACCTCAAGGCCCACCTCGCCAGGGTCTATGAAGAATCCAAGAAGCACTCTGACGAAGCCCTGCTCGCCTACTACATTCGAGAATGGAAGCGATACACCACCGCGGCCACTTACAACAACCACCTGTTCAGGTATCTCAATCGCCACTGGGTGAAGCGGGAGATGGACGAGGGCAAAAAGAACATCTACGACATCTACACTCTTCACTTGGTCCGCTGGAAGGAGGACATGTTCACCCATACCCACCAGGCCGTCATGAAGGCGGTGCTGAAGCTTGTCGAGAAGCAGCGCAACGGCGAGACCATCGAGCAGCAGCAAGTCAAGGCCGTCGTCCAGTCCTTTGTCGCCCTCGGCTTGGACGAGTCCGACAGCACCAAGTCTACGCTCGATGTGTATAGGGAGTACTTTGAGAAGCCCTTCTTGATGGCCACTTCCGAGTACTACAGCCGCGAGTCGAAGCAGTTCCTGGCCGAGAACAGCGTGGTGGAATACATGAAGAAGGCCGAACATCGCTTGAACGAGGAGAAGGAACGTGTCGAAGTCTACTTGCTCCCAGAGATCCTCAATCCGCTCATGCAATGCTGCGACGTCAGCCTCATCAAAAATCATTCTCAGATTCTCCGCGAAGAGTTCCAAGTCTTGCTCGATAACGATCGCCAAGAGGATCTTGGCCGCATGTATCAGCTTCTCTCCCGCATCGAGGACGGTCTTGCTCCGCTGCGGTCACGCTTCGAAGCCCACGTACGCAAGTGCGGCAACGCCGCCGTGGACAAGATTGGCGCCGATGGCGACAACGTTGAGCCAAAGGTCTACGTCGAAGCGTTGCTTGAGGTGCATACACAGTACGCCGAACTCGTGACCAAGGCTTTTAACGGCGAGTCGGAGTTTGTTCGCTCTCTGGACAATGCTTGCCGCGAATTCGTCAACCGCAATAAGGTCTGCAAGGCGGGCTCGACCAAGTCCCCCGAGCTGCTCGCCAAATACTCGGACGCTCTGCTCAAGAAGACCAATTCCACCATATCCGAAGACGACGATGTCGAGAAGAACTTGACCGAAATCATGACCGTCTTCAAGTACATCGAGGACAAGGACGTGTTCCAGAAGTTCTATTCCCGCATGCTTGCCAAGCGCCTGGTGAATACAACCTCGACCTCGGACGATGCGGAGACGAGCATGATCAGCAAGCTGAAAGAGGCTTGCGGTTTCGAATACACCAACAAGCTTCAGCGCATGTTCCAGGACATTCAAATCTCCAAAGACCTCAACAGCAACTACAGCGACTGGGTCGGCGACAAATACGACGCTGAGCAACGCAAGGAACAAGTGGATGCAAGCTATCATATTTTGGGCACCGGCTTCTGGCCGCTCAACCCACCGACAACCCCATTTGTTCCCCCCCAAGCCATCCAGCGCACGTACGAACGCTTCCAGCACTTCTACAACACCAAACACCAAGGCCGCAAGCTTACCTGGCTGTGGCAGTTGTGCAAGGGTGAGATACGACCGACATACCTGAAGGCGCCGGGCTCCAAGGTGCCGTACTCGTTCTTGGTCTCGACCTATCAAATGGCAATCTTGTTGCTCTTCAACGATAATGACAAGCTCACGTATGAAGAGATCATGGATGCGACCGGCCTCAACAAGGAGACTTTGGACCCGTGCTTGGGCATCATACTCAAGGCTAAGATCTTGACTGCGAGTCCGGAGGATGGCAAGACTGAGCCAGGTACTACGTACTCGGTCAACTACGGCTTCAAGTCCAAGAAAATCAAGGTCAATCTCAACATTGTTGTCAAGAGCGAGGCGAAGCAGGAGGTTGAGGACACACACAAGAACATTGAGGAGGACAGGAAGCTGCTGATGCAGGTGAGTTATCTTATATTTTTTCCGTTTCCCCACAGAAGAAGGTAAGGCTGACGACGTCGTCAGGCCGCGATTGTCCGCATCATGAAAGCTCGCAAAAAGATGAAGCACACGCTGCTTGTGAACGAGACTATTCAGCAGACGAAGAAGCACTTTACGCCCAAGATCTCGGATATCAAAAAATGCATCGACATTCTACTGGAGAAGGAGTACCTTGAGCGTCTTGACGGTGACGAGCTCGGCTACCTCGCATAAACTCTGCCTGGTATATAACTTTCTTCCTTTGAGCGAACCATAGACTAGCCCATTTTTCTTTTCTTACGAGAGGGCCTTAGCATTCATGAGTCAACGGCGAATTGGCGTCTGGATGGCGTCTCATTTCGTCCGGAATGTTTGGCGCAGAGAAGAAAGGTAGCCTTGCGGCTATTTGTGTGCATGAGTGGATGAGATCACGTGGTTTCGGGCGCCTTCTAGGCGGACTTCTCTGTCTGGGAGGCCAGGTGTAGTCTCAATGATAAAATCTATCCATACGTTTCGTAAATTTCTTGTTCTCACTTGCACTTTTAACCTCAATCCTTGATACATTCGAGGTGAGACTTGTGGCAACGATCCACTATTACACCACCAATTGCTCTTCCTCTACGATATTTTCTACAAGACTTCCGATGCAACTGCCTCTTCTCAAGAAAAATGCCGCCATCAAACCTCACTAAACATCTCCTCCACCGACCAGCCATCATTTACAGGAGGTCCAGCCCAGCCCAACGCCTTCCCAAGCAAACCCCTTCTCTCCCTCACCTCCCTTACCACCCCAGATCCCTTCCCTCTAACACGCCACCCAACACCCCGTCCCACGCTCTACACACCCTCAGCTCCACCTATCCATCCCATCATACAAAAACACGGCAACCAATTACCGCCGCCTCCCCTCCGTCCGTTTCAAACGAGAGCTTTTGCAACGCCACGCCATGGCTAATTCCGCTATCATTATTCACGTTTGCGAAATCGATGGTTTGGCACGCTGGCCGACGGAACGGCATCAATTCTTGTTCGAGGATTGCGGTTTGGATATCCTGGGCACGAGGCATAGTGGGCAGAACTTTGGCGCGGCATTGTCCGGGGGGTTTTGTGGTCCCTGAGGGAAGAGTGGTACAGGGTATGGGTGGCCAGGGGAAGTGGGGAAGTTGGGTGTGGCGGCGGAGTTAGGCGTATTGGTTGGGGACGTGGGTGTGGTTGGGGACTTGGAGTGCTAGAAGGTTGGTTGAGGGATGGGGTTGTAGGCGACATTTTGCCTGGTTGGTTTGAGCTGTTATTCTTTAGCTTGATCTTCGACATGCAGGATTAGAAACTCCATTTAGCATGAAAATGGACGGAACGATACTGCTATTTATTCCTAATCGCGCTTAACATTACGAAAACTATACTGTAACTGTCGGTAACCAGATTGTACGTTCTCAAGGTGAGTTCGTGGTAGTGGAAATTGTAGTAGAATACAAGAATTCAATGGAGAGATTTGTGGTCGCGATGATGATGGACATCAAGTTGGAGAGTAAAACTTTTCCGTTTAATAATCCTGGAAAGCAGAAGAATTCATAGACTTGAGTTTGGACTTTCCGTGATTTTATTCACCGACTCTCAGAACCCACTTTTGAATCGGAACGTATCTGCTCTAGCGAGTATTATATCCCTCTCTTTAAGTTTGAAGCGTCGCTGCTACCAGGTAATGAAATCTATATGTTGACAATAAAGACAACAAGCACGGCCATGTAGGCTGCCGTCATCGCGAGTGATTCTGAAGGTTTTGGTCTCGATAAGGATCCGATGATTACCGGAAATAGCAGAATAGAGGTAAACATTATGCTCAGCTTCAGCCGGTTTGAAACATCAAGCAGAGTGAGCATGCTGATCGGGATCATGAATGCAATAGCCACCATCAAGGTGATCAGAGTCTGAGCTAACAAGTTGATTCTTGGGCGTGAGAATAGCTGAATCAAGGGATTGTCTGTGGCCTTGCGCTGCTTGGGGGTTTGAAAAAGGCGCTGTTATATGTCAGCAAAGAGATGTTCTTTCGCAGGGAATGTTTCATGCCTTGAGACTGTCACTACGCGTCTTTGAAATGAGACCTTCGATCAGCGCGTGGAATGGAGAATCTTGTTCTGCAGATAGGACCACAAAGTCATCTTTTAAGTCGGCAAATTTGATCTCAGTGAGAACTATGGCCTTTTCGTTCCAAAGATAATTCAGCAGCGAAGAGTAGTAACGGTCAGTAGGCCTAGCCATGGCCTGAGACTTCTGTTCTCGGAAAAGAAGATCATCTAGGTAATGTAAGAATGGGGAAGCCAGTGCACTAATTTCAAACCATACCATAATTCTTTAGCTTGATTTCGATTTCATCGATCAGTTCCTCCCGCTCGCTACGTTCTTTACCCTCCGCAATGGCATCTTCATGATCTCTGCGAATCGATTGAAGTCGATGACGATGTTCGGCCCAATCGTTCCTATCCATTTCGTTTAGCTTCTCTTCTAGTTTCATAAGTTCAACCTCTCTTTGGACCATCACCCTGTGCCGTAAAGTTCCAAAGCGGCGGTAAAGGGGAAAACTAGGATCCAAGTTGAGGTATGAGGCGAGTTGAGGGTATCCTTGAGGATAGTCGTTCACTGGAAGCGTCTCAGCGGTGTCCAAGCGAAAACTTGAGATGTATCGACGCACATCGCTCGACCTTGACGCTCGATAAGCGGTCGTCGAATGTGTATGGAGGCCGCTTGAACGTCGAAAGTACTGTTGCAAACAGGGGTCTTGGATCGAAAATTAGGAACCATTTTAAAAATGTTGTCTGCTCGCGGGCTCCGGCTTGGAAAAAAGTAAATATTAGCGCTGTGAATGACAGCACAAAAAAAGGGGATCATTTTGTACATGAAGAGTCTACCGAATCCCTCCCCTTGGAACTGACTTCCTCCTCCGTTGAAGGATTTTGACTTTGATCAGTCATGACTGTGTCCATTTGTATGATCAAATCTCCACAATCGACTTTATTTGCTTGATGTTCGAGGACATCTGGGGATGCTCTCAGATCTCGAAGCTCAAAGTTACCTGACATTCTGTTAGTAAACCTGGTAAACCTGGAGAGTAACACTACAAGCAGGACGAAGATTTTCTGCAAAAAGGCGCGGGTAATCCCTTTCACTTACTCTTCGAGGCTGAAGTCTTTCAATCCAGCATGGCCGGTGTCAACGGGGCAACAACCATGGGCGACACGGTCTCCGCAACTGATTTTCGACGCAAGAACACATTAGCACGAGGCCTCTGGCACGGCGCAGTCACATTTAATGGGCAGCTGCTTGAGCCCCCCTTTTATTGGCTTTTGTCAAGGATTGTGCATCGAAGTCTCACGTTTCGAGCTATGCCACGTTTGCCGCTGCCCCGGCGGGCAAAAGGCGGATTCCGGGCAGCATATGGTAAGGAATTCGGTCTGTATTGGCGAATGATGATGCAAGACAGTGCAGCAACAGGCGCATAGCCCCGCCTTGTCGGGACGTGCTCCATAACCTTTGGTCAGGCTAAAAAGGCAAACATGCGAAACAGCCATAGAAAAAGTAATTGGTGCAGCCGACGCTTCACAAGCCGATTTAAGGGAAAGCGGTTCTGAACACTAAGCGAAGAATTCATACTATTATTGGTGCTGTAATATGCAAGCCATTCGGAATTTGAGCACAAGATAAATCAAAGAACGGAAACCAGCAAGCGAATTAAGAGTCCCCAAATAGACATTACGCTCATGGATGACACCTCCTGAAAATTACCCAATCTCGATCAGCGACCACAGGGTCGTTCAACGGTTTCAAGCTATCGATCCATTTTGATACACACGTTTCTGATGACGTGGATCTTTTTGTGTCACAGCCATCAGTATCCATGTACTCATCGAACAGAATGGAACTCACCTGATTCATCTATGTAGTAATACTGCTGGAGAATTGGGTCGAAAATCCACTTGGTAGCCGGCGGCTCTTGGAAATTGTCTGGCCAAGTTGTGGTTGAATCAGGAGCGGGAATATTGGTGAATTGAATGGGCTGATTCGTGATGTGGTACGATTGCACTACGCCTGTTGTACGACTGGCGGTTCTAGCATCAAGCTGGTTGTACAGAACTGACTCTTGGTCGTCCCTAGCAGAAATTTCTTCATAATACCTTTCCCATGCTTGTTGCCTGACGCCGAAGTTCGCTTCGCCTGACTGAGTTGTGAGGTCTGGCCTGATTGATGCTGGAGGAGAATCATAGAAGACATAGGGATTTTGCCATTGATCATTGCAGGTGGCATTCATTGTTTCGGGAGGGAACTGAAGCCATTTTAGTTTCTTTTGAATTCCATTGCTGCGTTGTTGTGTTACCATAGTTGTTCCTGTTGTGGAAGGAAAAACGCCAGAGTGGGAAGCATCCCCCGCGTCCGGCCTCGTATTTGAAGGCAAGTCGAGCTTGTCATTCTGCTGGGGGCCTTTAAGCTCATTGTCCATTTCGTATTCTGCGTGACGCTTGCGTAACATTCTGTTGTCTTGCCTCGGAACCATTCTGAGAATTCAGTGTAGGACAAATATTAGTGCAATCCAAGGACAATGCAAAATGATGTAGAACAGATCGGGAAATGGTGGACAGCATGACCTGGCTTGCCTTATTTATACCCGCATTTGTCGCTCCCTCTCCATGAGAGCAATCATGCAGCCAGTGTCAGCCTCAACTTGTACTTTAATACTGTGAATAATGTGGAGAGTGACTTCGTCTTCTTGTACCTCCGTCGAAAATTTTTATGCTTTCAATAATGGTGGGTTGCACAGACAGCAGTTGGAGCCAATCAACATCGAAAGTGTAAGGTAGAGCTGTTGGTTTTCAGGCAGATATGCACCCCGGCCTGCGAACGCAACGACCCGAGCCTTTCGGCGGGCCGTTGCCTTCTGGTTCCCAAAAACCTAGAAATTGTCAGCGCTGAGTTCCTATCCTGTGTATGCGATACACGTTGCATTGCATAAGAAAGATCAGACGAGAGCTAGTAGATTCACAATCGAAGCCCCTGTTCCAATGACAGCAATAAGTAGCGGTGAGAAGACTGACGGATTCTGAGTGGATGTCAGGTCCGTGAGGCTGGAAACTTGCAATGCGAAGTAGTTTTATAGCCTTCCTCACGAACTATTATCCTTGCAATGGATTGGAGCGTGAAGTAGCGTCATACCTGCGGGTGTGAACGCGAGAACACGTGCACCCGTGATAGCCAACCGTTTTGAAGACGTGAAAGGCTGAGAATAATGCATAGCGCATTCAAAGATCTTGACCGGTCAGCTCAAATGAAACCAGTATTGTCTGAAAAACCCAGAGAGGGCTGGGAAGGATTCTTTTGAGTAGGGGTAAATGGGAAGGCGGGCCAAGCCAACATGGATCATTCAGAGATTCCAATCGCTTTCCAGGCAACAGTATTTGGAAAGCGACAGATTCTCACCCTTAATCGAAGAGTCGATACCAAAGGAATGAGGTATGAAGGGCTCCGATAGGGGGGCTCGCCAATGAAAAGTAATTTGTATTCTGTATCTCATCAGCAGAATCGACAGAAATCTCACGCTTAAAACCATGCATGCGGAAAATGGGGTATATTCCACCAACTACCAAAACTTGTTCGTGTGTCATAGCAAAAAAAAAAGAGAGAACTATTTCCCATAGCAATTTACAGGAAACTCCATCCTTCCACTAAAGGGGTATCATCTTAGCAATTGCCAGCAAAAAGACGCCATGCTCGATTTCGAGAAATCCGCCGACACCGGTAAAGACCCCGGGGTGAAAAATATCATATGCTATGTTGATGCTCAATTTGGTGCTTTCCAGTCATGATGATCTATGCCGTGCATGCCGTGTACGCCGCGCTTGCGCTCAATTTGGAAAATATCGATAGTCGAAATGCAAAACCGCGAACAACTCAGTCGAGAAGGTCAATGACAGGGTCCTGTTGCTTCTGCGTCTCTACCGTCGTCGTAACGTCTGCCTGCGCCTTCGTATCATTGGCAGCAGAAGGCGCCACCGAACCCTTTCTGCTGTCACCAACCTGGTCACCCCTCGGCTTCCAATTGCCATCTTCATCTATGGTAATGACACGTGTATCAAGCTTCCCTTGCTCTTCAAGCCACTTTCTCACCTCAAGCATGAAGCAATCGACAACGAGACACTGCGGTCTGGCGTCGCCGCGGCAAATCGGACACCGCCACACATCAATTTGACAGGGCCAGCCTGGAGCTCTGCTAGGGCGAGAATTGAGAAAGGTCTCGAGATCGAAGCAATCAAAATGCGCGCATGACTTGCCACGGACCGGAATCGAGAAGATTTGTGAGGCGGAAATGGGGTCGAAAAGGTTGATGTTGAACTTGGAGCTCGTGATGATGATTTCATCGTCGTCATCATTGCTGTTGCCATTCGAAACGCCACCAGTTATACGAGTCTTAATAGCTGCTTTCACCTCGGAGACGGACCGTTTTCGAGACAGTACTTCGGAAATGATTGTGGCATGGTCCTTGACTTCGATAATCTCGACAGCGACATTAAGACTCGTAATGCTTGGGTCGTCATGTGACGCGTTCGCATACATGACAACCTTATTTTCGCCCAGCTTGACTAGCTGGGTAAGATCGATGGGGAGATCCTTGGAGTAGTGCTGTTTGCGCCGACATTCGAGGCTCTTCCCATTGAGTTCCCAGTAAGAGTTCCCTGGCCAGTAAGTTTCGGCAGAGAGCCATTCAGCAATGCTTAGCTGATCTTCTCCCGCTCGGTTGCAAGCCCGGAGGCGGTACTGAAGATGGCCAACACTGAGGTTTCGAAGAGCACGTTGACCGGCTTCAAGGCACTGGGTTTTTGGGATATTACTGTACTGCGAATACTCGACGACAAACCTAAATTCTTGGATAATGGAACCTTTGGCAAGACGACGTGGCTCGACGGCAAATCCAGCTATGAACTGGTAAAGCCGGGGAGTACTAGTTGTGGTTTGGACATGATTATCGTTTTTGAGAATAGGACTACGTAGATGTGTTTGATGAAGAGCGGAATCCGGATTGGGATTAGCAGGCATTGCTAAAAGTGCCAGAGGGGAGTCATAGATGGATCCTAATCCTTGAGTAAGTCTCTGTCCATTCAAGAAAATCCGTGCAAGGGGAGCCTCACGATTGACATCTTTGCGCGGAATATTTTGTTGAGTTGCAAGCCTTGATGTCCCGTTGATATTGTTCGGTGTCTGCAAACCAGTCCCATGAGCGCGATTGTTCCGCTGGCGAGAATCATCGGAAGTCAGAGTTCTCCGTATTAGTGGTGGCTGGGTCGGAGTTTGACAAGTAGCCGTCTGCTGGACTGAAGATGGTAGAACTGGTCCGGTTGACGGTGTACTAGCTCGGTGATGAATCGTATGTCCAGTGTTGGGCCCAAATTGCTGAGGCATTTGGGGTTGAGCTGCAACGTGGACCGCCTGCGATTGAACGCTAGCATCTCGCAATTGATTGTAGAGCGATAGGTAGCTGTGGATTGTCGCATTATTGTCTGATGGATGCGGTAATGCGCCCGACGCAACCGCTCGCTGGTATATTGCATAGTCATTCTGAAATACTTGTTGTGCAAGGGCGTAGAATGAATGCTCGTACGATGCCAATTGACCCCAGAGATGTCGGAGAAATGAGGTGAAGACTGCGGCCATGAGTTGCTGGGATTGGATGCCAAGGGTTTCTCGAAGTTCGATGACCAGGGGTGGATACTTCCGCTGCACACAATACTGTACAAGTGCATTCCTATGTTGCATGCCATTAATGAGCATAGTGATCTGCTGAAGAATCTCAAGCGCAAAACTGCAATTCAGTACGAATTGCTGCAATGGCTCAGGAAACTGGGAGAAGAAAGTGAGGACGGGCTGTGGGAGGTTCTCATTAGAACACAACACTTCGGTAAGATATACCATCAGGCCGTTGAAACCCGGATTTGTTCGGATTGAGCCAGGAATCTCTTGAGGCCTCGTGGACGAGAGGCAGAAAATTTGGTGTAGGATCAAGTAGCACATATCTCCCGAAAGAACCGCAGACCATAGAACATTAAGCCTCGACTTGGCATAATCTGGCTTCAAGTTCTGGCGACCGCCGATGCTGGTTAGGAAGCCTCGAATTCTGTTCATATAGACAATACGGGGGTCGCCATTGGGGAAGATGGCGGTTTCTGGAGGTGGGATTTCATGCGAGGGTGACTGGGGAAGTGACAGCACTGGGGACGAGGCAAAGTGCGCAAGACCAAGCGCTTGTTGTGGTAGCGTCATAGCTGGTCGCGGCCTTTGAGTGGCGCAAAGTGCCATTTGATGACGCTGTCGTGGGCTCATAATTGCCGAAGGAAGGACGCTCTGAGCCTGTGGTCTGCAGAGTTGATCTGAAGGACAGGTTAAATGCGATGATGCAAGCCTTCGAATCGCAACAGTCGTACCTGGAGAATTGCTGGGAAGGGTTGGGTTAGGCGCAGGAGTGCTACCCTCAGTTCGCAGCCGTTTGCTAGGGTATTGCACATTGACATTGGTGACTCGTTTGGGAGCCGTTTCACTGTTCGGGGGCTGGAGCTGCGTAGGAGCTTGTGCAGGAGCTTGTGCAGCAGACTCGCTGGCAGTGACAATGCCTTGTTCCCTGAGGACATCAACTTCCGTTCGCGCCATGGAATTATCTATTCTGTTGCATTCGTCACTCGGCGTGGGAGAAGGAAGGACATCGAAAGTGGTGCGG
>Ga0335075_10011378_pt1 | contig 13456 bp, 13 predicted proteins | sample Lox_Sample_24_FD_206723 | JGI IMG/M metagenome (GOLD analysis project Ga0335075, IMG submission 206723) | Soil microbial communities from Loxahatchee National Wildlife Refuge, Florida, United States - Lox_Sample_2.4 | ecosystem: Environmental > Terrestrial > Soil > Wetlands | place: USA...
GCTCGACGATGGTGGCCGTCTGACCAGGGTTCCAGCCGTGGCCGGCCAGCCAGTCCGCCGGGGTGTCGGCCACGGGGCCGTAGCGGAATGCCTGCCGCATCAGCGCCCACGCGGCCTTCTCCTGCTCGTCGGCCGTCACGGCGTCCGACTCCTGCCACTCCTTGCTGAAGTACTCGGCGGCGAGCCGGCTGCCCGGCGCCGACTGCGCGGTAACCGCGGCGAGGAGCCGGTCGGCGTAGCCGCGCGTCAGGTACATGAGGAGCCCCTCCGCGACCCAGGCGGCAGGCCGTGACGCGTCGAACCCGGCCGCGGACAATGTCCGCCTCCAGTCGTCGCGAAGGTCGACTCGCACCGGGACCCGTGCGCACGTCGGCACGGCGCCATGCTCGCCGAGCACGGCTTGCTTGAAGTCGAGCACGGGCGCCTGGTCGACCTCGAACACCGTGACGTCCTCCCCCAGGCCAAGCCGGAACGCCCGGCTGTCCAGCCCGGCGCCCAGCAGCACCACCTGCCGGCACCCGGCGTCGACCGCGCGCAGCACTCGCTGGTCGTAGAACGGGGTGCGGGCGCAGAAGTAGAACCGCATCACCCGCCAGAACTGGGACGAGCCGTCATCGACCGCCGGTCCCACGCGCGGAAATTCGCCGTCATCCGTCGCCTCGGCCCCGGTAACGGCGCCGATGAACATCGCCCCGAACGGGTCGTCGAATCGCGCGATGGCTTCCCTGGACTCCTGTGCCCGGCTGTAGGCGGTGAGGAAGGCCGTCCAGCCCACCCCCGTGGGCAGCTTGACTTCAGTCATGTTCGGTCCTCTCGTCCCGGTGCGCTCATAGTGCACCGCGACGAGCTCAACGGGTGATGGATGACGGGCCGGCGCCGGGACGGGTGAGCAAGTCGATGAGCGCCGCCACCATCTCCAGGTTCGGCGCGGGCACCCCGGTGAGGCGGGCCAGTTCGACCGGGGCCTCGAGCAGGGTGCCGGATTCCAGCGGCTTGCCCGCTTCGTAGTCCATCAGCATCGACGTCTTGTGGTCGCCGACCTTCGCGGCCCCTTCGAACCGGCGCTCTATCGAGATCCTGGGCGGGCTGCCCAGGCGGGCGGCGATCTCCGCCGTCTCGCGCATCATGGCCAGCACCAGCTCACGCGTGCCAGGGTGCGCCGCGATCTCGCCCATCGTCGCGCGGGTCAGCACGCTGATCGGGTTGAACGCCACGTTGCCAAGCAGCTTGAGCCAGATGTCCGAGCGCAGGTCCTTCTCGACAGGGCACTTCAGGCCGCCCGCGGTCATCGCCTGGCTGAACGCGGTGCAGCGGTCAGAGATCGAGCCGTCCGGCTCCCCGACCGAGAAGCGGGTGCCCTCGACGTGCCTGATCACCCCGGGGGATTCGATCTCCGTCGAGCTGTACACCACGCAGCCGATGGCGTGCTCGGGCGGGATCACGGCGGAGACCGCGCCGTCCGGGTCGACTGCCTCGACGCGGCGGCCCTCGTAGGGACCGGGCAGACCGTGGAAGTACCACCACGGGATGCCGTTCTGCGCGGCGACCACGCCGGTGCCCGGACCGAGCAGCGGCTTCAGCAGCGGGCCCGCGCTCGCGTAGCTGTACGCCTTCAAGCCAAGGAATACGATGTCGACCGGGCCGATCTCGCCGGGATAGGCCGTCGCGCTGGGCTTCGCGTGGAAGTCGCCACGCGGGCTGAGCACGGTGACGCCGCGCTGCCGCATGGCCTCCAGGTGCTCGCCGCGCGCGATCAGGTGAACCTCGGCGCCGCCGCGGTCCAGTGCGGCGCCGACGTACGCGCCGATCGCCCCGGCGCCGACGACCGCGACCTTCACTGCCGCACCAGCCCGGCCAGGTTGCGCCGCTGCACCTTCCCCGTCGGTCCCTTCGGGATCTCCGGCAGGATCGTCACCAGGGCCGGGCGCTTGAAGGCGGCCAGGCGATCCGCGCAGTGCGCGGTGAGCTCCCTGGGCGTGGCGTCGCTCTGGAGCACGACGACGGCACCCACTTGCTCGCCGTACTTCTCGTCGGGCATCGGGTAGACCGCCGCCTCGGCGACCGCGGGATGGCTGAGCAGCGCCTCCTCGACCTCGTAAGGCGAGATCTTCTCGCCTGCCCGGTTGATGAGCTCCTTCACCCGGCCCACCAGGCTGAGGTAGCCGTCCGCGCTCAGCTTCCCGACATCCCCGGTGCGGAACCAGCCGTCACGGAACGAGGCGGTGGTTGCCGCCGGGTTGTCCAGGTACTCGTCGACGACAGACGGGCCGCGGACCGCGACCTCGCCTTCCGTTCCCGCGGGCACCGGCCGCCAGTCCTCGTCGAGCGGGGTCATCTCGACGCCGGTCGCCTGCCCGACCGTGCCCGGCCGGCGTTCGGCGGGCGGCAGCGGGTTCGATGACATCTGATGAGCCGCCTCGGTCATGCCGTACGCCTCGACGAGCGGGGCGCCGATCGCGTCCTCGTAGCGGCGCCACAGCACCGTGGGCAGCGGCGCCGAGCAGGAGCGGACGAACCTCAGCCCGTGCCTGGGCGGCGCGTCCAGCTGGGCGGCCTGAGTGAGCAGCCGCGCGTGGATCGTCGGGACGGCCGTGTACCAGGTCGCGCCGTGGCTGGCGACGTCGTCCCAGAACGTGGACGGCCGGAACCGCGGCAGCACGACCGTGCCGCCGGTCGACAGCGTGGCCAGTACGGTGGCGACCAGGCCGTGCACGTGAAACAGCGGCATGACGCACATCGTCACGTCGTCGCCGACCAGGCCGTAGCCCCGCGCGACCGCGCCGGTCGACGCGATGAGGTTGCGCTGCCTGATGGGCACGGTCTTCGGCTTGCTGGTGGTGCCGCTGGTGTGCAGCAGCAGGGCCAGCGCGTCGGGGTGGCCGGCGTCCTCGAGTGGCTCGCCTGCCTCGTCGTCAACCTGCAGGAGAGCGTCGCGCAGGCCCATCGAGCTGGCGGCCACCTGGGTCTCGGCGGCCGCCGTCGCGGCAGCGGCCGAGCCGTCGTGCAGCAGCCGGGAGACGCGCAGGTCGTCCAGCTCAGCGGCCAGCTCGGCGACGCCGAGCGCGGGGTTCAGCGGCGCGGCCGCCGCGCCGCGGGCGGCTGTCGCGATGAAGGCGACGACCAGCGCCGGGCCGTTGGCCGCGACCATTGCGACCCGGTCGCCGTCCCGCACGCCGAGCGCGGCCAGCCGTCCGGCGGCCCTGTCGAGCGCGCGTTGCAGCGCCGCGTACGAGAGCGAGGCTCCGGATTCGGGGACGACCAGGGCGGGGTGATCGTCGGACCGCGTGACCAGCTGGCGGAGAGTGGGGGGCGTGGTGACGGTCATGCCCCTGTTCCTCCCCACCTCCGCCCGGCGGAAGCGCGGCGGCGGTTATCTCACAGGACCGTTTCTGCGAGCCGCCGCACCTCGTTCAGGTCGTCGAGCCCCGGGTTGAAGATGAGCTCGTCCGCGCCCAGGTCCCCGAAGGCCGCGACGGCCTCCTTGACCTCCGCCGCGCCGCCGCGCGCGGCAGCCGCGACCACGCTGGCGGTCTCGTCGCCGAAGTTGCGGTAGTAGTCGCGGATGTTGCCGCGGCCCGCCTCGACGTCACCGAAGGCGAAGTAGGCGAGCGCCACCAGCCGCGGCGAGCCGTCCCGCCCCGCCCGCTGCCAGGCGTCCCTCGCCTGGTCGAAGGCGGCGGCCGCACGGTCAGGCGGGACGGAGGGCGCGATATAGCCCTGGCCCCAGCGCGCCATCCGCTCGTACGCGGCCGGCGCTCCGGCCCCGAACAGCAGCGGCACCTCGCGGGTGCCCCGCGGGACCGCGGGGTTGTCGCCGACCGGGAGACCGCTCCAGACGTCGCGGTAGACCCGCAGGTCGCGTTCGAACCGCTCGCCGCGGCCGCTGATGCCGTGGCCGTCGGCGACGAAGTCGTCGGGGCGGGCGCCCACGGCGAGGCCGAGGGTGAGGCGGCCGCCGGAAACGCCGTCGATGCCCGCCGCCTCCTTGGCCAGCAGGGCGGCTGGCCACACCGGCGCGAGCAGGACATCACTCAGCAGCCCGATCGTGCTCGTGGCGCCCGCCGCCGCGGCCAGCGCCACCGTGTCCATCACCCCGGGGTACGCGATACGGCCGATGGTGCCCAGCGTCGAGAAGCCGGCCCGCTCTGCCTCCGCCGCCCATTCGGGGATGATCGCGGGGCGCACGTCCCGCACCTGGTTAGGCAGCCCGATTCCTATCTTCACTGGTTCATTCCTTCCGCTAGCTGAGGAAACCAGGCACGCCGACGAACGGCGTGCCGACGATCACGTCGGCGGCGCGCGGCGGGGTGCGGGTCCCGTGCACGCGCTCGCAGTGGGCCGCGTACGCCTGCGGCGCCACCTCGCCGAGCACGGTCCGCATCTCCTCGGGCACCGCGTGCAGGCCGCCCTCGTACATCACCATGCCGGCCACGACCGGAGCGATCTGCTGCGGGATGCCGGCGGCCGCATGCTCGACCATCTCGTGCCACTCGGTGGCGAAAATGTGCCGTTCGACCACCGGGAGGATCAGCCTCTCCTCCAGCCCCATGTGCTCGTAGAGGGCCACCGCCAGCCGCTGCAGCGTCTGCGCGAGCGACTCGCCGTCCTCGCTGGACGCGGCCTCTGTCCAGGCACTCAGCAGCACGTCGCTCTCGGCCAGCAAGTTCTCGATCCCGCGATGGTGGCCTTCCACCAGGTGGACGACCGGGTCGATCTCTTTGGGCGCGCGGGTAAGCAGCCGCGGCCACAGGACCGCGTCCTCACCGGAGTGGTGGTGGTGCAAGATCAGGTTCACCATCTCGATGTGGGCTGCGATAGTCTGCGCGCGGTCGGTGTCCTTCGGCGGCACGGACCGGACCAGGCCCGGCAGCAGGGCGTATTCGCGCCGGAACATGATGTGGACCGTGTACATATCTCGTGTGTCGGCGTACGGGGTGGCTACTTGTGACATGGGTGCTCCTCGTGGTTAGGGGCGAACGCTGATTTCCCCGATCAGCGCGGCTTCGGCGGGCGCGGGGCGGCCCCGGCGGTCGCTGCGCGCCGCGCCGCCCGCGAGCAGCGCGTCCGCGATGGATTCCATGACGGCAGTGAAGCGGTCAAGGTCGCAGGCGCCGAGGTGCTCGAACAGGTATCGCCGGACGGTGGCGAGATGCAGCGGATACGTCTGGTCGCGGCTGGCCTGGCCGGCGTCGGTGAGCACCGCGAAGGTGCCCCGCCCGTCCTCGGGGCTGCCTTCCCGGCGCGTCAGGCCCTCGCGGTCAAGGCGGCTCATGATGCGGGAGATGCCGCTCAGCGACACCCCGCACGCGGCGGCGAGCTCGGTCATCCGCAGCTGGCGGCCGGGCGCCCTGGACAGCAGGTCGAGCGCCATGTAGTCGCTGAGCCCGACGCCGCACGCCGGGGTGATGTCGGCGGTGATCGCGCGCGGAAGGGCGAAGACGACCCGCATGAGTGCCTGGTAGGCCGCGCTCTCCTCGTCGTTCAGTTCTTCCAGCACGCCCACCACTTCACGCCCGCGCGCTCGACGCCCGGTCAACAACCGATAAGCGGCCAGCGTGGCGCGGCCATCGGCTGTCGCCCGGGTGTTGACCACGCGCGGGTTGGCTGCGGCCATGACCGAGATCGTCGAATTGCCTGACGGGCGGCTTGCCAGCTACCAGGTCGCCGGGAAGGGCATCCCCGCGCTGATGTTCCCTGGTTCCACGGCGGCTGCCTGCATGCGCCAGCACAATGCGCTGTTTCCTTACGTGCTGCGCAGCTACCTGATCGACCTGCCCTGTGCGGGGCATCCGGCCCGGCACCTCGCCGTGCGGCAGGCCAGCCTCTATGAGCTCGCGCGGAGGTCCCTCGGCCTGGGGCGGGTCATCGTGTTCGGTCACTCGTCGGGCAGCGCGGCGGCGCTCGCCTACGCCGCGACCTACCGACAGCACACCGCCGCCTGCGTTATCGTCGCGCCCGATGTGCAGGCCTGCCCCTTGCTGCGGCGCATCTCCTGCCGCACCCTCGTGGTCGCCGGCGAACTCGACCTCAGCTACGGGCCGGCCCAGGCCAGGCCGATCGCCGGGGAGATCCCCGGCTCGGAGTTCGTCGCTCTGCCCGACTGCGGCCGGCTGCCCGCCATGGAGTCACCCGACGGGTACCGCCAGGTCGTCCTTGACTTCCTCCGCGGCCCGCTCTGCTGAGCCGGGCCGCGACCCATGCCGCCCATGAGAGGTGATGACAGCAACTGACATCGGGTGATAGCCTGACGACAGTGGCTGACATCAGGTTCCCATGGGAGGTGACGCCATGCGCGTCTTCGTTACCGGTGCGTCCGGCTGGATCGGGTCCGCTGTCGTTCCCGAGCTCATCGAGGCAGGCCACGAGGTCACCGGCCTCGCCAGGTCCGACGCCTCGGCCGAGGCCCTGGCCGCCGCGGGAGCGCGAGTGCGCCGCGGTTCCCTCGACGACATCGACAGCCTGCGGGCCGGCGCGGCCGACGCGGACGGGGTCATCCACCTGGCGTTCAAGCACGACTTCGCCGACAGGGCCGCGGCGGGCGCGGCCGACCTCGGCGCCGTCCAGGCGATGGGCGACGTGCTCGCCGGCTCGGGCAAGCCCTTCACGATGGCGTCGGGGACGCTCATGCTCGCGATGGTCGCGCCAGGGCGCCTCGGCACCGAGGACATCGTGCCCGGCCCGGACATGGCCACCGCCCCGCGGCTCGGGTCAGAGCTCGCGATGCTGGCCATGCCGGAACGCGGGGTACGCACGTCCATGGTCCGGCTGTCGCCCACCGTGCACGGCGAGGGGGACGGCGGCTTTACCCCGCGCCTCATCGACATCGCCCGCGACAAGGGCGTCGCGGCCTACGTGGGCGACGGGGCTAACCGCTGGCCGGCGGTGCACCGGCTGGACGCGGCGCGGCTGTTCCGGCTGGCGCTGGAGAAGGCGCCCGCGGGGTCGGTGCTGCACGCGGCCGGCGATCCTGGCATCCCGTTCGTGAACATCGCCCGCACCATCGGCCGCATGCTCGACGTCCCAGCGGGCAGCATCTCCCCGGCGGAGGCGGACGGGCACTTCGGCTTCCTCGGCTCCTTCGTGCAGCTCGACAACCCGACGTCAACCGAGCTGACGCGGCAGCGCACGGGGTGGCAGCCGACGCACCCCGGGCTGATCGCCGACCTCGAGGAAGGGCACTACTTCCGTGCCGGGTCGCGTTCTAAGTACTAGGAGGTCCGCGACCGGCCGCGCGTGATCTCCGCGATCGCCGCCCAGTCCAGGTCCTCGCCGAGGTCGGCGATCGAGGTCTCGAAGATCTCCCGCAGCAGCGGGCCGGTCGGCAGCTCGACGCCGGCGTCGGCGGCGGCCTGGACGGCGAGCATCACGTCCTTCAGGCCGAGGACCGTGGTGAACCCGGGCGGCGTGTAGCTGCCACGGGCGATCGCGTCGCCGTAGCCGCCGTAGATCACGCCGGGGAAGACGCTGTCGTTGATCATCTGCACGAACTGGCCGGTGTCCAGGCCGTACCGCTCGAGCAGCGTGATCGACTCCGCGAGCGCCTGCAGCGCGTGGGCGATGAGGAAGTTCACCGCGATCTTGGCCACGTTCGCCGCGGACGCGGAGCTGCCGTACTGCCAGACCCGGCGGCCCATGACCCCGAGCATCGGAAGCGACGCCTCGACCGCTTCTGGCGTGCCCGCGGCCAGGATCGTCAGCGCGCCCGCGGCGGCCGCGTTCGGCCGCCCGAGCACGGGAGCGGAGACGTAGCCGTACCCGGCACCGGCGGCGTGGGCGGCGAACTCGTCGCCCGCCCTGGCGCTGACCGTGGCGTGGTTGACGTGGCTGAATCCCGGCGGCGCAGCGCTGAGCAGCTCCGGCGGCAAGACGGCGCGCACGACGTCCTCGTTGGCGAGCATCGAGAAGAGGTGACCGGTGGCGACAGCGTCGGCCGGCGAGTCCGCGCGGGTCGCGCCGTCGGCGACCAGCTCGTCGACGTGGGCGGCCGTCCTGCTCCACACCGTGACGTCGTAGCCGGCCTCGACAAGCCTGCGGGCCATGGCCGAGCCCATGTGCCCGAGCCCGATGAAACCGACCCGCTTGCGGCCCGGGGTGGCGCTGTCGGTCATGTGAACTCCTTCATCCGCGTCCAGACTGGCACGCCTGCCACTTTTCCGCTTTCAGAGGCCCGCGCTTATCCTGTTCTTAACTGCCGTACGTAGCGTAGAGGTCATGGGATCGCGTCGCCGACTCACCACAGGGCTCACTGTCGTGGTCGTGTTGCTCGTGGTGATCGCGGTGCTGGCAACCTGGCTGGCCAGGACGCCCGCGGCGCCGCCCGCCGCGGCCGCCACGCCGCGGCCGACCTCGACGGCGGCGCCCAGCCTGACCGTGCCCGCCATTTACCAGCGAGTCACGCCGTCCGTAGTCCTCATCCGCACCAGCCGCAAGCTCGGCACCGGCGTCATCGTGGCCGACAACGGCACGATCCTCACCGCCAACCACGTCATCGCCGGCGGCGGTGCCATCTCCGTCACGTTCGCCGACGGCACGACGACGACGGCGACCGTCGCCGGCGCCAATCCCAAGCTGGACATCGCCACGCTCACCCCGGCGAAGCTGCCCCAGGTTGTCGTCCCGGCCACCCTGGGCGGGGGCGCCAACGTGGGCGCGACGGTCGTCGCCGTCGGCAACCCGCTCGGCCTGACCGACAGCGTGTCCTCCGGCGTGGTCTCCGGCCTCAACAGGACCGCGGACACCGATGCCGGCAAGTTCTCCGGGCTCATCCAGTTCGACGCGTCGGTCAACCCGGGCAGCTCAGGCGGCCCGCTGCTCGACACGCAAGGTCTAGTCATCGGCATCGTCGTCTCGATCGCCACTCCTGACGGCGAGGACGCGTTCGCCGGCATCGGGTTCGCGGTGCCCATCGGCGCCGCGCTCGGCGGCGGCGGCACAGGGCAAGGGAAGGGTCCGCAAATATGACCGAGGCATCGTCCGTCAACCCGGCGTCCGCCAACCCGCTGCAACCGGTGCTCTTCGAGGTCAAGCGCACCATCGTCGGCCAGGACGTGCTGCTCGAGCGGATGGCGGTCGCGCTGCTGTCTGGCGGGCACCTGCTCGTGGAGGGCGTCCCAGGGCTGGCCAAGACGCTGTCGGTCAAGTCGCTCGCCGCCGCGGTCGGCGGCGAGTTCCAGCGCATCCAGTTCACGCCCGACCTGGTGCCCGCCGACCTGACGGGAACGCGGGTCTACCACCAGCACACCGGGGAGTTCCACACGCAGCTAGGGCCGGTCTTCACCAACCTGCTGCTGGCCGACGAGATCAACCGCGCGCCGGCCAAGGTGCAAAGCGCCCTGCTCGAGGTGATGCAGGAGCACCAGGTCACGATCGGCCGCGAGACCTACCCGGTGCCCGAGCCGTTCCTCGTGATGGCGACGCAGAACCCGATCGAGTCCGAAGGCACCTACCCGCTGCCCGAGGCGCAGGTCGACCGGTTCATGATGAAGGTCGTCGTCGGCTACCCCAGCGCCCACGAGGAGCACGCGATCGTCGACCGCTCGCTGCGCCCGGCCGAGCCGGTCCGGGCGATGCTCAGCCCCGCGGACCTGATCAGCATGCAGGAGCGGGCGCGGGACATCTACGTCGACCCCGCCGTGGTCGACTACGCCGTGCGGCTGGTGACCGCCACCCGGCTGCCGCTGAACGCCGGGCTCGACCTGAAGCGGTACATCAGTTACGGGGCCAGCCCGCGTGCCTCGATCGCGCTGGTGACCGGCGCCCGCGCGCTGGCGTTCACCCGCGGCAGGGACTACGCGCTGCCCGCCGATGTCGGCGAGCTCGCCCTCGACGTGCTGCGGCACCGCATCGTGCTGTCGTACGAGGCGCTCGCCGACAACGTCAGCGCCGACTCTCTCATCACGCAGGTGGTGGATGCCGTCGCCGTGCCCGAGGTCGTCCTGAGCGGCCGCTGACATGCGCACTACTCCGGAACGGCTGCTGCTCCGGCTGGAGTGGCGGGTCGTCCGCCGCCTCGACGGCCGCCTGGCCGGCGGCTACCGCACCGCGCACCGCGGAACGGGAACCGACCTCACCGGGCTGCGCGAGTACGTCGAGGGCGACGACGCGCGGCACATCGACTGGAACGCCACCGCCCGGCTGGACGAGCCGCAGCTCCGCCTCTTCAACGAGGACCGCGAGCTCACGGTGTGGCTGGTGCTGGACCGGTCGGCGTCGATGACGGTCGGCGCGCCAGGGCGCGGCAAGCACGACGTGGTCACTGAGCTCGCCCTGGTGCTCGCCAGGCTGTTCGGCCGGGGCGGGAACCGGGTCGGCGCGCTGCTGTACGACGTGCCCGGCGGCCGGGTGCGCACCGTGCCGCCGGGCACCGGCCGCAGGCACGCGCTGCGGATCGGCGCCGAGCTGGACAGGACCGAGCGAGCCAGGACCGAGCCAGCAAGGACCGAGCCAGCAAGGACTGAGCTGGCAAGGACTGAGCTGGCAAGGACCAACGGCAACGGCCGGAAGGGCAGCAACGGCCGGAAGGGGAGCAACGGCAGCAAGGGCGGCACGACCGACCTCGCGGCGATGCTCGACGCGGTCGCCAGGCTCGCCCGCCGCCGCGCGCTGATCGTGGTCATCTCCGACTTCATCGGCGACGGCGACTGGGAACGGTCACTGCTGCGGCTGGCGCCGCGGCACGAGGTCGTCGCGCTGCGCGTCGTCGACGCGGCCGACGACGAACTGCCCGACGCCGGGCTCGTCGTTGTCGAAGACGCCGAGACCGGGGAGCAACTCGTCATCGACTCGGGCGACCCGCTGCTGCGCGCGCGGGTCCTGGCGGGCGTGGCGGAACGCGACGCGAAGCTCGCCGCGGGGATGCGCAGGGCCGCGGTGCCGCTGCACAGAATCGAGACCGGCGCCGACCTGGCCACGGCGCTGATCGAGGTCGTCGCGAGCACGAGGCGCAGGCGCGCATGAGCCTCGCCGATCCCGTGCTGCTCGCCGTCGGCCTGCTGGTGGCGGTGGCCCTGGCGTTGGCCGCGGTCGCCGTGGCGCGGCGGCGGTCCGCCGCGCTCGCCGCGGCGGGGGTCGCGCCAGCACGGCGCGACCGCGGGCGCGGCAGGACGGCCGGCGTGTGGTGCACGATCGCCGGCATCGCCGTGCTGGCGATCGCCTTCGCCGGCCCGGCGGCGTCCGTGCCGGTGTCCCACGCCTCCGGCACCGTCATCCTCGCCATGGACGTCTCCGGCAGCATGTCCGCCACCGACGTGGCGCCCAGCCGGCTCGACGCCGCCAAGCAGGCCGCGGTGTCGTTCATCAACGCGCAGCCGCCCAGCGTGGACATCGGCGTCGTCGCGTTCCAGCAGGGCGGCCTGGAGGCCGCGCTGCCCACCGCCGACCACTCGACCGTCACCGCCGCGATCCGCAGGCTGGCGCCCGGCGGCGGCACGTCGCTCGGCGACGCCATCCTCGCCTCGCTGTCCGCGATCACGCACAAGACCGTCGTCCTCGGCCCCGGCGGCAGCGCCCCGGCCATCGGCTACTGGCCATCGGCCACGATCGTGCTGTTCTCCGACGGGCAGGACGGGGCCGGCGCCGCAGGCGGCGGCGGCACGAGCACCGCGGCGGCCGCGGCCGTCGCCCAGAAGGCCGGCGTGCACGTCGACACCGTCGGGGTCGGCACCGCCGCGGGCACGACCGTCGACGTGGACGGCTACCACCTGTTCACCGCGCTCGACCCGGCCACGCTCAAGTCGATCTCGCAGGCCACCGGCGGCGCGTACCACCCGGCGTCGGACGCGAGCCAGCTCAACGGGATCGCCTCGTCGATCAACCTCAGGCTCACCGTCACCAACCAGCCGATGCCGCTGGCCGGCGCGTTCATCGCGCTGGCGCTCGCGCTGCTCGTGGCGGGCGCCGTGCTTACCGTGGCCAGGACCGGGCGGGTGGTCTGAATGTCGTTCTCCTGGCCGTGGGCGCTGCTGGCGCTTCTCGTCATCCCGCTGGTGTTCGCCGCCTGGTGGCTGACGCGGCGCAGGCGCAGGCGCGCCGCGGTCCGGGTCACGTCGATCGCGCTCGTCGCCGCGGCCGTGCCCGGCCGCTCGCGGTGGCGGCGGCGCATCCCCGCGGCGCTGCTGACCGCGGGTCTCGCCGTGCTCGCGATCGGCGCCGCCCGCCCGCAGGCGACCGTGCCCGTCGCGTCGTCGAACGCGACGATCATGCTCGCGCTGGACGTCTCTGGCTCCATGTGCTCGACGGACGTGAAGCCGAACAGGATCACCGCCGCCGAGCAGTCCGCGGGCGCCTTCATCAAGTCCCAGTCGGGCGGCCCGCGCATCGGCCTCGTGGTCTTCGCCAGCACCGCCGTCGTCCTCGTCCCGCCGACCACCGACACGCAGCAGCTGCTCACCGCCCTCGACGGCCTCAGCACCGACGACGGCACCGCGATCGGCGAGGGCATCCTGACCTCGCTCGACGCGATCGCGCAGGTGGACCCGTCGGTCGCGCCGACAGGCGCGACCGTCACAAGGAACCGGGGCGCCGGCTACGCGGACGCGGTGATCGTCGTGCTCACCGACGGCTCCAACAACCGGGGCGTCGATCCGCAGACCGCCGCGAAGGAGGCCGCCACCCGGGGCGTGCGCGTCTTCACGATCGGCTACGGCACGGACAACCCGGCGCCGCTGGCGTGCGGCGCCGGGCAGTTCGGCGGCTTCGGCGGCGGGGGCTTCGGCGGCGGCGGTTTCGGCGGCGGCGGGTCCGGCGGGGCGGGCAACCCGTTCGAGGCCGACTACGGGGCGCTGATGCAGATCTCCAGGACCACCGGCGGCTCGTTCTACCGGGCGCAAGACGCCGACCAGCTCAGCAGCGCCCTCGACAGGCTGCCCGCGGCCTTCACGATCGTCCGCAAGCACCTCGACCTCGCCGCCTGGTTCGCCGGCGGCGGCGGCCTGCTCATCGTCGCGGCGGTAGGGCTCTCCCTGTGGTGGAACAGGACCCGGACAGTAGTGGCGGGCGCGCGGTCGCGATTAAATCTGTTCCGTGCAGAACATCGATGAGTTTGTCACCGGGCAGCTCGCCGCCTGGGAAGTCCCCGGATGCGCCGTCGCCGCCGTCAAAGACGGGGACGTGGTCCTCGCCGCCGGCTGGGGGCACCGTGACCAGGTAGCGGAAACGCCGGTCACCAAGGACACCCTGTTCGCCATCGGGTCGGTCACGAAGGCGTTCACCGTCGCGGCGGCCGGCGCCCTCGTCGACGACGGCCTCCTCGACTGGGAGCGCCCGCTGCAGGACTACCTGCCCGGCCTGCGGCTCGACGATCCCGTGGTGACCCAGCGGGTGACCATCACCGACCTGCTGGCGCACCGGTCCGGGCTGCCCCGGCACGACCTGACCTGGATCGGCCACCCCGACCGGTCCCGGGCCGACCTCGTCCGCCGGCTGCGGTTCCTGCCGCTCAGCAGGGACCTGCGCCAGC
>Ga0335075_10011379_pt1 | contig 13456 bp, 10 predicted proteins | sample Lox_Sample_24_FD_206723 | JGI IMG/M metagenome (GOLD analysis project Ga0335075, IMG submission 206723) | Soil microbial communities from Loxahatchee National Wildlife Refuge, Florida, United States - Lox_Sample_2.4 | ecosystem: Environmental > Terrestrial > Soil > Wetlands | place: USA...
AGCATTCGCGCGTCTGGTTTCTGACAGGTCACACTGTCGCCGAGGTATATTACGACGGCGCCTACCACATGTTCGATTCCGATGAGATGGGCTATAACCCGATTGGAAGCGGGCCACTGAAGCAGCGCGATGTCGCTTCTGTCTGGCAGTTGGAACATGACGGCAGCATCATGACGAGGAACGTCACTGGACCGACGACATCGAATCCGAAGACGGTCGACTATCCGTGGTATCCGGCAGATGTTCGCGCGGGAGATGTGAAGGATCTCGCCGAGCTGTACACCAGCATCAACGATAACTATCTCTACGCATATCGGCGCTATCCCGAAGGCCACACCATGGATTTTGTACTGCGTCCCGGGGAGCGAATGATTCGCTACTATCATCCCACGCCTCCGGGAACCTTCTATCTGCCGTATACCTACGACGGCCAGGAGTGGAAGATTCTTCCGGATTTTGCGCAGTTCAAGTTGCCGCCGTCGGCGGGTCCGCATAGCGAGAAAGATGCTCGTACCTGGGCTACTGGCAGGATTGAGTATCGACCCGCCGACATTTCCAGCGACCTGACGCGCAATGGTGACGACGCGACGTATACCTTTTCCATGCCATCGCCCTACGTGATCATCGACGCGCATTTTTCTGTTCAGGCCGTCCTGCCGACAGCACAAGATAAATTGACGGCCGCGACCTCGATCGATGGCGGCCGCAGCTGGACAGATAGCGCCTCGCTCATCGGCCCATTCAACGGCCCCTGGAAGATTCATGCAGCGGACCTGCCGGGCGCGCAGGGACATCGCACAACTGTGTCGGGAACCTATGGATATCTAGTTCGGTTTATACTGCACGGGCCATCGAATCAGTTGCCATCGCTGCAGGGTGTCTTCCTGACCACGATATTTCAGTTGAACCCACGGACGCTTCCTTCGCTGACGCCTGGCGAAAATCAATTTGAATATCGCGCCGGGAAAGATGTAAGAACGGAATTGCCGGTGAGCCCCTCGCGGTTGAACGAGTATGCGGACAAAGTTGAGAACGCCAGCTACGTGTCTCAGGGCGGACAGGGTTACTGGATCAACGACGGGGATCATCCGGCAGATGTTGTCTTTGAAGTTTCCGCTAAAGATGGCGATCTCAGCGGCTTCGATGTCGGTGGCAGGTTCCTCGACCTGGCCGGTGGGATTGCTCCGAATAAATTTACGGCGGAGATTCGCCACGTCACTCCATGGCCTGCGAATCGCAAGGGCCCAGGCTCGGCTTCTATTTCCTGGTCGGCAAGTAGTCATGGACCTTGGAAAACATTGTGGACCTACGATCCCAAGCTGAAGTGGCTCGACGGTCAGCCCATCAAGCAGGTGCTGCGCTGGCCGGAGGTAGACCATAGCGTGCGAGATCTGCCCGCGGGAATGAAACGCGTCTACGTTCGTTATCGATTTGACGGGCTGGCGATCGATCATTTTCGGCTTGCCAGCATTCGCCCGGAAAATTCTTCGGCGACGCAGCATCTGAGGATCACACAAATCTGGGAGGAGAGTGGCATGCAACGTGAGTTCCACAAAGACATTCCGAACGCGAACGTTGCGCAAGCCTATCAGATCTCAATTCCGAATAAAGCAGATGTCACCAATGTCGCACTCATACTCGACTGCCCACCACAATAGAACCAGTCGGATTACGATAGAAAAGGATGACGCGTTGCGAGTGTAGCGAATTGCCGCTACCTAACCAAGAAATGTTCCCGCGTGAACGAACGAGTTTTGACGTACGGCGTTACCATGGCAGAGGATCGGTCAGCGTTTGCAGAACAAGGAGTGGTGTCGATGTCGTCTACTCGTCGTGATTTTCTAGTTGGCCTGGGTGCAACGGCTGCGGCAGTTTCTGTTCCAGCGCGGGCTGCGCATGCCCTTGTCAGTGACTCATTGTTATATCCCCCCACAGATTTGTCTTACTTCGACACGCCCATCCATCACGGACCGATGAAGATCCGGATTGGCTATGCTGCCATTACGTGGAAAGAAAACGATAATCAGGCGATCGAGGACATTTCAGCGGTCGGTTATCCTGGCATTCAGCTGCGCGCCAACGTTCTCGGCGAATATCCTGACCCGCAGGCGCTGCAAGGCGTATTGGCCAAGCACAATCTAACCTTCGTGACCTTGTCGAGTGGTGACGCTCCGCTGGACCCCACAGTGGAGAAAAAAAGTCTGGAAACGCACGCCGCTCACGCCCGCTATCTGCATCAGGCAGGCGGAAAATACCTGCAGGTGATCGGCACGTTTGCGCAGAAGACGTACACTCCTAGCGATTACAAGCGGGAAGGGATGCTGCTGACGGAAATTGGCAAGCGCGCCGCAGATTATGGAATCCAGACAGGCTTTCACAATCACATGGGATCGATCGGGCAAACTCCCGAACAGGTGGAAGCGATTCTCGATGCCGCCGATCCTCGCTACGTGAAGCTGGAACTGGACACGGGCCACTATGTTCAGGGTGGAGGCGATCCGGCGGAAGCGATCCGCAAGTATCACGATCGACTGCTGTTTTTGCACCTGAAGGATGTTGAGCCGGCGGCGACAAAGAGCGGCTATCAATTTGTCGAGCTAGGGCAGGGGAGAGTCAACTTCGTCGCCATCTTTGATGCATTGCGGTCGACCCACTTTAGAGGTTGGGGCGTGGTGGAACTGGATGGGGAGCGAACTGGCGCGACCCGCACGCCGAAACAATCCGCGGAAATGAGCAAGGATTATTTAATCCACAAGCTAGGAGTGCAGGTATGAGCTGTCCATTTCGCCTTGCTGTCATCAACGATGAAATTACGCAGGATTTTGGCCGCGCGTGCGAAATCGCGTCGAAAGATTTCGGCCTGAACTGGATTGAACTGCGCGGCATGTGGAACAAAAACATTGTCGATCTGGACTCGTCGGAAATCGCAGAAGCACGGAAGATTTTGGAGAAGAACAAGCTGCGCGTAACAGATATTGCGAGCCCATTATTCAAGGTGGATTGGCCGGGTGCGCCAGTTTCAAAGGTGTCGGAACGCCATGACCAATTTGCCGACTTCGGTTTTAAGCAGCAGGAAAAGGTTCTGGAACGCTGCATTGAATTGGCGAAGGCGTTTCAAACGGATCGCATCCGCTGCTTCGATTTTTGGCGACTCGACGATCAGAAGCCCTATCGAGCTGCGATTAACGATAAGTTGCGCGAGGCTGCGGAACGGTGCGCGAAAGCCGATAAAATTCTGCTGCTGGAAAATGAAATGGCGTGCAATACGGCGACCGGAGCGGAAGCTGCGGCGGTGCTGCACGAGATTCCTAACAAGAACTTTATGCTGAATTGGGATCCGGGCAATGCGGCTGCGACTGGCAGCACGCCATATCCAAACGGGTTTGATCTGTTGCCGGAGAAACGCATTGGTCATTGCCACTGCAAAGATGTTGTGCGCAAGCCGGGTGGGGGATATGACTGGGCGCCCGTTGGAGCGGGGATCGTCGACTGGGTGGGACAATTCCGCGCATTTAAGCGCGATGGCTACCACTATGCTGTCAGCCTGGAGACGCATTGGCGCGGTGCCGGCACAGCGGAGGCCTCGACGCGCATCAGCATGAAGGGTCTAAAGGCGACGCTGGCAAAAGCTGGAATCCAATGCTAGGCGAGGCCCGGTAGGTTAATTAATCGGCGGCAGAAATGAAGCGCGGCCGGACAAGAAGATGATACCCATCGCCAGACTATAGATTGCAGTCAGCGCAGAGACCACGCGGAGAAATTGCGGACGATGCCGCGAGACGCCGAAGAGCCCGGCCGCTGAAGCCGTCATTACCGCATTCATCGTCAACAGACCCGCAAGGAACATTCCCAGCCCCAGCATGCCCAGGGCAGCGCCGCCGAGATTCGCTGCGAGCAAAAAAATCATCAACTGGCTTGGAGTTTCTGCTCCCAGTCCGTGAATGATGCCGATGACGAAAACGGAGCGCGCGTCGAAGTTTTTAGGAGGAGCGTAGGCTTCGACGGAAGCCCCTTGTTCTCGCCGCTTGAATGCCAGCCGTGCGCGGTGGTAGCCGGCGTGGAGCAACATATAGCGGCTTTTCGGAAGAGTGTCTTCTGGGCGAAACACCAGTGTTCCAAGAACGTAGATTCCGAGGACCAGCAAGGTAAGACCGACCAGCCGCTCCGCCCAGCGATCGATGCCCGCAGGCAGGTTGATTCCCAGCAAAATAACGATGGAGCCGAGTCCTGCGACAGTGAGCGCGTGGCCCAGGGCATAGATCATGCCGAGTTTCATGGCAACGCGTTTCGACGATTGCACGCTGACCACATCCGTGATCGCGGCAATGTGATCGTAGTCGAAGCCGTGGCGAAAGCCAAGCACAGCTGCGGTGATCAGGGCGGCGTAGAGCGTAGTATGCGTCGTCAAAATATCTTTCTGAATCAATTGCGTGCTGAATTAATTTCGGTCGGGTGCGGCGGTCACAACGTGGAGGACCGCTAGCAAATTCTGGGTAACTGCTCGCCGAACATTACATCCAGAATGCGCGTTCCACCTACGCGGGTCTGCATTCGCACCATACCGGGATGTTCTGAAACGACTTCTCCAATCATTTTCGCATCTCTGCCGAGCGGATGATTCTGCATGGTCTGGAGCACTGCATGCGCCGCTTCGGCCGCGACAATCGCCACAAGTTTTCCCTCATTTGCGACGTACAGCGGATCGAGTCCGAGGATTTCGCAGGCACCCTGTACGCTTTCGCGCACAGGAATCTGATCTTCGTGCAAAAACATTCCGACCTTTGATTGGGATGCGATCTCATTGAGTGTGGTCGCCACGCCACCGCGGGTTGGATCGCGCATGCAGTGCAGCGGATGACCGCCGTTTTGCCTCAGCGCAACCGCACCGCACGCATCCAGCATGCAATCGACGAGGCCATTCAGTGCCGCGCAATCGCTTTCAATTGCACCTTCGAATTCCAGGTTCTCGCGCTTCGACATGATTGCCATGCCGTGGTCGCCGATGTAGCCGCTCAACAGGATCTTGTCGCCGGGACGCGCGCGGTTGGCGGAGATGTTTACGTCTCGTTCAATGGCGCCGATGCCGGTGGTCGTAATGAAAAGCTTGTCACCCTTGCCGCGATTCACCACTTTGGTGTCGCCGGTCACCAACTGCACACCGGCTTTGCGTGCCGCAGTGCCCATCGATTCCACAACGCGCCGCAATTCTTCTGCGGGCAATCCTTCTTCCAGGATGAATGCCGCCGCCAGATACAGCGGACGGGCGCCGCTCATCGCCAGATCGTTTACAGTGCCATTGATGGCCAGTGTGCCAATATCGCCACCGGGAAAAAAGATGGGCGTAACGACGAAGCTGTCCGTAGTGAAGGCCAGCCGATCACCGTTGATTTGCAGCACTGCCTGATCGTCCAGCTTGTCGAGAATGGGATTTGCGAAGGCCCGCAGAAAAACCTTGTCGATCAGTTCCGACGTCAGCTTGCCGCCGCTGCCATGGCCCAGCACAATATTTTTATGCTGGAAGATCGGCAAAGGACAGCTGCCGAATAAAGGATTTGGTATTTCCGTCGTCGGATTCTGCGAAAAGGAACTGGAGCTTGGCGCTGCAACCGGCGCATTGGCGGCAGAGTCGTTTCGAGTCACGCTGCGCCTCCAACAGAATGGATTGGAACGTCAACGCCTTTGCTCTGATTCAGATGACGCCCGTAGGCATAATAGGCGGCACAGGCACCTTCCGCGGAAACCATCGTCGCTCCCAGTGGGTTTTGTGGCGTGCACAGAGTACCAAACACCGGACAGTCCTTCGGCTTCTTGATGCCGCGGAGAATTTCTCCGCTGATGCAGATTGCCGACTCGCGGGTCGCAATCTGGGCCACATCAAAAAGCTTCTCGGCGTCGTGGTCGGCGAACTCCGAGCGAAGATGATAGCCGCTGTGCGGAATGGTGCCGATGCCGCGCCAATTTCGATCGCCGACCTGAAAGACCTGGAACACGAGCTTCTGCGCGGTCTTGTTTCCTTCGCGATCCAGAATGCGCGAGTACTGATTCTCGACTTCGCCGCGTTCTGTTTCCAGTTGGCGAATCGTCATCAAGGTTCCCTGAAGAATGTCGAGCGGCTCGAAGCCGCTGACAACGATGGGCACATGATATTTGGCGCTGATAGGTTCGTATTCTTCGTAACCCATGACGGCGCAAACATGTCCGGGTCCAAGAAATCCCTGCACGCGATTTTCGGGAGATTGCAAAATTGCCGCCAGCGCGGGTGGAACCAAAACGTGCGACACCAATAACGAGACGTTCTTCAAGCCCTCCTGCTTGGCGCGCCAGGCCAGCATGGCGTTTGCGGGAGCGGTGGTCTCAAACCCAATCGCGAAGAAAACGACCTTCTTATCTGGATTGGCTTGCGCAATCTTGATGCAGTCAATCGGCGAGTACACGACGCGAACGTCACCGCCCTCGGACTTGATGGTGAACAAGTCGCCCTCCGACCCGGGAACGCGCAGCATGTCTCCGAAGGAGCAGAAGATCACGTCCGGCATGCGGGCAATTGCGTGCGCCTTGTCGATCATTTCCAGCGGCGTCACACAGACCGGGCAACCGGGACCGTGCACCAGTTCCACGCCTTCGGGCAACAGATAATCGATTCCGTTTTTGACGATCGAGTGAGTCTGGCCACCGCAAACCTCCATGATCACCCAGGGCTTGGTTTGTACGCGTTGAATTTCGTCCACGATTTTTCGGGCGACTCGCCCATCGCGATATTCATCGAGATACTTCATCAGTCGCCCTCCTTGCCGCGAGTCACCCCGTTTGCGGGGGGCGTGGCGCCGTTCTCGGCAGCCGTTGTTGGGTGAGGCGTTTGAGAATGTCTGTCCCGCTCATCCACCACCGGAGCCATCAATTCGGAAAGCTGATCCATATCTTCCAGAATTTGATAGGTGCGATGGGCTTCTTCTTCATCCACCTTGCTGATGGCAAATCCGACATGAACCAGAACATATTCGCCGACCCTGGTGTCGGGCACATATTCCAGGCAAGCCTCGCGGATGATTCCGCCGAACTGCACTCTCGCCATTCGCATGCCGCCTTGGTCGAAGGCTTCGATAACTTTACCCGGAATGGCCAGACACATAGTTGGTCTCCTTACTCTTGTTCCCGCCGCAGAATCGCATTCGCAATCGCCGCCTGCCCCAGGGAAATTCCACCATCATTCGGCGGCACCAGGGCGTGGAGGAAAACCTGAAACCCATCTTTATCTAAGTCTCTTACCGTGTGTTTTAGCAAATGCATATTTTGGAATACGCCGCCGCTTAGGCAAACCCTGGTCAATTGTTCCTGCTGACGAATCCGACGGCATACGTCGATGATGGCGGCAGCCACGGTGTTGTGAAAGCGCGCGGAAATAAGACCGACGCTTGTGCCGTGAGCCAGATCTCGCACAATTTCTTCGACCATTGGCCGCATATCCACTTGCATTGGCTCAACGTTTTCTAAATGGAAGGAATAGTGATCGTCCACTCCCGGCTGGGCTGCAGATTCCAACGCGATGGCTGCCTGCCCCTCGAACGTCACTTCGGACCCCAGACCGACCAGGGCGGCCACGGCATCGAACAGCCGGCCGCTCGAAGAAGTTTCAATCGACTGGATACGGCGGGCGATCATCGCGTCGACTATGGCGATTTGTTTTTGGGGTACTCGATGAAGGAAATGCAATCTCTCGGGGAGTGATCCGTTACCGAACGTATCCCGCACATAGCTGAGAGCCATGCGCCAGGGCTGGCGCACCGCGGCGTCGCCACCAGGCAGAGGAAGATAGCGCAGGTGGGCCCGTCGTTCGAATGTTTCCAGATCGGCAACTAGAAATTCTCCGCCCCAGATTTTTCCATCGGTGCCATAGCCGGTGCCGTCGAAGGCCACTCCGATGACTTTGCCCTGCAAATGATTTTCTGCCATGCAACTTGCGATGTGCGCATGATGGTGTTGCACGCCAATTTTGCGTTCAATCGGCAATGAAAGCGCGAACTGGGTGCTGCGATAGTTCGGGTGCAGGTCATAGGCGACTCCCTGTGGTTCTGCACGGAACAATTTTTTCAGGTTCGCGAGGGTTTCCTGAAAAAAACACAGCGTCTCAAAATTTTCCAGGTCACCAATATGTTGGCTGAGAATGGCGTAATGATCCTTCGTCAGGCAGAACGTGTGTTTCAGTTCGGCCCCGCACGCCAGCAGATCCTGCATCGGGGCGCCAAGATCGATCGCCTGCGGCACATAGCCGCGGGATCGACGCATCACCCGCTCGCGGCCGTCGAAGGTTCGTACCACAGAGTCGTCGGCGCGCATATGGATGCCGCGATTGTGAAATAAAAACCAATCTGCAACCGGCTCCAGTTGCTGCCAGGCTTCTTCGTTGGAAATGACGATGGGTTCTTCGCTCAGGTTGCCGCTGGTCATCACCAGGGCTGCGAATTGCGAGGCATCTTGCGGCGAGTCGCTGAAGAGCAAATAGTGCAGCGGAGTGTACGGCAGCATGACGCCGATGGAATCGTTGCCGGGTGCAATTGAGCGGGAAAGATTCGTCTCTGGATGGCGTTCGAGAATCACGATGGGTCGGCGAGGGCTTTGTAATGCGGCTCGGTCGGCTTCTGTGACGATACAAAATTTCTCCACCTCGGCCAGGTCGCGTGCCATCAGGGCAAACGGCTTGTCGCTGCGATGCTTGCGATGGCGAAGTTGCCGCACGGCGGCATCATCCTGCGCGTCACAGGCAAGCAGAAAACCGCCCAACCCTTTCACTGCGATCAGGCGTCCCGCGTGCAACAGGTCGCGAACGCGCTGCAATGTTGTGAGCGAAGACCGCTGCGCTGCAAGAAAATCGCTGGCAGCGGGCAGGTGCGAGTCGCGGCTATGCCGGCGGCTTTCGGCCAGCACCAGGCTTGGCCCGCAGGCGGGACACGCATTGGGCTGAGCGTGAAATCGTCGATTTGCAGGGTTTTCATATTCCGCCTGACAGAGTGCGCACATGCGAAACGAGGCCATGGTGGTTGTCGGGCGATCGTAGGGAATATCCTGAATGATCGTGTAGCGCGGTCCGCAGTTGGTGCAGTTGGTAAATGCGTAGCCGTAGCGGCGGTTTGCCGGATCGCCAAAGTCATGCCAGCAATCTGTACAGGTGGCCACGTCCGGGGAGATGAAGGCGAATGCGTCTTCCTCCTCGCGGCTGGGATGAATGGAAAAGTCACTTGCATTTTGCAAGGAAATTTCCTCCAGAGCGATCTCAATAATTTGTGCCAGGGGCGGCGGGCTGGTGTGCAAACTATGGAGAAATTGCTCAATGGCCTGGTTTGGGCCCTCGATTTCGACCGTCACTCCAGATGAGGAATTCAGGATGAAGCCCGCCAACTGCAGGGATTGGGCCAGATTGTAGACGAAGGGACGGAAGCCGACCCCCTGCACCACTCCCCGGATCGAGAGGCGTTTGCGGATTCTTGGGAGAGAACGGCTTGTGGCCATGGACGGTCCTGGGTTGCGCGTCCGATATGCGGGACGGCGAACGTAGCGGCTGTCTCCTAGCGTATACGACAAGAAAGGCGACCGCTTTCATCCATAGAAAGAAGCTTGGCCTGCGCACATCGGTCGGCGGTTCATCCGCATCCAAGTCGGGATGAAATGGATCGTGATTGCAACACTCGGCTTGATCACCCTTTGCGGTTGTGCTCGCTCCAGTCCGAGTCCCGACCAGATTCGCCAGCAGACCGCCAACGCAACGGCGGAGGCAGCGCGCGATACCAAAGCGATCGCACAGGGAATTGTCGAAGGACTGAAGACCAAGGGGCCGCTCAACATTAACCACGCGTCGAAAGACCAGCTGGAGACATTGCCCGGCATCGACGGTACCGCGGCAGACAGAATTATCGCGGGGCGGCCATATAAGGATTCGGATGAGCTCCTGCGCCGGCACATTATTTCGCGAGCCGAGTATCACCAGATTGAAACCAAGATCGAAACGCGATGACAGTGATTGCAATTGAGCCGGCAAGGTCCCAACCGCAGCGCAGCGCTGCGCTGCTCTTGCGCACATGTCCTTCGCCGTACGAAGTTAGCTCGATGCCAATTCTTTCGCGCGTTGTGCCGCACGCATCACAGCTTTGATCAGAGTGACGCGCACTCCGCCTTCTTCCAGTTCTAGAATCCCGTCGATGGTGCAGCCTGCGGGGGTTGTGACCGCGTCTTTCAGCAGCGCCGGATGGCTGCCGGTTTCAAGCACCATGGTGGCAGCGCCCAATACCATTTGCGCGGCCAGAAAAGTGGCGATGTCGCGCGGCAGGCCGACCTTGACGCCACCCTCCGCAAGCGACTCCAGAATGATATAGATGTACGCGGGGCCGCTGGCGGACAGCGCGGTGACGGCGTCCATATGCTTCTCATCCACAGTGACCGTGCGACCAACGCTGGCAAAAACCTGTTCCGCGATCGCGAGTTGCTCGTCGGTGACGAACTTGCCGCGGCAAAGCGCAGTCGCCCCGCAACCCAGCAACGACGGCGTGTTGGGCATGGCGCGAATGACGGCCAGGTCGATGCCAGCAGCTTTTTCAATGGCGCCAGTTTTGACCGATGCAGCAAACGAGATGATCGTTTTCTTCGCGGTCAGCGCAGGACGGATCTGCGCCAGAACTTCCGGCACTGTCTGCGGCTTGACACCCAGCAGGATCAGATCGCTGTTGCGCGCGGCGGCTAGGTTGTCGGTGGAAACAGACACTCCCCATTGTTCAGATAGCATCTTCGCTCGCTCCGGATGTTGCACGGTGGCGCGGATATTTTCCGGACGGAACAGCCCATTTTTCAGGAATGCCTGAAGCAGAATGCCGCCCATTTTGCCCGCTCCGAGCATCGCAACTTTAGTTTTGGAGGTGGCTGCTTGTTCCAGTGTGGATTTTTCTTTTTTCTTCGGCATCAACTTAGTTTCCTTCTGTCGTTCGACTAGAAATCTTGTGCGTCATGGTTTGTCCAGCGGGTTTTTGCTGTTGCTGTTGAATCCAGGCCTCGACGCGCTGCTGCAGGATATCGAGCGGCAACGCTCCAGAGTCGAGCACCTCATCGTGAAAGGCACGAAGATCAAAATTCTTTCCGAGCGCTTTCTGCGCCTCGTCGCGCAGTTGCAGAATTTTCAATCGGCCAATATCGTAGGCAAGGGCCTGGCCCGGCCACGCGATGTAGCGATCGACCTCTTCCTGAATGGTAATGTTATCCATCGCAGTGTGGTCTTGGAAGTATTGCACCATTTGCGCGCGCGTCCAGTGCTTGTAGTGAACGCCGGTGTCGACGACCAATCGAACCGCGCGCCACATTTGATTTTCCAGCATGCCATACTCGCTGTAGGGATCCTGGTAGAAGCCGACTTCCTTACCCAGCTGCTCGCTATAAAAGGCCCAGCCCTCGACAAACGCGGTGTACATTTCAAAGCGCCGAAACTCCGGAATCCTGGTCTGCTCCTGCGCCAGCGAGATTTGCAGATGATGGCCAGGGACGCCTTCGTGATACGCAATTGCTTCGACCTGGGTTAGCAGGCGCTTGGTGGCATCAGTTGTGTTCACACGGATTTCTCCGGGGCGAGAACCGTCGGGCGTGCCTGGTTGATAGTCGGCCGGAACCTGATCGGCAGCGCCGAAGGTCGGCATGGCAACCAACTTCAGCGGCGCGTGCGGCAGCTTGGTCACCAGGTCGGGCAGCTTCGGTTCCATCTGGTCTACATAATGCTGGTACAAACCGATCAATTGCGCGCCCGACTGCGCGTGCTCCTTGGGATTGTTGACCAATGCTTCGTGAAAACTGCGGAGATCTTTATAGCCGAGCTGGTGCACAACGGCCAGCAATTGCGGCTCAATCCGCGCCACATCGGCGACTCCTATCTGGTAGACCTGCTCCGGCGTCAGGTCGGTGGTGGTGTAGCTCTGGACGAGATAGGCGTAGCAGGCATCGCCGTTTTTCGTAGCCCAGAGGCCGGGGTCCTTGCGCGCGTTAGGAATATATTGCGCGGCCAGGTACTTCGCGAGATGCCCAAAGGCAGGTTGCACCTGTGTACGGATCGCCGTCAGCAGTGCGGTGCGAATCTGGGCGCGATCTTGCGCGGAGATGCTGGCGGGGAAGCGCTGCAGCGGGCTGGCGAAGGGGGAATCCTCCGGCTTGCCGGTTGCCAAAGCATTCACCTGCGCGAGGACTTTTTGCATGATGAGTTGCGGCTCGCTGCGGCCGGCTTCTTCGCCCAGCATGAGGTCTGTGCTGATCTGAAGAATGGCGGCAGGCACTTTGTTTAAACGCGCAATGTAATGGTCATAGTCGTCATCGGAAGTGAAGGAGAGCATGCTGGCCAGCATCGGCAGGTCGACTTGAATTCCGGAAAATTGCGTGACCGGAGTCTGCCAAGGTTCGCACACTGACGATTCCTGCTGGTCGACCAGATCGTGAACCAGCAATCGCTTGCTCAGCTTTTCCTGGTCGCTCATCCCGGTGGTGTCGACGGAACCAAGGCGCTCGATGAAGCGCTCACCGCGCGCCAGAGAATCGTTGTAAGCCTCGTCAGAATAGTCAGATAGCTGATCGTCGAAGCGCTTATCGCCGATGGTTGAAGCCATCTCCGGCGAGTGTTTTAGAGTTTCGTTCCAGTAGTCGTGAAAGATCAGGTTCAACTGCGCTACACGATCCTGCAAAGTGTTCGTCTGGAATTGCGGTGCGGGAGCCAGGTCCTTTGCCTTGAACGACTGCGACCAAACAGCGCAAGGAAGCAGCAGGCACACGCCAAACGTGACGAACGGCGGGAAAGATGAAATTCGGGGACTAAAACTAAAATGACGCGATGCAAACGAACGAAATGTTGCGAGAGGCATGGGTTGAGTGTAAATGCCAGGGAATATGCTTGTAACCACGCTGGGCCGGACTGACGACAGGCTGATCGCCGCAGAGAAAACCGCCGCCCGAAAGCTGCGCCTCCGAGCAAATCCCGACGCAGATGCTATATCGTGATTGCTGAAGCGTTTGATTTGAGAGGGCTATGAAGAATCTTTCTCTTTTCTCCTGCCTTGGAGTTTTAGCCGCCGTTCTTTTTGTCGCGATTTCCGCTCACCCGCAAACCCAGACCGCATTGCCGTGGGCTCCGCAAGCACAGGTGATAACCCTGACCGAGCCCGGGTATTTCAGCGAGCCTTCCGTGGCGGTAAACCCGATCAATCCCAAGCAAGTGGTGGTGGCCTACCAGGTACCGGCGCATATTGCCTACTCGACAGACGCCGGAGAGCATTGGGAGCGCGCCGCCAATACCGCGCCAAAAGAGTTCAAGGTTTCGGGCGATGTTTCCGTGACCTATGACAATCAGGGCCACGCCATCCTTTGTTTCATCGCGTTCAACAAGTTGGGCACGTTCAATTACTGGGGGCATGCTGCCACGACGAATGCGATTTTGATTCGCCGA
>Ga0335075_10011380_pt1 | contig 13455 bp, 9 predicted proteins | sample Lox_Sample_24_FD_206723 | JGI IMG/M metagenome (GOLD analysis project Ga0335075, IMG submission 206723) | Soil microbial communities from Loxahatchee National Wildlife Refuge, Florida, United States - Lox_Sample_2.4 | ecosystem: Environmental > Terrestrial > Soil > Wetlands | place: USA: Florida...
GGGCTCGATGCCCATGTCGCGCAGGCGCGTGACGGCGCCGACGGCGGTGTTGGTGTGCAGGGTGGACAGCACCAGGTGGCCGGTGAGACTCGCCTGCACCGCAATCTGAGCGGTCTCGAGATCGCGGATCTCGCCGATCATCACCACATCGGGATCCTGGCGCAGGATCGCGCGCAGCCCGCGCGCGAAGGTCATCTCGACCTTGGTGTTCACCTGCGTCTGCCCGATGCCGTCGATGTAATACTCGATCGGGTCCTCGACCGTCATGACGTTGCGGGTGTTGTCGTTGATGCGCTCGAGGGAGGCGTACAGGGTGGTCGATTTGCCGGAACCCGTGGGTCCGGTGACCAGGATGATGCCGTGCGGCTTGTGGATGATCTCATCCATGAGACTCTGGGTGCGCGGGTCCATGCCGAGCGAGGTGAGCTCGATGCGGCCGGCCTGCTTGTCGAGCAGACGCAGCACCACGCGCTCGCCGTGTCCGGACGGCAGCGTCGAGACGCGCACATCGACCGCCCGTCCGGCGATGCGCAGCGAGATGCGCCCGTCCTGGGGCAGGCGGCGCTCGGCGATGTCCAGCTTGGACATGACCTTGATGCGCGAGACCACGAGCGGGGCCACGGCGCGCTTGGTCTGCAGCACCTCGCGCAGCACCCCGTCGACGCGAAAGCGGATCACCAGGCGGTTCTCGTAGGGCTCGATGTGGATATCCGAGGCGTTCTCCTTGACGGCCTGCGTGAGCAGCGCATTGATGAGGCGGATGATCGGCGCCTCATCGTCGCTTTCCAGCAGGTCGGAGGATTCGGGGATGTCCTCGGCGAGATGGGCGAGGTCGGTGTTGTCGTCGAGGCCCTCGAGCATCTGCATGGCGGCGCCCGAGCCCGCCTCGTAGGCGATGCGCAGGAGCGAGTCGAACATCTCGACCGACACCCGCTCGAGCCTCAAGGGCACGCCGACGAAGCGGCGCACCTCGGCGAGCGCCTGCGGCGTCACGCCCGGGCGGCATACGGTGTCGGCGTGATCGTCCTTGATCCCGCGCACCAGCACGCCGTGACGCTTGGCGAACGGAAAGGAGAGCTTCCGTCCTTCGGTGCGATCTTCGACCAGCGCGCTCATTGCGGCGGGGACCGGACCGGCTGCGGCGCCGCGGCGGGCTGCGGCGCCGGGGCGGGCTGCGACAGCGGCGGGGCGGGCTGCGGCGCCGGCGCCGGCTGCGACAACGGCGGGGCAGGCTGCTGCGCGGGCGGCGCGATCCGCGCCGCGGGTGCCGGCTGCGGGCCCGCCACCGGCTGCGGTCCCGGCGCGATGATGACCCGCCCGCCCGGCGGCGCCGAGGAGTTGATGGCGTTCGGCGAGGAGGGCGGAATCGCCGGCAGCGAGGGTTGCCGCTCTCCGGGGAGCAGCGTGATCTTGCCCTTGTGCAGGCTGCGCTCCTCTTCGCGGATCTCGTTGTAGCGCTTGCTGCTCACCTCCTGAGTCGCCGCCTGGTCGCGCAGGATCCTGGGGCGCAGGAACACGAGCAGGTTGCTCTTCTGGCGCGAGCCCGAGCGGGACTTGAACAGATTTCCGAGCAGGGGAATCGCGCCCAGCACCGGTACCCGGTCCTCGCTCTCGGTGACGGTGTCCTGCATCAAGCCGCCGAGCACGATGATGCCGCCGTCCTCGATCAGGATGGTGGTCTTGATCGAGCGCTTGTTGGTCGAGATGTCGGCGGAATCGGCGATCTTCGCGCCGGGCGCGGAATCCTCCTGCTCGATCTTCAGCTGGATGGTATCGCCTTCGCTGATGTGCGGGGTCACCTTGAGAATGGTGCCGACCTCCTCGCGCTGGATGGTCTCGAACGGGCTGGTGGTGCCGTTCACCGCGGCGGTGGAGCTCGTGTATTGACCGGTGATGAGCGGAATCTCCTGCGTGACCTTCACCTCCGCTTCCTCGTTGTTCATGGTGATGATGCGCGGCGTGGAGATGATGTTGCTCGTGCCATCGCTGCGCAAGGCCTGGATGAGGGCGGCGAAGCCCTTGCCGGTGTTCGAGTTGTAGGTGCCGACGGCGAACGTGGCGCCGTTCGGGATTATCGAGGACAGGCCGGACGCGGCCGTCGCTCCGGTGGTGGTTCCGGTCGTGCTCGTCGCGCTGGTCGCTGAGTTCACGAGCCCCGAGGTGCCGGCGAGTGCGGCGGCGGCGACGTCCACGATGCTCGTGCCGTTGCTGCCGGGCAGGTTGATGACCCCGTAACCCAGGGAGGTGCCCCCGTCGAGGAGCCACTGCACACCCAGGTTGGCGCTCTTGTTGACGTCCACCTCGACGATCATGGCCTCGACCTCGACCTGGGCGCGGCGGATGTCGAGCTTGTCGATCACGGCCATCAGGTTCTTCATGATCTTGGGCGGCGCGGTCATGATGAGGGCGTTGGTCGGCACGTCCGCCCAGATGGTCACGCTCGCATCGACGTTCGGGGTGCCCGAGGTGGGCGTCGCGGCCCCGCCCTGCGGGCCGCCCTGCGCCTTGGCGGTCGCGGTGGCCTGGCCCTTGAGCTTCTCCGCCAGCTTCTCGGCGTCCGCGTAAAGCAGGTAGCGCACCTCGGTGTCGCCTCCCCCGCCCGCCCGCGGCGTATCGAGATCGAGCACCAGCGCCTTGACCTTGAGCCGGGAGGAGCGCTCGCCGCTGATGAGCACGCTGTTGGTGCGCTCGTCCGCCACCACCTTGACGGGCGCGCCGCCCTCGGCGCCCGCGCCGCCGCCTTGATTGAGCTGATTGATGGTGCGCACCAGCTCGGTCGCGCTGGCGTTGTGCAGCGGAATGACGTCGATCGGCTCATCGCCGCTCTCGTCCATGCGCTCGACGATCTTCATGATCCGGGCGACGTTGCTCGCGCGGTCCGAGATGATCAGCAAGTTGCCGGCCGGGTAGGCGGCCAGATGCCCTGACTGGGGGATCAGGGGACGCAGCAGGGGCACGAGCTGGGCCGCGCTCACGTTCTGCATGGTGATGATCTGGGTGACCATCTCATCGGAGTTCGGCACCGGTCCGGTCGGCAAGTCGACCGAGGGCAGCTGCCGCGCGTCGGTATTCGGGACGATCTTGATGACCTTGCCGGCGGGCACTGCAACATAGCCGTACACCTGCAGCACCGAGAGGAACGCCTCGTAGAATGCCTGCGGCGACATGGGCGTCGAGGAGAGCATCGTCACCTTGGCGTTGACGCGCGGATCGATGATGAAATTCTTGCCCGTCACCTCGCTCACCGCCTGGATGATCTGGCTGAGGTCCGCGTCCTTGTAGTTCGGCGTGATGGTCGCGCCCTCCGGCTCGCGCTGCTGGATGCTCGGGGCGCCGGGGGGCGCTGCGAGGGCCGAGCAGGCGAGACCGAGCGCCAGCACGCAAGCTGCCGCCGCGCGCCCGGCGAGACCCTGCGGCATTCCCTCAGCGCCCATCATTCTCTGATGTTCTCATTCGGCGGCTGAGTGCCGTTCGCCCCGCCGGCACTGCCGGGCTCGGCGCCCTCGAGGTCCCTGGTCGCCTCCGCCGCGACCTGGGCGATGTTGAGGCTGATGTCCTGCGTCTCGCCGCCCCGCTCGATCGTGACGGTGACGCTGTTCGATGATTGAATCGTATTGAACACCTCCTGGCTGCGCTGTGGATCATCGAGCGGCTGACCATTAATTGCCGTGACCAAATCACCAGGCTTTAGACCCAGTTTGTTGAAAATGGCTCGATTGCGCCCGGGGTAGGCGCGAAAGCCGCGCAATTTGCCCGCCGCATTGTCGTAGGAGGGGACGGTGCGCATCACTTGATCGAGCAGTCCGGGGTCCTGCTGCACCATGCGGCGGATGTTGTTGACCGCCTCGACCGTGCGTGTATCGGCGCCGCCGCGGCGTGCCGGCATGCGCCCGCCTGCCGCGGTGAGCAGCCGGGGTAGTCGAAGAGTCTCCAAGTTGCCTCCGCGGTCGAGAATGACATGGTCGAGATAGACCGAGTAAAGCGATGCTCCGTTCACATTGTCGCCGACGGAAAATACCTTCGAGGGTCCGCCATCGCTGATGATGGCGATACCCCTCTTCGGATCCTGGGTCGCGATCGTGCCCGCCAGGACCAGATTGGCGCTGCTCAAGGGCGCGTTGTTGGGATCCTGTGTGGCGGGATCCGCGACAGCCACCCCGAACAGATGCGCCGCCGCCACGGCCTGGGCGTTGATGCCGGTGTGCGGCCGGACCCTGACGTTTGCGGCGATGACCGGCTGTGGGGATTTCACCGGCCCGCTCACCAGCGCCACGGCGATGCGCGCCAGCTCGACGGCAATGAGCGCCGCCAGCAGCAGGGAGACCAGATTGGGCCCGTTGCTCTGCAAGCGGGACAGCCATTCGGCGTGGCGCGAGTCGATCATTTAAAGGTCGTGTGGTACCCGGGACCAAATGAGAATGGGCGGTGCAGGCGACACCGCTGCACGCCAGCCCACCGGGATGCTCCGGCAGCAATCATAGGGCCAGCGCCTAGGCTGCTCAAGCATTTGTTTTTACTTGTTAAAGTGGAGTGACACCGAATGGCGACAGTGGCAGCGTAGCGCGAGTTTTGCTTAATGCGCTTGTAAACGGCGAATCGGCGCCCTATAAATCCTTCCAGTCATGAGCGATGTCGAACGCGGGCGAGAAGGAACGGGCTTGGTCGTCGAGGAAGCGGCGCCGAGGCTCAAGCGCCCCCCTCTCTATCAAGTCGTACTCATCAACGACGACTATACTCCCATGGAGTTCGTCGTCGACATCCTGCAGCGCTTCTTTGCGATGGACCGCACCAAGGCCACCCGCGTTATGCTGGAGGTGCACACCAAGGGTAAGGGAGTCTGCGGCGTCTTCACGTACGAGATTGCGGAAACCAAGGTAGCTCAAGTCATTGCATATGCGCGGCAACATCAGCATCCGCTGATGGCGACGCTAGAAGAGGCGTAACCAGTGCTTAGTCAAGAACTCGAATTTTGCTTGAACGACGCTTTCGCGGCGGCGCGCGAGGCACGTCACGAATTCATGACCGTGGAGCACTTGCTGCTCGCGATCGTGGATACCCCGAAGGTGCGCGAGATCCTGAAATCCTGCGGAGCGGACACCACCAAGCTCAAGACCGAGCTCAAGCAGTTCATCGACCAGACCACGCCGCGGCTGCCCACCGGCGAGGACCGCGACGTGCAGCCGACGCTCGGCTTCCAGCGCGTTCTGCAGCGCGCCGTGTTTCACGTCCAGTCGAGCGGCAAGAAGGAGGTCACCGTCGCCAACGTGCTGGTGGCGATCTTCAGCGAGAAGCAATCGCATGCGGCGTATCTATTGAGCATGCAGGACGTGTCGCGGCTCGATGTGGTCAATTTCATCGCGCACGGCCTGTCCAAGGCGGGCGGCGAGGAGCGCAGCGACCGCGACGACGGCAACGCCACGGGCGATGCCGATCGGGACGGGGACACGGGCGGCAGCGCGCTCGAGAAGTACGCCACCAATCTCAACGAGGCGGCCCGCAAGGGCAAGATCGATCCGCTCATCGGGCGCAAGCTCGAGGTCGAGCGCACCATCGAGATCCTGTGCCGGCGCCGCAAGAACAATCCCCTGTACGTCGGCGAGGCGGGGGTCGGCAAGACGGCGATCGCCGAGGGGCTCGCCCGCATGATCGTGGAGAACCAGGTTCCCGAGGTGCTGCTCGATGCCACCATCTTCTCGCTCGACATGGGCTCGCTGGTCGCGGGCACCAAATATCGCGGCGACTTCGAGAAGCGGCTCAAGGCCGTGCTCGCCGAGGTGAAGAAGCTTCCGGGGGCGATCCTGTTCATCGACGAGATTCACACCGTGATCGGCGCGGGCGCAGCCTCGGGCGGCGTGATGGATGCCTCCAACTTGATCAAGCCGGCGCTCGCCAACGGCGAGCTGCGCTGCATCGGATCGACCACCTACAACGAGTATCGCGGGATCTTCGAGAAGGACCACGCTCTCGCGCGGCGCTTCCAGAAGATCGACATCACCGAGCCCTCGGTGCAGGACACGGTCGATATCCTGCGCGGCTTGAAGACCCGCTACGAGGAGCATCACGGCATCAAGTACGAGGACGATGCGCTGCAGGCCGCCGCGGAGCTCGCGGCGCGGCACATCAATGATCGGCACATGCCCGACAAGGCGATCGACGTGGTGGACGAGGCGGGCGCGAACCTGCGCTTGCGGCCGGTGGAGAATCGCGAGCCGTCGGTGACCGTGACGCAGATCGAGAACGTGGTCGCGCGCATCGCGCGCATCCCGCCGAAGAACGTGTCGCTCTCCGATCGGGACGTGCTCAAGAATCTCGAGCGCAACTTGAAGCTCACCATCTTCGGCCAGGACCGGGCGATCGAGGCGCTCGCGGCGGCGATCAAGATGTCGCGCTCCGGCCTCGGCGACCACCGCAAGCCCGTCGGCTCATTCCTGTTCTCGGGACCGACCGGCGTCGGCAAGACCGAGGTGACGCGCCAGCTCGCCATCGCCATGGGCGTGGAGTTCGTGCGTTTCGACATGTCGGAGTACATGGAGCGGCATACCGTTTCGCGCCTCATCGGAGCGCCTCCGGGCTACGTCGGGTTCGACCAGGGCGGCCTGCTGACCGAGGCCATCGCCAAGCACCCGCACTGCGTGCTGTTGCTCGACGAGATCGAGAAGGCGCACCCCGATGTCTTCAACCTGCTGCTGCAGGTCATGGACCACGGCACCTTGACCGACAACAACGGCCGCAAGGCGGATTTCCGTCATGTGATCATCATCATGACCACCAATGCCGGAGCGTTCGAGATGAGCCGTCCGAGCATCGGATTCACCCAGTCGGACACCGCCCCGGACGGCATGGAGGCGATCCGGCGCTTGTTCTCGCCCGAGTTCCGCAACCGGCTGGATGCCGTCATTCAGTTCGGCGCGCTCGATCAGGACACGATCGAGCGGGTGGTCGACAAACTCCTGGTCGAGGCGGAGGCGCAGCTCGAGCAGAAGCGCGTGTCGATATCGGTGGACGAGAATGCGCGGCGCTGGATCGCCAAGCGCGGCTACGATCCGAAGATGGGCGCCCGACCGATGGCGCGCATCATCCAGGAGCACATCAAGCGCCCGCTCGCGGAGGAGCTGCTGTTCGGCAAGCTCGTCAACGGCGGCCACGTGGAAGTGACGGTGAGCGAGGACGCGGAGAAGCTCAAGCTCGAGACGCGGCCGGCGGATGCCTCCCCGGCGCTCTTGTCGCACGAGAAGCAGGAGACTTGAGGATCGATCGCTGTTGCGGCCCGCGCCGGCCGCTCGGCTAGCCGTCAAGCTCGGCTAGCGGCCGCGATAGACGATGCGCCCCTTGGTCAGATCGTAGGGCGTCATCTCGACGGTGACTTGATCGCCGGTGAGGATGCGGATGTAGTTCTTGCGCATCTTGCCGGAGATGTGTGCGGTCACGACGTGACCGGTCTTCAGCTTGACGCGAAACGTGGTATTCGGCAGGGTCTCGACGACCTCGCCCTCGAACTGGATTGCTTCTTCTTTCGACATGCGCCCTTGTGGTTCCATGAAGCCGGGCGCATTGTGCATAAAGCCCTCTGGTAATGCAATTTCACGCTGCGCCCGCAGGCATCCACGTGCAGCGCCCGCTCAACTCCAGCGCCCGCCCGGGACGCGCCGCGCGTAGCGGCGCAGCAGCGCTACGAACTCGTTGCGGGCCAGCTCGCGCGCGCCGAGGCTCGCCAGGTGCTCGCTCGCGATCTGGCAATCGATGAGCTCGATCCCGCGCTCGCAGCACTCCTCCACCAGGCGGGCAAGCGCCACCTTCGACGCATCCCGCTCGCGGCTGAACATCGATTCGCCGAAGAACACCTTGTCGAGCTGCAGCCCATACAGCCCGCCGACCAGCTCATTTCCGTGATAGGTCTCGACCGAGTGCCCGTATCCGAGCCGATGCAGCTCCTCGTAGGATTCGATCATGTCGTCGTTGAGCCAGGTGTCGGCGCCGGAACGGCGCGGCGCGGCGCAGGCGCGGATGGTGGCGCCGAAGGCGCTGTCGACCCGGCACTCATAGGGGCCGTTCCTGAGCGTCTTGCGCAGGCTGCGCGAGAGGTTGAATTCGTTCGGAAACAGCACCATGCGCGGATCGGGCGCCCACCACAGGATCGGCTGCTGGGCCGAATACCATGGGAACACGCCGCGCTCGTAGGCGCTCAGCAGGCGCGCGGGACTCAAGTCGCCGCCCGCGGCGAGCAGACCGGGCGGCTCGCGCAGCGCCTGATCGAGCGGCGGGAACCACTCGGGGTCGGTCTGCTCGCCGAGCCAGACGAGCCGGCTCAGAGCTGCAACTCCTCGTCGCTCGGCCGGTGGTAGGGCACGTGCTCGCTGACGGCGGCCGCGTAGTCGTCGACGCCGCGCGCTTCGCGCAAGGCGAAATCACGGATTGCCGCGGCAAAGCGCTCATCGGCGATGAAGTGGGCGGAGCTCGTCATCGCCGGGACGAAGCCGCGCGGCACCTTGTGCTCGCCCTGGGTGCCGGGCTCGAAGCGCTGCAGGCGATTCTCGATGCAATACTCGATGCCCTGGTAGTAGCAGGTCTCGAAATGCAGGCTGTGGTAGCTGCCGCCGGCGCCCCAGTAGCGGCCGTAGAGGGCATCCTCGCCCACGAAGAAGATCGCGAGCGCGATCGGAGTCGAGCCGTGGCGTGCAATCTTCAGCATCAGCCGCTCCGGCATCGATGAGCCGATCAGCTTGAAGAACTTCAGATTGAGGTACGGCTCGTGCCCATGCCGGTAGAACGTGTCGGCGTAGAACTCATAGACCGTGCGCCACAACGCATCATCCATGTCGCAACCCAGGCGGGTGTCGAACACGATGCCCGCCTCGGCCACGCGGCGCCGCTCGCGCTTCGCCTTCTTGCGTTTCTCGGCCGTGAAGGTCGCGAGGAACGCCTCGAAGGACTCATAGCCGCGGTTGAACCAGTGAAACTGACAGTCGCGCCGCGCAATGAGGCCCGCGTCGCTGAGCGCGGCGAGATCGGCGTCCGCCGGGAACAGAATGTGCCACGATGAGAGCCTTTCCGCGCGCGCGTGCTCGCTCGCCGTGCGGATGAGCGCGGCCGCCATGGCCTGCGCATCCACCGATGCATCGGCCAGCAGTCTCGGACCGCTCACCGGCGTGAAAGGCACCGCGGAGAGGAGCTTCGGGTAGTAGCGCAAGCCATGCTGCGCATAGGCGTTGGCCCACGAGAAATCGAACACGAACTCGCCGCGCGAGTGCGCCTTGCGGTACAGCGGCAGCGCGCCGAGCAGCCGTCCGGCGGCGTCCTCGGCGATCAGATGCTGCGGCGCCCAACCGGTTCGCGGCGTGGTGCAGCCGGATTGCTCGAGCGCCAGCAGAAATTCGTGCCTCAGGAAGGGCTGAACCTTGCTCGGGGGCCGCCCGGCGCCGCCCTGCAGGCCGACCAGCCGATTCCAGTCGGCAGCCGGCACCTCGGCAATGCTCCCGATGAAGCGCGCGCGCGAAGCAATCACGCGTGTATGGCGCGCGGCTTGAGATGCAGCTCGGCGTCGAGGCGCTCCAGATATTTGTCGGCATCGAGCGCGGCCATGCAGCCGGTCCCCGCCGAGGTCACCGCTTGACGATAGACGTGATCCGCCACATCGCCGGCCGCGAACACGCCGGTGACGCTGGTGGCGGTCGCATCACCCTCGCTGCCGCCCTTGACCACGATGTACCCGCCGCGCATCTCCAGCTGATGCTCGAACAGATGGGTGTTCGGCTGGTGGCCCACGGCGATGAACACGCCATCGAGGGCGAGCGAGCGCGGCGCGCCGCCGTGCAGCGCGCGCAGCCGCGCGCCGGTGACGCCGGTGTCGTCTCCCAGGATCTCATCGACGCTGTGATTCCAGACGATACCGACCTTGCCCGAGCTCTCCAGGGCAAAAAGCCGGTCCTGCAGGATCTTCTCGGCGCGCAGCTTGTCGCGGCGGTGCACGAGCGTGACATGCGAGGCGATGTTCGCGAGATACAATGCCTCCTCCACGGCGGTATTGCCGCCGCCCACCACGGCCACGCGCTTGCCCCGATAGAAGAATCCGTCGCAAGTCGCGCAGGCCGATACGCCCTTGCCGCGGAAGGTCTCCTCGGAGGGCAATCCGAGATACTTCGCGGAGGCGCCGGTGGCGATGATGAGCGCATCGCAGCTGTACTCGCCGTTGTCGCCGTGCAGGCGAAAGGGGCGCTGCTTCAGCTCCACCCGGTCGATGTGATCGGAGGCGATCTCCGTGTTGAAGCGCTCCGCGTGGCGGCGCATGCGATCCATGAGATCGGGCCCTTGCAGGTGCTCGACGTCTCCCGGCCAGTTGTCCACATCGGTGGTGGTCATCAGCTGGCCGCCTTGCTCGAGGCCGGTGATGAGCAGCGGCTTGCGGTTGGCCCGCGCCGCATACACGGCTGCCGAATAGCCCGCAGGACCCGAGCCCAAGATGATTAGACGACTGTGCCTGACGCTCATGTATGATCTGCCTCTCTTCGCATTGCCGGCGGCCGACGCTCGGCCGGCCCGTGGTAAGCCGGTCCATGGTAAGTAAATCGGCGCGCGTGAGCCACTTCGAGCCGTGCCGGCCGAACGTCGCCCGGCGAGGTTGGCGCGCAACGCCGGCTGCGTTACTATTACATAATATTCAACCAGTTAAGAGCAATATATCACTAAGGATCTAGTTTGAGCGAAGCCGCTGCCCTGAAGAAGCCGAAATCGAGCGTGAAGCTGTCCGCGGCCGTCGCGCGTTCGCTGCGCGAGGGCACCTTGTGGATATTGTGCGCGCTCGCGCTGCTGTTGTTGTTGTCGCTCCTCTCATACCACGCCCACGATCCCGGCTTCTCCGATACGGGCGAGCCGGGTCCGGTCGGCAACTGGATCGGTCCGGTGGGCGCCTGGCTGTCGGGATTTTTTCTATTCATGTTCGGCCGCCCGGCGTACCTGTTCCCCTGCATGCTGGCTTATGCCGGGTGGCTGGTGCACAAGGATCAGGCGCTGCCCGAGGCGCGCTCGCGCGCGAACAGCTTGCTGCGCGCCGCGGGATTCGTGCTCACGTTGTTCAGCAGCTGCGGCCTGGCGACTCTGCACTGGGACGGCGCCGGCTTGCCCGATACGGCCGGAGGGGTGCTCGGCGAGCTGGTCGGGACGGGAAGCGCCAAGGGGCTGAGCTTTCTCGGAGCGACGCTGCTGCTGCTCGGGCTGTGGCTCGCGGGCGTGGCGCTGTTCCTCGGCGTCTCCTGGTTCGACATCATGGACAGGCTCGGCGCCGCGGTGCTGCGCAGCCTCGACTGGGCGCGCGAGAGGCTCTCGCGGCGCCGCGAGCTCGCTTCCGGCCAGCAGCGCAAGCAGGCGCGCCAGGAGGTGGTCCGCGAGGAGCAGAAGAAGGTCGCCAGCCGGCCGCCGCCGCGCATCGAGGCGGCGGCTCCCGTTCCCGAGCGCAGCGAGCGCGTCGAGCGCGAACGGCAAGTGCCGCTGTTCGAGGCGCCCAAGTCGAGCGAGCTGCCGGCCCTGTCGCTGCTCGATGAGCCGCCGGCGCGCGAGCAGTCCTACTCGGACGAAGCCCTCGAGGCGATGTCGCGGCTCGTGGAGCTGAAGCTGCGCGATTTCGGTGTCGAGGCCGAGGTGGTCGCGGTGCAGCCGGGCCCCGTGATCACGCGCTTCGAGCTGCGCCCCGCGCCCGGCGTCAAGGTGAGTCAAATCAGCAATCTTGCCAAGGATCTGGCGCGCGCCCTGTCGGCGATCAGCGTGCGCGTGGTGGAGATCATTCCGGGCAAATCGGTGGTCGGGCTCGAGATCCCGAACGAGAAGCGCGAAATCGTCACGCTCGGGGAGATCATCAAATCGAAGCCGTACGACGAGGTGGGCTCGCCGCTGGCGCTCGCGCTGGGCAAGGACATCGGCGGCGTGCCGGTGGTCGCGGATCTGGCGCGCATGCCGCACCTGCTGATCGCCGGCACCACGGGATCGGGCAAGTCCGTCGGCATCAATGCCATGGTGCTGAGCCTGGTCTACAAGGCGACTCCCGAGCACGTGCGCATGATCATGATCGACCCGAAGATGCTCGAGCTGTCCGTCTACGAGGGGATCCCGCACCTGCTGTCGCCCGTCGTGACCGACATGAAGCAGGCGGCGAATGCGCTGCGCTGGTGCGTCGCGGAGATGGAGCGGCGCTATCAGCTCATGTCGGCGCTCGGCGTGCGCAATATCGGCGGCTTCAACCGCAAGGTGAAGGATGCCGCCGACGGGGGCAGGCCGATCAAGGATCCGATTCGCATGCAGAAGGTGGCCCAAGGAGTCCCGGGCGTCGCCGCCGAGGACGTCGAGGATCTGACGACGCTCCCCTTCGTGGTGGTGATCATCGATGAGCTCGCCGATCTCATGATGATCGTCGGCAAGAAGGTCGAGGAGCTCATCGCACGGCTCGCGCAGAAGGCCCGCGCGGCCGGCATCCATCTGATCCTCGCGACCCAGCGGCCGTCGGTGGACGTCATCACGGGCCTCATCAAGGCGAACATTCCGACGCGCATCGCGTTTCAGGTCTCGGCCAAGGTGGACTCGCGCACCATCCTCGATCAGAGCGGCGCGGAGTCCCTGCTGGGGCATGGCGACATGCTGTATTTGCCGCCGGGCACCTCGATTCCGACCCGTGTGCATGGCGCCTTCGTCTCGGACCAGGAGGTGCATCGCGTGGTCGCGGGCCTGAAGTCCGCATCGTCGCCCACGTATATCGATGAGATCCTGGAGGGACCCCGCCAGGCCATTCCCGGCTTCCCCGCGGAGGACGAGGAGGGCATGGAGAGCGGCGAGCTCGATGCCGAGTCCGATCCGCTGTATGACGAGGCCGTGCGCATCGTCACCGAGACGCGCAAGGCCTCCATCTCCGGCGTGCAGCGGCGCCTGAAGATAGGCTACAACCGCGCGGCGCGGCTGGTGGAGGCGATGGAAACGGCGGGTCTGGTCGGCCCCTTGCAATCGAACGGTGCGCGCGAGATCTTCGGCGCGCCGCCGCCGGAGGAATGAACCGATGAGATATCGAAGCGTCGCGGCGCTCTGTGGATGGGCGAGCCCTCTGCTCGTGCTCGGGCTGGTGGTGAGCGCCGCAGCGCCCGCGGCGGGCCCCTCGCCGGCGAGCGAGGTCGACAAATACCTCACCGGCCTTTCGAGCTGGTCCGCCGACTTCACTCAAACCATCGAGGATGCCCAGGGCAAGGTGCTGCGCAGCGCCTCCGGCAAGTTCTACCTGCAGAGGCCGGGCAAGTTTCGCTGGGATTATGCCGAGCCCTCCCAGCAGCTCGTGCTCGGGGACGGCAAGGACATCTGGTTCTACGACAAGGATCTCTCGCAAGCGAACGTGCGCAGCATGGACTCGACGCTCGCGAGCAGTCCGGCGGTGCTGCTGTCCGGAACGGGATCCGTGAGCGATCAGTTCGACGTCAAGGCGCTGCC
>Ga0335075_10011381_pt1 | contig 13455 bp, 10 predicted proteins | sample Lox_Sample_24_FD_206723 | JGI IMG/M metagenome (GOLD analysis project Ga0335075, IMG submission 206723) | Soil microbial communities from Loxahatchee National Wildlife Refuge, Florida, United States - Lox_Sample_2.4 | ecosystem: Environmental > Terrestrial > Soil > Wetlands | place: USA...
TGTTTCAACGACGCCGATTGTCGTTTTGGCGGGCCGTGCGTGTGCGAAGGGGCCGAGCTCGGCATCGGCAACACGTGCACCTCGGGCAACTGTCGTACCGACGCCGACTGCGGCCCGCCCGGCTTCTGTAGCCCGAGTAGCTCGTGCAGCGGCGGCGCCAGTGGCTACTACTGCCACACGCTCGAAGATGCTTGCATCGAAGACGCGGATTGCAACCAGGGGTTTCAATCTGGCCGCTGCGGGTACGTCCCCGACGCGCGGCGCTGGGAGTGCGGCGTCGACTCTTGCCTGGGCACTCTGCCCTGAGCGCGCCTCGGCTCAGCCGCTGCGTTGCATGCTCGCGAGCATCGCTTCGTCGCGCTCGGCGGCAGGGCGCAAGAGCTCGAGCAGCTCGGACTGGGCTTTGACGAAGCGCTGGAACGCCTGCAGCTGCGCGGCGCCGAACGCGCTCTCGTCGTGCGGGCAGGGTGGCAAATCGCGGTGGCTCGCCATCATCGCTGCGACTTGTTCGACGCTTCGAGCGAGCTCGCGATAGCCTGCGGCCAGCTCGCGGTAGGCGTCGTCCTCTCGGCGCGCGTCGGCTCCGCCGAGCACGATCAGCGCGCGGTGCGTCTCGAGGGTGTCGGCGAGCGCGGCGAACAGCGGCGCGACTTTGGCTGGGATCGTCGCGTGCTGCGCGAGCCCGGCGCCACAGCTCGGCTCGGCGAGCGGCACGAGCTCTTCCAGCACTTGCAGAATGCGGCGCCAGCCGTCGCCCGTGCGCGCTTTGTATTCGGCGTAGCGCGGGGCCATGTGTTGCACCAGCGTCAGCTCACAGCCTTTGTCGAGCGGCTGAATGTCGATGCTCACCCGGCTGCTGTCGGCCGAGTACTTTGGCACGGAGAGCTCGAACACGAGCCGGCGCGGCCGCTCGATCGCGACGTAGGTGCCGACGTGCGCCACGTCTTCACCGTTGCGGCGATCGACGATGGTAAAGCCGCCGCCGACGCGCGCATCGATCTCAGTGCGCACGATCTGGCCGGTGGCCGTGGCGAACAAGAATTTGCAGGCCTTGCTCGGGTCGAGCCAGGCGTCGAACACGCGCTCGGCCGACGCCGAGAAACGATGTGTGACCCGCACGCTGACAGAATGCTCGGGCGTCATCTCGCCTTCCGGTTTCATCGAGGGCCTCCCTTCGGTAGGCGTTGGGGTTTGCTCGCCTTGGCGGCTGCGAGCGCGCGATCTTCCGCACGCAGCAGGTCGTCGAGGGCTTGCAGCCGGCGCGTCCAGAGCGCGCGCTGGCTCTCGATCCACTGCGCTGCCTCTTCGAGCGGGGCTCGATTGAACGAGAGCAGATGCTCTTTTCCCGCGACGCGGCGGCGCACGAGCTCGGCGCGCTCGAGCATGCGGATGTGCTTCGACACCGAATTGAGCGAAATCGAGAACGGCGCTGCGAGCTCCGTCACTCGTGCTTCGCCCTGAGACAGGCGCTCCAGCAACGCTCGCCGCGTGGGGTCGGCCAGAGCGACGAGCGTACGGTCGAGGCGTGCATCGCCGGCAGGTTGCATCATTCACCCATTTAGGTGAATGAGGGCGCGGTGTCAACCCTGTCGCAGGGCCGCCGAGTGCTCAGGGGCTGGACGGATAAACCGTCATGAAGTCGGTGGCGACCTGGTCGGGCGTCTTCTCGCCGTCGCGCAGCGGCACGAGCAGCGAGGCACCGTCGTTGCCGAGCCAGGGCGAGATCGGAAAGGCCGTATTCGCTTCCATGCTCGCCTCGAGCTCGCGGTAGGTGTCGCGCAACGATGCATCGCTGAATGCGGTGTCCGGGTTCGGGAACAGGATGCCGGGCGTCGAGCCCTTGCGCGTGCTGAACCCGGCCTGCACGGCCGGCGTGAGCGCGATGCGTGCGAACTCGACGGCGAGCTCGAGCCGCGGCGAGGCCTTGTTGAGCGCGAACGTGTCGATGCCGTAGTAGAACGCTCCCGTCGAGCCGGGCGCGGGGGCCACGTCGAAATCCACGCCGGGCACGGCGCCGAGCTGCACCAGATAACCCTTGGCCCAGTCGCCGTGGATGTACATGAGCGCGTCGCCGTCGATCACCGCGCTCGCTGCCTCCTGCCAGCCCTGCTCGCTCGGCGCAATCCATAGGCAGTCGTTGTCCAGGTAGTGCTGGATCACCTCGCCCGCCGCCAGGAACGACGGCCGCGGGTTGTCGGACGTCGCCGCGATCACGTCGGGCGGTAACATCGACTGGAACAGGATGCGATACAGCCAGTCGGCACGCGCGATCGCCAGCGGCTTCGGGCCCACACGCCCGCCGGCGACGTAGTCGTCGAGTAGTGCAGCGTGTTCTCGCGGTGCAGGTTCATCGGAAAGCCGAGGATCGCGCCGTCGGCGCTGAGCGCGTCGCGCACCTTGGGAAACACCTGCGCGAGGCCCGGCTCGAGCTCGCTCACCGTCGAGAGGTCGAGCGCGGTGTAGCCGCCCTCGTTGGCCGCGAACGAGGTCGTCAGGTTGAAGAAGTTGTCTTGCCCGACGTCCCAGTCGCCCTGCTGAAACTGCTCGGTGCGCTCGACGCGATCTTGCGCGAGCGGCACCACGTCCACCGTGGCGCCCGTGGCCTGCTGGAAAGCGTCCAGCGTCACCTGCAGCGCTTCCTGCTCGCTCGGGCTCGACCACGACGACGCCACCTTCAACACCTGCGCCTCGGACCCTCCGCCCGTGCCGCCGCCGCTCGGGTCGCCCGACGTCGAATCTTCGCCACAACCCGCGGCGAACGCGAGCAGCGCCGCGCACACCATCCCCGACCCCTGGAGCCCAGACGTAAGTTGCATGTGACCTGTATGATCTCGGCGGCGCTCACTGCGGCCGCCGATGAACCACCCCACGCCCAGAGCGGACGCCCGCGCCGGAGCTGAACCCGGATCGGGGCGATCTGGGTTATTCTTCTCGCTTCGCACGCCGGCCCCGGCGCGTGCGTCCGGGTAGGAATGGGTGCGACGCCCTCCCGGAGCCAGCTCAGGGAGTGAGATAGTCGACGCGCATGCTCAGCGTGCTCGAGCGGGCGAGGATGTGATCCGACGTACCATCCCGGTCGGTCGCCGAAGCGAAGCGCAGGCGCAGCTGAACTCGCCCATCCAGCGCAGGGCCGAGCAACGCGGGGGCCACCTCGCTCGACAGCGTCGATTCGTCACCCGGCGTCGGGCGCAGCTCGCCCAGCGAGCCCGCAGCGACGGCGGCAAACGCCGTTGCGTCGATCGCAGCGAAGCGCGTCGCCTCGACCAGCAGAGACCCGAGGTCGGCGAACGGGTTCCCGGTGAGCGGTCCGAGCGCGACTCGCAGCTCGGCGGCGAGCACGGCGACCGGCTCCGCCACGGAGCTGGCATCGAACGTCAGAAACCCACGGTACTCCGCGTTCGCGGCGAAGCCGCTGTCGCCCACGCAGACGAAGCCCGAGCTCGGCGCGCAATTGCCGTCGCCGACGCTCCCATCACTTCGAAAGTTGCCGGTCAGCCCACTGTCGCCGATCGGCGCGAGACTCTGGCTGATGCGGCGCACGCTGCAGAACCGGACGCTGGCGGGCAAGATGGGCAGCCCCCTCGCGTCGAGGGCCGCGTCCGAGATGTGATAGGCGTGACAGCGCGCGCTGACCCGAGACGGGTCTTCGCCGCGCGCCAGCGCCAGCGGCGCCGCCAGCGTGATGCGCACGACGCTGCCCTCGGCGTTCCAGTCGAACGCGGCGCCTTCCAGCAGAACGTCTTCGCCGACGATCGCAGCAGGCACGCTGGCGGTGCTCATCGGGCGGCCAAAATCGATCACCAGCTGCGTGTCGGGAAGCACGCCCCGCGCACCGTCCGCCGGAATCGTGCCCGCCACGGCGCCCCGCACGTCTTCAGAGCCCGTCGTTTCGCTGGGCATCGCCATCGATGCGTCCGCTGCGAGGGGATCGAGTGCCGCGGCATCGCGTGCACCGCTCGCGCTCGGCAGGGCGCCGCCGGCGTCTCGCTGGGCCTCCGGGGGCCCGGGGAGCGCCGATGCCGTGACGTCGGAGGGCGACGGCGAGGGTATCCGGACCACGTTCTCGCCGGGCGCACCGGCCTCGCTCGAGGTGAACGAGCTCCAGTCGCTCTGCGGGACGCAAGCGACCAACAGCCCAGTGCAGACGCATGCTCGCACAATCACGGGGCCCAGGAGTCCAGCACGCGGCGTCGCGCGCGTGCAAGTAGGCACCCCAAAGTTACTCTCGGAACCGACTCTCGGACACGCGCGACGAGGCGCGCGAGTGCCACTGCGTGTGTTGCACCGACCCCTCCAACTCAGCCCACCTCGGCCCGGCTTTTCAGCACACCGTGATGCCGGGCGCCGGGAAGCCGCGCGTGATCTCGTCGACCTCGCGCGCCACTCGTTCCAGCGCTGGGTCGTCCTGCGGGGAGGCGACGACCCGATCGATCAGCCCCGCCAGCACCAGCATCTCGTGCTGACCCATGCCACGCGAGGTGAGCGCGGGCGTGCCGAGCCGGATGCCCGAAGGGTCGAGCGGCGGCCGCGGATCGAACGGCACGCTGTTGTAGTTGACGACGATGCCGGCGCGGTCGAGCGCCTTTGCAGCCAGCTTGCCCGGCACACCTTTGCTGCTGAGGTCGATGAGCAACAGGTGGTTGTCGGTGCCGCCCGTCACGAGCGAGAAGCCACGACCCAGCAGCGCGTCGGCGAGGGTGGCTGCGTTGTCGACGACGGCGCGCGCGTAGCGCTCGAACTCGGGCTGAGCGGCCTCTCTGGCGGCGACCGCGATGCCGGCGGTGGTGTGGTTGTGTGGGCCGCCCTGCAGGCCCGGGAAGACGGCCCGATCGATCGCGGTGCGGTGCTCGGCGCGGCACATGATCATGCCGCCGCGAGGGCCGCGCAGCGTTTTGTGGGTGGTGGAGGTGACGACGTCGGCGATGCCGATGGGGGAGGGATGCGCGCCGCCCGCGATGAGCCCGGCGATGTGCGAGATGTCGGCGCACAGGATGGCCCCGACAGAGTCGGCGATCTCGCGAAAGGCGGCGAAGTCGAGCGTGCGCGGATGAGCGGTGGTGCCGCACCACAGGATCTTCGGTTTGTGCTCGCGCGCGAGGCGCTGCACCTCCGCGAAGTCGATGCGGTGTGTGTCGCGCGTGACGCCGTACGGGTGGCTCGCGAAGTAGCGGCCCGTGATCGACACCTTCCAGCCGTGCGTGAGGTGGCCACCTGCGGGCAGCCCGAGGCCCATGACCGGATCGCCAGGCTCGCAGAAGGCGAGGTAGACGGCGAGGTTCGCGGGGCTGCCGCTGTAGGGTTGCACGTTGACGTGCTCGGCGCCAAACAGCACCTTCATGCGTTCGCACGCGAGCTCCTCGACTCGATCGATGACCTGCTGCCCCTCGTAGTAGCGCTTGCCCGGGTAGCCTTCGGAATATTTGTTGGTGAGCACCGAGCCCACCGCCTCGAGCACTGCGCGCGAGGCGTAGTTTTCGCTCGGAATGAGGCGCAGCTTGCGCACTTCGCGCGCCTCTTCTTGCCGGATGAGCCCTGCGATTTCGGGGTCAGCCTGCGCCAGTGGCGCCAGGCCGGTCGCCCCTGGAAGCGGTGAGGAGGGAGACATCTCGCGGAGCGTAGTGCCGTGAGCTGGCGCTCACAACCGACCGCGCCCGAGAAACCATGGCGCCGGAACTCGAGCGCGCGACAGCGCTCTCAACTGCCGACGGCCTGACCGTCCTTGCGCGGATCGGAGCCGGCGCAATAACCGTCGTCGAGGCGCCAGAGCAGCTGCGCTCCGCCGAAGGTCGACGCCGGCAGCTCGTCGAGCAGGCAGTGCCCGCGGCGGGCGAGCGATGCTCCAACGGCCCGATACAGCTCGGGTTCGAGCCCGACGCGGCCGTCCGGCGACACGTACCAGCGCGGCGCATCGCAGGCGGCCTGCGGGTTTTGCCCGAATATCGCCACCCGGAGCACCATCTGCACGTGCCCTTGCGGCTGCATGTGGCCGCCCATCACTCCGAAACTCATGCGAGCCTGTCCCCCGCGCAGCAGCATGCCGGGCATGATGGTGTGGTAGGGCCGCACGCCGCCCGCTACGGCGTTGGGGTGGCCACGCTCGAGGCTGAAGCCGAGCGCGCGGTTCTGCAGCGCGATGCCCGTGCCAGGCACCACCACGCCCGAGCCGAAGCCCAGGTAGTTGGACTGGATGAGCGAGACCATGCAGCCGTCGCGATCGCCGAGCGTGGCGTAGACGGTGCCGTGCTCGGGGCGAGGCCCGAGCAGCGGGGCGGCCACGTCGCTCTTCACGCGCGCCGCGAGCCGGGCGAGCCGCTCCGGCGCCAGCAGCTCGGCGGGCGTGACGCGCAGGCGAGCGGGATCGGCGACGTGTGCGCGCGCATCGGCGAACGCGAGCTTCATCGCCTCGATTTGAAAGTGCACGGCATCGGGATGCTCGGGGCCGAGCGCCGCGAGCGGCGCGTGGCGCAGGATGCCGAGCGCGATCAGCGCCGCGAGGCCCTGTCCGTTCGGCGGCGGCTCGAACAGTTGCACGTCGTGAAAATCGACGCCGATCGGAGCAACGAACTCCGGCGCGTGCTCGGCCAGGTCGTCGAGCGCGAGCGCTCCCCCCTCGGCGCGTGCCGCGCGCACCATCTGCTCGCCAAGCGGGCCCGCGTACAGCGCGGCGCCCCGCGTCTCGGCGATCGCCTCGAGCGAGGCCGCGAGCTCGGGCAACCCGAAGTACTCGCCCGCCGCGGGCGCTCGCCCGTCTCGAGTGAACACGCGCGAGAACTCGGGGAAGGCAGCGTAGCGTCGCACCGCGTTCGCCCACAGCTCCGCCATCCTCGGCAGCACCGGAAAGCCCTCGCGGGCGTACGCGATCGCCGGCGCGAGCAGCGCCTCGAACGGCTGCGTGCCGAAGCGCTCCCAGAGCGCAACCCAGCCGCTGACGGCGCCCGGCACCGTCACCGCGTCCCAGCCGAGCTCGGGCATGGCGTCGCGCGCCGCGAAGCGCTCGAAGCTCCACGCTCGCGGCGAGCGGCCCGAGGCGTTGAGCGCATGCAAGGCGCTGCCGTCCCAGACCAGCGCGAACAGGTCGCCGCCGACGCCGTTCATGGTGGGCTCGACCACGCTCAGCGTGGCCGCCACCGCCACCGCGGCGTCGACCGCGTTGCCGCCCCGCTCCATCACCCGCAACCCGACCTGGGCCGCCGCAGGGCTCGAGGTCGCGACCACCTGACGCCCGAAAACGGGCAGGCGCTGGGAGCGGTAGGGCAGCTCGAGCGAGAAGGGCAACGTCATGTCGCGTGCCGCCTCGCTCCCGTCGTCAGCGCGCGCGCCGAGCGCTCACGTGCAGACCCCAGCCAGGCAGAACTGGTTGAGGCAATCGGTGTTGCTCGCGCACGCCTCGCCAGGGTTGCAACGCCGGCAGAACGGGTCGGCGCCGCCGCAGTCGACGCCCGTCTCGGTGCCGTTGCGCACGTTGTCGCCGCACGAGATGCAGGTGCCAGCCGGGTCGCAGTTGTTGTTGCTGCAGTCGGCGTCCTGGTTGCAGTCGGACAAGTCGGGGCAGCGCGCGCAAGTGCCGCCGCAGTCGGTGTCGCTCTCGGTGCCGTTCTGCACGTTGTCGTCGCAGCGCGGCGGGTTGACACACACGCCGCCTTGGCACAGCCCCGTGTTGCACTGGGCGCTCGCGGTGCACGTGTCGCCGAGCGAGCACGGGCCGCAGGCGGCGTTGCCGCAGTCGGTGTCGACCTCGGTGCCGTTCCGGACGTTGTCGTTGCAGGACGGCGCCTGGCAGCAGCGCGCGTCACCGCCGCCGCAGCCGAGCGTGCCGCACACGCCGCTCTGGCAATCGTTGTTGCGCTCGCAGCCGCCGCCGGTGGCGCAGTTCTGCGGGCAGGGCCCGCCGCAGTCGGTGCCCGTCTCGAGGCCGTTGCGCTGGTCGTCGTTGCAGCTGGGGGCGGCGCACGTGCCGTCGCTGCCGCACACGCGGCTCTGACAGTCGGAGCCGACGTTGCAGGCGTCGCCGTCGGCGCAGGCGGGGCACTCGCCGCCGCCGCAGTCGGTGTCTGTCTCGGCGCCGTTGCGCGAGTCGTCGGTGCATGAAACGGCAGCGCAGCGCGAGACCTGCGTCGAGCAGATCAGGCCGCTCGCGCAATCGCCATCGCTGTCACAACCGTCATCCACGCCACAGCCGCCCGTGCAGCTGCCGCCGCAGTCGGGGCCCGTCTCGTCGCCGTTCTGAACGCCGTCGTCGCAGCTCGGGGCGAGCGGCACCGGGGGCATGTCGCCCGGGCAATCGTCACCGACGCAGCTGGGCGTGCCGGCGTCCGGTGTGCCGTTGCCCGTGTCGAGCGTCTGGCAGGTGCCGTCGACGCAGGCGTCTTCGGCGGGGCAGGGGACGGCGCTGCAACACTCGACACCGACCTCACACGCGCTGGCGTCGGGCTCGGGTGCGGGCTCGTCTGGCGCGGGGGCGAGCGGGTCGCCCGCCACCAAGGGCGGCTCGAACTCGTCGCTCGTCAGCGTGCAGGCAGCCCCCAGCGCCCACGATATACCGAGCACCACGGCCACCACGGCACCGGCGCGCCCCCGGCGACGGGGCGCGCAGGATTCGGTGGCCGGGGCAGGGATCGAGGCTCGGCGGTGTTGCAGACTCGATTGAAACGTCACGAAAAGGACCTGGGAGCAACCGACGTACCAGGGAGCTGGCGCGCCGACAGCTTCGGTCGTAGCCCGGCAGGTGGTGCGCGTCACACGCATTCCGTTTCATTCTGTGCGTTTCATTGGCTCAAAATCTGCGAACTGTCGTCCGTGACGCGATGGCGTTCGAGCGTCATTGCAACATGCGAAGATCAATACAATCTCGGCCGGGGCGTCCCGGCGGCAGACGATGCAGGCCGCCTCGGCGGTAGGGCAGGAGCGACACCCGCTGGAAACTCGACCGCAATGCGGGACGGCGACCTTGTGGTCTGGGCACCGCGCGCGCCTTGCTCCGCTTCGGAACGGTTCTCCGGGGGGGGGACGAGCGCCCGACGGAACACGAGGGACGCGACTCGAGGAAGGCCGAGGGACAGACAAATGGTGGCAGACGCATCGACACGCCGAACATCCACGCCCCAGCTGCTCACGGGGCTATCGCGCGAGCTCGTGGGCGATCTGCGCGCCTACTTCGCCGATCACCGTGCGCGGGTCGAGCGCGTCCCGCACGGCGAGCGCAACGGCTCGGAGGTGGCGCTGGCCTACGCCAAGCTCTACGACGGCGTGCTCTCGGCGCTCTTCAGCGCGTGCCATGCGGCGATGTCACAGCGCGGTCAGTGGACGCCGCTCGCGCTCGCATCGGTCGGCAGCTATGGCCGCCGGCTGCTGTCGCCTTTCAGCGATCTCGACGTGCGACTGCTGTGTGCGGGCGATCCGGCGCAGGCGGCGCCTGCGGCCGAGGCGCTGCTCTACCCGCTCTGGGACGCGGGGCTCAGCATCGGGCATCAGGTCGTCTCCGGCGACGAGCTGCTCGAGCTCGCCACGCGCGACGTGACGACGGCGACGGCGCTGCTCGACTGGCGCCCGATCGCCGGCGACATGGCGCTCGGCGCCGAGCTGCTCGAGCGCGCCTACGCGACGCTGTTCGACCCGGAGCACATCGGCGACTTCGTCGATGCCCTGGAGGCGCGCGCTCGGGCGCGGCATCAGCGCTTCGGCGACTCGGTGTATCTGCTCGAGCCCGACGTGAAGAACGGCGCCGGCGGCCTGCGCGATCTCGACATCGCCCACTGGTGCGCGCGCGCCCGCTACCGCGTCGCCGATCTGAGCCAGCTCGTCCACTTGAACGTGCTCCTGCAGCGCGAGTGGGCGGAGGTCGAGCAGGCGCGCAACCGGCTGCTCGAGATCCGGCACGCCTTGCACCTGTGCGCGGGGCGCCGCACCGATCGGCTCACGTTCGATCTGCAGGAGCGCGTCACCGAGCGCATCGTTCCCGGCGGTGGTTATCCCGCGACGGAGCGGCTGATGAGCGAATACTATCGCGCCGCCCGCGTCATCACCCGCCTCGCGGACACCCTGCTGACGCGCGCCCGACCGGCGCGCCCGCGCCACCGCAGCGTGCCGATCGGCGGCGGGCTGGTGTTGCGCGACGACTGCGTCGGGCTGGAGCACTCGTCGAGCCTGCAGAGCGAGCCGGCGCTCGCGCTGCGCGTCTACGATGAGGCCGTGAGCCGCGAGCTACCCGTGTGCGAGCACACGCGCCAGGCGCTGGCGCGTGTCGCGGGCAGCCCGGAGTTTGGTGCCGCGCTGCGCGCGAGCCCGGTGGCGAGCGAGCTGTTTCTGAAGCTGCTCGGCGTGGTGCAGCGCACCCGGCTGCCGCAGGGCTCGGTGCTGCGCGACCTGCACGACGTGGGCCTGCTGGTGGCGATGATCCCCGAGTTTGCCCCGCTGGTGGGGCGCGTGCACCGCGACACCTATCACGTCTACACGGTCGACGTGCACTCGGTCGCCGCCGTCGACCACGTGCGCGCGATGTGCCGCGGCGAGCTCGCTCTCACGCACCCGCTGGCGTCCCGGCTCGCCGGCGAGCTGCCGCGCCGGCAGGTGCTGCTGCTCGCCGCGCTGCTGCACGACGTCGGTAAAGCGTATGGCGGCGAGGGCCACACCGAGCGCGGCGTCGAGATGGCGCGCGGCATCCTCGAGCGGCTCGGCGTCGCGCCCGCAGACAGCGACGAGATCCGGGCGCTGATCGGGCAGCACCTCAGCATGTACGAGGTCAGCACCCGGCGCGACCTGGAAGATCCGCACACGCTCGCCGAGTTCTGCGCGCACGTGAAGGAGCGGCAGATGCTGCGCGAGCTGTATCTGCTCACGATCGCGGATGTGACCACCACCAACCCCACGTCGATGACGAACTGGAAGCGCCGCATGCTGGATGCGCTGTTCGTCGCTGCCGATCGCGTGCTCGCCGGCGAGCCCTCGCGCGTGTCGCCGCGCACCGCCGGCGTGCGCTCGCGCGTGCTCGCGCTGTGGGGCGAGCTCGATCGCGTGTTCATCGAGCATTTCGTGTCGGGCTTGCCGGAGCGCTATTTCTACGCCAACGACCCCGATGCCATCCTCGAGCACGCGCTGTTCGCGCGCGGCGCTCAGAGCCGCGTCGCCAGCATCCGGCAAGCGGCCGTCAGCCATCCCTACTTCGAGCTGTGGGTGGTCGCCGACGATCGGCCGGGCCTGCTCGCGATGATCACCGCCACGCTCAGCCACTCGAAGCTCAAGGTGCGCAGCGCCCAGGTCTACTCGTGGATCGGTCAGGACGGGCGCAGCCGCTCGCTCGACATCTTCTGGGTGCGCGGCCCCGAAGACCAGGAGCGCGCCGTGCGGCTGCTCCCGCGGCTCGCGCGCGATCTGGAGAAGGCGATCGAGCACCCCGTGCCGCCCGAAGAGCTCGAGCGCCTCGCGCTGTCTGGCACGCGCTCCAGCGTCGCGCGGCGCGCGCAGCTGCCCACCGAGGTCAATGTCGACAACGAGTCGGCGAGCAACTACACGGTGATCGAGGTCATCACGCGCGACCGACCGGGCCTGTTGTTCGTGCTCTCGCATGCGCTGCAACAGCTCGGCCTGTCGATCTGGTTCGCCAAGATCAACACCGAGGGCGACCGGGTGATCGACGTCTTCTACGTGTCGGACGCGGCGCGCAAGAAGCTGGTGATCAGCGCCGAGATCGGCCGCGTGCGCAGCGCCATCGTCGGAGCCGTCGAACGCCTGGACGCGCGCTCGGCGACGGGCCTGGCGAAGTGCGTGCCGCCCGCCTCGCTGCCGCCGCCGGCCCCCGTCAGCTGAGCCCGCACGCCCACGCTCCTGGCCAAAGCTAGCTCGCGCGCGGGGCGCGACTCATCGCACGCGGTTCGAGCCCGACGCTCTGAAGACGGGAGGCGAGCCACGTCTCGCCCTCGCTCAGGCCAGCGAACACGCGCGCGGTGTCGCCGCTGCGCGAGAGCCAGAGGATGGCGGTGAAGATGCCCCGCTGCAGCGCGGAACTGATGACGAAGGCAAAAGCGACGAGCTGCCCCGGGTGACGTTCCATGGCGGCCCGACTGCGCTCACCAATGAGCTGGCGGCGCTTGGCCTTCATGTCCGGTGCCTGACGATAGTCGAGCAACACGGCGAACTTGCTCCCGCGCTCGAAGAGCTGATCCATCCAGTTCAGGTAGTGATCGAGCTCGGCGTCCGTCATCTCGATCGACGACAGCGTGATGCTGACCAGCGGCCATCGACTCGTGTCGTAGCGAGGAGCCGCCATGTCGGGACACAGGGTACTCGACACCCGCAGCGCTCGCCAGCCGGCGCTCGCTCCGGTGCGGCTCGGGGCGTAGGTGCTCGAGGGTGTCTCGGGGAAGTGGTGTGCCGATCTCGGTGCGCTGGCGCGTCAGGCCTGCGCCAGGCGCGCGTCGAGCGCGTCGAACAGCTGCCGGTTGCCGTCTTGAACGTAGCTCGCCAGGCTGTCTTCACAGGCGCTCAGGGCCGCCTCGAACCCGCGCAGGGTCGCCGGGTCGTCGAGGTTGTCGGCGTAGCGTCCGTACCCGAGCTTCTGGATGTAGCGCGCGTTCAAGAACTGCTCGAACTGTCCCCCCACCGGCACGGCCAGCACCGGCTTGCGCAGGTAGACGGCCTCGCCGAGCAGCGTGAACCCACCGCCCGCGACGACGGCGCGTGCGCTCGCCAGATCGTCGACGAAGGCGTGCTCGCTGAAGGGACGGAAGCGCAGGTTGCCGTCGACCACCTCGTCTGTCAGGCCCCGGCGCATGCCGTAGATGCGGCACTCGACGCCGAGCGCGCGCAGCGTGTCGAGCAGGGCGTCGTAGCCCTCCGCCGTCTGATAGATGAGCCAGTGGTCGCCGCGCGTGGGCGTCTTCGCCAGGACCTCGGGGCGCAGGATCGGGGGCACCAGCGTCGTTCGCGGCTTGCGCACCGGCGCCGGGAAGAAGCTCGAAATGTAGTAGTGCTCGCAGAACGGCAGCTTGCTCTTCACGAACGCGCGGGTGACGAGAAACTCGCCTTTCTGGTCACCGATCGCGTCGTCGTCGAGCGCGCAGCGATTGATCACCTGCATGTTGTCGATGCTGATGATCGGTAGGCGCGAGAGGCGCGCGTACAGATAAGTGAACGAGTCGAAGTCGCTGATCACCAGGTCGGGGTGGAACTCGGCGAGCAGCTCGAAGTACGCCGCCAGCTGGCGGGGCAAGGCCAGGCCACCCTGCAGCAAGTTCGTCCACAGCGTCGAGCCGCGGCGCACGCGGTTGTCGCGATAGTCGATGTGCATGCCGTGGATGCGGTGCACCCACGCCCGCTCCCCGAAGTGCCGGCGCAGAAAATCTGCCGCGCGACTCGAGGCCATGATCTCGACCTGGTGCCCGCGCGCGAACAGGTGCTCCAGCACCACGCGCGAACGCATCGCATGCCCCATGCCCTCGCCGACGACGCCGTACAGTATCC
>Ga0335075_10011382_pt1 | contig 13454 bp, 15 predicted proteins | sample Lox_Sample_24_FD_206723 | JGI IMG/M metagenome (GOLD analysis project Ga0335075, IMG submission 206723) | Soil microbial communities from Loxahatchee National Wildlife Refuge, Florida, United States - Lox_Sample_2.4 | ecosystem: Environmental > Terrestrial > Soil > Wetlands | place: USA...
GCCGAGTATCAGCGCGATGCGGCTACGGACAGTCGGGCGAAAGCGACGGATCACCGCCGAATCCGGTAGCCGGACCCGACCACCGTCTCGATGGGATCAGGGGCTCCCAACTTGTCTCGCAACTTCTTGATCGTCGTGCGCACCGCCGTGGTGAACGGGTCAGCGTGCTCGTCCCATACCCTCTCGAGCAACTCTTCCGCGCTCACGACCTCGCCCTGGGCTGCCAGCAGCACCTCGAGCGCCCCGAACTCCTTGCGGGCCAGCTCGATCGGCCGGTCGAATCGGCTCGCTAGCCGAGCCGCGGTGTCCAATCGGATCCCGGCGGCCTCGAGCACCGGCGGGCGAACGCGAGGCGGGCGACGGCCGAGGGCCCGGATACGGGCGATCAGCTCGACGAAGTCGAATGGTTTGGCCAGGTAGTCGTCGGCCCCCAGACCCAGCCCTTCGGCGACCTGCCGGGGGCCCGATGCCGCGGTCAGCATCAGCATGGGAGTCGTCGACCCCTCGGCCCGCATCCGATGGCAGATGTCGTCGCCGTGGATCAATGGGAGGTCACGGTCCAAGACCACCACGTCGTATTCGGTGACGTGCAGCTTCGCCCACCCCTCCTCACCGTCGGTTGCAAGGTCGACGGCCAACCCGTCCCGGCGCAACCCACGCACGAGCACATCCGCCATCTCGTGATTGTCCTCGACCACCAGCACCCTCATCGCCGGGACAAGCGTAAGGGGCCCGCCGACCGGTTGAAGTTCGCGCCGGCGGGCCCGCGACACGCTATGAGACGGACGCCTTTGCCAACCCGCTCGGTGCCGGCGGCGGCCCTGATCCCGCCGGGACCCAGTTCGGGAAGCTCTTAGCGGGTGGGACCCAGCTCGGAGGTGCCGGCGGCGGCCCAGACCCGGCCGGGACCCAATCCTGGAGCCCGGCCCGAGACGCTGCCGTCTTGTTCACCGTGATCGCGGTGCCGGAGCCTCTCGAAGACGTCGTTCCGACGTGCGACGAGGAACTCGCGTAGGCGGGTACAGCCAGCCACAGGCCGACGGCAAGTCCCGCGCCGGCCAGCGACACACCTCCGATCACGAGGGGATGCCTTCGAACCCTTGTCATCTTCCTACGTCCTTTCCTTCCGTGGTGAGGTCTGACAAGGCCAGTATGCGCTGGCGCATGTGGCCTCCCCGTGTCCTCCCTCTCTACAACGGGCGTTCGGGGAATCATGCAGGCCGGGCGACGGGATTCGCCCGCGACTCAGCGCAGCTGAGGATGCTTGTGAGCTCACGTCCCGATGGCCACCTGAAGTCCCCGGGATGCGACGCGGACCCATCGCTCATTCTCGGGTAAGTCGGCCGGGTAGGTCGGCGCGGCGGGCGGCCACTTTCGTTCTTCGCTGCGCACTCTTATGCCTCCGATGTGGCGGCGCAGCGATTTACGGCGTGGAGGACCCAGCCGCAACGGCCAGGACCTGATGGCTTGGGCGGACCTGTCCCGAGACCAACAACACACGGTGCCAACCGCGCATCCCATACGATGCATCGAATGCCGCCCGAAAAGGTCCGCCTGCGGATCGGCAGTCTGGCCAAGGCAGTGCTCGTCAGCGGGCAGGCTTACCAGGACCCGAAGGACGCACTGAACGAATTCCTCTCCAACGCCGCGGACGAGTACGCCGAAACCGAGGCGTCGGGAGAACGGATCAGGCTGGTCCTGCGACGCAAGGGACGTCATCCGTTGATAGCCGTCGACGACGCGGGCCGCGGTATGACGCCCGACCGCCTTCGCCAGGTCGCCAAGAGCCTGTTCGACTCGTCCAAGGCGGGCGACAATCGAACGCTCGGAGAGAAGGCCATCGGAATTCTGGCATTCCAACAACTGGGCGGGCGCTGCGACATCGTTTCGCGCGCGGAGTCGAGCACCGAGACGTGGATGCTCCGTCTCGAACGCGGCAAGCCGACGGCGGTCTTGGAACGCGAGAGGCGGCGCGCCCGGCAGAGCGCGGGCACGACCGTCTACATCTCCGATCTCGACCCCGACGTGCTCAGGGTTCTCACCCAGCGCAAGGTGGTCGACTACCTGCGACTCAGGCGTGGGCCCGCCCTGGCCCGAGGTGACTACGAGATCGAGGTTATAGAAGGGCGCAATTCCGAGCTCGTGCTCCCGGAGAAACCCGAGGGTGTTCGGCTGGCGATTCCTGCCAGGAACACTCTGTGGGGTCGCATCGAATTCGCCCTCTACGTCGCGCCGCCGGGACCCGGTCGACGGAGAGTGGCGATCGTAGGACGCGCAGGAACCAGCGTCCTGGACGATCTTTGCGAGCTCGAGGAGTTCGCCGGGCCTCCGTGGGACAGCAACCAGGTATCCGGTCAAGTCGTGTTCGAGGCACTGCAACAGACCGCGGGCAGGCGAGCGATCCTGCGTGACCGCGACGCCTTCCCGCTCTTCGTCGAAGCCGTCAAGGCTGTCGAGGTTGCGGTCGCTCGAACTGTCGAGAAGATCGCGCGGGAAGTAGACGCTCAGACGACCGACCGTCTGTCCGATCTGATCAGGAGGATCTTCGGGCGCGTGCTAAAGGAGCTGGCAGACCTGGACAACCCCATGCGCGCCCCAGCCGGCTCCGAAGTCGGAGAGGGAGGTGTCCTCGAGCAGCCGGAGACCTCCGAGACCAATGGCCGTAGGGAACCGCCTCCAGAGTCCACGCCGGATCTGACAGACCTGGTCCCCCCTCCGAACGATCCGGTGGGCCCCGAGACGAACGGCAATGCCGCCCGACCGGAACATCAAGGAACGAGCCGGCTACCCACGCTCGCTCCGGACCCCGAACCCGGAGAAGCAAGGAGCCGTTTCGACCCGGACCAGGGCATCGTCTTCTTCAACGAGAGCCATGCCGACTACCTGATGGTCAAAGACGCGGAACCGATGCTGCTCGACTATCTGGCCACGCTGGTGGCGAAGGAGTACGTCGTCTACAACAATCCACGAGCGCCTGCCGACGATCTGGGCGAAGAGCTCGTCCGCATGCTCGTGAGAGTAAGACGCCATCTCCCGAAAACCAGGTGAGAGAACTACATCCCGCGAGCTCGCCGATCGATCTTCGAAGACTGGCGGTGCATCAAAAGGCGGGGCGAACCGGGTCAGAGGCGCTCCGACAACCAGCTGTGAACCTCGGCCACTCGCCGCTCGAGCAGAGTCAGATGACCGTCCTCGCTGGTCAGCCGCGCTTCTACGCCAGGGATGTGCTCGGCGAGCCAGCGACCGTGGGAGAACGGCACGAAACGGTCTTGCTCCCCGTGCAGCAACAACATCGGGACAGAGACGTCGGCAAGCTCGAATCCCCACCGGCTCATGTGCGAGACGCTGTCGTCCCACCATCCTTCGGGACCCGGGGCAAGACCCTCCTTCGAGATGTAGGCCAGGTACTCGCCCATCGGGCCATCGAGAAGTTCAGAGTCGGCTGGACAAAGAAGCGACTGAAGCTGATCTTTCACCTCGCCGGCTGACAACGCCATGAACTCCTCGCGGTCCTTCTCGAGCTTCGAACGCGCAGCGACCCGATCGTCGACCATGAGCTGCATGTCGTCGACGTTTCCCTGACCCATACCCCCGAAGAAGTCGAGCCCTTCGGCCCCGTACGGAGCCGGGGCCGCGAGCGACGCGGCGGCGACCACCAAGTCGGGGAGCAACGCTGCGCACGCGATGGAACACGGGCCACCGCCCGAGATGCCCCAGACGGCGATCCTGTCGAGGTCCAGGGTTTCGCAGATGGCCCTCACGTCGTCGGCGCAGTCCGCCACTTTTCGGCCCGGATGCGGAGTGGAGCCCCCGTAGCCCGGCCGGTCGTGGCAGATCAGCTTCAGGCCGCGACGCTCGGCGTCCGCGACATTCGGGCCGTAGAGGTGACGGGAATTCGGAGTGCCCATGTGCACCAACACCGGCTTGCCTTCCGGGTCACCTGCGATCTGAACGGCCAGAGTCCGCCCATCGTGTGCGATTACGGTTCGATCCACGCCGGCCATGCTCTCATGGATGCCGGCCCGATGAACCGGAGCATCACTGCGCGACGGAAGCCCAGTCCTCGAAGCCCGAAGGCTCGTGGCGGCCCAGGACGCCGTGTTCGAACAGACCCCAACCTTCGGCGCCGTCGAGCGAGGCGCGCGCAACGTGGTCCACGACCCCGAACGTCGCGCTCGACACCACAGCTGGGTCGGAGATGTCGTGCTCGACCCTCTCCACCCACCCACGGCCGCGCCATTGGCCGTGACCCCACTGTGGATCACCCGAGTAGCCGGGACCGGAGTTGAGAGCCACGAACCCGAGCGATTCGATGTCGATCTCGACTGGCCGTCTCCGGCGATCGGCCAAATGGATCAGCGCCCCGAGTGGCATCCGGGTCCCTTTGTGGTAACGGATCTCGAGCTCGGGCCAGCCCAACTGCTCAGGTGCACGGCCGCTTCGTGCGGGCCAAACTCGAACTGCCTCGTTGAGAGACCGCATTCCACGTCCGTCTTCTTGGACGATGAGCAAGAACGCGAACTCCTCGAATCGCAGCGGGATATACGTCCACCAGAAGCCGAACGATGGGTCGGGCTCGGCTGCCGATCGACCAGGAGGTTCAGGCTCGCCCAAGGGCCGGATCCCCCAAGAACGGTCTCTGGTACCGACCCAGCGGCCGGGGTCAACCTCGATCTGCTGCCCGTCGACCCTGATCGTGCCGCTCCATGTCCCGACCTGGGCGATGCGGACTGCGTCGAGGATCACGCGCCCCGACTGCCTGAGCACGTGCGACGGCTCGTCGATCACAGGAAACGAGCCGTCCCAGACGAGATCGAGCTCGACGCCGTGGGACGGCGCCTCACAGACGACGCGAAGTCTCTCCAACGGTTCCAAGACCTCGACGCGTATGGGCCCTACTCGTTGGCTCATCCTGTCCGGGCCGAGAGCGCCGGATCGTCGCGAAGGCGTCTGTGACGCCGAGGTTGGGGTAGACGCCCAGCCCCGACACGAAGAAGATCTCACCGCTGCGGTCGTGTCCGTTGAAGTAGCAACGGTCGTAGGTATTGCGATCGGACGTCGCCACGTGCTCCATCGAGAGGGGCACCTGGTGGACAGGGAATTCGTCGAGCGGAACTGCCATGGAGTCCTCCGTCGTCGATCGGCGTCCCGGACGAGGGAATGTGTGAATCCAACGGCGATCCCCGCCCGAAGGGGTAACTCGACCCGGTACACGCCCGGGCCCGCCCAACACTACGCTTGCTCTTTCGACCCGACCGGGTGGCTCACCGCGTCCGGAGGTGGTGGCATGACCACGTCCGGAGGTGAAAGTACGCTGCGGAGCCTGGCGAGGTGCTTCACCGGAGGCCGGGCTTCGGGTGATCGAGCTTGGAGGGGCGGGACCTTGAGGGAGCCGGGAGCTTCGGGTGAGGCGGAGATGATGAACGAACAAGCAGGCTGGGAACCCAGCTCGGAAGTGTCGCTCTTGACCCGCGATGGAATCGGACTGCGGGCGCGATGGCTCGCCGCGGAGCAGAAGCCCCGGGCTGTCGTCGTGGTGGCGCACGGCTTCTCGGCCCATTCAGAGGAGGCTTCGGTCCAAGCTCTCGCGACCAGGCTGCTTGCGGAGGGCCTCGATGTCCTCGTCTACGACGCCAGGGGCCACGGCCGCTCCGACGGGCACTCGGGCGTGGGCAGCACCGAACGGCTCGACGTGGCGGCGGCGGTCGACGAGGCTCTGTTCAGAAAGCTGCCCGTCATCCTGGTCGGGGTGTCGATGGGTGCCGTCGCGGTCGCCAAGTACCTGGGCGACCTTCCGGACCGCGAATGGATCTGCGGCGCTGTGCTCGTGAGCGCCCCCGCCTGCTGGAGGATGCGGCCCAGCTTGATGGGCCTGCTCACCGCGGGGATGACGCGGACATTGCCCGGTCGTTGGATCGCGTCACGGTGGCTACGAGTCCGGATCTCCAAGGGTTGGCGCGTCGGAGAGCCCCTTGTCGATGTCATCAAGCGCGTCGATCTTCCGGTGGCGATCGTCCATGGGACGAGCGACCGGCTGCTGTCGGAGCGACAGGCGAGGCTGCTACGCACCTCTCACAACGGTCCCACCCGCTACGACGCGGTCGTGGGAATGAGACACGGCCTCGACGGTCTCGGCCAGACGGCCGTGATGTCCGCCGTCGACTGGGTGCTCGAGACACAGGAGGCCGTTGTAGCCGAAGAGCCGGCTGTAGCCGTCGCGTTGTAATCCGCTCGGCGGCCGCCAACCCCGACCGAGGTCATGTACTCGTGGACTTTCGAGCCGCGTACCGGGCCGAACCCCGTTTGATCCTCACTGCTTCGAGAGTCGGACTACTTCGAACAGTCGGACTACATCAAGCAGTCGGATCGCGGCCATTCGTCGCGATCGAACAGCAGGCGCGACACAAGCACCCCGCCTGAGGCGCCGGAGCCGGGCGGCCGGTTCCCCACGACGCGCTTGGCGAGCATCGGGACTGCTATCGCCGACGCCAGGGCCGCCCCGCGCCAGCCGCGCCGGCGGGTCAGCACCGGGATCATCGAAGCGAGAGCAATGAAAGTCCCGAGCCCCGACTGGTGGACGAGGCGACCCACTCCGAGCCCCAGGCCCAGGAGCACCGTCGCCTCGGGCGCGAGGACGAGCGTCGCGCCGAGCGCCGGCGATATCCCCCTGCCTCCTGCTCCCCCGAGAAAAGGCGACCAGTTGTGACCGACCAGGCTCAGACCTGCCGACGCGACTGCAAGAAACGGCCGATCCTTCCCGGCCAGCAGGGGTCCGACCGCTCCTTTGGCGACGTCGAAGCTGCCGGCCACCGCGAGCGGCCCGAACCCCGCTGCCTCGTACAGACCGCTTCCGGAGACCGTCCCGGATCCGGTCTTTCGGAGGTCCACGCCGGCCAAGGCCCATGCAGCTGCCCCCGAGAAGGGCACCGCACCCAGGAAGAACGACGTGGCCAGGACCCGGTGCGCCGGTACCTGGTGGTCGCCGGGACCCGCGACGAGGAGGGGTCTACTCACTGTGTCGAGACCACTGTGTCGAGACCACTGTGTCGAGACCACTGCCTCGCGGTCACCGTGTCGAGACCACTGTGTCGCGGTCACTGTTCGAGAACCGGTGTGAGGTCACTAGTTCGACAACCCGTGCGAGTTCGCCCGTAGATCGACCCAGCCCGTCCCCGTCACGTACTGCTTGACGACCTTCGCCGGCGCGCCCACGGCCACCGAGAAGTCGGGAAGCGGGCCGCACACCACAGAGCCCGCTCCGACCACGACGTTGCGGCCGATGCAGGATCCTGGAAGGACGACGACGTTCGTTCCGAGCCACGACCCCGACCCGACTCTCACGGCGCGATCGACCGGCCATTGCCTGCCGACCGGGAGATCCGGGTCCTCGTACGCGTGGTTCTGGTCCGTGATGTAGACGTTGGGCCCGGTCTGCACCTCGTCGCCGATCTCTATCGAGAAATGCCCGATTATGTGGCTGCCTCGCCCGATGACGCATCGGTCTCCGATCGAGACCACTGGATCGGAGACCATCTGCTGCCCGGGGGCCATCCCGGCGGTGATCGACACGAACGGCCCAATCATCGTCTCGCAGCCGATGCGAACGTACTTCTCGTTGTAGAAGACCCCGGGCGGGAAGCCGAGCAGGCTGCCGCTGCCGAAGGCCCCGAACCTTCGCGCCACGCGATGGCCCGCGCCCACCGATCCGGCACGAGAAATTGACTCCCACGCCGCGTTCAACAGCGACGACCTCAGCCTTCGGGCCCGTGAGGCGACGGCGTCGGGCACCCGGAGAAATTCCATTCGAGGCCGAAAGCTATCGCCGATGGAGCGAAAGCCACTCCCGAGCCCGGTTTTTCGAATCCCGGGTCCACGTGGTGGAAGCGCCCGTTCGGTAATCTGCTCAGACCCGAGGACCACCCACGGCGGGTCGGAGCGACGACGAACCCTGCCTGAGCGGCAAGGGGGCTCTCGGCTTCCTTGCCTGACGTGGTCATCCAGGTCATCTCACCCAGGAGGGATCCATGCCCGAAGAGCCGATCGCCCGAGGCCGAAGAGCACGCCACCGGGCGACTCACGGATCAAGGGGCAGGTCCAGCTGGCTGCATCCGGGGACCTGGAGCATGGCGAGGCGCTGGGGCACTGGGGTAGGAGCGGTTGCGGTTGTTCTCGTCGTCGCCGTGGTAGCTCTGCTCCTCTCCGGCACGAGCCCGAAGACGCCGCAGAAGTCAGCGACTCCCACCACCAAGCCCACAGCCGTCGGAACCGTGTCGAACAAGGCGACCAAGCCCTCAGCGCCCGTTTGCCCGCTGACCGGTACTCCGGCACCGGGCGGAAAGGTCCCGCAGCGCCCGGCTCTCGCCTTCAAGGTCGACAACTACCCCGAGGCGAGACCCTGGTCGGGAATCGACAAGGCCGACATCGTCTTCGAAGAGCCCGTCGAAGACTTCATCACTCGGCTGGTAGCGGTGTTCCAGTGCCAGCAGGCACCCCTGGTCGGACCTATCCGCTCGGCACGCGAGGCGGACCAGGGGATCGCCGACCTGCTGAGCCACCCGATACTGATACACGTCGGCGCGATCAATCAGGTGACCAACCTGCTCGACTCCTCGAATCTCACAAACGTCGACCTGCGCTATCCGCAGTACGCCGGGATCGTCGTGAGCCCGCCAGGACGGGTAGCCCCTTACGACACCTATGCGTCGACCGCGGGCGGTTGGAGCCTGGTTCCGAAGGACACCACCCCTCCGCGCGCCGTGTTCCAGTACTCGCCCACGCCTCCTCAGGGACGGCCGCTCGACACGTTGAACATCAACTTCTCGGGAACCTCGGACGAGACCTGGACTTGGCACAGTTCCACCGACAGCTACACGCTCAGCTACGCGGACACCGGGCCGGCGATGGTGCAACAACCGAGCGGAGAGCTGACGCAGATCTCGACCAGCAACATCGTCGTTCAGGTCGTCAAGTACACGCTCGGGCCATGGGTGGAGAACTCCGAAGGGGGTCTCGAGGTCATGGTCGACGCGACCGGGAGCGGACCGCTCGAGGTCCTGAGAAACGGGGTGTTCGTTCGGGGGACCTGGTCCCGCGCGTCCCTGTCGTCTCCGCTGAAGCTGGTCTCGCAGTCGGGCTCGACGATAAAGCTCCGACCGGGAACCACCTGGGTAGACGTGGTTCCCTCCGGATTGCCGATCACACCTGAACCTTGACCTCTACGCGCTGGCGGGAGAGTGTGTGCAGTACGTCCTCAGCCCAGGGTGATCGGTGCGTCGTCGAGGTCGGGAGACTCGGACTCAGCCGATTCGACCGCTAGCGACGATCGAACTCGTTCGTCGATCGTCACCATGAGCTCGGGAGTCTCTCGCAGGAATTGCTTTGCGTTCTCACGTCCCTGGCCGAGCTGCTCGCCTTCGTAGGTGAACCAAGCACCGGCCTTCTTTATGAGGCCGAGCTCCACGCCCACATCGAGGAGTGAGCCTTCGCGGCTGATACCCGTCCCGTACATGATGTCGAACTCGGCGACCTTGAACGGGGCCGCGCACTTGTTCTTCACGACCTTCACCTTCGTGCGGTTCCCCACGACGTCGGGTCCGTCCTTTATGGACTCGACGCGACGGATCTCCAACCGGACCGAGGAGTAGAACTTGAGCGCCCGTCCCCCCGGGGTCACCTCCGGGGACCCGTAGACGACCCCTACCTTCTCGCGAAGCTGGTTGATGAAGACGGCGATCGTGCGGGATTTGGACAGGGTTCCCGTCAACTTGCGGAGAGCCTGCGACATGAGACGGGCTTGCAGGCCCACGTGGGCATCCCCCATGTCGCCTTCGATCTCCGCTCTCGGGGTCAGAGCCGCCACCGAGTCGATGACGATCACGTCGATGGCGCCGGAGCGGATCAGCATCTCTGCGATCTCGAGTCCCTGCTCCCCGGTGTCGGGCTGCGAGATGAGCAGGTCGTCGATGTTCACCCCGATCGCCTTCGCGTAGACGGGGTCCATGGCGTGCTCAGCGTCGATGTAGGCACAGATCCCACCGTTTCGCTGCGCTTCGGCGACGACGTGCATGGCGAGGGTCGACTTGCCCGACGACTCGGGCCCGTAGATCTCGACGATGCGTCCTCGCGGCAGCCCCCCGATACCCAAGGCCAGATCCAGCGCCATGGCACCGGTCGAGATGGCCTCTACTGCCATGTGGCTGCTCTCGCCCATGCGCATGACCGAGCCCTTGCCGAACTGCTTCTCGATCTGGCTCAGCGCGACTTCGAGCGCCTTGTCACGTTCCATCCGTCGACTCCTCGTCTGCTCAACCCGGCCCCGTCCGCATTCCGATGGGGCCGTAACTCTCGCTTAGCGCTCCGACCCGCCCGACCCTAGAAGCGGGGTGTGTCAAACAGCTCCCACCCGGTGTGCGCCGCACCCAGAACCTTAGGCCGAACGTACGTTCGTCTGGTGGATCTCTAGCAACGGGGGGCATGCAGGGTTCAGCGTGCGAAGAGGTGCCAGCCCAGCCACATCCAACCGAGGACGACGACCGCTCGCCGCCACGGCGCCGCCACCAGCGCCGCTATCGCCGTTCGGGGTGTGGCGACGGCCCCGGGCCGTAGAGCCGACACGAGACAGCACGCCGCGAACCCGATCCCGATCACGATCCAGACGCCGAGCGTCACCTCACGCGACGTCATCGCCGGGTGCGAGACCTCACAGGTCCGCCGTCCGGTCGAGCTCCCTGGGTCTCTCCAAGAAGAGCCAGCCGAGGGCGAGCCAGGCCAAGAAGAAGACCGCCTTGCCCGCCGGCGAAGCAGTGGCCTCGCCAGACAGGTAACTGAGGGTCGGATGCGCCTTCCTGGGAAGCTCGAAATACGTCGAGAGCTCGAAGCCGGCCACCACCACGGTGAGCACGATCCACGGAACGAGCCCCCGCATCCTCGCCCCGCGGGCTGTGACGATCGGCGCGTCGGCGGTGTCGGCAACCCCGCCGGCGGCCCGACCGGCACGGCGATCGCGGCGCAGCCGCAACCCCACGACGGTCTGGGCGGCGACCATCGCGGCGAGCGGGATCGCAGTCACCACGTCGGACGGCACGGTGAAGGGTTGGGTGGTCGACGCGAACGCTGACACCCCGAGCGCTGCTACGACCGTCTCCACGAGCCACCAGCGTTTCAACGCGACTCCTCTCTTCCTCGGCCAGTATCCCGCCGTCGCTGCGCCCGAACAGGTATCGCCCACCGACCGACGACATCACGGCCGCACCGACGGGCGACCTCACCGCCGCACCGACGGGCGACCTCACCGCCATGTCCGAAACCCGCCAGACAGCGGGGGCCCGGCGTGCGAGCATGCAGGGGTGATCGAGGACTTCGAGGGGTGCTACCGGGCGCTCTCGAGCAGGGACCCACGCTTCGACGGATGGTTCTTCACCGCCGTGACGTCGACGAGGGTCTACTGCCGGCCCAGCTGCCCGGCGATGACCCCGAAGCCCGAGAACGTGCGCTTCTACCCAACTGCCGCCGCGGCACAGCACGCCGGGTTCAGAGCGTGCCTGCGTTGCAGACCCGACGCCGCCCCGGGGTCCCCAGAGTGGCTCGGCAGAGCGGACGTCGCAGCACGCGCCATGAGGCTCATCTCGCACGGCGTCGTCGACTCCGAAGGCGTCTCGGGCGTGGCTCGGCGTCTCGGCTATGGCGAGAGGCAGCTTCACAGGGTGCTCATGGCGGAGGTGGGGACAGGAGCCCTGACGCTCGCCCGCGCCCAGCGCGCCCAGACCGCCCGGGTGCTCCTCGAGACGACGGACCTGCCGATGGCGCGGGTCGCTTTCGCGGCAGGGTTCGCGAGCGTCCGGCAGTTCAACGACACGGTGAGAGCCATCTTCGCCAAGACGCCGACCCAGCTCCGCAGCTACAGGACCGATCGTGGATCGGGCGCCGCCGAGCAATCGCCGGCGGCTCGCCCACAGACCATCTCCTTGCGACTCGCCTTCCGAAAGCCGTTCTCGGCATCCTCGATGTTCGGCTTCTTGGCGGCGCGCGCCGTCCCGGGTGTGGAGGTCGCGCGGCCCGACAGCTATCGAAGGAGCCTCGACCTTCCCAACGGGAGAGGGGTCGTCTCCCTCAGCCCCGACGACGGCTACGTGAGGGCTGTTTTCTCCCTCGAGGACCTGCGCGACCTCACCGCCGCGGTTGCAAGATGCCGCCATCTGTTGAACCTCGACTCGGATCCCGTGGCTGTCGACGAGGCTCTTTCGAAAGATCCGCTGCTTCGGCCTCTCGTGAGGCGATCGCCCGGGCTCCGGGTGCCGGGAGCTGCTTGCGGATTCGAGATCGCGGTGCGTGCTGTCATCGGACAGCAGGTGTCGGTCGCAGGAGCGCGCACCATCGCCGGCCGGCTGACGAGGGCTGCGGGCGCCTCGCTCGGCGACACCGACCCCGCCATCACCCACACCTTCCCCACCGCCCGGGCTCTGGCGGATCTCGCCCGCTCGTCACCCCACGCTCTGCCGATGCCCGCGGCGCGTAAGCGCGCAGTGCTGGCTCTTTCCGAAGCGGTGGCTGGCGGAGACGTGTTCATAGACCCCGGCGCGGACCCATCGGAGCTCGAAGGTCAGCTCGAGGCGATCCCCGGTATCGGACCCTGGACCTCCTCGTACGTCGTGATGAGGGCCCTCGGTCACCCCGACGCCTTCATGCCCACCGACCTCGGGCTGAGGCGAGCAGCGGCCGGCCTCGGCGCACCAGGTGACGCGGCCTCGCTCACCTCTCGCGCGGACCGCTGGAGACCCTGGCGCTCGTACGCGATGTGCCATCTGTGGTCGGCAGGCTCCGACACGCGCAGAAGCGAAACACCCAAAGGGGATGCATCCAACGACGAAGGAGAGGACGCAGCATGACGAGCACGATCTCGGTCGCCAGCCCGGTCGGCACCTTGAGGATCGAAGGAACCGAAGAGGCGATCACCTACATCACGCTGCCCGGCAGCGGACCGGAGCATGCCGAGCGTCCGCCCAGGTCCAACGGGGCGGGGCGGACCCGAAAGGCGGAGGCGCCCGCCGGCACCAAGGCGGCCGGCGCGACTCGCGACGTGCTCGGCAACGCCGCGGATCAGCTGGAGGAATACTTCTCGGGCACCAGGACCCGGTTCGACCTGCCCCTCGAGCTCGACGGGACGCCGTTCCAGAAGGAGGTCTGGCTCGCGCTCGCAGAGATCCCATACGGCGAGACGGTCAGCTACGCGGAGCTGGCGAGCATGGTCGGTCGGCCCAACGCGTTCCGTGCGGTCGGCCAGGCCAACGGCGCCAACCCTATACCCATCGTCCTGCCGTGCCACCGGGTCGTGGCAAGTGGAGGCAGGATCGGCGGCTACGGGGGCGGGCTCGACATGAAGCGTCGCCTGCTCGCCATCGAGGGGGTCACCGCTTTCGCCTGAGACCTCGGCGCAAGGGACTTCGGCGCGAGGGACC
>Ga0335075_10011384_pt1 | contig 13452 bp, 11 predicted proteins | sample Lox_Sample_24_FD_206723 | JGI IMG/M metagenome (GOLD analysis project Ga0335075, IMG submission 206723) | Soil microbial communities from Loxahatchee National Wildlife Refuge, Florida, United States - Lox_Sample_2.4 | ecosystem: Environmental > Terrestrial > Soil > Wetlands | place: USA...
CGCGAGGTGATTTTGTCCGGCGGCGCGATCGGCTCGCCGCACGTGCTGCAATTGTCGGGTGTCGGCGATCCGGATCATCTCGCGCGGATCGGCGTGCCGGTGGTGCATGCGCTGCCGGGTGTCGGCAAGAATTTGCAGGATCATTTCCTCGCCCGCTGCACCGCCGAGATCAAGGACGCGCCGACCGCCAACGAGAAGTCGCGCGGCCTGCCGTTTCTCGGCGAGCTGGCGCGTTACGTGCTCGCCGGCCAGGGGCTGCTCACATATGCCGCCTCGCTGGTCTGCGCCTCGGTCAAGGTGCTGGAGGAATCGGCGACCCCCGACGTGCAGATCCTTTTCGCTAATGCCAGCTTCGCGCCGGGGCCGATCCGCAAGCTCGATAGCAAGCCCGGGATGACCGGCGGCATGTGGCAGATGCGGCCGCTGTCGCGCGGTTATGTCGAGGCCAAGACCAACAACCCGATGGATGCCCCGGCGATCAACCCGCGCTATCTCTCGCACGACACCGACCGCCGTTGTGCGATCGGTGGCCTGCGCACGGTGCGCAAGCTCTTCGCGGCACCGGCGTTGCAGCCCTATTTCGTCGCCGAGATGCTGCCAGGAAGAGACGTGCAGTCGGATGACGAGTTGCTCGATTACCTGCGCAACACCGGTTCGACCGTCTTTCACGCCACCTGCACCTGCAAGATGGGTCAGGACACGATGGCCGTGGTCGACGACCAGTTGCGCGTACACGGGATTGAAGGGCTGCGCGTCATCGACGCTTCGGTGATGCCGACCGTGACCTCAACCAACACCAACGCCCCCACCATCATGATCGCCGAGAAGGGCGCTGCGGCGATCATGGCGAGCGCAAAACAACGGCTGGCGGCTTGACCCCCACCCCAACCCTCCCCCGCTTGCGGGGGAGGGGTAAGATTCGTGTGGTGGTGCCGAGCGTTCCCTCCTCCGCAAGCGGGGGAGGGACAGGGTGGGGGTCTCCAGGGGAGAGAGGAAATGCAAGCAGATTACGTGATCGTCGGCGCCGGCTCGGCCGGGTGCGTGCTCGCCAACCGGCTGACCGAGGACCCCTCGGTCCGCGTCGTCGTCATCGAGGCGGGCGGCAAGGATTGGAACCCGCTGATCCACATCCCGGTCGGCTACATGAAGCTGCTCGATCACAAGCAGCTCACCTGGGGCTTCAAGGCCGAGGCCGATCCCGGCACCGCCGGTCGGGCGATCGCCTATCCGCGCGGCCGCGTGTTGGGCGGCTCGTCGTCGATCAACGGGCTCATCTACATCCGCAGCCAGCCGGAGGATTACGACCACTGGGCGCAGCTCGGCAATCGCGGCTGGGGGTGGGACGATGTGCTGCCGTTCTTCAAGCGCGCCGAGAAGTGGACCGGCGAAGAGGCTGACATTCATGGCCGCGGCGGCAACCTAACGACCTCGCCGATGACCGAGCAGCCCGAGGCGTGCCACGCGATCATCGCCGCGGCGCAGGAGCTCGGCCTTGAATTCCGCCCCGACGTCAACAACCTGCCGCGCGGCACCGGCGACTCGATCGGCTGGTGCCAGCAGACGCGCGGCGGGCGTCGTCGCGCCAGCGCCGCGGTGACCTATCTGCACCCGGCCAAGAAACGGCCCAACCTGCAGATCATCACCAGCGCGCTGGTGCATCACGTGACCTTTCAGGGCAACCGCGCGACCGGGATCGTCTATTCGCGCGGCGGGCAGGTCGAGACTGTCGACGCGGCGCGCGAGGTGATTTTGTCCGGCGGCGCGATCGGCTCGCCGCATCTTCTGCAGCTCTCCGGCGTCGGCGATCCGGAGGTGCTGCAAAAGGCCGGGATCGCGGTGCACCACGCGCTCCCCGGTGTCGGCAAGAACTTCCAGGATCATTACATCGCGCGCATCTCGTGTTATGTGCGCGACCTTGAAACGCTCAACGAGCGCGCCCGTGGCATCGGCTTCGCCAACGAGATCCGCAAATACTTTATGCATGGGCGCGGCATGATGACCTTTGGCGCCTCGCTCTGCGCGGCGTCGGTCAAGGTGCTCCCCGAGTCAGCCACGCCTGACATCCAATGCGTCTTCGCACCGGCGAGCTACAAGCCGGGCCTCATCCGCAAGCTCGACGACCGGCCCGGCATCACCGGCGGGCCGTGGCAGATGCGGCCGCTGTCGCGCGGCTATGTGCTGGTGCAATCACCCGACCCGCGCCAGCAGCCGGTGATCAACCCGCGCTACCTTGCGGAGGACACCGACCAGCGCGCGATGATCGGCGGGCTCAAATTCCTCCGCCGGCTGTTCGCCGCGCCGGCGCTAGCGAAGCACATCATCGAGGAGAATGTGCCCGGCCCCTCGGTGCAAAGCGATGACGAGCTGCTGGGTTACGCGCGTGCCAATGGTTCAACCGTCTATCACGCAAGCTGCTCGTGCATGATGGGTAGCCACGGGATGAGCGTCGTCGACGATCAGCTTCGCGTGCACGGGCTCGAAGGCCTGCGCGTCATCGACGCCTCGGTGATGCCGGCGGTGAGCTCGACCAACACCAACGCCCCGACGATCATGATCGCCGAAAAGGGCGCCGCGATGATCAAGGAAGCCGCGCGGGAGAAGCTGGCAGCCTAGGCGGCTCGTGTCGCCAATTCGGGCGGCAGCGGAATCTCGTCGGTGTGGACCCTGAACCCGGTCAGCGTGTTGGGGCCGAAGGTCGTGCTGATCGCGACATCGGCGGCGTCGCGGCCGTAGGCGACCGGGATGCGGCCGATGCGCGGCACGTTGTGGCGGGCGTCGAACGTGTGCCAGCGGCCGGACAGATACACCTCGAACCAGGCCGAAAAATCCATCGGCAGGTCGCAAGCCGGCACGCCGATATCGCCGAGATAGCCGGTGCAATAACGCGCCGGAATATTCATCGCCCGGCAGAACGCGATCGCGAGATGCGCGAAGTCGCGGCACACACCGATGCGCTCGTGATAGCCCTCCAAAGCGGTGCGGGTGTTGCGCGCATGCTCATAACCGAATGCGATGTGGTGATGCACATAGTCGACGATGGCCTGGACGCGCGCCCAGCCCGGCGCCGCGCCGCCGAACAGCGACCAGGCAGTGTCCGACAGCCGGTCGATGTCGCAGTAACGGCTGGCGAGCAGAAAGGTGAGCACGTCGTCGGGCAGGTCTTCGATCGCGTGCTGGCGCGCGTCCACGTCGACCGGGTCGGGCTCGCCCTGATCACGCACGATGCCTTCGGCCGATAATCGGATCGGCCCAGCCGGCGCCAGCAGCCGGGTGCACAAATTGCCGAACGAGTCACGGTAGCGGTGCAGCGGTACCGCCGGCTCGGCAACCATCTCGTCCGGAACGATAAGGTCGTCCAGCCGCGACGGATGTACGCTGAGCATCAGCACCATCGGCACTGGTTGCTGGCATTCATAGGTGAGCTCGTAACCGATCCGGATGTGCATATCGCCCTCTGACCTTGCGCGCCCATGTAATCGCTGCTGGTCCGGGGTCAACATTGCCCAGGCGGGAATTATCCGGCCCGCCCCGCTGGATTTTAAAATTCCGCGCCAATGCCTAAATACCGGGCGGAAATGCCGCTCAGCCCGCGATTACTTGCTTGATCCAGTTGGTCACGGTCTGGCCCAGCGGCCCGTAGACGCAATCGTCAAACTCGGGTGAGAGCGGCGTCGGCTCGCGGGCGAATTCGAGAGTACGCGCGCCGGCGCGTTTGGCTTCGGAGAGGAAAGAGCGACCTGGCTCACCGGCACCGGCATTGCCGATCGAGACAAACATCTCGCAGGTCGCCAGTGCGATCATCGCGATATCGATCCCAAGCGGCGGTTCGCCGAGCCAGACGATATGCGGCCGCAAATGCCCTATATTGCCACAGACCGGGCATTGGTCGGCTTCGCCCAGATCGTCGAACCAGTCGCTGACCTTGGTGCAGATCGTACAACGCGCCTTCAGCAGCTCGCCATGCGTGTGGATCACCGCCTGGTTGCCGGCGCGCTCGTGCAGATCGTCGATGTTGCGGGTGACGACCAGCACCTCGCCCGACCGCGTCAGGTCGAGCGCGGCGAGCCCTTCATGCGCCATAGTCGGCGCCGCCGCCTGCAGCGCGTGGCGCTGCGCGTTGTAGAAGCCGTGTACCCGCTCCGGATCGCGCGCCAAACCCTCGCGGGTCACGACATCTTCGAGCGCCGTGCCCGCCGGCAGCGCCGCCGGGTCGAACGGCGCAAACCCCGCCTCACGCGCCAGCCCCGGTCCGGTGAAGATCACGATCTTGGGCGGCCGCGGAAACGGGCTGGTCATGCCCCATGTTAGCGCTGCTGCGGTGCGGGCGGATAGGATTGGGGTGAGTAGGTCTGGTAGCCCGGGTTAGGCGGTGTCTCGTAGGCCGAGGCGGCTGAGGCCTGCATCGGCGTGGTCGGGGTCGTGGCTGCGCCGGTCACCGCGCCGACAACACCGCCGGCCGCCGCGCCGATCCCCGCGCCTTCCCAGCCGCCGATCGCCCCACCGATCACCGCGCCGGTGCCAGCGCCGATGACCGCGCCGCCAAGCGCGCGTTGCCCGGGATCGTTCGGGTTGTAATTGAGGTTGGCGCAACCCGACAGCGCCAACAGCGACAACGCCGCCACGCCGGCGGCGAGAACAGATCGGTTAAGCATCTTTTCCCCCAACTTGCCTAGACCGATAGGTCGGCAGCGCACTCCTTCCCCCGAAGAATTGCGCGCTGTAGATTATAGGCGGGTATGGCCACAAAACAAACCGCCGTAGCCCTGTCGCGCCCTTCTCAGCTGTTTTTCTGCAAGAATGCGACAAGAAGATCAGCGGAATTAACCAAGGCTTAGCCGGATTATCGTTACAAATCTCATGGTGTGGCGCTGATTTGGTAAGTAGTCGGTAGGAGGTTGGGGGCAGCGCCAAATCTCCGACGTTGCATTGAGGGATGCATATGCTTGTTGAGGAAATGCTCGATCGCAAAGGGCACGATGTGTTTGCGATGTGTCCGGAGCAGAGCGTGCGCGAGGCGGTGGCGTTGATCGCGCAACGCAATATCGGCGCGATGCTGGTGACCCGGCCAGGCGAGACCTTGCTGGGAATCATTTCCGAACGGGATGTCGTGCGCTATCTGCATGAGAACGAGAGCGCTTTGCTCGATCGGCCGATAGGCGATCTGATGACTCGTTCGGTGATCACTTGCGCGCCGGAAACGACGATTGCCGACGCTTTGGCCCTGATGGGGGCGCACCGCATTCGGCATCTTCCCGTGGTTCGCGGCAAGGAGGTGCTCGGCCTCATCAGCATTCGCGATGTGCTGGAGGCTCAACTGGAACATCAGGAAGGGCATTTTGCCGCGCTGGTGCATGCCAAGCGGCAAGCCTCGCTCGCGCTGCAAGCCGCCGAACTCGCGCATCGCGCCAAGACCGAATTTCTGGCAAACATCAGCTACGAGCTGAAAAACCCGCTCGGCACGATTGTCGGGTTCGCGGAATACCTCAGCAACGAAGCCTTTGATCTGCCGAATGTTCCCGAGCAGGCGCAGTATCTACGCAAGATCGAGGACGACAGCCGGCATTTGCTGGAGATCGTCGACAACCTACTTGACCTTTCCCGCATTCAAATCAAGGCGCTGCAGCCTGCCGAGGAAACGCTGTTGCTCCCCGAACTGCTGGAGCGCTGCGTCGCCGAGGTGACCAAGGACGCAGTGCGAAGGGGTGTCACCCTGGAGGTTGAGACGAATATTCCGCTCTCGGCGATCCACGCCGATAAGAACCTTATGCGGCGGATGCTGGTAAATTTGCTGACCAATGCGATCAAGTTGACGCACCAGGGCGGCACGGTCTCGGTCAAGGCGGCGATCGGACCTGACGGTGATGCGCACGTCACGGTCTCCGATACGGGCGCTGGCATTGCAGCGGATCACCTGGCGAAGATTATGCCCTCTGCCCATCAGCCCGAGGGGCATTACGGTCACGACAGCACGAGCTTGCGGTTGGCGCTGGTGAATGCCGCGGTTCAGGCGCATGGCGGTGTCCTTGACATCGAGAGCCGTGTCGGGATCGGTACGGTCGCTACGCTGCGTTTCCCGGCCGAGCGGGCGTTGCCGGCAGCGCCCACGCAGTCTCCGCAAGCCGCGTAACGTCTGTCAGCCCATCACAAATCAGGGAGCATTGAGGGCTCTACTTGATCGGCGGTCTCGTCCCCAATTCTTGTAGGTGACCGATTTAGCGCCGGTCGCAAGCGAAGGACGGGGGGACCCCGTCCGGCTATGCCAGTCCGGTGACCTTGTCCGAAGGCTGGCATTTCTGCGCGAACCAGGCGGCCTACGCGCCGCCGCTGAAAGACTGCGTAGGCTTGATCAGCTCTCGGGCGCGTGAGGTTGATATTCGGGAACGCGGTAGTAGACCCAGATCAGGTTGAGCGCCAACACCGCGCCCGTCATCAGGAACACCCAGGACAGCCCAAGCCCGGCTGCCAGGAAGCCGCCGAGCAGTGGTCCCAACGAATTGCCCATGAACATCGCCGATGAGGTCATGCCGTAGATCGTGCCGCGGTCGGAGCGCGGCACCAATCGCCCGACCAGTGCGTTGGCGGTCGGCAACAGCCCGCCGATAAAAAGACCGACCGCGAAGCGCTCGGCGGTGAAGACCCAGTAATTGTCGGTGAAGGCTTGCGGCAGTGTCGTCAGCGTGCTGCCGAGGAGAGAAATCAGCAGCACCCGGCGATAGCCGATCCGGTCGCTGCGGTTGCCGAGAAACGGCGCGGAGATCACATTGGCGACGCCGGTGATCGAAAACGCGATGCCCGCGAGGGTCGCGACATTCGGCAGGTCGCCGACCATCTCCTTGACGTAGAGCGTCACGATCGGCTGCACGGTGCGCACCCCGAACTGCGCCATCAGCAGCACAAAAAACAGCGCGAGCAGCGTCGGCGAGCGCACCAGCGCGAGAAGCCCCGCGGTGAGCGAGCGCCCGGAATTGGCTTTGGTCGGCCGGGTGAATTCCTCGTGCACGCAAAACCAGACAAAACCCAGCGCGCCAAAGATCGTCAGCGAGGTGATGTAGAACGGGATGCGATAGCTGCCGGTGAGGTCGGCAAGGCCGCCGCCCATGATCGGGCCGACCAGCGAGCCGACCAGCTGTCCGGTCGAGAGCCAGCCGAGCGAGTAGCCGAGCCGCGATTCCGGCACCTGGCTCGCCACCAGCGCGATCGCCGACGACGAAAACCCGGCAAAGATGCCCATCAGCATGCGGGCGCCAAAGAACTGCCAGACATTTGCCGACAGCCCCATCAGGATCGTAAAGCCGCCGATCGCCAGGCTTGAGCGGAGCAGCATCAGCTTTCGGCCGTGCCGGTCGGCGACGCGGCCCCAGACCGGCGAGGCGAACGCCGCGACAAACGACGTTACGCCCGACAGGATCCCAGCCCAGATATCGATACCGGCCGCGCTATGGACACCGAGTTCCGGCAGGAACAGCGGCATGATCGGCGTCAGCATCGAGAACGCCATCGTCATGATGAACTGCACGGCGACCATCGCCCACAGCGTGCTTTGCCAATTGGCCGAAAAGCCGCTTTCTTCGGTGGCTAACGGGTCGCCGTCGCTGATCCGCAGGTCGGCCATGCCTCTAGTTTCTCACCCCAAACGCCGGGTTCACGTTGTGCGTCCTTCGAGGCTCCCACCGGGTCTTGACCCGGTGGAAGCACCTCAGGATGAGGGGCTTTCTTGATGCCATCACCGAACTTTCCTCATCCTGAGGTGCGGAGCGAAGCGGAGCCTCGAAGGACGCATCAACCGGAATGCAATTCGTCGTTATAAAGATGCGAAAATCTCGCCAAGTCGCTTGATCGAGCCCAACACCCTTTCCTGCGGCAGCCCCGGCCATTGGCAGCGCATGATGAAATGGTCGACCCCCAGCACCTCGCGATAGCGCGCGATCTCCTCCTTGACCGACACCTTGTCGCCGATGATGAACCGGTCGCGGGCAAAATCCTCGAATGAGCCGGTGTTGCTGTGCTCCATGCCCCAGGCGGCATAGGCGCTGTATTTGAACTCGAGCGGCTCGCGGCATTCCTCATGCGCGGTCGCGTGGCGCTCGCCGACATAGCATTCGACCGTGATCGGATATTCGATCGGCGTGCGGCCGTATTCCGTGAGCGCGGCGCGATAGGTCTGCATCAGCGGGATCAGGTTCTGGATGCCGCGTATATTGACGATCATCCAGGCGTCGCCGACCCGCGCCGCGCGCTTGACCGGCACCTCGGCCTGCGCGGCGATGTAAAGCGGCGGCCCTCCTGCGCGCACCGGCTTGAGGCTCAACCCGGCATCGTTGACCGTGTAAAAGCGGCCCTGGTGGTTGACGCGGTCCTCGGTCCATAGCCGGCGCATCAGCCCGATCGCCTCGTTAAAGCGCGGCGCGCGCTCCGAGAGCGGCACGCCGAACGCGTCGAACTCCGGTTGGCGATAGCCGAGCCCGATCCCGAGGATGTATTTGCCGCCGGTCAACACATCGAGCGTCGCCGCTTCCTCGGCGACATGCATCGGGTTCAGCGGCGGCAGGATCAGGATGTTGGGGCCGATCGTCATGCCCTCGGCATGCGCCGCGAGAAAGCCCATCAGCGGCGTGATCTGGAACATCTGCATCGGCTGCGTCAGCCAGTGATGCGGGAGCCACAGCGAGGCGAACCCGGCGTCACGCGCCGCGCGCACTTGCTCGATCATCTCCGGCACCCGGCCGTTGAGGTCGTAGCCTTCCGGGAATTGCGTGTTGATAAACAGACCGACCTTCATGTCTCGGATGTCCCCCGTCACTGGCCGTCAAGGTTCTAGCACGCGCGCATGGTTGTCGAGGTCTCGCTGCGCGGCATAAGCTCTATCAACGCGAACGCTTTTTTCCGTGAGGCGTGATGGCAGACCGCAAATTTCGCGTCGTCGTCGCCGGGGCAGGGGTCTCGGGGCTGTTTATGGCCGAGACGCTGAAGCAGGCCGGCATCGATTTTACGGTCTACGAAAAGGCCGGTGATGTCGGCGGCACCTGGCGCGACAACACCTTTCCCGGCCTCTTTGTCGATGTGCTGTCGCGGCAATACGAATTCCCGTTCCAGCCCAACTACAACTGGTCGCGCAAATACGCGCCGGCGACCGAGATTTGGGATTACATCAAAAAGGTCACGCAGGATCGCGGCCTCAAAAAATTCATCCGCTTTAACGAGGGGATCACCGGCGCGCGCTTTAGCGACGGTCGCTGGCAGATCGAGACCGCCAAGGGCAGCGATGTCGCGGACGTCTTTGTCTGCGCCACCGGGTTTCTGCATCAGCCGAAATTCCCCGACATTCCCGGCCGCGAGAGTTTTGCCGGGCCGTCATTTCACTCGGCGCGCTGGGACCATGGCGTGCCCTATGAGGGCAGGCGCTGGGGTGTGATCGGCAGCGGCGCGAGCGGCGTGCAGATCACCGAGGCTTTGGCCTGGGCCGGGTGCGATGTCACCCAGTTCATCCGCCGCGCGCAATGGGTGCATATCCGCGAGAACCCGTACTCGACTTGGCGGGAGCGGCTGAAACTGCGGCTGCCCGGCGGCTATCAGCGCGAGCAGCGCCGGCTATGGGATCAGATCAACGAGTTGGATGCCTGGCGGCTTTATCCCGGCCAGGCGCGTGAGCAGATGGAGCGCGAATACGCCTCGTTCCTCGACTACATCAAGGACCCCGAACTGCGCGAGAAGCTGACCCCCGACTACAATCTCGGCTGCACCCGCATCCCCAAATCCGACCGCAATTATTACGAGGCGGTGCAGCTCCCCAACGCGCATATCGTCAAGGGGCAGATTGAGCGCATCGAGCCGGACGGTATCGTCATGGCCGACGGCGCCAAGGTCGAGCTCGACGTGCTGGTCTACGCCACCGGCTTTGACCCGCATGCCTATATGCGGCCGATGAACGTCACCGGGCTCAACGGCACGACGATAAACGAGGCGTGGAAGGAGCGGATTTTCTCCTATGGCGGCATCGGGATACCCGGCTTCCCGAATCTCTTCATGCTTTACGGGCCGTTCGCGCCGGTGAACAACGTGCCGGTGCCGCTGGCGCTCGACCAGGAGATCGGGCTGATCATGCGGCTGATCGCCGAGGCCCGCGCGCGCGGTGCGGCGGTGGCGCCGACGATGGAAGCGACCGAAAAATTCATCGCCAAGCTCGATGCGGCATTCCCTGGCACGGTTTGGACCGGCGGCTGCAAAAACTGGTACACCAGCACCCAGCCGACCCCGGTGCTCTGGCCGTTCCCGCAACGCGACCACAAGGCATTCTTCGCCGACGCACCAATCGAGGATTTCCAATTCACGCCGACCGCCGGTCAGGCCGACTGAGGGCTACGCAAATGAAATTTGGCATTTTCTACGAGCTGCAACTGCCGCGGCCCTGGACCGAAGACGGCGAGCTGACGCTTTATCAGAACGCGCTCGACCAGGTCGAATTGGCCGACAAGCTCGGCTACGACTTCGCCTGGGAAGTCGAGCACCATTTCCTTGAGGAATACTCGCACTCGCCGGCACCGGAGGTGTTTCTCTCGGCGGCGTCGCAGCGCACCAAGAATATCCGCCTCGCGCATGGCATCATGCAGCTCACCACGACGCATCCGGCGCGCTGCGCCGAGCGCATCGGCGCGCTCGACCTCGTCAGCCGCGGCCGGGTCGAGTTCGGCACCGGCGAAAGCGCGAGCTCGACCGAGCTGGAGCCGTTTGGTGTCGCCTATGAGGAGAAGCGGGCGATCTGGGAGGAGGCGATCCGCGCCATCATCCCGATGTTCAAGGATGGCGCGAGCGAGCATCACGGCAAGTATTTCGACATGCCGCTGCGCCGCGTACTGCCCAAGCCGATCCAGAAGCCGCACCCGCCTTTATGGGTTGCCTGCTCGGCGCTGGAGACGATCGAGATGGCCGGGCGGCGCGGGCTCGGCGCGCTGGCCTTTCAGTTCCTCTCGGCCGACGCCGCGCATGCCTGGGTGCACGCCTATTACAATTCGTTTGTGAAGCGGCAGGACAAGCTGGCGGACTACCAAGTCAATCCGAATATCGCGCTGACCAGCTATTTCATGTGCGCCGAGACCGACGAGGAGGCCCGCCGCCGCGCCGACGGCATCCCGTTCTTCCAGTTCGCGCTGCGCTTTTACGGGCAGAGCGCGACCCGCGAGCGTCCCGCGCCGGGCACGGTCAACCTGTGGGACGAATACGAGAAATGGAAGCGCGAAAACCCGGACGGGCTGGAGCGCGCGCTGCGCGGCGGGCTCATCGGCTCACCGGAAACCCTGCGCCGCAAGCTGCGCCGGTTCGAGACCTCGCATATCGACCAGGTGATTTTGCTCAATCAGGCCGGCAAGAACACCCACGCAGATATTTGCGAAAGCTTGGAGTTGTTCGCGCGCGAGGTGATGCCCGAGTTCCACGCCAACATCCCGGCGCAGGAGGAATGGAAGAAGCAGGTGCTGGCCGGCGAGATCGAGCTCGAAGAAATCGACACCGACCCGTTCCGCGACCGGTATGGTCCGAATTCCGTGCAGCTGCGGCCAGTGGCGGCGGAGTAGGCAACATCGGCGCAAAGGACGCGAAGGAGACGCAAAGAACGCGATGACGTCCGAGGCGCGGCGAAGCCGCATCAATTTCACCACGGAGACACAGAGGGCACGGAGTTTTTTGTCGTCCCGGCGAAGGCCGGGACCCACTTTTCAGTTGCAGAAGCGTCGGCGGGGTGGGCCCCGGCCTTCGCCGGGGTGACGTGTTTGCTTCTTCGTGTTCTCGGTGTCTCCGTGGTGAATTTAGAGGCCTGCGCGCCTGCTCCGGCGGCTTCGCGTTCTTTGCGTCTCCTATGCGTCCTTCGCGTTAAAGCGTTCTCTTTTTGAAGGTTCCAACATGCCCGAAACCCTCCCCGCCATTTCCCTTGTCGCGGTGCCCGGCCGGCGCCAGCAGACCCTCGACCTCGCGCTGGAGATCGAGCGGCGCGGCTTTGCCGGCATTTATGTGCCGTCGATCTTTAGCAACATGGCCCAGGTCGTGGCGCTGGCGGTGGCGACCAAGAGCCTCAAATTCGCCACCGCGATCACCCCGATCTATGGCCGCGTGACCGAGGATTTCGCCCAGGCGACCGCCTATATCCACGAGATCTCCGGCGGCAGGTTCGCGTTTGGCATCGGCGTCGCGCACGGGCCGAGCCATGTCCGCATGGGCGTGACACCCGGCAAGCCGCTCGGCGACATCCGCGCCTTTGTCGAGAAGATGCATTCGTTTGACGGTATCGGCGCGCTGCCGCCGATCATCCTCGCGGCGCTCAGAAAGCGCATGGTCGCGCTCGCCGGCGAGATCGCCCAGGGCGTCATCTTCGCCAATGCCAGCCGTTCGCATATGCGCGAATCGCTGTCCGCGCTGCCGGCCGAAAAGCGCGCCGACCCCGACTTTCTCGTCGCCAACATGATCCCGACTTGCATCAGCGACGATGTCGAGGCGGCGAAGGCGGTCAACCGCCGCACCTTGACGCGCTACACGATGCTGCCGAACTACCGCAATTACTGGAAGGAAGCCGGCTACGTCGAGGAGATGACGGCGATCGAGACCGCGGTTGCCGAGGGGAGACAAGCGGACATCCCGTCGCTGATGAGCGACAAATGGCTGGCGGATGCAACATTGTTCGGTACGCCGGCGCAGGTACGCGATGGAATCGCGGCCTGGCGCGAGGCCGGCGTCTCGACGCCCGTCATCGTGCCGTCCTCGGCCAGCGGCAATCAGATAAAGGCAGTCGATGAGTTGTTCGCCGCATTTGCGTAAACGCGAAACCCATGTGCCCTTGGGTCGGGTTGCCCTACTTCTGACAAACCTTGGGAGGAACCTTCGACGCGATTTCCGGTTACGGAGATCGAGAACAACCGAAAATGGGGCACAAAATGACAAAGAGCTTACCGGTATCGCCAAAGGGCGTGGTGCGCACCTTGGTGCTGTGTTCGCCGCTGCTGGCGCTCGCCGCCTGCGCGCCGCCGGCGCCGCCGCCGGGGCCGACCGCAGCCGAGGCGATGGCCGCCGCGCAAGCCGCGCAGCAGACCGCCAACCAGGCGCTGCAGACCGCGCAGCAGGCCGAGGCGGACGCCCAGGCCGCCAAGGCCGCGGCGAGCTCGATGTATCAGCGCAGCCTGCACAAATAGTCTCGGTGGTTCCGGTGCCGCGTTCGCTCGGTCGCCTGGGTGTTGGTCTCCTGGGGGGCTGCGCGTTCGCGGTCGCCGTGTTGCTAACGGCGCTTCCCGCGGCGGCGGCCGAATTTCCGATCACCCCCAGCAGCAAGGTCGTCGGCGACCTCCAGACCTATGTCGCCCGCGACGGCGACAACCTGGCGGATATCGCGCGTAAATTCGATATCGGCTACACCGAGATGCTGGCCGCCAACCCGGGGGTCGAGCCGTGGCTGCCGGGTGTCGGCCGCACGCT
>Ga0335075_10011387_pt1 | contig 13449 bp, 5 predicted proteins | sample Lox_Sample_24_FD_206723 | JGI IMG/M metagenome (GOLD analysis project Ga0335075, IMG submission 206723) | Soil microbial communities from Loxahatchee National Wildlife Refuge, Florida, United States - Lox_Sample_2.4 | ecosystem: Environmental > Terrestrial > Soil > Wetlands | place: USA: Florida...
ATTTTGCCTCCGTCCAAATAACAATAGCCGCCGTTGGTGCCGCCGTAAAATTGCACTGTGTTCTCAATGTCACCACCGCTCCAATAGAACGGTCCGGTCACCGTCACCGGGCTGCCGGTCAGCGTCCCCCCGCTCATGATTGCCTCGGCGACCGTTACCGCGCTACCCACCGTCACTGTGCCTGAACTAATGACAGCGGTATCGTTCGGGCCCGGCGGCCCGCCGCTCGGAGTCCAATCCGCGGCGTCACTCCAGGCGCCATTGACTCCGCTGGCCCACGTATAAGTCGTGGCCCAGACCGCGCGGCCCGAAGCCAGCAAGAGCAATACGGAAATCAAAAATTGGGGCGCAACGATTGCAATCACTCGCCGCTTGGTCCAAATGGATGCTTGCGCGCCGACGAACGATCGGACTGCAAGGCGGGCGCGCGGCAAGGCAGCTGTGAATGAGGTTTTGAGGGTTGTGTTCATAGTGTTTTACTACATTTTTAATTGTTCGTGGACGTTGAAGGTCCGCCAGTATTTGGATGCTGGAATTTGAAAATAGCCCGGCGGCTCTTCATAAGTTTCTACTGCCTAATGGCTTGTATTTTTGGCTCAACTTCAGACAAATTTTGCTTGAATATAAGCAGAATTTGTTTAGCATGGAAATAGGCAGAGTTGCCTATTCGTTTCGTTTTTACCTTTGCAACGCCAGGAAGAAATGAAACACCTTAATAGCTTGGACTATCGCTACGTCCTGGAGTGTATTGCAGAACTCTACCAGCAGGACGATATAAGCCGTCTTAAGCAACGGTTACCGGAAATCGTGTCGAGGCTGGTCCCGTCCGCTTTGGTTTGGCTCGTTGATTTCAGCCCGCAACGCCGCGATCCCCCGAAGATTCATTCGACTTATCCCGAGAACTGCGGGTTTACGTTTGAGCCTGAAGCAATCGAAATTATCTACCGGGAACATCCCGCAATCCAGCACATTGCGCGAACCGGGTGTATGGACACCATAAAGCTCTCCGACTTTATGTCTTCGCGGCAGTATCATCAAACCCGGCTGTATTCAGAGGGACTTGGCCGGCATGGAGTGGAATATAACATCGGCTTCCAGGTGCTGGAACCCACGCTGGCGGACGTCACTTCCGTTTGTTTCGCTCGCGACCGGTGCGATTTCTCCGAAACCGAGCGCCTCAAACTGGACCTTCTCCGCCCGCACGTTGGTCGCGCCTATATCCATGCGATGCAAATGGCCGCCTGGCGCGAGAAAGCGGCATTAGCATCCGATGCGCTGGCGGCGACAAGGCAGGCCGTTATCGTTGCAAACACTGATGGCACAGCGGCCTTTTGCACCGATGCGGCGCGAAGCTATTTGGCCTGTTATTTCAACAATAAACCGTCCGATGGCGACCGTCTGCCCTCCGAAATATGCCGCTGGATGAGTGGGCAGGAATTGCCGGACCGGAAAAGCGGTCAGATTCCAACTCCGCGGGGGCCTTTTACCACCGAACGGGATGGGCGGCGTTTGACTGTCCATTTGCTCTCCGGCCGTAAGGTTGGTCAACGTCTGCTCTTGCTGGAGGAAAAGCGCATTTATCTTTCGGCGGAGCCGCTTCAAACGCATTTCGGGCTAAGCGCCCGGCGGGCGGAAGTGTTGCTCTGGATAGCCCAGGGAAAAACAAGCGAGGAAATCGCAATCATTCTTGGCCTAAGCGTTAGCACGGTACATAAGCACACTGAACGTATCTTCGAGAGACTCGGCGTCGAAAGCCGCACGGCTGCGGCCTTGCAAGCGGTCGAGGTCATTAACAGGCCGTGAATATTCCAGGGCGTGTTTTTAAACTGAGTGGAGAACATCGAACATCGAACATCGAACGCCCAACATCGAATGCAACGATGCAGTATATGTTCGATTTTGGACTTAGTGGGCTTTTTCCCGTTTGGCCAAATTAACCCGGCCAGTCGAAATCTTCACTACGACCGCAGACAAGGCGGGTACGTCTATTACGCACTGACCATTGGTCAGCGCGCCCATTGATGTCCATTGTCCGTCCCAGGGAGCGGCGCTGGAGATAGGCGCTCCACCCAACGTGACGCCATTGGTCGCGGCCACGTCGCCGTCTTTCTGGACGAGAAACATGGCTGATACGTTTCCTGATGGAAGGCCGGTGGGGGCGATCGTCACTGCCGCGCTGCGCGCGTGGGTGTCGTATTCCTTGTTGATGACGGTGACGAAAAGATTTGTACCATTCTTTATGGCGTAGGCTGTGAGATTCAGCCCTTCGACGTTGGACATGGCGAGTGGTTCCACGTTGCCAAATCCGCCCACACTGAAGGCGGCAATCCCATAGCCGAGTGGATAGAGCTGAAACTTGCCATTCGAGTCATTGTAGAACGCCGCGTGGAATCCGTTGCTCCAGGTATGGAAATAAACCCCGGAGCAATCGTGGGCCGCCCACCAGTGCAAAGCGTCCAACGCGAATAATGCCGCGGCGAACGAATAATCCCTCAATTGGATTTTGGCGGGCGCCACGTAGTCATTGAATTCAGAGAAGCGGTAGGGCAATCCATGGGACCGCGCCACGTCGCCAATTTCATTGTAGCAGGACGGATAATTCGAGGTGTCCAAATCGGGCGACAGTTCGCCCGCGATCAGTTGCTCCATGGTTTTGTTATTGGCGCTCTTCAGGGGTTTGTAATGATAGAGAAGACAGGAAAAATTGGCGCTGCCTTGCTCTCTCCGCAAAAAGCGAGAAGTCCAGGACGTGGCCGCGCCGTCATTGTCAGGTCCTCCGAGTTGGATGTCCGGAACGGCGCGGACCACGTCCGAGGCATAGCGTTCCCAGGTTTTCATGAATGTCGAGAAATTCGTTATCGAATGGTTTTGGCCGTTGACTCTGTATTGATTGGGTTCGTTGCCGATGGCCAGGCAAATCACATTCGTCCTGTAATTCTGCCAGATATACCGGGCCATAGTTGCATCTTCAGACGGCGTGCCATGCGCGAGGTCCAATGAGAAAACGGATTTCACATTGGCGACCCTGGCGAAGGCGAAGTAGGAGTCGATGTCGTTGGTTGAGGGAATATATGTGCCGTCCACCGAATCGCCGCCAATGCGAAGGCTTTTCACGCCAACGTTTTGGAACAGCGTAAGGAGTTGCGTATTTGTTACGTTGAAGAAATATCCCGTGGAATGGCGCTTTTTATTGGTGTATTCCAGGTTATCCGTTTCGAAACTGAAAACGCCGAAATCCGGCGGCACAGTGGGGCCGGGAGCCTGAGTATTTATCGTCAAGGCCACGGGCGATTGGGCGAGGACGGGATGTGTCAGGAGGCAGCCGGTCGCAATCACACTTCCAAGCGTCAATCGCCATTTGAAAGTCCAAAGACGTCCGAAAGCGGTGTCGCGCAGACTTGCCACCGCACTCCAAGACGGCAAGCGAGTTCTCACGAATCTTCTCGGTTCTGGACGGTTCATGGAAAGCAGGTTCATGGGGAGTTTCCTCTCGATTTTCGCATGCATTGGGAACATGAACCCACTTGTTGCGCCGCTGCACGCGGCGCTACACGGCGCAGCGCGCCGTGTTCCACCACTTTGGTTCACGGGGAGTTTCATGCGTTTCATGGGTTCGAAATCTTTATAATTGCGGCAGAGGCGGCTGGGACGGTGACGACACAGCCATTTTTATCCGACTTTAAGGAGGTCCATTTTCCGGACCATGGCTCGTCATTGGCGATGGATGCGTCGCCCAGGGTTATGCCGTTTGTCGCGCCGGCATCGCTGTTTGGCGTGACAAGATACATGGCCTCGACAGTGCCGAACGAAAGGTTGCCCGGGGCGATGGTTACAGACGCGCTGCGAGCGCCGTCGTTATGCTCCTTATTGATAATTGTGACGAAGAGAGTGTTATTCGTGTCGGTGACGGCATAGGCCGTTAAGTTCACGTGATCGGGATTCGTGACTGAAACAGCGTGCACCTTGCCGTGCCCGCCGATGTCAAATGCCTTGATTCCGTATGCGATGGGGTAAACCTGGTAGTTGCCATCGGCATCGCGGTATACGGTGCCATTATATTTTCCGATGACGGTGTGGAAGTTTACTCCCGCGCAGCCGTGCTCCGCCCACCAGTGCATGCAATCCAATGAGAATAAAGCCGTCGCACAGGCGTTATTGCCGCCCCAAGTGCCCGGAAAACTGGCAACGAAACTGTTTAGCTCAGTAAACCGATACGGAAACCCAAGAGACCGGGCGGGCGCGCCAATTTTATTGTAAAAAGCGGGGTATCTGGCAGTGTCCCAGGCAGGAGACAACATTTCATTGATGAGCCGCTGTGCATCGCCTTTGGGAAAACCGCCAACATAATAATGAGAAAAGATGCGGGTGACCATTCCGGAGTTGGCCTCTCGTTGTGCAAAATCAGAAGCCCAGCTTGTGCCGCCGGTGCCGGTGTCAGGCCCGCCGAATTTAGCATCGGGCAGGGAGTTCGTGATGGTCGTGGCGAACGCTCTCCATTTGGTGTAGAAAGAGGCATCGTTCGTTATTTCCGGATCTTTGTTTTTATAAAGATTAGGCTCGTTGCCGATGGCCAGACAGGTCAAATACCTGTCGTAATTGTGCAGGACGTATTCGGCAGTGGATGCATCCTGCGAGGGGTTTCCGTTAAGCAATCGCAATGAGTAAATGACTTTCACCTGTGCGGATTCGGCAAACCGAAAGAGAGCATCGATATCGTTCTTGGCCGGAATGTATCCTGACTTGTTTGAATCTACCGAATCGCCGCCAATGCGAAGGCTCCTGATTCCCAGGTTCTGGAAAAGCGTGACGAGCTGCTTGTCCGTGGAGTCAAAAACATAACCATTCCCATTTTCATTGTCCGGTTGCATAGCCTCCGTCTCAAAACTCAAGCCGATGAAATCCGACGGGATGAGATTCCCATTGGAAGGGCCTATCGCCACGGTGACAGGTGATTGCGCCTTCAACGTGTACACGAAAAGAGAGGCGGCAATTATGTGGATGTGCTGTCGAATACCGACCTTTCCACTTATCAGGGATAATATGTATTCGCCGGCGCTGATGGAGTGGGCGCTGTCGAATGCGCGGCCATCCACAAGATGTCCGGGTTATCAGCGAAATTGGCTGATTGGCTATTGATTGGTGTTGGGGTTTGTTCAACGTCCCAATTTACAAGCGGAAACGACCATGCATCCAACCATCTGTGAAGGTCGGCATGGCCATCGGCGTAGGAAAATGCGCAAGCCCCGTTGTGATAGGCAGCCGGCATATCAACCCAATGGGTCTGCAGAGCGGATCCCGGCATTTCAAAGTCTAAAAAGCCGTCATTGATGCTGTCCGGATGCTCATCCAGGAAAACATAAAGGTCTGAGGGACTTGGGGCGACTAAATCACTTTCCTGATGATAATATCGCCAGGTGGTGGCAACGTTTGTGTTGCCGACGAAGCAGTTCATGGAAAAACTGCGGACGCGTCCAAACCTTGGACCGGTGCCTCCGTTTGCCCAAGTGCTTTGGTCACCTGGGTCCACATAAGTCTTCCAGTTCTTTACGTAGCCGCCCAGTTGCGAATACTTTGGATCCATTAGAAGCGCTGTGTTGGTATAATCCTCCACACCGGCGTAAGTGCCGCCGATGCTCGGAGCCGTGCCATCCTCCGCGCCCCTCATTTCTCCGGCAGCCCAGGTAGGATATCCGTCGTTCTGTTGACACTCTGTAACGTAGCTGTTGTTATCGCTGCTGTACATTTTCCAGGCGATGGCAAGCTGGCGCAAATTGTTGACTGCAGCGATGTTTATCGCCCGCTCTTTCGCACGGTTCAAGACCGGCAGGAGTATCGCCGCCAGAATGGCAATGATGGCAATGACGACGAGCAACTCGATGAGGGTAAAGGCGTTGACCCGCCTTGGCGTGGCTTCGGCGCGGCAAGAACGTTGAAGCGTTGACCCGCCTTCGCGCGGCTTCGGCGTGGCAAGAGCGTTGAAACGTTTATTCATCGTGATTCCTTTCGTCTCGTTCATTCTTCGTGAGTTCAAGGGTAAACCAACCGGTAAAAGACGGTGCCATTGGTGATGTTAATCGGGAAGACGACCTGATTGGTGGAGGTCGAACCGGTGACATTGACCCAATTAGTGCTAATCCCGACCGTCACACTGTTGGTCTGTGCCTGTAATTGGTAGCCGGTGTAGTTGGACGGCCAGGTTAAGTAGAGGTCGTTGTTCGTCACTGTGACTACGATGTTCGTCGGAGTAGTTGGAAGCAGATTAACCACCGAGAGTGCGACAAATGTGCTGTTGGCGCCATAGGCGTTGGTGACGGTCAGTTCCAATTGGCCGCCATTCCATGCCGCAGGAACGCTCGAGACGGTCAAATTGGCGTTAAGCGGACTGCTGCCTGCGCCGGTTTTTAAGACATCCGTACCACCGCCATTGGTGGTGAATTGCCATTGATAACCCACGTTGCTTGTGCCGGCGGCGCCAGCGGTCAGGGACAGTGTTCCGCCGGGAGCCACGGTGGCACTCAGAGGAGGCTCCGGAGCAACGTAGGCTGGAACCTGGCTGGGGTTCACCGCGGCGGCATATAGGGCGCTGACTTCACCGGCGTTCAAGGCGTTGGTAAAGAACGCCACGTCGCAGATCTGCCCGGCAAAGTTCTCCCCCACGCCAGCTGGATAGTTGGTATAGATCGGATCCGAGCCAATCATCACGTCATGGCTATTGCCTTCAATGACACTCGTGGGCGTTATGCCTGTCGGCGTGCCGTTGGTGTCCAGCGCGCCATCTACGTAGATCGAAATAAGATCGGCCTGGTTGACTGCCACCACTTGATGCCAGTTGCCGTCGTTATAAACTCCCCTCGTCGTAAAGTCCCCGACAGCGTGGCCGGTGCCGCCAGCGGCGTGATTGCCATTACCGGCGTTAAATACGACGCAGCCATTGGTGGTTACGTTTAACTCCCAGGAATTGGTGCCATGCCCGGCAATGGCCTGGGTGCGATTGTCGCAGGGGTTGCCTCGGAACCAGGCCGTCACGCTGAAATCCGCATTCGATCCGGTTGGATTAAACGCCGGCGCATAGCCGGCATCCGCAAAGCTGCTGACGCCACTTAACATGGAAACGTTGCCGGACAATCCATTTAAGCTGGCGCCACTGGTATTGGTGATTGGTCCCGGCAAAATGCCTGGGATCGTGCCCGGGGTATAGAGGCCGTTGATCCCGGCACTGCCATAATTGAACAATGTCGGCCAGAAGTTGGTGGCTGGCGCGAGGTAATTCGACGCATCCATCCGCAGATAAATTACCGGATTGGCGCTCCGGACATCAGTGAAATACTGGCCGGGATTTCCACTGATGCCGTCGTTGTAATGTGCCAGGATAACATTGGTGCTAATCACATTCGTATAAACGGCAAAATCAGCAATGTATCCGGCAAAGCTGCGCCCGCCGCTCCTGGAAAAGCCAATGGTGAGGGGGGTCCAGTAATCCTGAAGATATTTTCCCACTTCAGAGGTAGCACTATTGGTGGTATTGCCATTTAGATACAGTTGAGTGTTCGTGGCGGCGTCGCAGGTCACAACCGCATAATACCACGCATCGGTCGTCATGCTGCCGCTGTCCGGGTTTTGCTGGTCCGGGCCATTATAAAGGCCCAGGAAAGATGCAGTCCCGTTGAAATTCAACGTGATGCCATAACCAGAGGGTGAGCCGCTAAGCGCGCCGGGTCCATTCAGGATATCATAACCGAATTGGCCCCATGCGTACACCCCGGTGGAGGGTTTATTGGTGGGCTGCAGCCAGCATTCCACTGAAAACGGCGGGGTCAAGGTGGTCAATGGCGAAGAGTGGGCGACAAACACTCCGTTGGTGTATTCCACAGGGGAACTGGTATCGGCGTGAATAAAATTCACGCACGGCGTAGCGTCGTTGGTCAAAGGCCCTGGATACCCGCGAATGAATCCTCCCGCAGTTCCCGCCCAATCCGGGTAAAAGCCGTCGCCCAAAGGCCCGAGGCTGCCGTAATTGACTTCCACGTCACCCTGTGCCGCGGCTTCGGTTTCGTGCATTGGCCAATAACCCGCGGGATTGAGTTCCAGAAGGTTCGTCGCATAAGCGAAAGTCGGGGCGGGCGGAGGGTTGATGCTGATGAAAGTCGAAATCGTGCTGGTGACGGAACCTTCAGAGTTGGTAACGATCACGAAGTAGGTGGTGCTGCCGGGGCTGCCGGCAGTGGCCGTATAAGCCGAGTTCGTGGCGCCAGAGATCGGGGTTACGCCATTATACCACTGGTAGGAGAAAGGCGTGGGGCCGGTGGCGCCAATCGAATAAATGTAGGACTTCCCCGAAACAACCGTGACCGGGGACGGCAGGTTCAGCGTGAGCGCAATTGTCGGTATGTTCGTATTGACGAGAAGCGTCACATAGACGTTTGTGGAACCATAGGCGTTATTTACGGTCAATTCCAGTTGATCGTCATTCCAGGCTACGGGAACATTGGTGACGATGAGTGTTGCATTGAGGGGCAGACCGTTTGTCGAACCTGTCACCACGTTTGTGCCGCCGTTTACGTCGGCCCACTGGTAGGTCACGGGAACGGTTCCTACGGCGATTGCCGGGATGGTCAACGTTCCGCCCGCGTTGATGAGGTAAGAGTTCGCCGGAGCCTGGGTAAAGAAAGGCGCGACGCCTGGGGCAGTGTATTGCGCCTCTACCTGTGCGGCGCTCAAGGCATAGTTATAAACGGCCACATCGTTGACGTAACCGACGAATTGGTTGGTATAATCGATGCCATCATCAGTCCCGGCGCCGATGGACGCTGGTTCCGGCGCCTCATACACGCCTGAATTTGTCGGTATGGTCGTCGTGCTTTCCAGCTTGCCGTCATAATAAAGGGACAATAAGCCATTGGCTTCATCGCAAACACCCGCGATATGGTGCCAATTGCCGTCTAATGTGGCTGCGGCAGAAGCCACGGTGTACGTTGTGCCGGCGGCACTGCGGACGTAAAAGCTGTATTCAGTCGAGGCACTATTGACGCCGAGATTAAACTCATCGTCCTTACCGTAAATTCCCTTGGTGATTACCGGCGAATTTGCGTCCGGCACGTAGAATCCGCTGCCATCGGCATTGACCCAGGCTTCCACCGTGAACTCGGCGTTTGCGTTTGTGGCGACGAAGTCTATGCCACGAATTTGCCCGGCGTAATTATTTATGGTGGGAGTCGTCACTCCGAAGTATCCAAAGGCTGCGGAAGTCTCCGGGTCGTCCATACCATAACCAGGCTGGGCCAGATAAACATTTGTGTAAACGCCGTCGTTGCCGCCCACGTAATCATGGCAAATCGCGCCGTCGTTGCCCGCACCGTTATCGCTCTCATTCAGCCGCCAGTAGGCAATGGGGCTGTTTGCCAAAACCGCCGCGGGATAGGGGGCAGTCGGAGCCGCGACCACTGAGGCGGACCAGACAGAGCTGGTGATCGAACCAACGATATTGCTCAGGATGCAATAGTTCGTGATGGAGCCAATTTGCACGTTGGCCCAGACCATATTCGAACTGGCTGCCGCGGCATCCAAGACGCCGTTGGTGAACCAACGGTAGATAATCGGTTGGGCGCCGACGGCTGTAATAGAGAAGTCGGGGCTGGAACCGGCAAACAATGTAAACGAGTTGGTGTAAGGGACTGGAGTCTGACTGATAATCGATGGCGGCCCGAAAACTGTCAGGCTTGCCAGAATGCTGGTCGCCGAACCGTAGTTGTTGGTGACAACCACAAAATAATAGCCGGTGTCATTGGCGGTCAGGTTGGTAACCGTCAATTGCGTGGTCGTGGCATTTGCGTAATGCGTGTTGTTCGCCAGTTTGGTCGCGCCGCTGTAGTTTGAGCTGGTATTGAAATACCATTGGTAAGCCAGCGTTGGAGCGCCTTTGGCCAATACATTAAAATTGGTATAAGTGCTGGCTCCTGCATCAAGGCTTCCATTGGTGGGGGGTTGAGTCGTGATGTACGCTGCCACTTCGCAGTTGCTGTAAATCGTCTGGACCTGGGCGGCAGTGAGGGCATTGGTGAAGAAAGCCACTTCGCAGATTTGCCCGGCAAAACTCCGGCCGACACCGGCTGGATTATTTGTAAAGTTCGGGTCGGAGCCGATCATCACGTTAGCCGTATTGCCTGGAATGAGATTCGTCGGCGTGATGCCGGCAGGCGTGCCATTTGTGTCCAAAAGTCCATCTACGTAGATGGAAATCATATTTGTTTGGTCGATTGCCACCACCTGATGCCAATAGCCATCGTTATAGACCCCGATCGTTTTAAGGTCCCCGGGGGCCTGGCCGATTCCACCGGCTGGGGTATTGCCATTTCCGGCATTAAACACGAGGCAGCCATTGGTGTTGATTCCCAATTGCCAGGAGTTGGTACCGTGGCCGACGATGGATTGGTTACGATTGTCGCACGGATAGCCGCGGAAGAGGGCTGTGACGGCGAAATTTGCATTTGAGCCGGTTGGATTATAGGCTGGCGACGAGCCCGCATTGGCAAAACTGCTCACGCCATTCAGTGGAACCAAATTGGCCGATACACCACCGAAGGTTATGCCATTGGGATTAACGGGCGCAGCCGTAACAAGACCCGGGTCTGTGCCCGGGGTATAAACGCCATTGCCAACGGCCACGCCATTGGTTGTTCCATCATTCACCAAAGCCGGCCATGTGCCCGGATTGGGCGATGTATAGGTGGGCGCGGCATCCATGCGCAAATAAATCAGGGGATGATCGTTTAACACATCATTCACATAGACTCCTGGCTGGCTTTCGGTGGTGCCATCGGTATAGTGCTGGTAGATGTCCGTTATTACCGTGGGATAAACAGCGAACTCATCAACAGTGCCGGCGACCGCGCGCGTCCCGCCTCTGCCGCCGCCGATGGTTATTGGCGTCCAATAATCCGGAGCATAGGTTCCGGGGCCCATCTGAGTGCCGTAGGTTGGGTTGAACGATTGCTGAGCGCCATTGACCCAAACAGTGAAATTTGTGTTGGCATCACAAGTCACAACCAGATGATACCAGTGATTTGTTGGATATGCTTGCGCGCCGCTGCTATTGCCCACGAAGCCGGCTGAGTATTGGACCCCTTCCAAGTTATATATTTGGAAGCCGGTGTTGGTTCCGTCCATCCAAACAAATCTCAAGCCCGCCAGGTTGCCGCCATTATCGCCAGAGATGCCGCCGAAATTCAGTCCTTCATCGCCGCATTGCGCCCAAATATCTTTGCTTTGCAGATTGGTCGGATAAAACCAACACTCGATTGAAAACGGCGGATTGAACGTTGACAAAGGCGAGGTGTGCGGAACGAACAGGAAATCGGTATATGTGCCGGCGGACGGACTGGAGCCGGAAGTAAAACTCACCGCGGTATCGGGGTCATTGGCCAAAGCGCCGGGCGCTCCCCGTTTGAACCCCACAGATGATCCGGCCCAATCCGGATAATAACCGGTGCCCAGAAGGCCCAGCGTGCCATAATTGGTTTCGGTGTCCCCCTGTGCTCCCGATTCCACTTCATGCATCGGCCAGTAGCCGACAGGGCCAAGGCTCGTGATGGCCTGAGAATAAGGCGACTGCGCCTGCATGCGCATGGTTGCCAACACTAATACCGCCGACACTACCACCAGCCCGCCGATTAATTTCTTATTCATAATAATAAGTGGGGGTTTGCTCAGACTGTTTTAAAAACGGAGATTATGCGCGCGAAAATACCTTATGGCTTCTAATTTTGCAAGCAAAATATGAATTGATGGAACTGCGGATTCTGGGCTGTTGGAGGAGCACAGTTTTGGTTTTGGTTGTGGGGCCTCATTCCAGTGACAGATTTAATTGAGCGGCGGAGCAATCAAGTGCAAACTTGGGCATCCATGACGCGTCTAAAACTCCGTCAATCCGGGAAAACATCGCTTTGAGCAAAATAAAAATGAATCTATCCTCAAATCCCAAAATAGCCAACCTCGCACTATTGTGCCTGATTTCTACTTTTTGCCTGTGTGGAAATCTGGCGCTGGCCTCCGGTGTGAATGAAATCATTAACGGCGACGGTTCCTCTGCACTAAAAGTGCCCGTCGTCGCCGGCCCGGAAATTTGGAAAGACCCGGCACAGCCGGTTGACGCGCGCGTACGCGACCTCGTCAGTCGAATGTCGTTGAAGGAAAAAGCGTCGCTGCTTACGGCCAACGCGCCTGCGATTCCGCGCCTGGGCATTCCCGCTTACAGTCACCGGAATGAATGCCTGCACGGTGTGGAAGCCGGTACCGCCACCGTTTTTCCCCAGGCGATCGGTATGGCAGCGACATGGGATCCAAAGTTAATTCACGAGGAAGCAGAAGTCATCGCCACGGAAGGTCGCGCCAGGCACAACGACTACATCGCCAAACACGACGGCAACAGTGGAGAACACGTGGGCCTCAACTTCTATTCGCCGAATCTCAATATTTTCCGCGACCCCCGCTGGGGCCGGGGTCAGGAAACGTATGGAGAAGACCCATTTCTGACCTCGCGGTTTGGCGTCGCATTCATCCAGGGGCTTCAAGGGAACGACCCCCGATACATTGAGGGGCTGGCCTGCGCCAAACATTATGCCGTTCACAGCGGGCCGGAATCCAAGCGCCACGTTCTTGACGCCCGGCCGCCTGAACGCGACTTGTACGAAACCTATTTGCCGGCGTTTGAAGCGGCCGTCCGCGAGGGACACGTTGGTTCTGCGATGGGCGCCTACAGTTCCCTAAATGGCGTGCCTTGCTGCGCTAATTCGTTTCTGTTGACCGACTTGTTGCGCAAACAGTGGGGTTTCGATGGCGTGGTGTTCTCCGATGGCGGCGCCATTGGCGACATTTGGGCAAAGCACAAATATGTCGGCTCGCCGGTTGAAGCCGCGGCCGACGCGGTGAATGCCGGCTGCGATGTGTCCTCCGGAGGGATGGATGGCAGGGGTGGTGGAGCGGCGTTTTCGTTTTTGCCGGCCGCTGTGGCCCGGGGATTGATTTCAGAAAGCGCTGTTGATGCGGCGGTCAGCGCCGAATTGACGATGCGCTTTCGGTTGGGGATGTTCGACCCGCCGTCCCTGGTGCCGTGGTCGAATCTCAGCCTGGCCGACAACGATACTCCCGCACATCGTGCGCTGGCGCTCAAAGTCGCCGAAGAATCCATTGTGTTGATGAAGAACAACGGATTGCTGCCGCTAAATCGCGCGGGCGTCAAACGCATAGCCGTCATTGGGCCGAACGCCGATTCCACGAACGCGCTTTATGGCAATTACCACGGCATCGCCTCGCACCCCGTCACTGTGTTAGCCCAAGTTCGTCAGTTCGGAATGATTTTTGCCGAGTATTTGAGAGTGCGTGGGCTATTTGCTGGGGAATATGGGCCAAAGGGGTTTGGCGAGGCGTGTAGTGGAGAAGAGGCCGTTGAAAACT
>Ga0335075_10011388_pt1 | contig 13448 bp, 13 predicted proteins | sample Lox_Sample_24_FD_206723 | JGI IMG/M metagenome (GOLD analysis project Ga0335075, IMG submission 206723) | Soil microbial communities from Loxahatchee National Wildlife Refuge, Florida, United States - Lox_Sample_2.4 | ecosystem: Environmental > Terrestrial > Soil > Wetlands | place: USA...
GCCGCGGAGGCGCCCCCCGGCGGCTGCGGGTTTTCGGTCTTGGTTGTTGCCAGCGCGTCGGACATCGGGCGGCTCACTTCGGCGGGCACAGATGCGGGTTTCGAGGCTCCACCGGGAGCGCCCGCCAGACGGCGGCGGACGTTCCCGGTCGCCTGCTCGTCATCTAACCGACGCCATACTCCTTCTTCCACTTGGCCAAGAAGAACGCCTGGTAATCCGTAGCCGGAGTCACGTATTGGCCCGGAGTGGGTAGGTTCGACTTGTTGACGATCGTGATCGCGCTACCAGTTCGGATATCCACTCCATAGATATTGCTCTGAAGCTGGTCCCACGTCGGCGGGAACGACGTGATCGACTTGTGGCGAGCGAAGAACTCGGCAAGCTGATCAATCGCCGCCCACCCGTCTGCTCCGACCGGACTCGTGACGATGGCGGTGCCGCAGCCACCAGCGATCGTCTTGAGGTTGATCAGGTCGTCGTAGAAGTTGTAGTTGCCGATCGTTGAGCACTTGCCCTCGCTCTTCAGAACCTGGGCAACCACCGGAAGCTCGCCGTCGATGTCCCCCCAGAAAGCGTTGATCCCAGGGTGGGCGAGCAGCGCGGCATGGGCCGTGGATATGGTGTCGCCGGTCAGGTTCGCGAGATCGATCGGGTACGTGTAAACGGTCGCACCGGCGGCCTTCGCGTCGGCCTGGAACTGCTGGTCACGCTTCAACTCGTCGTACTCGATCTGGGCCGTGAACTCCACGACCTGCGGATGGGGCGGAAGGTGAGCGAACATGTACTTGTCCAGCGCGGCGGCCAGATCGGTCGGATCTCCGTAGTACTGCGCCTCGACGTTCGGAGAGGGCGTCTGGAGACCACCGATGTTGATCACCGGAATGTTCTTCGCCCGCGCCTCCGCTATGCCCTGAGTGATCGCTGCGGTCGGATTGGAGATGTCGACGATCGCCGCTACGTGCTCGTTGACGAAGGCGACCGTGTCCGATTCGCTCTTGGTGGGGTCTCCGGCGGCGTCGACGGCCGTGAACTTCCAGCCCAGAGCCCTGGCTGCTTGTTCAGTACCTGCCTGCAGCCGCTGCGCCGCCTCCGAGGCGTCCAGCACGTTGACGATCCCGATCGTTTCAGAGGGCAGCTTGACGGCCGGACCTTCCTTCGCCGCGGCCGCGGTGCCCGCGGCCGTCGCGGCAGCGGCGGTCGGCGCCGTGGACAGGCTCGAGCCCGAGGTGCTGGTGGACGCCGGCGTGCTCGCGGTGCTCGCCGCAGCCGTGCTGGTGGTACTTGCAGCGGCGGCGGTGCTGCTTGTGCTACTGCTGCTCTTGCTGCTCCCGCACCCGGCGAGTATCACAGCGGCGGTGACGAGCGCACACGCCGAAGTCAACGCGCCGCGACCCATTAACGATTGCATCCTCGGCTTCTCCTCTATCCCTTACCAATCAAACGATTGGTAGTCGAAAAACTAATGGCGATTTCACTACAGGGGGGTTGGCTTGTCAAGCGGAGTGGCACCAGCGCCGGCCGGAGCCCGGCAGGCGGCTAGGAAACCGGCGCCGCGAAGTCGAACAGCTGCAACTCCTCGGTATCGGGCGCGATGTTGAGCGCCACGTTTATCGAAGCGAAGCCGCTCATCGCGGCCACCAGGATCGAGAGCTCGATGATCTCCGGCGGCGAGAAATGGCGCCGCAGCGCGGCCACGATGTCGTCTGTTATGTGCCCGGCGCCGATGCAGAAAGTCTCCACATAGCGGAGAGCCGCCTTTTCAGCCTCCGTGTAAGCGCCGCTCTCGAAGGCATCGATCTCGAGATAGTCATCCTCGCTCGTCGCCCCTTCCGCGACCTTGAAGCGCGTGTTCTGGCACATGCGGCATCCCACGGTGCGCGCAATCTTCATCCGCGCGAGGTCCTTGACGCGCACATCGAGCACCCCGCCTGTCCAGACCTGGGCGTAGAAGGTGAAAAATGCGTCCAGCAACTCCGGGCGCCACGCCATCACACCGTTGAATTTGCCCTCTACGCCGGGAACGGGCTCGAGTCGGGGCTCGCCGATCGGGCCGATGATGGGTAGGGACTTGCTCGAATCCATCGTCACTCCTCGCTCTGCTGCGAAGGCAAGGCTAACGAACCCGCGCTCACGAAACAAGTGTTTGTTTGGTTAGTCATCGATCAGCAAGCTCCCGGTCGTGGTCAGCACCGGGCGGCCGGGAACACTCGCGGCAACGGCGCAGGCACCGGCCAGCCCGAGCGCGCACACCCAGAAAGAGGCCGTGAACCCGCTCTGCATCGGCAACCCGCCCGGCGCCGCGAGTTGCCGCGCGACGATCGTCGAGCAGATCTGAATGCCGACCGCGCCCCCAAGCACGCGCATGATCGTGTTGATGCCTGTGGCCGCTCCGGTCTGTTCCCGGGGAACGGCCTTGACGATCAGATTGGGCAGCGCCGCGAACCCCAGGCCGAGCCCGACCCCGACGATCGCCATTGCGACAAAGATGTGCCAGTGGACGCGATGAGAGATCGCTAGCAGAGCAAACCCGGCCGTGCCAAACGCGCCGCCGAGCAGCAGGGCGGTCTTCGAGCCGATCCTCAGCTCGATCCTTCCCGCCAGCGGCCCGAGCAGCGCCATCGTCACCGCGGCCGGCATCAGGTACAGGCCCGCCCCGATTACTGACGCTCCGTAGCCGTACCCGGTCGAGACCGGCTGCTCGACAAACTGCGGCACGATTGCGAACGCCGCGAACATCCCGAAGCCGAACAGGGCGGCGGCCAGATTCGTGCGCCAGACTGCCTTGATCGCCATCGTGCGCATGTCGATCAGCGGCCCCCACGTCCTGTGCTCGATCGCCACCCATACCACGAGGGCGCCGATCCCAGAGGCGAGCAGAACCAGCGTCCGCGCGGATCCCCACCCCCATTCCGACGCCTCGCTGATTCCAAGCAATACGCCGAGCAACCCGAGCGCCATCACGACCGCACCGATCCAGTCCATTCGGCCGCCCGGCCGGACCGCCGACTCCGGAATCCATACCCTCGCGGCGATCACCGACGGGACGGTCAGAATCAGCGGGAACCAGAACAGCCAGTGGTAGGGAAGGTCCTCGACGAGAAATCCCGCCAACACGACGCCCACGCCCGTCCCGACCCCGACGCTGACCGAGATGACGCCGAACGCGGTCGCCACTCTCTCGCGGGGGAACTCGTCGCGGACGATCCCGTACGAAAGGGGAAACACGCCGCTGGCCACCCCGGAGATCAGACGGCCCACGACCATCGGCGCCAGCGAGCTTGAGACCGCGCACAGCAGGGTGCCGAGGGCTACCACGAAGAGCAACCAGACGAGGGTCCGCTTCTTGCCGTACATGTCGCCGAGACGTCCGGCGATCGGCGTCGCCACCCCGCCGCTGAGGACGTACGCGGTCAGCACCCAGGTGGTGTCGATCTCGGAAGAGTGCAGCGACTGTGACAGCGACCTGACCGCGGGTAGCAGCAGCGCCGCCAGCAGCGTGTAGATGAGTCCGCCGGCGAACAGGATCGACAGCACAACCCCGTAGGAGGGCTGTTTCGTCCGCACCCGTATGCCCCGAGCGTTCGTCCGCACCCGTGTCCCCCGGCCGCACCTGGCCGTTTTCAAACCATCGTTTGTTTGGCGTCAAAGGCTATCCTACGCGTGAACCCGAGGAGGAGATATGACCGAGGTCGCGGTGGCGTACGCGAGGCATCAGCCGCTGGAGATCGCCGAGGTGACGCTCGCCGAGCTTGCCCCCCATGACGTGCTCGTGCGGATCGAGGCGTCGGGGCTCTGCCACAGCGACGTGTCCGTGCAATCGGGCGCGTTGCCGTTCCCGACGCCGATCATCCTCGGCCACGAAGGCGCCGGCGTCGTCGAGGAGGTCGGCTCCGCCGTGGTAGGTGTCGCCCCAGGCGACCACGTTGTCCTCAGCGCGATCATCTCCTGCGGTCGCTGCCCGTCGTGCCAGCGCGGAACCCCGAACCTTTGCGAATGGGGGCTGCCGACGATCTTCAGCTGCCTGCAGCCAGACGGAGGATTCCGCGCGCGCGACGCGGACGGGAGAGACCTGTATCAGTTCGCTTGCCTGGGAACCCTGGCACGCCGGGCGATCGTGCCCGAGCTCGCGGTCATCCCGATCTCACGCGATGTCCCGTTCGAGGTCGCAGCGCTGGTCGGCTGCGGCGTCCTGACCGGCGTGGGTGCCGTGTTCAATCGCGCGCGCGTCCGACCCGGGGAGAGTGTTGCGGTGATCGGCTGCGGCGGAGTCGGCCTGAACGTGGTCCAGGCAGCTCGGCTTGCCGGCGCGACGACTGTGATCGCGATCGACCCTCAACCGCCCAAACGCGACCTCGCGGCCCAGTTCGGCGCGGGAGACCTGATCGACCCGGGGACGGAGGATGTCCTCGAGCGCATCCAGGAGCTCACCGGCGGACGCGGCGTCGATTACGCGTTCGAGTGCGTCGGGATCGGAGCGCTCGTGCGCCAGGCCTGGGACGCGATTGCGATCGACGGCACCGTCGTCGCGATCGGAGTCGCCGCGACCGAGGATGTCTGCGAGCTCCCCGCCCAGGCGTTCTCGACCTCGGAGAAGACGCTGATGAGCTGTCTATATGGCACGGCACGACCGCGCCTCGACATGCCTCTGTACCTCGATCTGTACCGACAGGGGCGCCTGAAGCTCGACGAACTCGTGACGCGCCGCTACGCCCTCTGGGACATCAATGAGGCGGTAGCCGCCCTGGAGTCCGGTGCTAACGCGCGCGGCGTTGTCGTTTTCTAGTTCAACCCATCGTTTGTTTGGCAAAAACGGGTTATCCTACGCGCGTGGGCCATCACGCCCTCATCGATTTGCGCCATCTGGGACGCCCGCGCGTCCTCGCGGCGTACTTAGTGGCCGAGCCTGAGCCGACGCTCATCGACTGCGGCCCGGCTTCGTGCCTGAGCGAACTCGAGTCGGCACTTGCCGACCAGGGCCTGGGCATCGCCGACCTTCGCCACCTCCTGCTCACGCACATCCACCTCGACCACGCGGGCGCCGCCGGCGCCCTGGTCGCCGCGAACCCTCGCCTGACAGTTCACGTCAGCGAGGCCGGCGCTCCCCACCTGCTCGCTCCCGAGCGGCTGGAGCGCAGCGCCCGACGCCTGTTCGGGGCGCAGTTCGATCGGCTGTGGGGACCGCTCGCACCCGTGCCGGCCGCGAACCTGCGTGTGGCGGGCGACCGCGTCGCGGGGTTCGAGTGCTTCCCGACGCCCGGGCATGCAATCCATCACGTCTCGTTCCTCGGTCCGGACGGCTCGTGCTTCACCGGCGATGTGACCGGAATCCGCATCCCCCCTTGGAGTGAGGTCGTGCCCGGCACGCCCCCTCCCGATATCGACCTCCACGCCTATGATCGATCGCTGGCGGCGATCGAGGCGAGGCGTCCGGAGCGCCTGTGCCTTTCGCACTTCGGAACCTTCGACGACGTCGACGAGCACCTGGCGCGCGCCTGGCGCAGCCTCGCCCTCTGGTCCGACCGCGTACGTGGCGGGTTCACCGAGCACCAGTTCGTGGCTGCGGCCAGAGCCGACCTAGTCGGCCGCTCCGATGCACTCGAGGCGATCGAGGCGGCCGCGCCGTTCGAGCCGTCCTACGCCGGGTTGAAGCGCTATTGGAAAGCACATCGGGCGGCGGCGGGACCCGTGACCGCGACGGCGTGACCGGCGTGCGCGGTCACCGTCACCTCGCCGCCGACGGCGCCAGCCTGTACTGGGAGGAGGAGGGCGAGGGCCCTCGCGTACTGATGGTCCACGGCGGGACGGGAACCAGCGCGTTCGACTGGGAGTTCGTGCGGGGACCGCTAGCCCAGAACTATCGGCTGCTGCTGACCGACGTCCGCGGGCATGGAGAGTCGAGCGATCCTGACCGGCGACTCGGGATCGGGCAGATCGGCGACGACGTTGCGTCGCTGCTCGAGCGGTGCGGCGGTTGCGACGCGATCATGGCGTTCTCGGTGAGCGCGACCGCGGTGCTTGCTCTGCTGTGCCGTCGGCCGTCGCTTACCCGAGCCTTCGTCTGCATCGGAGCGTCGGTCACCGGCGATCCGTCCCAGGTGGACGCGATCCTGAGTGGGCCCTGGCCCACGTCGCTGAAGCGGATCGAGCACCGCCACGCGACCGACGCCGACCACTGGCGCCGTCTCCAGGCCGCACTCGCGCACAGCTGGGCCGACTTCCGACTGACGGCCGATGACCTCGGCGCGCTCGACATCCCGACGCTCGTCGCGTGCGGCGACCGTGACCAGATCGAGCCGGTCGAGGTCGCGCTGTCGCTGTCGCGGTCGGTGCCCCGGGGCGAGCTTCTCGTACTCCCCGACTGCGGCCACTTCGTCTCCCGTCAGCGACCGGTCGAGCTGAGCGCCGCCGTCGACGCCTTCCTCGCCCGAGTGCTTAGCGACGACCGGAGCGGACGCGGTCCGCTCAGTGCGGAGGTATCCGGATGAACGAGTTCTTGACCCTGGTCTCGCGGCAGGTCGCGACCGATGCACGAACCCTGCCGGGCCTCGTCCGCGCGCGGTTCTCTGAGGACCGTGTTGAGCGCTGCGGTACGGTCGGAGAGCTCCGGGCGGCCGCGCGCAGGTGCGTGCCGCGCGTCATGTTCGACTTCGTCGACGGCGCGGCCGATGACGAGGTGACATCGAGGAGAAACCGCGAGGATTTCGCCGAATACGAGATCGTCCCGCGCATGCTTGTCGACGTCTCCGAGGTCGATATCCGTACGACGGTGCTCGGGCAGCCGGTAGCGGTTCCGCTGATCGGCGCGCCGATGGGGCTCAACGGCCTCGTCCACCACCGCGGCGAAGCGGGCATTGCGCGCGCCATGCATGCCGCCGGATCGATCCACACGCTCGCGGCGATGGCCTCCTACAGCATCGAGGAGATCGCGGCCGAAGCTCCCGGGTCGGAGTGGTTTCAGATGTATATCTGGCGCGACCGGGGACTGGTCCGTGAGCTCGTGGAGCGCGCCCGCGCGGCGGGCTTCCTGGCGCTCGTGCTGACTGTCGACGTCCCCCGGGCGGCGGGACGCGACCGCGACCGGCGCAACGGCTTCGGGCTGCCTCCCCGCGTGACGCTACGGTCGCTGGCCGGCGGAGCGGTCAGGCCGCGGTGGTCGGCCCAGTTCATCCGCCACCCGCGGATGACCACGGCGAGCATCGCCGGGCACGGAGGCGGCCCCGACGATCCGGTGGGGATCACGGCGTACGTGAACGGGCAGTTCGACCCGAGCGCCAACTGGGACGATCTCGCGTGGTTCCGGGAGCTCTGGGACGGACCACTCGTGGTCAAGGGGATCCTCAGCGCCAGCGATGCCCGCCGCGCCGTGGCGCTCGGGTCCGACGGGGTGATCGTGTCGAACCACGGAGGGCGCCAGCTGGACCACGCGCCCTCCACGATCAGCGCGCTGCCGCCGATCGTCGACGCAATCGGTTCGGACGCCGAGGTCATCCTTGACGGAGGGATCCGCCGGGGGAGCGACGTGCTCAAGGCGATCGCCCTGGGCGCGCGGGCCTGCATGATCGGCCGGCCGCTGGCGTACGGGCTCGGCGCCGGCGGCGAGCCGGGCGCGCGTCGCGCCGTCGCCATCCTGGAGCAAGAACTACGAACCGCGATGGCATTGGCCGGGCGCCCCTCGCTTGCCGCCGTGGACCGGTCCCTGGTCGCAGCGCGTGCGGGATCCGCGCGAGTGCCCGAGCCGGCCCCTTGAAGCGAGCGTCGGTCCTGATTAGGATCAACCAAATGGTTGGTCTAAGGCGCCGCTGGCCGGCGCCGCCGACAAGCTCCACCATCCAACACCCACCGACACGGGAGTGAGATGAATGCGGCTCGAGAATAAGGTGGCGATCGTCACCGGCGCAGGGCAGGGCATCGGCGAGGCGGCCGCCCTGAAGATGGCCCAGGAGGGCGCCAAGGTCGTCGTCTCCGACATCAACGAGCAGACCGGCAACGCGGTCGCCGAGCAGATTCGCTCGGCCGGCGGCGACGCCGTGTTCGTCGCGGCCGATGTCAGCAACGTCGAGGACGTGAAGGCGTTGATGGCCGCGACCAAGGACGCCTTCGGACGTCTGGACGTCCTGCACAACAATGCGGGTGTCCACGAGACCAACTTCAGCGAGCACGCGAAGAGCACCGAGCTGGATGAGGCGGTCTGGGACAAGGTGGTCGGAATCAACCTCAAGGGCGTGTGGATGTGCTCGAAGTACGCCGCCCCGCTGCTCGCGCAGGACGGCGGCGGAGCGATCGTCAGCGCGGCCTCGATTGGCGGGCTGACCGGCTACCCGATGGGGTCGGCCTATGGCCCGTCAAAGGCCGGGGTAGTCCAGCTGACCCGCGTCATGGCGATCGAGCTCGCGCCCCAGAACATCCGCGTGAACTGTTACGCGCCAGGCAACGTCGACACTCCAATGGTGCAGAAGTACTACGACTCCGGGTCGCCCGAGGAGCAGGAGATGATCAAGGCCCAGGTCGTCGGCACGCACCTGTTCAAGCGTCTGGGGCGGCCGGAGGAGGTCGCCAACCTGGTCGTGTTCCTGGCCAGCGACGACTCGTCGATGATGACGGGGTCCTGCGTGGTCATCGACCTCGGAACGCTCGCCTGGCGCGGAATCGACTGACCGGACTGGGCGGGTACGGGAGCTGAGCGGGTACGGGAGCTAAGCGGATACGGCGACGGTCGCGCGGGCGTCAACCGCCCGGCTGCCGTCGCCTCGGTCCAACCACACGTCGCAGTCGACCACGCGCTCCCCGTTCTGCATCCGGACCGCGGTGACTACCCCAGTCGCGACGACGCTCTCGCCCTCGAATACGTTCGAGGTGAACCGGGCCTCGAGGTGACGCAGGCAGGATGGGCCGGCCCAGTCCATCAGCATGTTGGTGATGTAGCCGAGATTGGTCGGGCCCTGATTAATCACGCGGTGGCCGAGTCCTCGCTTCGCCACCTCGTCCGGGTCCCAGTGGATCGGGTTCGGATCGCGCAGGATCGCGGCCAGCAGTCGCATCCGCTCCGCGCTCACCGAGTCGAGCTTCCACTCGGGCAGACGCTGTCCAACCGAGACGTCCATCACGTGCTCCTGAGGAAGATCCAGGAGTTGACCACCGCCGCCACGAGCGCGTCGTCGGCTTGATCGTGCACGTCGATCCGGAATCTCACGATGTCCATCAGACCGGCACGCCGGCCCTCCTTGCGCACCACGTCGATGAAGCTGCCCGACATCCGGTAGGTGTGGCCGACGCGCAGCGGCTCGTGCACCTCCCACACATATTCCCCGGCCCGGATCGCCTCGTCCGACTCGGCGTGGCAAAGCTCGAAGATGTCCCCGTACTTGAGTCCCACCCCAGCCAGTGGAGCGTGGAATAGGTAGGCGGGATGAGCCAGGCCATCGGGAAGGCGCTCGGATGCCATCGCATCACACAGCAGCGCGTTCTCCCACCGTTCGATCGTGAACGTTCCGCCCGGGAATGGGCGTCCCGCGAGCTCCCGCATCTGCTCGATCGTGACCGTGGGCGTCATCGTCATCCGCCCGCGTGCCGGGTGGGCGCCACAGGGTTCTCGATCACGACCCGCTCGAGGTGGTCGTTCAGTCGCTCAAGCTGGGAGCCCCCGGCGATGCGGACCGCGTGGCCGACAGTCCCCACGCGCAATTCCAGCTGGCGCTTGGTGCCGCGGCCCGACAGCCGGACGTCGGAGAGCAGGGTCAACGGGTACTCGAGAGCGCGCTCATGGTTCGTGTGCGAGGTCTGGCGGAAGAACACCAGGCGACGGGAGGTCACGAGCAGGTATCCCGGCTGGTGGTCGACGTCGCCCAGCCGGAACCATTCCACCGTCTCGCCCTTTGCGAGCCTCGTCCCCCAGTCGGCCAGGATCTCCTCCATTGACGCCTCTCTCGTGTCCCGGACCAGGCCCCCGAGCACATCCACCAGCAGCGATCCGCTCGCGCGTCGCCGGCCGTCGAAGCGATAGCCGCAGTACCGGCACTTGCGTGCCGCCGCGAGCACCTGCTCGGCGCAATCGGGACATTGCTTGTGGGTTGGCTCGGTGGCGTCCCGGTCTTCGGTCACTTCAGGGCGATCGGGTTGAGCGGCGATCCAATCCCACCGGGCAGGTTGAGCGGTTGCGCCGCGAGCAGGAACTCGTACGTCCCGTCGGCCGCGCAGTCCGCGGCGAGATCGTCGAGCACCCACAGCTCGCCGAGCGTGAGCCCGAGATCAACCAGGCACCCAACGTGCAGGGGATTGATGCGCTCCTCGGGGTCCTCGGGGATCAGTATCTCAACACCGATGTTGTCGCAGGCCAGCGCCGCGATGCCGTGCTCGCGCAGCCATGGGATGCTGTCGCGGCTCAGTCCAGGGGAGTCCAGGAAATAGGCCATCGGCTTCTGATCCTCGGGGCGGGTCCACCAGCGTGACAGATGGCCGGTGCGCACGAGAAGAATGTCGCCGATGCGCAGTTCCACGCCCTGCGTCGCGAGCGCGTCGTCGAGCATCTGGGCCGTGATCACCTGGCGCAAGGGGCAGGCGTCCAGGCCCTGATGGCGCGCCACGTCGACGAGCACGCCGCGTCCCACGAAGCAGTCCCGCTGTTGCTCGATACCCAGCACCCGGGAACCCGTGAGCGCGGTCACGTTGCCGGCCCAGAACCCGTTGTAGAGCGAGTCCTCGCACATGCCGTGGGCGAGCCCGTCCCAATGCGTTGAGCCGTGAGTGGCCATCGTCAAGATGTCGTCGCTGAACTGAAAGCCGGGGGCCGGACCGTTGGCCGGGCTGCCGACGACCGCATCCGCACCGGTCATCGTGGCGAGCCGCTGCGGCGCGGGACGCGACGGCCACACCGGCGCCTCTGCGTTGAGCGGCAGCGCCAGCGAGAAGATCTTGCCGGTCTTGACGAGCTGCGCGGCGGCGATCCGCTGATCGGGACCGATCAGGTTCTGCGTGCCGCGCTGATCGTCTTCCCCCCACCGTCCCCAGTTGTTGGGCTCGCGCGGGGTGTAACCGCCGACGACCTTGCCGCGGTCGTCCACGGAGTAGGACGGGGGTGTCCAGCTGGTCGCGTAGTCGGCCGGCTTCGTGCGTCCCATGACCGCCTCTACCAGCGACAGGCGGTCGGGATCGCCGGGTGATCGGGCGCCGGGTACTTCTTGTGGATCGGCGCCACGACCTCCTCCCCGAATCGCTGGATCTGCTCCAGGGCGAGCCCCATCGGCGGTCCGTTCGGGAAGCGGAAGCGGATCGTGAAGTAGTCGACCCCGAAGTCTTCGTGGTAGCGCTCGAGCGCCTCGATGCACTGCTGGGCGTTGCCAACCACCTGGTGCGGCGCGATGCTTTCCGGCGTGATCGACTCGGGGGTGGGATAGGTCGGATTTTTGAAGATGCCCTGGCGTAGGTAGAACCGGAGCTCCTCGGCGGCGTACGTTCCCCACTCGCGCGCCGAGTCCTGGAAGCTGTCCGCGACCCAGCCGTTTCGCATGACGACGATGAAGGGTTTCTTTCCGAACTCGGCGGCATGCTGGGCGTACGCCGCGGTCCGCTCCTTCCACATGTCGGGGTCGATCGGGAAGTCGTCGACCGTCATGCATTCGCCGTACTCGGCCGACCGCCTGATGGCGGCCGTCGCGGCGTGGCCGCCGCCCCAGATCGGCCAGCCTCCTGGCTGGTGGGGCTGCGGGGCGAGCAGACCCTGCTCGACCTGCCAGTACTTGCCCGGGAAGTCGAACCGCTCTCCCTCGAAAGCCTTGCGCCAGATCTGGATCGCCTCCTGGAAGCGCCCGAGAAGATGCTCCTGCGGAATCCCGAACTGTTGCCAGTACCCGGGGTGGTAACCACGCGACATCGTCGTATACAGCCGGCCCTGGGACAGGTTGTCGATGACGGCGAACTCCTCGGCCGCTTTCATTGGGTGAAACAGCGTGGCGACGAACGTGAACGTCCCGATCGCCACCCGATCGGTCTCCCGCGCCAGGATCGTGAGGATCTGCTCGGGCCCGGGGAAGTAACACTCGGTCCGGCCGTGTCGGTCCGGGACCTGAATCGAGTGAAAGCCGGCGCGCTCGGCGGTGATGCCCTCGAGCACCATTGCCTCCATGGTGTCGTGAGCGTCCTGGGGCGTGGGCATCGGCTGGTCATAGCCGCCCTTGTGTAGGTCAAGCAGATAACCGATCCTCATCTCTCTCCTCCAACGCGGGCGCCCGCGGGTCGGACGGTTGGCCAGCCATAGCGATTTCTACCATACGTTTGGCAGTTTTGCGATGATTCAATCCGAGCCGCCGCCAGCGCCCTCGCCCTCCCAGCAGACCCCAAGAAGTGCGCACCGTCACCCCTCCCCGGACGCACGCGCGCTCTTGTATGTGGCCAGCATGAGGAAACGCGCACCGCTCAGTCGGGAACGGCAGCGTGCCCGGATGTCGATGTAGTTGGTCGCGGCTGGCCGACGGGCGGGGGCGGGCGCCGAAGGCGACCGGCGGTTGGGCGACGTGGCGCGGAGGGCGACGGGTCGCCCGCTAGTGAAGCCCGGACTACCTGCAGCCCGGCGACAACGCCCGAGACCTCGCCGACGGGCCGAAGCTCCGGGACATAAGCATTCGGAGGGTGCTTATGTTCCGGTAGCGCGAAAGAGGCGCGAAGTTTCGGGCGAAATGCACGCGGTGGTCGGACCGCTGGAGCGGGTCGATCGCGCTGCGGCGCCATCCACCCGGGTGGCCGGTGCGAGAAGGCCTGCGATCGCGTTACCGCGGCTACCGCGCACGGTAGCGGGAGCGCGGGAGCGCCAGGACGGGGCAGCCGGCCCCACGGCTGCCACCGAAGGCGGGCCCTGAAACCTGTCGCAGCGCCCAGTCATGCGTATCGGGCCAAGCCTATAAGGCATGCTACGCGGCGAGTCCCGCGTCGTACCCCTCGCGGAACGCGCGGAGCGCGTCGCGGGGGGCCGTGGCATCGCCGGCGATCAGCACGCGCGCGCCGAGCCTCCCGGCGGGAGCGTCCAGCTCGAGGTCCGGCCGGCCGGGGACCCCAGCCACGATCGCGTCGACCGCCAGCCGCCGCTCCTGCCCGGAGTAGATCGTCCGCATCACGGCTTCGCCGTCCACGACGTCGCGCAGTTGGACGGCGCTCAGCAGCTCGCAACCGCTCGCGTACAGGCGCCGCATCTGATCGCTGATGCGGGTGAAGCCGATGTATGCGCCGACGGTCGGCATCGGCGTGGCCAGCGTCACCGCGGCACCGCCGGCAGCGAGACGCTCGGCGCACAGGGGCACCTCCTCGGCCCCTATGTGATCGACGATCAGCGCGCGAGCACCGCTGAGTCCATCGCCCAGCGCGGCCTCGACGGTCAGGATCGGCACCGAGCCGTCCCCCGACGGCAGTCGGTCGGTCGCCGGGCGCGCACCCGTGGCCAGTACGACCACGTCCGCCTGGCG
>Ga0335075_10011389_pt1 | contig 13447 bp, 14 predicted proteins | sample Lox_Sample_24_FD_206723 | JGI IMG/M metagenome (GOLD analysis project Ga0335075, IMG submission 206723) | Soil microbial communities from Loxahatchee National Wildlife Refuge, Florida, United States - Lox_Sample_2.4 | ecosystem: Environmental > Terrestrial > Soil > Wetlands | place: USA...
TCGATTTGGGGATGGTTATTCCGAACCTCATGATCTCATTCGCATATCCGCCGGACGCGGCCTTAGCGTTGTTTAGATAACAACCGACGCTATGTCCTCTTCTACAGCGAGCTTGGTAGTGCAGACACTCGGCCGCCATTGGCACAGCGGGGATCTCATACCAACCTGATTAGGTGCTGACCTGTGGGAGCCAAGGGTAAGAGCACAACGAGCGGATGCGTCCGGTCTGGGTGAGCAACCAATTCCACGCATCACAGCAGCCATCGATGATGTCCTCGGTGGTGTGAAAGACGCGGTGGGTAAGGCGATTGTCACGCAGATGCAGCCACAGCCGCTCGATCGGATTGAGTTCCGGCGAATAGGGTGGCAAGAACACCAGGCTGAGGTTGTCGGGCACAACCAGATCACCGGCGGTATGCCAGCCGGCCTTGTCCATCAGCACTACGCCATGCGCCCCAGGGGCGATCGCTTGCGACAGTTCGGCCAGGAACAGGTTCATCGCCGCGGTGTCGAGCCGAGTTAGCACCAGTGCCACGCCGGTATCGCGCGTCGGACAGACGGCGCCGATAATCCAGGCCGACTGGTAGCCAACATCGCGTCTTCCGCGCGGGGTGTGGCCGCGCTGCCACCAGACATAGCCGGTGCGCCCCTTCTGCCCGACCCGGGCCTCGTCCTGGCTCCAGATCTCCAACCGCCGGGCCTCGGGATGCGCCGCGGCAATCTCATTCAGGCAAGCAGCAAAGCCCCTTTTTTGAAGGCTTGCTGCGCCTTCGCGTCGCTCTGCGGGTGGCGCGGCCGGATTTTGCGGTGGCTCAAATCAAGCGACCACAACAGACGCAGCATCCCAGTCTCGCTGTAGCTGACGTCCCAGCGCTCCGCGACATAGCGGCATAGATCGACAACCCGCCAGCGCCCGATCTGGTCTGTTGCCGGATCGGGACCAGCCAGCACAATCGCTTTCAGGCTCGCCATCTGGCCCTCAGTCAGCTTCGGGCTGCGCCCCGGCTTGGGCCGGTCGCACAGCCCAGCAATGCCTTCGGCGTTGTAGCGGTGTACCCAGTCGCGCAAGGTCTGCCGGTCCATCCCTGCCAACCGTGCGGCCTGCGCCCGGTCCATGCCGTCGAGCGCGTTGGCGAGCGCGATCAATCGGGCGCTAACCCGGCCGTCGCGTTCGCGCCGGGCCTGCCGGCGCAGCTCATCCGAACTGATGTCGTCCCGGATCCTCACAGCAGGCATTGCGGTTCCCCCGTCCCCCAACCACAACATCTGCTACTTACCGCTCTGCTTAAATGCAATCCCTTTGGCGAGTCAGCTTCAACTCAGGTGGGTATCATCCACCTGCTGTTTTTCGAAGCGGTGCTGGCATCGGCAACTTTAGCCGGATACTGTTGGCCCGATTGTGTGGGAGACTTTTACTACAGGGACAAACGCTGGCCCTCGGCGCTGGATATGGGTTGACCGCGGCGCTGATCGTGGTCGTTTGGTTTGAGGCCTTGACGACCGTGGGCACCAAGCTCAGCGCGACCTTGATATCGATCGCCGGCAGCCTGTAATCCTGTAATTAACCGCCGACACAGAAAAAGCAATCACTGACAGGCCGGCCGCAGCGGCACATCTTCTCTGCGGCCGATTTCGTCTCGGGCTCAGGCTTCAGCGGCGATGGCTGCTCCGACCTCAGCCGGAATAGCTCGCGATAGCGCCGGCCTATGGCTTCCGTGTCATCGGCGATCCGCATCTGGCCTCCGTGGCGCATCCGGCCATGAGCTGTTCGAGCGTGCGTCTCGGTTCGCGCGACTGCTGAGCTTCGATCGGCTTGCTACATGGTCCTTGGCGACTGGGCCCTGGAGCAGGCGTCCCATTTCGTTAGCATGATGTCGGCGCCGGCGCAAATTCTCGTTGCCGTCGATCAGCTAGCCGGCGATGGAGCGCCATCTCCGACGATGGAGGGGTGACCGCGCGAGGGAGATCTTCACGCGTCCGCGGCTCGGTTGGTCAGGGCTTATCGGCTTCAACTGAACCGGCCGGGTCGCTGAAGCACAAGGTGTTGGTAGTAGAACTGCATCACCGTGAAAATGAACGCAGTGCTGATACCGAACAGTAGCATGCCGTCGGCTGCCTCCAGCGCGCCCATCATCTGCCAGTGCGGCTGCAGCATGAGCTCTGAGGCGCCTCGCGTGGCCATCGAGTCGACGGAGTAGAGGATCGCAGCTGCAGGCGAATGGAGCGCGCCAAGCCACAAATACGCCGCCGCCCAGACCGCCGCCTCTATTCCATGTAGTACAGCCAGCAGCAGTCCCATCGCGGTGAACGCGGCAATCACGGTTGCGATCAGATGCGGTAGACCACAGTTCTGGCTCTCTAGCCAAACCCTGAAACTATGGAGCACGGACACCATGAAGGTTACGCCTGTCACGTGGACAGCTATGGTCAGCGCGATAAGCGACACGCCCCAAGTCCAGTTATCCAATAAAGCTGCCTTTGTAACCCCCACCGATGCGAGGTTTAAGGTGGGTGGGCCAGGGCGGAGTGGATTGGATCACACTCATTCCCAGGCAATCTGAGCGCCCTTCTAAGTAAAGGGGGTGCTCCATCAGTGGCCCGCACTTTGCCCGCCGTCGACGTGGAGGATTTCGCCGGTCACAAAGCTCGCCGCTTCTAGGTAGAGGATCGCGTCGACGACATCGGAGACCTCGCCCAGCCGGCCGACGGGGTGTAGGGCGGCGAGCTGCGCATACTCCTCGACGGAATGCATTGGCGTCTTAATGGTCCCCGGCGCCACCGCGTTCACTCGGATACCGCGTTGCGCGTACTCGATTGCGAGAGATTTGGTCGCGGCATTCAGGCCACCCTTTGTCAACGCCGCCAGCACGGCGGGTACGCCGGCGATCGCGTGGTCAGCGAGGCTCGTGGTGATCTGTACGATATGGCCGCTGCCATGCTTCTCCATTTCGGCAATTGCGAGTTGTGCGATGTGAAAAAACCCGGTGAGGTTGACGGCCACGATGGCCGCATAGTCTGCCTCGGTGTACTGAGTGAACGGTTTGCTGATAAAGATGCCGGCATTGTTGACGAGCGTGTCGATGCGCCCGAACCGCGCGATGCCTTCCGAGACTGCACGCTCGGCCGTCTTTCGATCGGCGATGTCGCCGGAGACGACCAGAACGTCGTCATCGCTCGACGGCTGCATCGCGAGCGCCGTCGCCACCACCCGGTAGTTGCGATCACGGTACGCTCTGACAAGGGCCGCGCCGATGCCCTGCGACGCGCCGGTAATGACGGCTACTTTCTGTTCGCTGCTCACGGCAACCTCCTTTGTGCTTCTACAGATCGGGCTCAACGAGGCCGATAGCGGCAATGCTGCTAATGAGCAGCGTCTTAGCTACCTCGCCTGTTTGTTCAGCGTATCAATCAGAAGCTTGGCGGCCGGCCCCGACGAGGCTGGATTCTGGCCGGTGATCAGCTGGCCGTCGGCGACCGTATGCACGCCCCAATTCTTAACCTTAGAAAAGGTGGCACCGAGCCTCATCAGTTCATCCTCGACCAGGAAGGGTACTACCTTCGTCAATCCAACCTCTTCTTCCTCGCCATTGGTGAATCCAGTCACGGTCTTGCCCTCTACGAGCGGTTTGCCGTCCGGGGTCTTGACATGGCGAAGCGCGCCGGAAGAGTGGCAGACCAACGCAAAGGTTTTGCCAGCTGCGAGGAAGGATTCCAGCAGCTTGATCGAGATTTTGTCTTCAGCGAGATCCCACATTGGCCCATGACCACCGGGGTAGAAGACGGTATCAAAGTCGCCTGCCTTGACGCTGTCGAGGCGAACCGTTGTCGCAAGCCGCGCGTTTGCGTCTGCGTCGGCTTCGAATCGATGCGTCAGGTCGGTCTGAAAGTTTGGCTCGTTGCTTTTCGGATCGAGAGGCGGTTGGCCGCCCTTTGGCGACGCAATCACGATCTCGGCGCCGGCGTCCTTGAACGTGAAGTAGGGAGCCGCAAACTCCTCGAGCCAGAAGCCCGTCTCACGGCCGGTGTTGCCCAGCTTGTCGTGCGAGGTGAGAACCATCAAGATCTTCACGAACTTCTCCTGTCGTGTGGCCACTTCCTTTGGTGGTGTATCCGCGGTATAAATGCTGTGCTAAGTTCTCTACGGATGCCGCGATTGCCTCGCTCGCGCGGCGAGGGATTCGGTCTCGACGATGCGGCCGCGGGAGACGTCTTCGGCCATCCCCTGCACCAGCTTGCCGATGAGTACCTCCTCGCGAGCGAGACCGTATCGAGGCAGCTCCGCACGAGGGAGCGGTGGATGGCCACCCTTATGTCGGCGAGGTTTCAGCGCATCCGCTCGACCCATTGAGCACGCGAAGGCCCCGGCTCAAACGGATCGCCAAAGTATTGGGTCTCGCGGGCCACCTTTCCGTCTCTGAACTCCATGATGCTCACCGTGTAAGACGGTTGCCCGTCGTAAGTAAGGACGAATTCAGTGACCCAGAAGTCGGCAGCGCCGAGCATCCGCCGCACTGTGAAACGCTTTCTGCTCGGCTGAGCAAAGCGAGACGCCTGAATATTGCGCCGGCCGCGGATGCGCTCGCCCGATTGCGGGTACTCGAGCACCGCATCCTCTCGGTAAATCTCGTGCTCCGCCTCAAACTCGTTCGCGTCGGAGGCGGCCCAGTGGCGATCCAGGGCCGCTCTGATGTCGTGGGCTTCCATTTCGATCTGCCTCCTAACGTTGCGTCAAACTGCAAAGACGGCACTAACGATGCGATAGCGATCCCCGATGCACACCTCGCCATCGGGCAGCCTCGGGCGCGATCTTGTAGGAATTAAGCCTTGGAGTCATCGTCGCACACTGTTCGGTTGCCTAAACCTTCAGTCCTGCGACAGCGTGGTCGCCCTTGCCGACCGCAATCAATCACTCTGGGCCTGCGCGACTGCCTTTCTCAGCCACCGAACGTTTCATGAGCAATGCCAGGAACGCGACCGCGAGCGTCAGCACGGCGACCATCCAGAAGCAGTCGAAATAGGCGAGCGAAGATGCTTGCTGCTGGCGCACATTTTCGAGCTGCTGCCAAGCCAGTTGCTGCGATGCAGCCAGATCGCCGGTTTGCTGAAAGAAGAACGCCCGAGTCTGCGCGAGGAAGGAATTGGCGGCGGCGTTGAAGGGATCGAGATACTCACCAAGACGTAAGACGTGGAATTGATCACGCCGCTCTTGGAAGGTTTGAGCCAACGACACCCCGACGCTGCCTCCCTCGTTGCGCAGCAGGCTCAATAAGCCGACAGCCGCCCCGCGCAATTCCAACGGCGTATAGAGGTAAGCCGCGACATTTGCGGGAGCAAAGCACATCGCCAGTCCCGCGACCAGGAGCACACGAGGCCAGACGGCCTGGCCCGGGCTGATGTCCAGGTTGAGCTGTGACATCCAATAGTTCCCGGCGCTCATGAGCACCAGGCCCGCGCCAATCAGCCAGCGAGCATCCATTCTCAGGCCGATCAGGCGCCCGACAATCGGCATCGCTATCACCGCAAAGATGCCACTCGGCGACATGACCAGCCCGGTGCGCAGCGCATCGTAACCAAACAGGGATTGCAGCAGACCGAGTAACGACTTGGTGGCCGCAAAGAGCGAAAGATAAGCGCAAAAGATGATGATGCAGCAGGCCGCGAAGTTGCGTTCGTGCAGTGGTCGGAAATTGACCACGGGGTTGCGGTGACGCAATTCCCAAAAGACGAGCCCGACCAAACCTATCGTGAACAAAATGGCGAGCGTCTGGATGCGCCAGAACGGATCGCCCAGCCAGTCCCACTCCTGGCCCTTGCTGAGCATCACCTCCCAGCAGACCATGACGATGACCAGCAGCGACAAACCGATCGAATCAAAATGGAACGGCTGCTTCCGCAACTCCGCACGCTCGGCGATGAGATAGTCTGGCTCGCGAAGCAGGGCATAACATCCGGCGAGTGCCAGGAGACCGACCGGCACGTTGATCAAAAAGACCCAGCGCCACGAATAAGCGTCCGTTATCCAGCCGCCCAGGGTCGGGCCGACGATCGGCGCAATCAAGGCGGCGAAGCCGAACAAGGTCATTGCCATGCCTTGCTTTTCGGTCGGGAAGGCATCGAGCAACACCCCCTGGCTGCTCGGCTGCAGACCGCCACCCGCCAGGCCCTGGATCACGCGAAATAGGATGAGCTGACCCAGACTACCGGCGAGGCCGCACAGCAGCGAGCTCAGGGTGAATATCGCGATCGACGCCAGAAAGTAGTTGCGGCGACCGAGATGCGCGCTCAGCCAACCCGTAATCGGCAGGATAACGGCATTGGCGGCAAGGTAACTGGTGATGACCCACTCGCCGTCATCGGCCGTCGCCGACAGTCCGCCCGCGATATAGCGCAACGCGACCAGCGCGATCGTGGTGTCGAGCACTTCCATGAAGGTCGGCACGACAACGACGGCGGCCACGAGCCAGGGGTTTGCCGCGGCACGAGACCCGGCAAGAGAGAGCGCCTCGACAGTCACTCGGTTACGCTCGGCGAGTTGCCGGTCGAACCGCCGGTTTGCGCGTCAGGCGCACGCGTCTGTAAGAACTTTCCGGCATCGGGTCCGGTCGGTGGCTTGTCGATGTAGACATAAGGGACGACCGACGTGCCGATGAACAGCGGGTTCTTATCCGGATCATAGCCTTCGAGGTCGATCCGGACCGGCAACCGCTGCACCACTTTGACGAAATTGCCCGTTGCATTTTCCGCCGGCAGCAGGGCAAGCGTCGAACCCGTCCCCATCGTAAAGCCGGACACCCGACCCTTGAAGACGCGCCGGCCGCCGTACATGTCGACATACAGATCGGCCGCCAGACCGATGCGCAGGTCGCGCAGCTCCGTCTCTTTGAAATTAGCATCCACCCAGATATCGTGGAGCGAGCGGATCGCCATCAGATTCTGGCCAATTTGAACGTAATCGCCCGGATTGACATTGCGGCGCGTAACGACGCCATCGATCTCTGCGACGATGTCGCAATAGTGCAGGTTCAGTTCGGCTTCCGCAAGTTCTCGCTTGGCGACCTCGATCTTGGCCTCGGCCTGCCTGACGGCCGGAGCCTCGGCCGTGAGCTTGGCGAAGACGCGGTCGACATCGCCCTCTTTTTCGAAGTCGTCGAGCATTTGCTTTGGGCTCTGGTCATAAGAATGATTGACGCCGAGCTGCGCCGCGCTCTCGATCAGGTCCGCTTGAGCCTCAAGCACGGAGGAAAAGGTCTGATCGAGATTGGGCGGCACCTGGCCTAAATCTTCTTCGCGATCGGGTTGAATCGGTAAGCCTAAAGAGGCGCGGACTTGGCGGACGGCAGCCATTGCCTGGGTGACTTGCGCGCTGGCTGTCGAAAATTTCTCCTGGTACCGGTCGTATACTTGGCGGCTCTCGGCCGGTGTCCCGAGCAGTTGCTTTGCCCGGTCGAAGTCGGCTTGCGCCAGTGCCAACGTGGCTTTGGCCTTATCGACGGCGGCGACCCGATCATGCAAAAGAGCGACTTGATTCTCGAGCTCCTCCTCGGCGCTCTGCAGTTTCCAGCGTCGGCTTCTGGCCTCTGCTTCGATACCGCGCGTGCTGGCGATGGCCGCCTGCAAATCCGCGTTCGCGGTGTCGACGGCCGCTCGCTTCTGAGAGACCGCGATCTCAAAGGGCTCCTTGTCCAGTGCGGCGAGAAGCTCTCCCTTCCGAACACGGTAATTGTCATCCACCAGAACACGTAAAATCTGCCCGGCGACGCGGGGGGCCACAAACGTCACATGGCCGTTCACGTACGCGTCGTCTGTCGAAACGGTGGTGATGGCCAACCGAACCTGGGGGATGCCCCATACACAAGCGGCTATCAAAATTAGGGCGCCCAGCGCCCCCATCAGCAATCTTCGTCTCCGCTTAGACTGACGGCCCAGCGGAATCACCGGCGGCGATTTGATTACGTTCTCAACAGAAACGTCTTCGCTTGGCGAGCGCGTCTCCAACCAACCCGACTCGTCCCTATTCCCAGCCTGTGTCTCGGTTATCTCAACGGGCATGGCAGCCAACCCCGTACTTATGAAGACATTCCCCTGATTTCCGGGGGGTTGTCGGGCAATGTGCCACTTGGAGCGTCTCGGGCAACCGGCAGGGGGCGCACCGCGCGAGCTGCAAAGTACCGGACGCGCCCCATCCTGTTGCCATCGAAGCTAAGGGGAGCGCCGGCGCATTTTGTCGAGGATCAGCCCGGCTCAACCTACCGATTTGAGGTCACCAAAGATAGTCGGCAGTAGCTCGCTGACCGTCGGATGAATGTGCATCGCGCGTTGCATGACCGTGTACGGGGCTTTGGCATACATCATATCGAGGATCGCGTGGACAGCCTCGTCGCATCCTATACCGAGCAATGAGGCGCCGAGGATTTCTTTGCTATCGCCATCGACGAGAATGCGCATAAAGCCTTGCGTCTCGCCCTTTTCGACGGCGCGGGCAACGCGCGTCATCGGCCGCTCGCCGGCCAACACCCGCCGCCCACTGTTGCGTGCCTCGGCCAAACTCATGCCGACGCGGCCCAATGGCGGGTCGATGTAAAGGGCATATGCGGTCACACGATCGCTGACCCGCCGGCTCGGGTCGTGGCCGAGCAAATTCGCGGCGACGATCTCGAAATCGTTGTACGCGGTGTGGGTGAAGGCGCCCTTGCGGTTGCAGTCCCCGAGAGCCCAGATGCCCGGTGCAGTGGTCTGCAATTGATCATCGACGATGATGTAGCCACGCTCATCGCAGCGCACCCCGGCTTTGTCGAGATCCAGATCGTCGGTATTCGGCTGACGGCCGACTGCCAGCAACAGATGCGAGCCAGCGACTTCGGGGGCGCCGGTGGCGCAATCGACCTTGGCGACGATCTCGTCGCCGCGTTTCGCGAGGCTGATGCATTTGGCATTCAGCCTGACTTCGACGCCCTCGCGCTCAACGATGTACTTGATCGCCGCCGACACGTCCTCGTCCTCATGACGAACGAGCCGCGGCGCCATTTCGATGATCGTTACCTGGCTGCCAAAGCGGCGGTACATTTGGCCGAATTCGAGGCCGATATAGCTGCCGCCGACAGATAAAGATCCGTCCAGCGCGCAGCCGCTCGCCGCCGATTTCCACTGCTTGCGGCGACGCGAACCGGGCGTGGCCGCGGTAGAGCGTGATGTTTGCGGCGTTCTCGAGGGCCGAGGTGAGGCCGTTTCGTGACGCCGCCACAATCGCATCCGTGCGCGCTTTAACCCGCCACATGTCGATGCCGATGTCACCCCCGATCACCACGCCAAACTCGGCGGCGCGCCGCGCGATCCGGATGGCATAGGCACTCGCTACCAAGGCCTTGGTTGGGGTGCAGCCGGTATTGACGCAAGTGCCGCCGACGAGATCGCGCTCGACGACGGCCACCTTCATCCCGGCGCCGGCTAGGCGGAATGCCAAAGATGGTCCGGCCTGGCCGGTGCCGATGATGATCGCGTCAAAGTCGGGCATGACAAGCCTCTCCAGCAGTGAGAGCCATCATTGTAGTAACTAGTTGCTCACATCGCTTTATGTACCGGCTAGGCACGAGGGGCCGCTTCAACCGTGTCAAAGATCGAGAGCAATGTCACCTTGGGGCTGGCTGCAGCAGATCAACAGATTGCCCTCGGCCGGCGGCTCGACTGGGTCCGGCCGGTAGATGACGGAGCCGGAAATCAGCCCCGTCTCGCAGTTATGACAAACGCCGGTGCGGCACGACCAGCGTACCGGCACATCGTATGCTTCGGCTAGTTCGAGCAGACTACGGAATGCGGAACCCCAGTGGACAGTGAGATTGCTGCGCGTAAAGGATACCAGCGGCCCGACCTCTGCGGCTTCCGCCGGCAGATGCGGCGGGCGCCGCGGGACCGCGGCGATGCCCGGCGTCTTCGACTGGCCTGCCCCGAAATTCTCGGTGTGTAGGCAGTTACGGGCGACCCCCCAGCCTGCAAGACCATCGACCAGACCGCTCATAAACGCGGCTGGACCGCACAGGTAGAAGTCCGCATCGGGTGGGACGCCCATTTCCTCGAACACGGGCACGCCCACGCGCCCCACCTTGTCGAAATCGACAGTCGGCCGATCGGTTGGCTGTGGCGCACTGTAACGAATGTGGCTGCGGCTTCCGGGCAAGGTCTTGAGGAGCTCGCGCACCTCCGCCGCAAATGGATGCTCGCTGCTGTTGCGGGCACCGTGAATCCACCAAATCTTTCGCCGAGTTTCCTCGACGGCCAGTGCGTGCAGCATAGCGAGAACTGGGGTGGCGCCGATGCCGGCGCTGACAAGGACCACGGGACGCTCGCCCTGCCGCAACGTAAAACTGCCGCGCGGGGCGCTCGCGTCGAGAATATCGCCGACCTGAACCCGCGTATCGATGTAAGCCCCAGCGGCGCCATGCGGCTCGCGCTTGACGCTGACGCGATAGCGATCCTCGCTCGGCGCGTCCGACAGCGAATAGCTGCGCAGGAGAGCGCTCTCGTCAGGCGGCGGCCTGAGCCGCAATACGATAAACTGCCCCGCCAGGGCGGCCGTCAGCGGCTTACCGTCCGCCGGCTCCAGGACGAGCGAAGTGACATCGCTGCTTTCGTGCAGCTTGCGCGACACCCGCAATGGGCGAAAGCCTTGCCACCCGGGGGGCGGGCCGATCGGTGGGCCAAGCCCGGGGTTGCCCGTTGTTTCGCTGCCTTTCCGTTCGCGGTCGAGCAGCGCCTCCAACGAGGTTCTCCAACCGGCGCTCAATGCCGGGATACGCAACGCTCGTTCCAGCCCGCTCGCCGGGTGACCCGGCAAATATAACAGCGCATTGACCTCGGCGACGGTCACCCGCTCGGGAGCGGCCGCGACCTTCACGATTTCGTCGCCGGCGCCGACTTCGCCTTCCTCCAGGACCCGGAAATAGAAGCCGGGCCGGCCGTGTGAGACGAGCAGTGCCGCCATCTGCGGCTCGTTCATGCGGATGCCGACCCGATAGCAGGTCACGCGCGGCTGCGTCACCTCGAACAAGGCATCGCCGATCCGGTAATGATCGCCAATGCACACTTCAATGTCCGCCAGTCCGTCGACTGTAAAATTCTCTCCGAACTGGCCATAGGTAAAGTCGTTTCGACTGAGCTGGTTTTGCCAATAACGATAAGAGTCGATCTGGTAGACGAAAACTGCCCGGTGTTCGCCGCCGTGCCCCGCCAGATCTCCTTGGCCGTCGCCATCGACGTTGAGCCGTCGTGTCATCCTGCGCCCTTGAACCGGCGTCTTCCAGACGGCGGTATGGACGGTTTTCCCTTGCCACTCGATATCGCGTGGCAGACCCACATTTACCGAGAGCAACCGCGCCATCGTCCGGATCTCCTCTCAAGAGAGGTACAAGAGTAAGCACATTTCCGGCGACGCTGATAATCCTGCCTTGATCGAGCGCCAAATCGAGAGCGCCAGACTCAAGCCGAGATACGGCGCAGCACTAAGTACCCAGTCGAGGCACTGGGCACACCCCATCTGTCGCGTTTTTTTAGCAGAAGTCTGGTGGCTCCGGAAAATTAAGGAAGAGCGTCGGTAATCTCGAACCACGGCGCCTTGCTTGCGACAAAGCGATGGAGCGTCGGCCGCGCGCTCGGGTCGTGGTCGAGTATGCCCATCAAGACACCAAACTCGGGCTCGCTCGATTTGTTGATGATCGGCGACACGCAGGGGCCGCGAAACCCTCGGTAACAGCCGCCCATCGGGGCCGAGGAACCGGTCGGGCTGGTGAGTGCGGTAATCAGGCCAGCGCGCCGGTTAACATCGAGTTGGCGAGCGTCAATTGTCGGCGCCTCTTGCCCGTTTGCCCCGCGCCCCGGCCAGGTCTCCTGTCTGATCATTAGCGGCCGCTTAGCCCTGGAGGCGAGCGCGGTGCTTCGTGTTAAGGTTCTCCGGACGCCCGGGACGCTCGGGCGGTAGAGAACGGGGAGGCAGGCGTCCAGAAAGTTCACGCAATCGGCATCGCATGTGCCCGCCAATAGACCGCCGTTCAACGCCCAGGACTACCTTCTTGCGGCGTTTCACGAACAGTAATTTCGCATCGCATCTGCCGCGCTCGGTTAACGGCAACGGGCCGATTGCTGTGCGCTGGTTACAGGCCGCATGGGCAGCAACGCGATCACCGCTGGTTTTCGGGATTCGTTTATGGGTTTCGGTCTGTCTTTCGCTTTATATCGCCTTCTGGCTTGAGCTCGACAATCCGTACTGGGCAGGAACGACGGCGGCTTTGGTTTGTCAGCCCCATCTTGGCGCCTCGTTGCGCAAGGGCTGGTATCGCATGATCGGCACGATCGTGGGCGGAATAGCGATCGTGGTGCTGACCGCCTGTTTCCCACAGGACCGCATCGCATTTCTCGCTGGCCTGGCTTTGTGGGGTGCTGCATGCGCCCTTATCGCGACAATACTGCGCAATTTCTTGGCCCATGCGGCGCAACTCGCCGGGGTTACGGCAGCAATTATCGCGGGCAACCAGCTCGGAGCGACCGGGGGTGTGAACGGTGAGGCTTTTACCCTGGCAGTAACGCGCTGCACCGAGATTTGCATCGGCATCGTATGTGCCGGCATCGTCCTCGCGGGGACCGATTTCGGCAGCGCGGATCGCCGGCTGGCCGCCCGGATTGCATCCATCGCGACCGAGACCATCGGTAGGTTCGCGGCCGTCTTGGCAGTGGCTGGGCCGGAAATTTCGCAGACGCAACCGATACGGCAAGAGCTAGCCCGGCGTGTCATCGAACTCGATACGATTATCGAAGAGGCGATCGGAGAATCTTCCCAGCTGCGTCAAAACTCGCCGGTATTAAGGGCAGCGGTGGATGGTTTGCTCAAGGCGCTTGCCGCTTGGCGCGTCCTTGCGGTTCACCTCGCCCAGCTAACGCATGACAAAGCTTTGCAACTGGCGGCGATCGTGTCGCAAGCCGTACCGAACGAGCTGAGACCTGAGTTGCAGAGCGGAGATCCGGGGCGATGGCTCACCAACCCCGTCGGTCTGGGTCCTATTTATGAGCAGGGCGTGGCGGCGCTGAACGCCCTATCGGCAGACACACCGTCGCTGCGGTTGCTTGTCGATCAGACGGCTGACGTGCTGGCCGGTGTCTCGTGCGCGCTCAATGGGCTGGCACTCCTCGTTGGGGATTTTGTGCGGCCGGTGCTGCGGCGCGGGGGTGTTCGGCTGCATGTGCCAGACTGGCTCCCCCCTTTGATCGATGCCGCGCGCGTCTCGGTTGCGATTGGTGCCGTCGAGCTGTTCTGGATCGTCACCGCATGGCCGAATGGGGCCTTCGCTATAACCTTCGCGGCGATTGGGACGATTCTGTTCGCATCAAGAGGCGACCAGGCCTATCCGGCAACCATGAGTTTCACGATAGGCACCTTTCTCGTAGCGGCTCTTGCGGCAATCAT
>Ga0335075_10011390_pt1 | contig 13447 bp, 15 predicted proteins | sample Lox_Sample_24_FD_206723 | JGI IMG/M metagenome (GOLD analysis project Ga0335075, IMG submission 206723) | Soil microbial communities from Loxahatchee National Wildlife Refuge, Florida, United States - Lox_Sample_2.4 | ecosystem: Environmental > Terrestrial > Soil > Wetlands | place: USA...
TGCTTGACCTCGTCCGGCGACCGGAAGAAGAGGTCCACGGTGTCCGGGTCGAATATCCCGTTGACGAAGGGACTGTCGTCCGATGGGCTGTAGCCGTAGCGGGTGAACACCGAGTACACCCGAGCGCGGGTGAACCGCCGGTGCACGTATTCCACCACCTCGGCCGCGCTCTGCCCCGCGCCTACGACTACGAACGTCTGCTGCCGGTCGTCAGGGACGTCGGCCAGGCGGTCGAGGAACTCGGCACTGTGCCAGACACGCGGTGACGTCGGCGCATCGGCTGGCAAGTGCGGCTCCAGCCCGGTCGCGACCACTACGTTGCGGGTACGGTACTTCACCGGGCTGCCGTCCGCGGTCCGCCGGGCCACCACGTCGATGTAGTGCACGTCGTCGCCCTGCATCACCGGCTTCGCGTCGATAACTTCCATGCCGTAGGTCACCTGATGCTGCAGGCGGCCGGCCGCCCAGGAAAGGTAGGCGTGGAACTCTACCCGGGTGGGATACAGGTTCTTCTGGTTGATGAACGCAGCCAGCCGGCCCGCCTGGTGCAGGTAGCACAGGAAACTGAAATCGCTGGTCGGGTCGCGCATGGTGACTAGGTCTTTTAAGAACGAGACCTGGAGGTTCGTGCCGCCGATGAGCATTCCCCGGTGCCAGCCAAATGCCTCCTGGCGTTCGACAAATGCAGCGCGCACCGGTCGCCCCCGCGCGGCGCGCCGCGCCTGCTCCTCGAGCACGATGGCGAGCGCGAGGTTCGACGGACCGAATCCGATTCCTAAGACGTCGAGAACGTCATCTGTTGAGCCGGCCGCGGCTCGAAGCGAGCGGCTGACGGAGAGATCAGTCATCGATGGCAGCTAGCGGCAGGTGGCTATCGCGACTGGGTCAGCGCGCATCGCCGTCTGCTCTCTCCTCGGGCATCCAGTACAGGCTCAACGCCACGAGCGGCTCGTCTTCGGAGTGGTTGACCAGGATATGCGGCTCCTGCGGGTCCATTAGGACAGCCGTGCCCGCCGGGGCCGGCCTGGCCGAGCCGCCGGGGACCTGTACCTCGCCGCTGCCCTGGATGACAATGAACAGTTCCCGGTCGGGATGCTGGTCGATGTCGCTGTGACCGCCGGGCGGCACCACGCACCACATGGCTCCGAATGGCAAGTCACCTGTTGTCGTGTACTGAGTCCATCGCCCGACAGTGATGCCGAACTCTCGCGAAAGCTCCGCCGAATTGCTGGCTAAGACCTGCACTGTCACATCCCATAAGGCACGACTATGTGGTTACTGGACGTTCAGTGTGACTCTACAGCGAAATGACGGAAACAGCCGGTATCGTGACGGTTATACTTTTGGCTCCTCGGCGCCACATCGACGGACCTTATGCCGGGCCGCCTAGGGCTTACGCGGCCGGGATAAGAACGGCGGTCGGCACGAGCGAGGGGCGCCGCCTGATCAAGCGCCTGGGCGCGCCTGGCAGATGGCGCTCGAACAAGCTTGTGAGCATGTGACTAGGCCCGCCCAGTTACCTTGACGTCGAGGCAATGCAGGCCACGCCAGGCACGACAGCGGCGTGAGCCGCTAGGATGAGGCGTCCCTCGCCTGCGACGGCGTCGCCGGAGCACCCGCCAAGAGCAGCTCCCAAGACTGATGTGGGCAGGGATTGGGGTTCGAGCACGAAATAGTGACCGGGGTTCACGGGTCACAACGGGATGTAGCGCAGCTTGGTTAGCGCGCCTGCTTTGGGAGCAGGAGGCCGCGGGTTCGAATCCCGCCATCCCGACCAAAGGTGCAGGCCGTGGGCTTGCTGTCGACCGTCGTCATGGCGCCTAAGATCGTTTGACCGTCATCTGACCGTAGAGTTGAACGCCAACCGGCGGCAGCGACTGTCACGGACTGGACCTAAAGGACAGGGCTGGTGGATGTCGCCGTGGCTCGTATTGAACGGACTCCTGGTTCTCGCTCAGTCGGCATGAAGCCCGGCCCGGGGATGAGCGCGGTGATTGGATGCCGCTCTCTCAAGGCGGTAGCGCCGGTTCAAATCCGGTCGGGGCTACGAGTGAAGCAGCAGGTCAGAGGCCTGGTCGCCGGTCACGGCGGCCGGGTCTTGATCATTTGTCATTGGTTTGTCACTGAGTTGTGGCGCCATCTGTCGGCAGCGGCCGCCACAAAGCGTTGATCATCGGCACGCCGGCTGAGACGGAACAAGGTCAATGTGAACCTCGGCGGGGGCGGTGTCACGGCCCAAGTATCGGCGCGAATCCGCCGGTCGCCTTACAAGCGAGGGGCACTGGTTCGAACCCAGTTGCGCCCACCAGATCAGTAACGTTCGCACCAGAGACACCAACGAGTTGCTTGGTGTCTTTTGCTTCCCAGGGGAGCCGACCCGCATCGACCGCGAGCGGGCACGGCCATACCATGGCCACAGGCGATAGCACCGCCTCGGATCCCTTCCCGCGACCGCGACCAAACGACAGCGAGAAGGGATCCTTCACGTTGCGAAAGGGACACCAAGATCCTGGCCCGCCCGCAGCAGCCAGGCCTCAACATCGACAAAGAGCATGGCCGGAACCCCAGCCGTGATGATCAGGAAGTCAGGCCGTCAACAACGGCCAGCAGGAGGGCGACGGCCTCCCACAGGTTGCGCTGCCAGCTCTTGGGATACATCGGGAACCTCATAGCTCGACGTCGCAAGGGACTTGGTTGCCCCACACGTCCCAGCCGGGACGGCTCCGCCGGGCAAAGAGCTCCAGGTACGGTCCCGGTGAGCAGCGTTCAATGACGGCGTACTGCTTCAGCAGCCGACGGGCCTGCATGCCGTCGAGTCGAACCTGGATAAGGGCCTCGATCTGGGCCTGCCGAGCCCGGCTACGGCGCCGGTTGGCACGCCACCAGTAGAAGGCCAGGACTACGCCCGTAACAGTCGGCAGGAGGAAGAGCGGCCAGGTCATATAGCGCCGTCCCAGTTGGCGCAGCTCGTCCAGGGCCAGGTAGGTGTAGGTGTCGACGATGGCCTGGACCCGTGGCACGGCATGCGGCAACGTCTGGGCGACTCGCAGTTCGGCGCTGGACAGACTGACGACCCCGTTCAGGGCGGCGTGAGCCGTCCACTCCAGCTCGCCGATCCGGGCACGGGCAACATCTCCATTGACGGTGGCCCGTGATGTGGCAACCACCCCACGAGCCAGCTCGTCCCCAACCTGGCGCTGTATGTTGCGGCCAAAGGGAACGGCCACATCGCTGCGGCCGAAGTAGGTGATCTCGTCAGGCTTCCTGCTCATCGGTTTCCCTTCATCTCGGGGCTGATGCAGGGAAACCTGTCAGGCGTGCCGGACAGGTGTCGATAGCCACAAATGCGGCCTGGCGGACAGGTTGACGGACATACTGAAGGCCATGGAGGACACCGGCGATGTCCGGCAGCGGTTCGACGACCTGGTCTCTGAACTAGAAGCGATCCGCTACCGCGGCATCCGCCGTCTCGACGGTGCCGAGCACCTCAAGGCCAAGGACTTTCCGCTGATTGCGTGGCTTGCCAGCCGGTACGCCGCCAGCGTCGGCGGAGAGACGTGGCCCCGGTGGCAGCAGGTTGAAAGCCTGCTGGAAGCCGCCAAAGGTCGGCTGCGTCCAGGCAGCGCCGTCGATGGCCAGGGCAAGCGTCTGCTGCTCCAGGGCATGGCCAACGCCGAGGTCCTTACTCGGATCGAGCTGCTCTTTGGCCTGCGCGACGGCATGCGCGAACTCTGGCCCATGGAGCTAATGGCGCAGGTCAAAGAGCGATTCCAGGGCACGAAGACCCTCCAGCGGCGCAATGAAAGCGCCCGCCAGCATCTGGCCGACGCTATCTGCCTGATCTTCGAAGAGCCGTGCCCGCTACCTGCAGCCCAGCGGCAGGAGTCGGTCTACATCTCGCGGCCGGATCTCGAAGCGCATTTCAAGGCTCACGTCGAAGCCGGTGCCAGACTGATCGTCTTCCACGGCTTCCCCGGTATATGGGCAAGACCTGGCTGGCCCGAGCGGCGGCCGCCGGTCAAGCAGGTGCTGCCGTGCCGGAGATACTCGTTGAGTCGGCCGGTATCGCCCCGAAGAGCCTGGCCGGTCTGCTCTCCCGCTACCAGATCGACTCCGGCGGCCTGCTCCCTAGCGGGGAGCGAGAGGCGCTGGCCCGTCTGCTTGGTTCCGAAAACGCCCCGGCCTTCGTCCTCATCGACAACCTGGACAGCGTCGATGATCTGGCTCACCTCCTCCCACCACTGGCTAACGTCCCAAAGACGACCGTGGTGGCCACCTGCCGGGCCAGAAGCGAGGCCATCCCGGCCTGTCGGTTCATCGACCTCGACACGATGCGCGACAGCGAGGCCGAGAGCCTGATCCGCATCGGGCTGCCGCATCTCAGCCAGAGCGACACGGCCTACCTGGCCTCAGAACTGGAGAACTATCCGCTGGCCATCCGCTTCGCCTCCCGGATTCTCCAGTACCAGACCGTCGGCGTTGAAGAGTTCTGCCGGGAGATCAAGGCCAACGCCAAGGAGTTCGCTGAACGGGCCCGGACCGAGCAGGGCAGCACTCTGCTCGCCCTGCTGCAACGCCTCATCGAACTGGTCCGTCAGCGCGACCGGCTGGCCTTCGAGCTGCTCAGGTTCATCAGCCTGGTGCGGAGCAAGTCGCTCATCGAGGACCGCTTCTTGCGGCAGTATGCCCAGTGGACGCGGAGCCCGCTATCTCCTGCTGGGGCGCTCCTCGGCCTGCGGGAGTTCAGCCCGCTGCTCTATGCGGACGCGCTCGGAGTACTGAGCGACTTTGGGGTCATCGACCGGGTCGTCCAGCTGCCTTCCGACGAGCCGCCGGTCGTCTCCTACACCATCCACAACCTGGCCCGGGCGACGCTCCGGTCACTATTGGCCGATGCATCCGACGAGTGGGCTTGGGTCAGCGCCAACATCCTCAGCTTCATCATCAGCCTCCAAGAGGATGAGGGGCAGGACCGCGAACCCGGCGACCTCGGCATGGCCATTCTCTGCGGCCTTGAGTTTCTGGGAGAACTGGTCATCGATGCCGCTGACTTGCTCCTTACGCAGGCTGTTCTCAATACGTACCCATGGCTGGCCAGTTCCTTGGCGGCAACCTTACTCATGGGCTTGGACGCGGAGCCGTTCGATGAGATGCACGATGAATTTATCTACGACATCCCATTGCACTGGTACCAGTGGGCAGTCAGCTATGTCCAGGAGCACAAGGAGTTGTATCCGAACGGCCTCCAAGCCAACTACGACCGGCTGATGGAAGTCGCGGCTCGCTTCGACATCCGGCCGGTCGAGGAGTAGCGAACCTAGAGGGCACTGCCGCCAAGGCACTCGACCGCAACAATCGCCTGGAGGACAAAGCCTTCCGTGTCGTCGGCGACGGGATGGGCCACGAGAGGCTACCCTGTTATAACAGGAGGTCTGATGAGCGGCGAAGTTGCCCTTCCCGGTCCGGCTCAGATGCCGGACTGGTACCTAGCGTTTGGCTGCGCCGACGGCAGACTGAAGCTCGCGGCGGGTATCCAACTTGGCGAGCAGCGCGTCACCTATGAGCGCGCTCTGGGCACCGTGAGAACCGGCGAAGCGATAGGCCTCCTGATCGCCGCGATTCTGCTCGCCGGCTTCGCCATCCACGCGTTGCTGGCCTAAATCGGCGGGCAAGCGGGAACGGTACCTCCTGCCCTCGGTAGGCAGTCCACCACTCACTTCAGCGGGTCAGGCTGGCTGACACGCCTCAAGCAACTCGCGGAACTCCGCCCGCAGGTCAGTCAGACTCACCGGGTGGCCGGCGAGGTCATGGAGCAGCTCGTCGAGACCCCACTGGGTTAGATAGCCGTAGCGTCCGGCGAACCGCCCCACCTCGGTGACGCCGAAGTCATCGATAAAGTCCATTAGGGCGTAGCCAAGCAGCTGCCAGAGCTCGACGGCGGGCAGGGAGACCGGCTTAGCCGAGACCTTCAGCTCTAGGAGCAGGCCGCCGGCGATGAGGTCGCAGTCGCCGGCCATCAGTGCAGAGCCGGCCAGTGTCGGCCCCGACGCCCACAGCCCAGAGCGGAGGTCGAGCGACGGCAGCAGGGCCGACTCCATGACCTTCCTGAGGGCGGCCAGCTGGTCCAGTCCGGCCTGCGGAGCTGCGGCTAGCAGCGCCTCGGCCGAGAGGTTCGGCAGCCTGCCGATCGGTCCGATCTGGGCGATCATCGGCCCGCCACGATAGACCTCCGACAGCAGGGCCAGCGCCCAGCACGACCGGTGTAGCACTTCCGGTTCGATGACGCTCCCAGACACCGGACCGGTGAACCGCTCGGTGCCGATGCCGGAGTAACCGAGCTTCTCGGCGAGCGCTTTGAGGGTTCGCAACATCTTGCACAGTCCAGCCCCGGCGGCGGCCAGATCGAGGGATGGTGTCGGATGCACCAAGAACCGCATCAGCCAGTCAGCTGCCGTGCCGATCGTTCCTGCGTTGGCCTCGGCAGGCGGCACGCCGGGGACAAGCATCGGCCCGGCCCCGGCACGGTATCTAATCTGCACCTGACGGAGGCCGGGAGAGAACCGGGCCTCGAAGAACTGTCTGACTGGCGAGTTCTTTAGGTCTAGCTCGCCGGTTAAAGGCCTGCGGATCACGTAGTTCATATTCACACGCTCATAATGCTCTGCAGTACCGACTCGGGAGTGCTGCGCCTTTGTTCGTGGCTAAGTTCTTTGGGCCACCGAGTGGCACGACTACAACGCGAGGCGGAGACCCGTGCCCTGATCGTCGACCTGCTTCTTGAGGGAGGCGGGCTAGGCTCTCGACGAGCTGCTCAAGCACTTCATGTAACCGACTGCGAGATCACTAATCGGGCTAATGTTGCCTGGTGCCTTCAAATCCTCAGGCCCAACTGCCGTATCAGAAGAACGTCCTGGAAGCACTTGCTGCCTTCGTCGCGGGGGCGATCGTTCGAGCGAGCAAGGTGGAGATGCGGGATGTCGGGCAAGGCGTTCAGATCCACGACTTGGACGTGGTTGATAGCACTGGCCTGACGCGGCCGTTCGAGGTCACCATGGCCACCGACCGAACGCAGGTTGAGAGCCTCGCCGCTACCGCTCAACGACGCGACGCGCTGTCCGCTCTGGCCGGCGATTGGACGTTGTACGTGCAGCTAAGTCCCACGGCCCGAATAAGCGAGATCGCCAAGGGACTGCCGACAGTGCTTGCCGATCTACAGTCGGCTGGTACAACTTCGTTTAACACCGAGTCGCAAGGTGCTCAGAGCACCGCCCTTGGGCAGCGATTTGCGGCGCTAGGTATCACCAGCGCGCAGGGGATCTACTCACCTGGTTCAGGTGGAGTCCTGATGGGACAACCAGCAGTTCATTACACCGGCCCGGATGCCGTCACCGCCGCAGCTGAGACTGTGGCCCACGAACCTGACAACCTGGCCAAGTTGGCAGCGGCGGGCGGTGGCGAGTTGTTCGTGTGGATAGACGCGACGCACCCTGGCCACCTCGCCTTCTGGGACCCTTCGGGCAGCGCCTCGGCGCCCGCGCCCGCATTGCCTCCTGAAGTGCAGGCAGCCTGGGCGGGCCAGCTGTTCTCCTGGACAGATAGCGCGGGAGTGATGACGGCCTTCTGCGGTGGCCTGTGGCGTGCGGCTAACCATGCCGGTTGGGAAGACCTGAGCGCCGCGGCCCCCAAGCAATCGCTTGTCTTCACACCACATTCGCCGACGTAGATCGGCGCTGGGCGACGGTAGCCAAGTCTGGCCCACAGCTCATCCGTCCCCAAGTGGCGCGCAGGGCTACACGGCCCTGACAGCCAAGCTTGTGTACCTAACTCCTATCGCGAGGAAGCCATGGCGAGAGATTCACTCCCGGAGTCCGACCTCCCCAGCCGTCTGACTCGGGCGATCAAGAGATATGAGGCTGGCTGGGAGCCGGTAGACACGGAGCTCTATGAACTCTGCCGCCGACGGCCGCGTCACGACGACTTCGCGGATGTCTACACCAAGGTGGCCATGATCGGCCGGGTTTACGCCGCGGGCATCTCCCGTAGTTCGAAGGCCGAAGGGGATCGTGAGGCTGGCGTAGCCAACGGACTGGTCGGTCTCGGAAACACGATCACCGATCGACTTGCGGAGGTCGACGACGACCACTTCGAGCGACCGACGTTCATCCAGATCCTGGAACTCCACGCCCATGTCTGCCAAGAACTCCTTGCCTACACGGGCAACACCTGGCAGCAGTCGTTCGTCTCACCCAAGTACCTGCACTTCCACTGCCCGACCGTACCGATCTTCGACAGCCGGGCCGAGGGAGCCGTCGGGCGCTTCGTCCACTGGCCGACCGTCTACGATCTGCGAAGGACCATCAAGCGACAGCGCGGATGGCCGATCCGCTACTACAACTTCGCAACGGCCTTCATGGTTCTCTATGAGCAGGTCGACGCCGAAACGGATCTCAAGCCGACCGTCAAGGGACTCGATTACTTGCTCTGGCAGCCGCAGTGACGGTGCTGGCATGGCATCGTCTGGATTAGCCGATCGTCCAGGCTCTGACTAACCGCGAGACCAGGTGGCTGGTGCAGTTGCGGCTCACGGATGATTCAGAGGGCTGGTACGAATTCGTCGGCCCGAACATCAGACCGCGAGTTTGCTAGAAGGCAAGACAGGTCGCACGTACGCCCCTCGTGGCTGGCCTCCTCGTTCGATCGACACGCCTCCTACTGCGGACCTAGAAGGGCCTCGACTGGGTCGGTGACAGATGTCAGAGCGCTCTCCCACTGATCGGCCTCCTGCTTGTACCGATCATGTGCCGCCACCACACCGGCGCCGTCCAAGGTGCCCTCAAGCGCCACCGATAGCGACCAGCCAGCCAGCTGCATGGCGAAGTGGTGAACGGTCGCCGCAGTGCTGTCTTGGATCGGGCCTCCGTGGGCCAGAGCGTTCCGGATGCGCTGGAGGCGCTTGAGGAGGAGTGGCCACTGACCGGCGAGATCGTCATGCCACTGCACGAGGGCGTCGACCGAGTCAAGCCGCTTGCCGACGCTTCGAACTCGCCGACCGAGGCCGTCATGGAGCGGAAAGATTCGGACCAGATCTGGCAGCGATTCGAGTGCGCTCCTCAGGTCGAAGCTGCGGCCGGTGCCCGGACGCCAGGTTGTGAGGGCGAGACTAAGCTCGCGAAGGAACTGCCGGTCTTCGGGGGCTGCTGCTCTCGCATAGCTCCAGAGGCAGTCATCGACAACCCCGCCAACGCTGCTGATCATGGCGTGCCGCAGCCAGTTTGCGCGGTGGGACGTATCAAGGTACTGGTACCAGGGACCGGCGTTGGTTCGCTGGGCGATGAGCTCAAGGACGCGGACATGCAGCAAGACGGCGGCGAGCGGCGGTTGGCGCCGCGCCTGCTGCCACCAATGCACGGCGTCGATGATCTCTGAGAGGTCAGCGTCGGTGATGGGCAAGTGACCTTCCAGCCGCGGCGCGAGCCTGTCTAGCTCAACCTCCATGGCGTCCTGGTAGGAGCCGTTCGGCATGTCGCTGCTCAGAGTGCGACCGAAGCTCCCGATACTACGGATACGCCCATCGATCGCCAGGAGATGTCCCGGCAGTCGGTGCCACTTGGCATCGCCAACATGGAAGCCCGCCAGGGCGACGACTGCTTCAGCCTGCTCACCAGCCAGACGGACCGGGTCGGTAAAGACGCCAGGACCGAGATCGACCCGCGCCAACCTGACCTCGCGCTCGGCGGGCAGGACATCGGGCTTGAAGAACCCGTCGCTGTCCTTAAGTTCGGCCGGGACGTGCGGCAAGTTCGGCCCGCCCTGCTCGAGGACCGCCTGAAGCCATTCGGGATTCCAGAAGGAGACGGGGCCGACCTGCTTATGAAAGCTGCTCGGGCCGGCACGGTCGAAGGCGACCCAGACGACGTGGTGGCCGGGGGCTGGCTGCTTGCTCACCAGGCGGGCGCAAAGTGCCAGTTGCTCATCGTCGCTCAGCCCGGCATCACCATCCGGCCGGGGCCATGTGACGTCGTCCTCACTGATATCGCCGAGCCACAGCCGTGCCTCCACAAGGTGGAACTCGCTGTCGCTGAGGACTGCGGCGAGCAAGCGGCTCATCTGGTCGGGCCCGTAGTCACCGGCACGGATCAGTTCCCAGAAAAGATTACGACGGAGGGCGAGCGTTTCGTACTCGGCTGCTTCGTCGCGGCAGGCATCGGCGAGATCGTTCCAGGCAGCCTCGCGAACGTCGGCCTCTGGCCAGCGGGCGCTAAGCCCTGCGATGACCTGCCGGTCGCTGACCAGGCGCGTTGGCAGCAGGCTAGCCAAATGGCTCGCGCTGGAGTTCATCAGATCGGCGGTGAGGCTCTCGGCCGTCGCGATTGCCGCTCCGAGATCGCCACTGAGCGTGGCGCGTAGGTGCGGACCGAGTTGACTGGCGCTGTACTTGAGGTCGGCCAGCACTGAGAGCCAGCCCGGCTTGTGCTGTCCCTCGTACTCGCGCTGATCGGTCAGCCAGCCGTACAGCTCGCTGGTCGCCCAGACGACATTGCTTGCTGTCGGCGGCGCCCAGCGGCGATCCGGCCAGAGCGTTGCCATCCGCAGTTCGTCGGTCCAGCTCGGCGGATACGTCCTGGGGACATCAAACTGGCGCACAGTCGGAACCGTAGGTCATCTGTCTCGTCCTGCTACCGGATTGCTCATCAGCACTGCCTTTACTTGATCACCACGACCTGGTGGGCCATAGCCGCGCAGACACCGTTCTTGACGACGTAGCACTCGACGTAGTGCTTGCCGCGGTACTTGGTGTTCTCGTCTCTCATGTAGTTGCCCTGGTCGGCCTCAATCCGCCCACGGATGTCCTTGGCTCGGATCGCTTCTTCGCCGGTGTTGCGAATCTTCCAATAGACCCTGTATAGAGCGGGCACAGTGCATCGGCCGACCCTGAAGCGGAGCGTGCGGTTCTTCATCACCGCACCGCCATGCCCGCGAAGGTCGTATGCCCGGAATCCTGGCTTGGCCAGGACTTGAGCGCTGATCGCTACTTCGTAGGCTCGGTTCAACTTGACCGGGATGCCCAGGTCGCGCTCGAGGAACTGCTCGGTGTCCTGGATACGGCCGACATGAGCCTCAGTTGCCTTGGTGACGGCCTTGGTGGCGCGCACCGAAGTCGTCGCCGAAGATCTCCCGCCACAGCTTGCGGCTGACCTCGGCGTCAGTCTCCTGCAGCGCCGCCGTGGCCTTCTCGCTGTGATACCTGATCCACTTCCGGAGGTTCGCATGCTGATCCTGGTCACACCGATGGTTGAAGTCCTCGGTCGGGCAGCTGGGGTCGGTCAACATCGGCATCAGCGGGTTGGCCTGGAGGTAGGCGCTGAGATCGGCCAGCAGGTTGCAGAAGGCCGTCGGCAGATCGGCGTAGTGATCGGGATCGTCGTATAGGAGAGCGCTGTTGACCCGGCCGCCGAGCAGGATGTTGAGGATGACCGACTTGCAGGTGAAGGTGTTCTTGTAGTCCCGCAGATACTTGACGAGGCGGATTACCTTGATCAGCTTGCCGCCGGTCAGCTCGTCCTGACCGGTCAGCCAGGCGTTGAAGCCTTCCGGGTTGGTCAGCTCAAAGACGTCGTCATCTCGGTTGGTGATGTAGTGCGCACCGTGGCGCTCGACGTAGGGCACGACATCGATGTGAAAGTCGCCCGCATAGTTAACCTTGACGCACCGGCAGTGGCGGCTGACCATGCTCCGGTAGGTGGCACTGGCCCGGAAGGCCTGGTACAGCTCTTCAATATAGTCGGCCGGGTTCCAGTCCGGCTCCTCCGTCAGTTCGAGGAGCAGATCGGCGTCGAACTCGTCGAAGGTGCCGACCGGGTTGACGATCGTCCGGTGGGCGTACGAGCCCTGCGGGATCGTCTGGACAAACCGGCTGGCGATCTCATCCTCACCACCGGCCAGGAAACGGTCGACGGCAGTGACGCGCTCGTCAAGCTTGTCGAGCCTGGCCTGGGTCAGGTTGACCTCGTTCGCCAAAAACTGATCGAACTCATTTACAAACTTCATGTGGTTTCAACTCCATCTTGTTTAGGTAAATCGGTATCGAGCCGGTAATACGGCTCAAATGGTGCAGCCCTCGTTGTCAGCCAGGGCTGGAGAGCGGGAATGCCACGGCGGGCCTCGCTCGCCCCGAGCCCGCGCAGACTCTCGATGTCCTTGGCTGCGTCGAGCTCCTGGGGAGACACCACCCTGGGTCAAGATCGGCATGCTGGTGGCCTGTCAGCCGATCGACCCTGGCTCCAGCGGCACCGAGCTGCGCGCCAAGTTCCTGGCTTTCCTCAACTCGCCGACCGTTCGCACCTTGGTCGAGGGCTTGACCACCGTCGACCCCGGCATGTCCTGGAAGAGCCTGGCCGGTCACGGGCCGCGCACACTCGAAGCCGCCCTGACCGCCAACGAGAACCCGACGGAGGATGTGCCCGTTGCCTCAGCGCTCTTCCTGCCGCCGACTGCCGGCGAAACGCTCTACATGCGCAACGGCAGAACGGCGACCTTGATCCTCTACGTCGAACCGCGAACTGCCGACGGCCAGGTACCGGCAGCATCCGACCTGCTGACTTGGTCTCGCCGATTCGGCCTGGCCCTCGCCGTGCCCGGTGCCTTCGCGGAGTTCCTGGATAGCAATCTGCAGCTGGCCACGTCGAATGACCCGCCCGCCCAGCTCGGGATCTGGCTGCAGTCATACCAGCCGCTGACCGTGATGGTCGACATCGACGGGCTGCACATGCTGCCGGGATCGTCTCCGTCCAACCAGTTCCTGGACGGCGACCTACAACTGAGCTTCCAGCGAGCAGTTCGGGCTGAACTGGGCTCAGTGCTACGCCAACGGCTTCCCGCACGTGGCGGCCATCGGGATCATGCTCGGTGTCAACGACGCCCGCAGCAACGCCGGCGATGAGACAGCCGCTCAATTCCAGACAGGCCTTCAGAGCCTCATAACCACCGTCCGGGGAGCCGCGAGCGCGCTCACCAACATCCCCATCCTGCTCATCGCGTCCTACCAGCTCAACCAGACCGTCGCCGACTAGGGAGGCTGGGCCGCCTACGTCAGCGCCATGCGCACCGTGGCCGCGGCTAACAGTTACACCTACGTGATCGACCTGAACTACCGGATGCCCTCTATCGCCAGCGACTTCGATGGCGGCGAGTTGTACGCCGACACCTTGCACCCTTCAAACCTGGGACACGCGCGCTAATCGGCGGCATTGCGGCTGCCGCTCTGGGCGGCATCGCTCCCGCTGGGGCCTATAACGGCCCAATCACCACGCTCGGCGACACGGTGTACGGCACGACATCCGGCGCACCCGCCCGACTGGCCGGGAACACGACGAGCACGAAGAACTTCCTGACCCAGACCGGCAACGGCACTAATTCGGCAGCGCCTGCATGGGGCACGATCCAGAAC
>Ga0335075_10011392_pt1 | contig 13447 bp, 14 predicted proteins | sample Lox_Sample_24_FD_206723 | JGI IMG/M metagenome (GOLD analysis project Ga0335075, IMG submission 206723) | Soil microbial communities from Loxahatchee National Wildlife Refuge, Florida, United States - Lox_Sample_2.4 | ecosystem: Environmental > Terrestrial > Soil > Wetlands | place: USA...
GAAGCGCGCGACACCGAAGAGCGCACCGCCCGCCGGCGGCCCGGCGAGACGCACGGTCGCCTGCCGCGCCTGGGCGGCGCTCGCCGCCACCGCCAGCTGGGAACGCGGCACGACGGCTCGGAACGCCCCGCTGTGCCCGGCGTTGAAGATCACCGATGACGACGAGTCGACGAACGCGACGACCAGGATCATCCAGAAGACCACGTGTCCGGTGGCGACGGCAAGGGCGAGCGCGCCGACCGCTGCAGCCCCGGCCGCGTCGGAGGCGATCATCAGCCGGCGGCGGTCGAAGTGGTCGGCCGCCGCGCCGGCCGGCAAGCCGACGAGCACGAATGGGACGAACACCGCGGCGCCGACGTAGCCGGCGCGGCTCGCCGAATGCGTGACGGCGAGCGTCAGCAGCGGATACGCGACGGACGACATGCTCGACCCGAATGTCGAGAGCAGCCGCCCCGCTTGCAGCAGCATGAAGTCGCGGTTGCGCCGCAGCGGCACCGCAGTCATGTGCGCCTCCTCCCACCGGCCAGCCAGACCAGAAAGGCGACGGCGCCGATGAACACGAGCGCGACCGCGAGAAACGAGAGCTCGCTCCAGCGGTAGTGCGAGAGGACGACCATGCGAATCGCCACGCCGAGGATCACGCCGCCCAGCCAGGTCGGCACGAAGCGGCGCGTCGCACGCGCGAATGCGAGCCAGGCGCCGAGAAACGGCAGCGTGTCCGCCGCGTAGCCGCCCGCCGAGACGTCGCCGTGATGCGAGAGCTGCCCGATCGTCGCGAAGAGCAGGATCGCGACGGCGCCCGCCAGGACAAGCCGCATCAACGCCAGAACGTACGGGCGCCGTCGAAGTCGCTCGTCCGCACGGGGACGATGCGCACCTCACTGCGCGAGTTGGGCGCCTCGATCATCTTCCCTCCGCCTATGTACATGGCGACGTGCCCGACGACCGGGTGCTCGTAGAAGAGCAGGTCGCCCGGCTGCAGCTTCGACAGCGCGACCGGCTTTCCGGCCGCGAACTGCGCGTCGGCGTCGCGCGGAATCGTGATGCCGTGCGTGCGATACACCGCCCAGGTCAGGCCCGAGCAGTCGTAGCCCCACCGCGAAAGCCCGCCCCAGAGGTAGTGCAGGCCGAGGAACTGCTCGGCGCTGCGCACGAGGCTCGCCCGCGTGTGCGGCAGCGCCCGCGTGTCCGCCGCCGGGAGCGCGCCCGCGGGGACCTGCGAGCCGAAGCCGATCTCCGTCCCGTTCGCGAGCGTCGCGTTCCGCGCCGTGACCACCCTCGGCGCCGGAAACGCCGGCCCGAGCTGCCACGAGCGCACCCAACCCGGATAGCCGCGTGCGTTCAGCGGCGACGGCTGGTCGGGCACGGCGATCTCGGTCCAGCCGGACCGCTGCGCGAGCACGAGCACCCGCTCGCCGTAGAGCACCTGCGTCGGCATGTGACCGACGAGTGCGAGCCGCTGCGCGACGGTCACCGCGGCCGTCGGCCAGACCGCGGGATCGAGCGGGAGATGCCCCGCATTCGGCGCCGCCCAGACGTTCGCAACCGGCACGCGCACTGTGGCGGCGTGCCCGGGCGAGAGTGCGAGCAGGAGAGCTGCGGCGAGCGCGGTCAGCACTCGCCGCAGCCTAGAGGCTTGATGCGTACTGGGGTGTGCGCGCGGATGCGCCTGACCAAGCGGATCGTTCGTGGCGTGCGCAGCCCGTAGCGGTTGCCACGGGCAAGTACGACGCAGGCGCCCCGCGCCGTGTCAGGTGCACGAGCCGCGTATGCCTCCAATGCGCATCAAGCCTCTGGCCCCCGCCCTAATCGAGGGGCCAGACGAGCCGGGTGATGTGCTCGGAGGGGTCGTTGACCTCCTCCGGGCTCGTCTCGTAGTGCTCGCGGCACTCGCCGCGCGGCTCGATGCCGTCGGCGTGCAGCGCCTCGTAGAATCGCCGCCACGCGTTGTGCAGCCCCGGAAAGTCGCCTCGGTACAGCGCCACGGCCGCGCGGCCGGCCGGGCAGGTGTACAGCTCGATCGGCTCGGCCGGCTCGATGGTTCCGCTGACGGGCCAACCGACCTTCAGGTCGACGATGCCGTCCTCGGGCGGCGGGCAGACCGCGACCGGCGCGGCCGGCAGACGGTCGTGCGCGAACACCCACTCGGCGGTGCGGCCGATGTGGTCGGGGATCAGCCGGGGCAGATCCTCGAACTGCGCCTTCGTCCGGATCGCCGCGAGCGTTACATCCGGAAGCTCTTCGATCGTGTACTCCACCGATTCGTCGGGCACCAGGGTCTCCTCTCCGTGGATCAGGCGGTCGAGCTCGACGAGCATTCGGTTCGTCTCGACCGCGCGCCCTTCGAGCCGCGCCCGATGCACCGTGAGCCGTTCGCGGAGAAGCGACGGATCGGCGAGCACGGCGGCGATCTCGTCCAGCGGGAGATCGAATCCGCGGAGGCGACGGATCGCTTCGGCGTCGCGCGCTTGCGCGAGTGCGTACAAGCGGTAGCCGTTGTCCTCGTTGACGTGCGCGGGCTTCAACAGGCCCACATCGTCGTAGTAGCGCAGCGCCTTCGCCGTCAGCCCGGTGAGCTGCGAGAAGCGCCCGATCGTCAGGAGCTCGTCGTGTTCGACCCTCACGGGGGGAAGCATGAAGCTTCCCCCCGGAGGAAGGTCAAGACGGAAGTCAGTCTTCCTTCGACTGCTCTTCCTGGCCGCGCGTGCGGATCTCCTCGACGACCGTGGGGTCCGCGAGCGTTGTCGTGTCGCCGAGCGGACGGTTCTCGGCGACGTCACGCAGCAGGCGCCGCATGATCTTGCCGCTGCGCGTCTTCGGCAGCTCCGGCGTGAAGACGATGTTCGCCGGCTTTGCGATCGGCCCGATCTTCTGCGCAACGTGATTGCGCAGCTCCTCGAGCTTCTCGACCGAGCCGTCGCCGCCGCCCTTCAGCGTGACGAACGCGACGATCGCCTGGCCGGTCATGGCGTCGTTGCGCGCTGCGACGGCCGCCTCCGCGACCTCCTTGTGGTCGACGAGCGCCGACTCGACCTCGGTGGTCGAGATGCGGTGGCCGCTGACGTTCATGACGTCGTCGACACGGCCCATCAGCCAGAAGTCGCCGTCGGAGTCGATCCGGGCGCCGTCGCCCGCGAAGTAGACGTCGCCGTACTTCGACCAGTAGGTCTCCTTGTACCGGGCGTCGTCGCCGTAGATACCGCGGAGCATCGAGGGCCAAGGCTTCTTGAGGACGAGGTAGCCGCCGCCGCCGGGCCCGACCTCCTCGCCGGCCTCGTTGTAGATCGCCGCCTCGACGCCCGGGAACGGCCGCGTCGCCGAACCGGGCTTGGTGGTGGTCACGCCCGGAAGCGGCGTGATCAGGATCATCCCGGTCTCGGTCTGCCACCAGGTGTCGACGATCGGGCAGTTGCCGCCGCCGATGTGCTCCTGGTACCAGATCCAGGCCTCCGGGTTGATCGGCTCGCCGACCGAGCCGAGCAGGCGCAGCGACGAGAGGTCGTGCTTCTCCGCGTACTCGGGGCCCCACTTCATGTGGGTGCGGATCGCCGTCGGCGCGGTGTAGAGGATCGTGACGCCGTACCGCTCGACGATGTCCCACCAGCGGTCCTTGTCCGGATAGTCCGGCGTGCCTTCGTACATCACCGAGGTCGCGCCGTTGCAGAGCGGGCCATAGACGATGTAGCTGTGGCCGGTGATCCAGCCGACGTCCGCTGCGCACCAGTAGACGTCCTTGTCGGCCTTCAGGTCGAAGACGTAGTAGTGCGTCGTCGCGGCACCGAGGAGATACCCGCCTGTCGTGTGGGCGATTCCCTTCGGCTTGGCGGTGGTGCCGCTCGTGTACATGAGGAACAGCAGGTCCTCGGAGTCCATCGGCTCCGGCGGGCACGACGACGGATCGTCCGAGCCGCGGACGTCGTGGTACCAGTGGTCGCGGCCGTCCTTCATCTCGACGTCGCCGCCCGTGCGCTTGACGACGAGGCATTTCTTCACACCGGGCGAGTCGTTCATCGCCTCGTCGGCGATCTTCTTCAGCGCCACGGTCGTGCCGCGGCGCCACGCCTCGTCCTGCGTGATGATCACCTCGCAGCCCATGTCGTTGACACGGCCTGAGAGCGAGTCGGCGGAGAAACCGCCGAAGACGACGGTGTGCGGTGCGCCGAGACGCGTGCAGGCGAGCATCGCGATCGGCAACTCGGGGACCATCCCCATGTAGATGCCGACCGCGGTGCCCTTCTGCACGCCGAGCTCTTTCAATGCATTCGCGAACGCGACGACCTCCTTCTGGAGGTCGGCGTACGTGATCGTGCGGGTGTCCCCGTCGGGCTCGCCTTCCCAGTGGAAGGCGACCTTGTCGCCCTTGCCGGCCTCGATGTGACGGTCGACGCAGTTGTAGGACACGTTGAGCTTCCCGCCCAGGAACCACTTCGCATACGGGCGGTTCCACTCGTAGAGGGTGGAGAACGGCTCGAACCACGTCAGTCGTTCCTTGGCTTCGCGGTCCCAGAACGATTCGAAGTCCTCCTCGTAGATCGAAGGCTTCGCATTCGCCTGCGCCGCGAACTCCTCTGACGGCGGGTAGCGCCGTTCCTCGAGGAACAGGGTGTCGATTGCCTGACCGGTGGCTTCAGTGGACACGAGCCGCTCTCCTCTCCTCCGTTTGTTACGCGGGAACCGGTGACCTGCTCACGAGCGGCCCCCCGACGGGGAACACAACTCGCCCGGCCACGCCGTTCATGACACCTGCCGCCGAGGTGTACCAGGCAACGGCTGCGGTCAGAACGCCGAGCCAACCGCCGAAGTGCAGCCACCACGCGGTCCCACCGTGGGACAGGTTGAAGAAGCCGATAACGAGGGCGATCTCCGTGAGCTCCAGGACGAGGAACACGAGGAACACGGCGACATTCACCCGCGCGCTTCCGATCAGCATGTACGTGTTGAACACCGCGAACGCGAACAGGTACCACGCGAGCGCGTTCGTGAGGTCACCGCCGGCGTAGCCGCTGACCCACTTCGTCGTGCCGGCGAGGATGATGAAGAGCCCAAGCCCCATCCAGAAGCCGCCGTACGTCGAGAATGCGGTCGCGCCGAACACGTTCCGGTTCTTGAACTCCCACATCCCCGCCAGCAACTGCGCGAGCCCGCCGTAGAAGATCGCGGGGCCGACCCAGATCAGGTCGGGGATGAACGACGCGTTGTGCCCGCTCAGCAGGAACGTCGTCAGGGCGAAGCCTGCGAGACCGAGCGGTGCTGGGTCGGCCGCTGGGGGCGACTCGACTGCTGCCATGCCTCCTCCTTCTCGCCCGGCGTGCCGGGCACTAGAACGGAACCCGATTGGGGCCTAGCCTAACGCTCGTACCTTACGGCGCAAGGTCGTACGGATATTGCGTCAGGTTTTCGAAACCTTCCGCCGTCACCAGCACGAGGTCCTCCAGGCGGACGCCGCCGTAGCCACGGCGGTAGCAACCCGGCTCGACCGTGACCACATCGCCTGCTTTGAGCGGCTTTTTCGAGGCGAGCCCCATGCCCGGCTGCTCGTGCACCTCGAGCCCGACGCCGTGCCCGAGCCCGTGGAAGAACCCGTCCGCGAGCGTCGTTCCGGGCTCCTTCGTGCGGGGCGTCGGCTCGCCCGCGGCCTCGAACACGTCGCACGCGACGTCGAAGATCGCGCGACCGTGGGCGCCGTCCCTGATCAACTCGAGCGAGCGCTCGAGCGCCTCCTTGCAGAGACCGTGCCAGCGCTGTACGTCCTCCGGAACATCGCCGACGACGAACGTCCGCGTCATGTCGCAGAAGATGAAGGACTCGTTGTCGCGCGGCCAGATGTCGACGACGATGGGCACGCCGGGCTTGATCGGCCCCGAGCCCATGTCGTGACCCATCGCGCCCTGCGGCCCGGGAGCGACGATGAAGTCGTCGGCGCTGGTTCCGTGCCCGGCGAAGGTGACGTTCATCGCCTGCTTCACCTCTTCGACCGTCAGATCGCCGCTCGCGCCGCGCGTGCGCAGCAGCTCCCGGCACGTGTCCATCGCCGCCTCGGCTGCGCGCTGCGCCCGCCGCATGCCGGCGAGCTCGGCTTCGCTCTTGACGCGCCGGCGATCGTCGAAGAAGTCGTTGTCGACCTTCAGCTCGACTCCGCCTTCGCGCAAGAGGTCGGCGAGCCAGAGCGGGAAGGTCTCGGGCACGACGGCGCTCGCGAGGCCGAGGTCGCGAACCGCGCGCGTCGCCACCTGAGCGCGGATCTCCGGGTACGCGAGCCCTTGCCCGACGAGCTCGTCCAGGCCGAACTCCTCATTCGGGTGCAGCTCGTAGCGACCGAGCTCGGCGAGACGCGCGAGCTCCATCGAGCTCGCGACGATGTGGCTCACACCGTCCTTCTCGAGGTAGAGGAACGGATCGGGGACGCCGAGCGGCACCTCGTGGCGCATCTCGGGCGAGCGGAACGTGTCTGCGTAGATGAGAACGTCGGGCATAGAGCGGACCATATCTAGACTCAGATTCATGGACGCGCGTGCTCGTGCGCTCGAGCTCGTGGAGCGCTGGAAGCGGGAGTTGCAGCACCTGCTGCCCGAGAAGGCGGACATCTTCGACGCGCACCTCCATCTCGGGCACGACATCGACGGCATGGTCGGCGACTACGACCAGCTGGAGGAGCTCCAGGCCGACTACGGCATCTCGCGTGCCTTCATGTTCTGCCTCGACGAGCCCGACCGGCAGCCGGCGTTCAGCGCCGCGAACGACCGGACGCTCGCCTTCGCCGAGCGAAGCGGCGGCCGGCTGATCCCGTTCGTCCGGCTCGATCTGAACGAGTCGCCGCTCGAGGAGGCGCGCCGCTGCCTCGACCTGGGCGCCCGCGGCATCAAGCTGCACCCACGAGCGCAAAAGTTCACGGCGACCGACGAACGGCTCGGCCCGGTCTTCGAGCTCGCCGCCGAACGCCGGGTGCCGATCCTGATCCACGCCGGCCGCGGACTGCCGCCGATCGCCGAAGGCCTCGCGGCGCTCGTCGAGCGCTACCCCGAGGCGACGCTGATCCTGGCGCACGCCGGTATCGCCGACCTGGCCGCCCTCGCGCAGCAGATGGCAGGGCGGAAGGGCGTCCTCTTCGACACCTCGACGTGGAGCCCGGTCGACCTGCTCGACTTCTACCGCCAGGTGCCGCCGGAGCAGGTCGTCTACGCCAGCGACTATCCGTACGGCCAGCAGCCGTCGTCGCTCCTGATCGCCGTCAAGACGGCGCTCTTCGCCGGCTATTCCGAGCAGCAGCTGCGCGCTCTCCTGGCCGGCACGGCAAACGCGCTCGCGGACGGCCGCGAGCTCCCCGAGCCCTCCTCGCCGCTCGGCGCGGACACGCTTTCCCAGCCGATGCAGCTCGCGCGCATCCACCAGTACCTGTCGATGGCGACGCCGCTCCTCTGGGGCCGCCAGCCGGACACCGTCGGCGTGCTCGGGCTCGCAATCAACACGTGTGCCGAGCGGAACGGTCACGTCGAGTCGGTCGACAAGATCCGCGAGCTGCTCGAGTCGGCGCGAGATCTCTGGGCGACGATCCCGGAGATCGAGGACGAGCTCGAGGCGCGCCAGACGATGCGGCTCACCCACCGCCTGATCCATCTGGCCGACATCGAGGCGGTGACCGCCGCGTGAACGTCAACGGGCACGAGTACGAGCTGCGCGCGGACGTCGGTACGACCCTCGCCGAGTGGCTGCGCGACGACCTTGCGCTCACCGGCACGAAGATCGCCTGCGGCGAGGGGCACTGCGGCGCGTGCACGGTTCTCGTCGACGGCGCGCCCACGCTCTCGTGCATCACGCTCGCGCACACGGTCGAGGGCGACGTGACGACGATCGAGGGTCTACGCGACCACCCGATGATCGCTGCGTTCGTCCGCGCCGACGCAGTGCAATGCGGGTTCTGCACCCCCGGCCAGATCGTCAGCGCCGTCGCGCTCGTCGCGTCCACGCCCGAGCCCACCGGCGAGCAGATCCGGCACGCGATGGCCGGCAACCTGTGTCGCTGCGGCACCTATCCCAAGATCGAGGAGGCGATCCGCACGTGGCACGCCTGATCCGCACCGAGAAAGAGGTCGAGGGCCGCTACGAAGAGGTCTGGCTCGTCGTCGAGGAGGACGCGCTCGAACAGTGGCCCGCAGGCCCGCGCGAGATCGTCGGCCGGCCGGCAATCCGCCTCGACGGGGTGGAGCGCGCACGCGGACAGGCCGTGTACACCGCTGACCTGAAGCTGCCCGGAATGCTCCACGCCGCCGTGCTGCGCTCGCCGTATCCGCGCGCGCGGGTCACGAAGCTCGACCTCGCTCCCGCGCTCGCCCTGCCTGGTGTGCATGCCGCGATCGGCCCGGACGAGCTCGAGCAGCTGTCGAACGATTGCGAGTACGAGGGCGCGGCGATCGCTGCGGTCTGCGCCGACACGCTCGCCCAGTCACGCACCGCCTTGCGCGCGATCATCGTCGACTACGAGGTGCTCGATCCGCTGCTCGACCCCGACGAGGCGGTCGCACGCGGCGCGCTGCTCGGCGAGCCGCGCGCGCGCGAGCGCGGCGACTACCAGCGCGGGCTTGCCGAGGCGGATGTCGTCGTCGAGGCCGAGTACCGCACACAGGTCGTGCTGCACAACTCGATGGAGACGCACCAGTCGGTCGTCGAGTGGGTCGGGGACAGTGTCGAGGTCCACATCTCGACGCAGTACATCTGGGGCATCCGCGACGCGGTCGCCGACGGCCTCGGACTGCCCGGCGACAAGGTGCGCGTGATCTGCCACTACATGGGCGGCGGCTTCGGCTCCAAGAACTCACCGGACGACTACACGTTCATCGCCGCGGAGCTCGCCAAGCGCACGGCGCGTCCGGTGAAGTGCGCGCTGACACGCCGCGAGGAGAACACCGCCGCAGGGAACCGCAATGCCACGATCCAGCGGCTGACCGTCGGCGCCCGCAGCGACGGCACGCTGACCGCGCTCGGGGGCGAGTTCGTGAACGCCGTCGGCTGGTCGGGCTGGTCGTCGAGCACCGAGGGCCCGATGCAGATGCTCTACGCCTGCGACAACGTGAAGACGACCACGTACGGCGCCAAGCTGAACCTGCCGCCGATGAAGGCGTTCCGTGCGCCCGGGTTCGTCGAGGGGACGTTCGGGCTCGAGGCGCTGCTCGACGAGCTCGCCGCAAAGCTCGATCTCGACCCGCTCGAGCTGCGGCGGCGCAACCACTCCGAGCACGCGACGGAGGGCGCCGAGTACAGCGACAAGAACCTGCTCGAGTGCTATCGCCGCGCCGAGCCGCACTGGGAGCGGCGACACGAGGTGCGCGCGCGCTCGACCGAGACGGTGAAGCGCGGCGTCGGCATGGCGTCGCAGATCTGGTACGGCGGCGGCGGACCGCCGAGCTACGCGTGGGTTCGCGTCGGCTCGGACGGCCGCGCGACGGTCGTCACGGCGATGCAGGACATCGGCACCGGCACGAGGACGGCGATGGCGCAGATCGCAGCCGAAGAGCTCGGGATCCCGCTCGAGGACGTCACCGTCTCGCTCGGCGACTCGGCACGCGGCCCGTTCGCGTCGATCAGCGCCGGCTCGTCGACCACGCCGTCGATGGGGCCGGCGGTGCGCGCAGCGGCCGCCGATGCGCGCCGGCAGATCGAGGAGATCGCCGGGCAGCGAGAGCTCTCGCCGAACACGCCGCTCGCCGAGGTCGTCTCCGTGCTCGAGGACGCGCAGATCCTCGGCAAGGGCGCGCGCGGCCCGAACCCGACCGGGATGCAGGTGCTCACGTTCGGCGTCCAGGTCGCCGAGGTCGCAGTCGACGTGCAGACCGGCGAGGTGTGGGTCGAGCGAATCGCGGCCGTGCACGACGTCGGCCGCGTGATCAACCCGCTCGGCGCGTCGAGCCAGATCGAGGGCGGCATCATCCAGGGGATCGGACACACGCTCTCCGAGGAGCGGCTGCACGACCCCAAGACCGGGCGCCTGTTGACCACAACGCTCGACGCCTACAAGCTGCCGACGATCGCCGACGTCCCCGAGATCGTCAGCGAGCTCGTCGACATTCCGGACGCGCACCTGACGAACCTCGGCTCGAAGGGGCTCGGCGAGCCGCCGATCATCCCGACCGCGGCGGCCATCGCCAACGCGATCCGCGACGCGACCGGCGCCGACGTGCGCCAGCTGCCGATCACGCGCGAGGAGATGCTGCGCGCGCTCCGCGAGGCGAAGGAGAGGGAGCGGCATGGAGCTCCTGCGGGCGTCGACTAGCGACGACGTCGAAGGCACGCCCCTCGCCGGCGGCACCGAGGTCGTTCCGCTCCTGCGCGCCGGGCTGCTCACCGCCGACACGCTCGTGGACATCCGCGGCGTCGTACCGCGCGGGATCGACGGCGGCCGGATCGGCGCAGGCGCGACGCTCGCGGAGCTCGAATGCGACCCGGAGGTGCCGGAGGCGCTGCGCGAGGCGTGCCGCCTCGCCGCGAGCCCGCAGCTCCGCGGCATGGGGACGCTCGCCGGCAACCTGCTGCAGGCGACGCGCTGCTGGTACTGGCGCCTCGATTGGCCATGCCGCCTCCATGGCGGCGACGAGTGCTTCGCGCGCGACGGCGAGCACCGCGAGCACGCGATCTTCGCGAACGGCTACTGCGCCTCGGCGCATCCCTCCGACGTCGCTGCGGCACTGCTCGCGCTCGATGCGACGGTGCACACGAACCGCCGGGAGCTCAGGCTGGCCGAGCTCTATCGCCTGCCCGACGAAGCCGACCGCCGCACGACGACGCTCGAGCCGGGCGAGCTGATTCTGGAGCTCGACGTGCCACCCGCCGACCGGAGCGTGTACCTGAAGGCGATGGACCGGAAGCGCTGGTCGTTTCCGATCGTCGGCGTCGCCGCCGCGCGGCGCTGCGACGAGACGCGCATCGCGCTCGCCGGAGCCGCCCCGATCCCGTGGCTGCTCGCCGGCGGGCTCGAGTCGGCGACGCCGCTGCCCGGGAACGCCTACAAGGTCGAAGTTGCGACGACGCTCGTGAATCGGGCTGTTGCGGCGTTGAACGTGGTCTAGAATCCCGCCCGTCTTGGGGAGGGAGATCCATCGGCGGCTGGCCCTACTCGCGATCGTCGGCGCGGTCGCGGCGACGTTCGCCGTGCTCGCGCAGACGCCGAGCGTCACGGTGGCGAACGCGGCGGCGGCGTCCAGGCCGCGCGTGGTGGACGCGCGCCTGACCCCGTGCCCGTTCCCGCGCGACCTGCGCGGGATCTTCGAGTCCGCCGCCACCGACGCGCAGGTGCCGCCGGCCATGCTCTATGCCGTCGCCAAGGTGGAGTCGAACCTGAACCAGGCGGCGACCTCGTCGGCCGGGGCGCGCGGCTTGCTGCAGCTGATGCCGGCGACGGCCCGCTCGCTCGACCTCGACCCCGACGTCGCCCGGTCGAACGTGCTCGCGGGAGCCCGGTACCTCCACGAGCTCCTCGACGAGTTCGACTCGGCGGATCTCGCGCTCGCCGCTTACACCGCCGGCCCCCCCGCCGTCGCCGCCGCAGGCGGCGCGCCGTCGGCCGACGTCGTCAGCTACGTCGCCAACGTGGACCAGGTGTGGCGCTCCGTCGCGGGCTGCAGCTAGCGCTCGTCGCGGCGCTGGCCCTTGCGGTCGCGGGCTGCGGCGGCGGCGGCTCGAAGAAGAACGCCCTCAACTGCGAGGTCTTCAACGGCTCGCCCACGGGCAGCCGCAAAGAGGCCCCGCCGACGCAGGGGCTCGCGGCAGGCAAGCACTACAGCGTGACCTTGAAGACGAACTACGGCAGCTTCTCGTTCTCGCTCGCCATGAAGGAGTCGCCGAACACGACAGCGTCGTTCGTCTATCTCGTCGACAAGGGCTTCTTCAACGGCCTGATCTTCCACCGCATCATCCCCGGCTTCGTCATCCAGGGCGGCGACCCGACCGGCACCGGTCAGGGCGGCCCCGGTTACGAGTGCGTCGACCCCCCTCCCGGAACCGCCTCCTACACGCACGGCGTCGTGGCGATGGCGAAGACCGAGGACGAGACCGCGGGCACGAGCGGCAGCCAGTTCTTCGTCGTCACCGTCGCAAACGCCGAGCTGCCGCCGGACTATGCGATCCTCGGCAACGTCACGTCCGGTCTCAGCGTCGTCGACGAGCTCGGCACGTTCGGTTCCGCGAGCGGGATGCCGACGAAGCGCGTCGTGATCGAGAAGGCGACGGTTCACGTCAGTTAGCGCGGTCGTGCTCGCCGCCGGCGCCTCATCGCGCTACGGGGGCGTGAAGCAGCGCGAGTTCCTGCCCGCCGTGCTGGCGGCGCTCGAGAAGTCGTCGGTGGACGAGGTCGTCGTCGTCGAAGGAGCGCACGCCCTCGACGTGCCCGGCATGCGTGTCGTCCGGTGCGCCGACTGGGAGCGCGGCCCGGGCGCCTCGCTGCGGGCCGGCCTGGCGGCGCTCGGACCGGCGGTCGAACGCGCCGTGATCGTGCTGGCGGACGGGCCCGACCTCGACCCGCGCGCGGTCGACCGGCTCGCCGCCCACCCCGCGCCGGTCGCGGCCGCGTCCTACGACGGCACGCGCAGCCACCCGGTGGCGCTCGACCGAAGCGCCTGGGGTCGGATCCCCGACGAGGGCGGCCGGGCGCTCGAGCCGGTCCTCGTCGAGTGTTCCGACCTTCGCCCTCCAGGGGACAGGGATGACAGCCGATACGACGAATGATGAAGGCCGCCATGCTCGAGCTCGCCCATCCGCTCGACACGATCCCCGAGCCGTCGCCGCTCAAGGACGCCCGCGAACGGCGTGAGCTGACGACGCGCGCGATCGCTCTGCGCACCGGTCTCACCGAGCAGGAGATCGAATGGCTCGAGGAGGGTCGCCTCTACCGGTTCCCGTCGCAGAGCGCCGCGATCATGGCGGCTGTCGTCTACGCGACGTCGCTCGGGATCGACAAGGCAGAGGCGCGGAAGCTCGCCGGCCTGCCGGTCGGGCGGACGGTCGGTGTGAACGCGAAGACGCGGCTGATCGCAGTCGGGGCCGTCGCCGCATTGCTGTCGGCGCTGGCGGTGATGATCGTCGCACCGAACATGGGGCTGACGCGCACGCGGACGCGCACGGTCGAGGCGATCCCGAACGCCAACTTGCCGGCGCCCTGGAAGCTCCAGGTTCGCGTCGAGAACGGCAACGGTGACATCGGCTGGACACGGCAGGTCGCGAGCCGCATCGGCGCCATGGGCTACACGATCACGAAGGTCGGCCGCGCCGACCGTTTCACGTATGCGCAGTCGACGGTCTTCTACGGCCCCGGCGCGAAGAACGTGGGTGTGCGCCTCGCGCAACAGCTCGACGTCACTGCGCAGGAGACGCCCGGCCTCACCGCCAAGCAGCTGCTCGTCATCGTCGGGCCGAAGACGGTCGCGGCGGAGAAGTAGCGCGGGAACGGCTGTTTCAGGCGTCC
>Ga0335075_10011393_pt1 | contig 13445 bp, 7 predicted proteins | sample Lox_Sample_24_FD_206723 | JGI IMG/M metagenome (GOLD analysis project Ga0335075, IMG submission 206723) | Soil microbial communities from Loxahatchee National Wildlife Refuge, Florida, United States - Lox_Sample_2.4 | ecosystem: Environmental > Terrestrial > Soil > Wetlands | place: USA: Florida...
GGTAATCGAGACTGATCTGCCGTTCTGATAGACTCTGGGGCTATCGATGAGCCTCTTCCGCACCAAGCCGCTGTCCGTCCTACTGGCGCAGGTCAACGAAAGTGGAGGGCTGAAGCGAACTCTACGCTGGCCCGGACTGATTGCTTTGGGAATCGGCGCGATCATCGGTGCGGGGCTCTTCGCCAGGACGCCGGCCGCCGCCGCGCAGAATGCCGGCCCTGGCGTGACCCTCTCGTTCATTATCGCGGCGATTGGATGCGCCCTTGCCGGGCTGTGCTATGCGGAGTTCGCGGCGATGATTCCTGTCGCCGGCAGCGCCTACACCTACGCCTACGTGACGATGGGGGAGCTGGTGGCCTGGGTGATCGGATGGGCCCTGATTCTGGAGTATGGACTCGGCGCGGCAACACTTTCGATTTACTGGACCGAATACTTTAATAATCTTTTTCCAGATCTCATCCCCTGGGCATGGCGGCACTCGCCGCTGCAGACGGGGCCGGGAGGCATTCACGGCATTGTGAATGCTCCGGCGCTGGCGATCCTGCTGATCATGACGCTGCTGCTGATCAAGGGGATCTCCGAATCGGCGACAGTGAATGCGATCATCGTCGGCATCAAGGTGACCATCGTGCTGATGATCATCGCGATCGGATGGCACTTTATCCATCCCGCCAACCACACCCCCTTCGTGTTGGCGCAGGATGCGGCGCACATGGGGGTGTTCAAGCACGGGTGGGGCGGCATCCTGGGCGGGGCGGGCGTAGTCTTCTTCGCCTTCATCGGCTTCGATGCGGTGTCGACGGCGGCGCAGGAGACGATCGACCCGGGGAAGAATATGCCGATCGGCATCCTGGGATCGCTTGCCGTCTGCACTGTTCTCTATATCCTGTTCAGCTGGGTGCTGACGGGCATCGCGCCAGTGCTCGACTTTCTCGACCCTGCGAAGGGCAAGGAGGCGTCGGTCTCCTACGCGATCAAGGCCTACATGCCGGGATACGGGTGGCTGTCGACGCTGGTCACGATTGCGATCCTCGCAGGCTTCTCCTCGGTGATGCTGGTGATGCTGCTGGGGCAGAGCCGGGTGTTCTTCTCGATGTCCAAGGATGGTCTGCTGCCGAAGCTGTTTGCGCAGGTGCACCCGAGGTTCCGCACGCCATACAAATGCAACCTGGTGCTCTATGTGTTTGTGGGGCTGCTGGGCGCCCTGCTGCCGGGCGACATTACAGGCAACATGACCAACCTGGGGACGCTCTTCGCCTTCGTGCTGGTGTGCATCGGCGTATGGGTGATGCGCAGGAAGAATCCCGGGCAGGAGCGGCCTTTCCGGGCACCGCTTGTACCGGTGTTGCCGATCCTCGGCGCGATCTTTTGCCTGGCGATGATCATTTCGGTCGATTCGACCTCGAAGATCGCCGCAGGCAGTTGGATGGTAATCGGCCTGGTCGTCTATTTCCTCTTTGCCAGGAACCGGAGCAACCTGGCTGAGCCGGCGGTTGGCAGTGAGGCCGAGCCGGAGGCCGGCGATTAGAGCTGGACACCCCCCTCTGGATCTGTACCTCATACATTCGATTGAGGTTAAGTAGAAGGTCGGCCGCTAGTTAATTGATAAGAGAAAACCTACATCTACTTAATAGATTCTGAAAGAGTTACACCCATATTTTGCACTGTTTATAGTGCAAATCCGTAAGAATTTGTAACCCATTCATTTCATGGATTTTATGTCTTCATGATTGATTCTGAATGAGTTAACCTTCAGAAACGGAAAAGCCCGGCAATCGAGGCCGGGCTTTTTCATCTCTATCTCTATTTTACCGGGAGAAGGCATAATTCCCGGCCACTTATATCTAATTCAGAGCTTCGGCTAGACGGGGATACAGGCCGGCGTGGCTGGTCTGGTAGAGGGCCAGGAGCCGCTGCGTCATCAGGTGATAGGAGACAGCCGCCTCGTGCATGTAGAAGGGGATGCGTAGATTGCCGGTGTGCAGGGCAGTTCGCATCGTGATCTGGAAGGTTGCGCGGCGGAGCTGCAAGGCATCGTGCCGCATCCGTTCGGCCACGATGACACCCTCGGTATAGTTCCAGCGTTCGGCGTACGCGGCGAGGGCAACCAGGACCCGGGCGTTCCTGCGCATGCGCCGCGTGCCTTCAAGGCCGCCTATCGCTGCCCAGATATCGATGGGCTCGGTACCGAGCTGGTTGGGCTGAGGATTCAGGTATTCGTCGGCGACGCGGGAGACAGGGGCCGTGGGTACGGACGCCAGTTGACTGAGCAGATCGCTCCACTCGCAGCGAGATAGACCACGAGTAACGGTGTGCTGAAAGCAGAGGGCACCGAGCAGAACTGCAGCAACGAGAGAGAGCAGGATCGCAGCCAGCATCAAGGTAACTCAGCGATTCGTTGACGACCGAACCCTATCGAGATCGTACCGAACGCGGGTGTGAAGATCAATCAGATATTTCTGCATTTCGGGAGAAAGTGGCAATCTTTCTACCTCGGGACGCCAGAAGATTACAGCCCAATAAACGACTGCGCCGATCCAGGCGATGTTGCGGGTCTGGTCAAGCATATTGAAAAAAGTCACTCTGCCGAGCAGGCCCTGTAGCGCGTCGACGCAGAAAGAGACGATCGCCCAGACGGTCAGGCCGCGTCCCAACCCCATGACATGCTGGCCCCATTGCAGGCCGAGGCGGTTGGCAGACATCATCATGGCGAGAAAGAGCTCGCAAATGCACATGCTGGTGAAGAGATTGCCGCGTATTTCCCAGGCATCGAGAGAGCCATACGCAGAGGGGTGAATCGTAAAAGCAACGCCCGCAGCCAGCAGTGCGCCGAGCGATCCGAAGAGCACAAAACGCGAGCGCGCATCGCGCAGCCAGGTTCCCGTGGGGCGAAGGACAATGCGCGCCATCTCCAGGACAACGCCGATCTGCAGGCTGAAGTCGAGTACTACCGCGCTCCAGTACACAACGGCATACAGACGCGCGGAGCCGTAGCGGTAGATCGCAAAGAGCGCGAAGGTCAGCAGAACCTCAAAAGCGATCCAGGACGTGAAGACAGGAAATTCCCGCCAGCGTTCCTTGCGAACAAGAACGAGCAGGAGGGCGGCGTTCGCAGCGAAGCCCGCCGCCCATAACAGGTTGTCAAGAAAAGAGAAGTTCATGCCGCTCTGCGGCCATTATCTTCTCCGCGGTCAGTAAGCAAAAGCAATCAGTACCGCGGTGATTACATCGGCGTAAGTGCCAGTTCCGGTTGGACGAGGATTTGTTCCACCCGGACCAAGAGCGAAGACTGAGACGGATGCGAAGGAAACGAAAGCAAAGACAGCGACACGAGCAAGGTTTTTCACGGTTTCTCCTAGAGGCGCAGGGGTGCGCTTCTAAGAGCGTATGCCTAATGGGAGCCGGTGACCAAACAGAATGTGCAGAAGGTAAGGCACAGGTATTCAACAATTTATTGCGGGGCTAGTTACCTCTTCCGGCAGGAGTCAGGCAGGACATTACTGTTCCGTGGCGCCGGTCGAGCCGACGATTATGAGATTGTTTTCAATGCCACTTGCTACAATCCTTTGCAATTCCGGTGACTCGATGGACAGCAGTTCCGTCGCGTGTTGAGGCATTCGAAGGCTTCCCCGCAGCGAACAGCAGTTTAGTGATGTCTCGTCAAGATTGAGAAGCTGACCGCAGGCAAAGCTGGCGGCTCGAGACAGATTTCAGTTGTGATGGCTGGATCTGATGAGGCATAGACGAGTTCTAACTCGAAATGATCGTCTGGAACTGCACGCTTTGCGGCGTGCGGCGCTTGCTGCTGTTGTGCTCTGCTTTCTTTTCAGCCTCCCGGCCCGGGCACGATGCGACTCAAAAAACGTGCTCTTCGTATTCAGTTCTCAGGATCAACAACGCCGCGACCTGGATTTATTTGAGAGGGCTCTGCGGACTCGCGTTCCGCACCAACTCAACTTCTATACGTCATACGTAGATTATGAGCGGATGGGAGATGGCTCATATCGGGACAGTCTGGCTGAGACGTTTCATTACGCATACAAGAACGTAAAGCTCGATGTTGCGGTTGTATCGTCGATCGAGGCGCTTCGATTCGTTACGTTCTACCGCGAAAAAATTCTTCCCGGCGTGCCGATTATCTTCTACGCACTCAGCCCCAGAGAACTGGAGGGGCAAAGACTGCCGGCCGGCGTTACGGGCAGAACCAGCGATGTCGCTCTTCGAGAAACGATTGACCTTGCTTTGCGTCTTCATCCGGGTACGCAAGCCGTCGCAATTGTGACCGAAGCGCCGGGATTCTGGTGGGCAGTGGCACGGTCGGAGCTGGATCGTCATCGCGATCGAGTGAAGGAGATCGATCTATTTGGACCTCCAAGCACCGACCTTCTGGCAAGGATTGCGGCGCTGCCTCCGCGCACCCTGATTCTCTTTCAACTCGCGACGCTCAGCGCGAAAGAATCAGACATCAATCCCCGCAATGTTCTCGTCGCAGCCGCCCGGCACCTGCCGACCTACTGCGCCTGGAAGGCGGAATTGAATTATGGCTGCGTTGGCGGGGCTTACGTCGATTGGGCAGAGTATGTTGATTCGACGGCAGAGATCGCAGCGCGCGTGCTGGGAGGTGAACTTCCGGAAGAAATTCCAGTCACGGACGACTCCAATTTCAAGACCGTGATGGATTGGCGGGAGCTTCAACGCTGGCGTATCCCGGAGTCGGCTTTGCCGCCGGGCACCGAGATTCTGTACCGGGAGCCAACATTCTGGGAAACCAACCGCAGGTACGTTGTCGCGGCCCTGGTACTGATCGCCGCGCAGGCGCTGCTGATTGCAGGGCTGTTGTGGCAGAGGACGCGAAAGCGGAAGGCAGAGGCTGTTCTGCGGGAGAGCGAGCAGCGTTTCCGGGTGATGGCGGATACGACGCCTTCGCTGGTGTGGATGTGCGACGCCGAAGGCAAAATCACCTACCTGAATGAGCAGCGAATCGCGTTTACCGGGCCAGAAGCCCAGGCGGGATATTGCGATCTATGGCCCGCGCATGTTCATCCGGATGATCTGCGAAATGTGCTGGATACAATCTCACAGGCACTCGGAGACCATCGACCGTTTTCGGCGGAGTATCGGTTGCGGCGCAACGACGGAAGCTATCGCTGGATGCTCGATGTTGCGTCTCCGAGAATGAATGGGGATGGATCGTTTGCAGGATTGATCGGCTCAGCGATCGATGTGACGGACCAGAAGCTGGCGCAGAAGGCGCTGGAAAGACTGAGCGGCCAACTGATCGAAGCGCAGGAGAAGGAGCGCAGCAGGATCGCGAGAGAGCTGCATGACGATATATGCCAGAGGTTGGCGCTACTGTCGATGAAGATTGAAGAGGCGAACCAGCACCTCAGCGGTACGTCGGAAGCGACGAAGAGGAGCATGCAGGAAATCGGGAAACGCTGCGAGGAGATCGCCGGCGATGTTCAGTTGCTGTCACACCAGTTACACTCCTCGGTATTGGACTTTTTGGGCATTGGAATCGCCATCAGCCGGCTCTGCAATGAATTTGCGAAGCGGCACGATGTGCGCATTGATTTCTACAAGAACAACCTGCCTGAGCGATTACCGAGAGACATTGCGCTGTGCCTCTTCCGGGTGGCGCAGGAGGCTCTGCACAACTCGATCAAGTACAGCGGGGCGAGATTGTGCACAGTGGAGCTGACGGGCACGGCGGAGCTGGTCAAGCTTGTCGTGCGCGATGAGGGCAGAGGCTTCGACGTGGAAGAGGCAAGACGCAAGGGCGGGCTGGGCTTGCTGAGCATGCAGGAGCGCGCGCACCTGGTCCAGGGGACATTCTCCGTCGAATCGGCTCCCGGCGAGGGCACGAGAATTGTGGTGGCGGTGCCGCTGGCCGGCGCGCGACGCTCCGCGGGGAAGGCATCTGAAGAGGCGGCGAGCCTCCTGCGGTAATCTCACTGGAGCTCACCAGCCCATCTGGCGCATTCTCTCGAGGATGATGCCGGTGTAGCGATTCATGCGATCGGGTCGCCGCTTCAGGGGACCGGGCAAGATCGCGGCGAGGCGCGCCGCCTGATCCTTGTCGATGCTGGCGGCGCTGGTACGGTACCAGGCACGAGAAGCGGCCTCCGCGCCGTAGATGCCGGGACCCCATTCGACGACGTTGAGGTAGAGCTCCAGAATGCGCTGCTTGCCGAGGACGAATTCGGCGACGGGCACGAGGCTCGCCTCGGCGCCCTTTCGGAGTATGGAGCGGCCGGTTCCGAAAAAGAGATTCTTCACTAGCTGCTGGGTAAGCGTAGACCCTCCGCGAAGACGACCGCCTTCCATGTCGGCGTCGGCAGCGAGCTGCATGGCGTGCCAGTCGAAGCCGTGGTGCTGATAGAAGCGCGCGTCTTCGGCGGCGATGACGGCGTGCTGGAGGTTGAGCGAAATCCGGGTGAGAGGAATGAACTCGTAGCGTTCGCGATACGGCGCGCCAGTAAACAAGGCCTGCAGCCGACGCTCGATGTGGACGGCGGTGGCGGGGGGATCGATCCAGCGGAGAGGTATCAGCGACATCGCGGCCAGCAGCCAGAGAGCTGCCACGCCGAGGGCGAGCCAGCGCAGGGCGAGGAGAAGGAATCTCCGGGAGAGGAGATCTTCCTTTTTGAATTGAGGCCAGCGAAGCACGGCTGCCGGCGTGGCGGGGATTTCGGACACATCTCAGAATACTTCGCCGCCTCGTATGGGCGAGAAGGCGGGCCGTGAGGACACGGCCCGTTTAAGCTAATTCTTCAACCGGTAGACGCGGACATAGTCGAAAGACATCGTGAATCCCGGTGTGTTCTCAGCCGCGATGCCGATCTGCGCGCTGGAGCCGAGTTGATGGGTCCAGGTTCCGGCTTTGGTCCAGTTGATGCCATCGACCGAAGAGTACGCCGAGTAAAGTTCGCCAGAATCTCCATTGCCCTTGCGAAAAACGCGGAGCCACGTCGTTTCTCCGGCCGTGCCGGCATTCTGATGGTCGTAGGTGGGATAGTTCGCGGGCACAGGACCTACTTGCTTCCCGAACTCCGTCTGCCGCGTGTCCCAATCTGGAAAGACATCCAGCTTGATGCTGTTTTGGTCGTCCAGATAGATGAAGAGTGCGCCCTGCGCAAAGTTGTAACAGCAGGAGTTGTCAAAGGGGACGCTGGTGGTCACTTTTGTTTCGACCATCCAGTCACCTGTAGCCGGAACGGGCTCGCCGAGAATCGACACTCCCTGCGCATCGCTGTTCTCATCTGGCCCCTGCGTCTGCACCTGATACGCGCTACCAGTCAGAACGTAGCTGTTGTCCGCGTTGGGATGAATGAAGTGCCACTGCGAAGACAGCTTCGTCGAGTTGAACTCGTCGGAGAGTGCGGCAATCTTCTGACCGGGCTGCGCGAAGTCTTCGTCGACCACCGGAACATAGGCATTCGATTCGCCGGGCTGTGCTGACGGAGCGGGTTGCGGGGTGGCTGAAGCCCAGGCTCCGCCGCGCACCTGCGGCCAGCCATTCACCCAGACGATGGGATCGATCAGCGCGGGCCGCCTGGTCGCGCCCGGAAAACCGTCGAAGTATGGGGACGTCTGATCGACGGCATGGTAGAGCATATAGTCCTGACCAGAGTCGTCGGTAAACACTACATTTCCGCCTGGTCCTACCCACCGGTTGCCGTTTGCCGCGATGGAGACATTTCCGCCGGGCGCAAATGTGTTGAGCGAAACACCGTTCTGGTCGAGGAACGGACCGAGCGGGCTGGATGCGCGTCCGACGCGCACGCTGTAGCCGCTGAGCGGACCATCGCAGCAGGTGGAACTCGAGACGAAGAGATAGTACTGGCCGTTGTGCTTGAAGTAATTCGCGCCTTCATAGTAGTTGTCGATGGCAAGCTGCTGCTCGGAGGACGGATCGGATGTCAGTCCGTCGGCTGAGAGCTTGCGGATGCTGATGCCGCCATTGAAGCTGCCGTACGAGATATAGAGCTGTCCCGAATTATCTGCGATCACGTCGGGATCGATGACCGCCCGGCCGGGGGCGCCGTTGTACGGGTTGTTCTCCGGTGCGACTACTGGAGCACCGCTGTCGGTCCACGGGCCGGCCGGACTGGTACTGGTGGCGACACCAATGGCCGAGCCGCTCGATGGCGTATTCGGAGCGACATAGTAGAGGTAGTAGCGGTTGTTGAAGTACTTGACCGCCGGAGCCCAGAACTGGCCGGTCGCATTGCCGATCCATGCGGGCGTCTGTTTGAAGGCGTCGCCGATGTAGGTCCAGTGAATCAGGTCAAAGGACTGATACTGCGTGATGAGGTGCGCGTTGAGATCGCCCTGCGAGTTCACATCGCTCGAGTTCAGCGGATCGCCGGTGCAGTAGAGATACCACACGTCCTGGCGGCCAACTCTCTGCTTCATGATGGCTGGATCAGGACAGCTCACGGCGGGTCCTGTGGCTGTGTTGAGTGTTAACGGATTGGTGTAACTGGCTGGGTGCAACGAGGCTGGTGAGGGCGTGCTTGCGCTTTGGGCGCATGCAGCGGTTACGGCTAAGGCGGCGAACGGCAACGTCAGCGATCTTGAAAGGGGGAACACGGAAGCCTCCGGTTGGGGGATTTTCAAGCGCACTGAGAATGAAAGCAGCTTGGGCACAGCAATCGCTATGGTCTACCTGAAACCCCGTTCTTGCGGCGAAATCGGGCATATTGATGGGGCAGCACCGGGATGAGAAGGGTGAGGATGGTCTGTATTCACGTTCATCCAGCTCAGGCGAAGGGGCTTTCAGGCCCCTTCATCATTCGTTGCGGAGCAGGATCATCGGGTTGACGGCGAGAGCACGCCGGGCGGGGATCAAGGCAGCGACAATGCCGACGCAGAGCATGGTGAGAATGACTCCACCAAGGATGAGCGGGTCCTTTGGCGTGGCCTGATACACGATGGATGAGAGAACGCGGGTGGCCAGGACACCGAGGATCAAGCCGGCTACTGAGCCGATGGCGAGCAGCCGGAAAGTGCGCCCCAGGGCTGCGCTGAGCAGCTTGCGCTGATCGGCGCCGAGCGCAATGCGGATTCCGAGCTCGCGGAATCGTTTGCTGACGGTGTAGGATGCCATGCCGAAGATGCCGGTAATGGCAAGCATCGCGCCCAGCAGGCCGAGAACACCGAGAGAGACGGTTGCCACACGGGCGGCGAAGAGGGCTGAATCCAATTCGCTGTTCCAGGTCTTGATCTCGAGGGGCAGCGCGGGATCGAGACCGCGCATCGAGCGCTGCAGGGCGGAGGCGATCTCCTGCGGGTCGCGCTGTGAGCGGACGATCAGCCAGGTGTTGCTGGACACATGTTGCAGGAAGGAAAAGAACATCGCCGGCTTTTGATCTTCGGTGAGGGTCTGGTACTTGCCGTTTTCCACCACGCCAACGACTTCTGCTCGCTGGCCGCCCCAGAACTTGAAGTGCCCTCCAATGGCTTTATCGACGGACCCGAAAACCTTGCGGGCAAATTCGCGATTGATGACGGCGACCACGGGAGCCTTGTCCTGGTCGTGCATGGTCAGGGTCCGGCCGGCGAGAAGCGCGGTCCCAGCGGCGCGGAAGTAATCCGGCGAAACGCCGAAATTCTCGGCATCGGCCGCCGCATTCGTGGGCCGGAAGTCGGTGGTCGAGTCGGTGAATACGTCGGAGTCGTTGCCGCCGATGCTGAGTGGAAGGCGATCGGCAAATCCCACGGCGGTGACGCCGGGGATCGCGGCCGCGGCGTCGAGCATGCGCTTCTGCATCTGCAAGCGCTGCGGGCCACTATATCCCGCCATCTGCAGATCGGTCTTTACCAGCATCACTCCCTTGGGCTGAATGCCGTAATTGCTTTCGAGCGAGCGCGCCAGGCCGCGCACAGCGACAAGCGAAGCGGTCACGAGAACAGCGCAAATGGCGATTTGCAGACCGAGCAGCACGTCGCGCAACGTAAAGCGGCGTGCGCCGCCCAGATCGGCAGCGCCGGAGCGAATGACCTGCCAGGGATCGGAGCGGAGCACCTGGCGCACGGGAACCATGCCGAAGAAAACACCGCTGAAGATAGCCAGCAGAAGGGCCAGGGCGTAGGTCGCTATGTCCGGATTCACCGGCACATTGATGGGGATATCCGGAATCGGCCGCCAGGTGCTCAGCATGCGCAGAATGACGACGGCTCCCGCCATGCCCACAACACCTCCGGCCAGCGAAAGCACAAGGGCCTCGGTAAGAAGCTGGCGGACGATGAGCTGGCGGCGCGATCCAAGAGCCATGCGGACGGCGATCTCGCGGGAGCGGTCGGCCGCCCGGGCAGCGAAGAGACTGCCCAGGTTGGCGCACGCGGCCAACAGGATGAGGCCGGCCAGAAGCATGAGGCCAGCCATGAAAGCGCGGGTAGGCCTGGCAAGGGTGTTTCCTGCGAGTCCGGGCCGGGATAAGGAGAATTTCAGGCCGTCATCCGATTTGGGATAGGCCTTGGCCAGAGAAGCCGCGATCGTGTTCAGGTCCGATGTGGCCGCTGCCGGCGTCACTCCGGGCTTAAGGTGGCCGGCTACCCAGGCCGAATGATTGCCGCGTTCTTCCAGCGAATACCAGTCGAGGATCTGGGGCGTATTGACGATGGGAATCCACAAATCGGGCGCGAAGAAGAGTTCAGTGCCGCGGAAGTCCGGCGGCGCAACGCCTACGATCGTGAAGGGGTGCTTATTGATCTGCACGGTGCGGCCTACGGCGGCGCGATCACCGTTGAAGTAACTGTGCCAGAGGGCGTAGCTCAAAACGATCTCCGGCATGCTGTTCTTTCCGTGCTCTCCGGAAGCATGGAGGAGACGGCCAAGATAGGGCTGAATGCCGAGAGCATCGAAGTAATTGCCGCTCACCATGTAGGGCCAGACCACAGTTGGGTTTCCGCTGCCGGTATCGAGCCCGATGCCGCCCGTGATGTTGTAAGTAACCAGCGAATCGAAGCTGTGGTTCCTGTCGCGCAGGTCGAGGTAATCCGGATACGACTGCGACGGCGTGGTTTCTGCCAGGTAGTTGCGCTCCACCATGAACAAATTGTCGGAGTGCGGCACATGAAGCGGGTGCAGAACCAGCGCATTCAGCACGCTGAAGACAATGGCATTGGCGCCAATGGCGAGTGCCAGCGTGAGCACAGCGGTCAGGGCAAATCCGGGCGCTTTTCTCAGCTGCCGTAAGGCAAGTCGCAGATCGGCATTCATACTTCCCCCTGGTTACGGGATCGCTCTTGTATCAGCAGTACGCTCGCTCGCGGGCTGGGGTTCCGTTGTTCCGAGAAATGCGGGTCGGCCGAGACAGGGGTAGAAGAGCGCGGCAGGGGCGATTCTTCGAACGACATCTTATTTTGCGGTAGAGACCTTGAACAGCCGCAGCGCCTCGTCACTAATCTTCTGCTTGATCTCGGGCAGGTCTTTCCAGGGGTCGCGGCGAAGGCGGGATTTCCATTCGTCGTAATCGGTGACATGGAAGGCGGGGCGTTCGGATTCTTTGAGATCGGTCCAGGGGATGGGCATGGAGACGGGCGCTCCGGCGCGGGAGCGGGGCGAGTAGGGAGCGACGGCAGTGGCTTCGCGCTGGTTACGGAGGTAGTCGAGGAAGATGCGTCCGGTGCGGGCGGCCTTGGTCATCTTGGTGAGATAGAGCTTCGGGTTGTGCTTCTCGATCTCAAGAACGAAGGCGTGCGTGAAGTTCTTGATGACGGTCCAGTCGTGCTCGGGGGTTATCGGCGCGACGACGTGGAGGCCTTTGCCTCCGGTGGTCTTGAGAAAGCTTTCCAGGCCGAGGCTTTTGAAGTGGTGGCGGATTTCGGCGGCGCTGCCGGCGAGGGTATCCCACGGGATCGCCGCGTCGGGGTCGAGGTCGATAATGATGCGGTCCGGGTGCTCGAGGTCTTCGTTGCGCGAGCCCCAGGGATGGACTTCGAGGACTCCAAGCTGGGCGAGGCCGGCAAGCGCCTCGGGCGTGGAGAGCGTGATGTAGGGCTCGACCTTGCCGGTCTTGCGGTCGCGGACAGGGACCGAATCGATGCCCGGCGGCAGCGTGCTGTTGACGTGCTTCTGGAAGAAGCAGGGCTGGGCGGCGCCGTCGGGGCAGCGGACCAAAGAGAGGGGTCGTCCGGCGATGTGCGGCAGCATGTGCGGCGCGATGGTCCAGTAGTAGTCGGCGAGCTGCTGCTTGGTGAGACCGGATGTAGCGTCGAGGACCTTGTCGGGATGGGTGAGGCGGACTGGGGCATGAGTGAGCGCGTCGTCTGATGATGCAGTTGGGGATGCGGCGGACTTTTTGCCGGGCGCCGTCTTCGGGGCGGTTGCAGATGCGTGATGAGAAGCGTGCGGCGTGGCGGGCTTCGTCTTGCCCGCGGATGGCGGAGTGGCCGGCTCTTCGCGGCGGACTTCTTCGGCGGGCTTGTCTTCGCGCAGGCCCTGAAAGGCGGACTGGCGGATGAGGTTGTCGCTGGTCCAGGTGGAGAACTTTACCTCAGCGACGAGCTCGGGGCGGACCCAGATGGCTCCCTTGCGGGCGTCGGGCGGGACGGATTCATACGCGGGAGTCGTGCGGCGGAGCTTGTCGAGTTTTGCGCGCAGCATGGCGTGGGTCTTCTGCGTGAAGCCGGTGCCCGCGCGTCCACAGTAGATGAGCTTGCCGTTCTGGTAGTAGCCGAGGAGGAGCGCGCCGACTCCGTAGATGTCGTTGGAGGGAAGGGTAAATCCGCCGATGACGAATTCCTGCTCGTGAACGCACTTGAGCTTGCGCCAGTCGCTGGTGCGGGCGGAGATGTATTTGCCTTCGGCGCGCTTGGAGATGATGCCCTCGGCTCGCAACTCGCAGGCTTTTTTGAAGACAAGATCGCCGGGGGCGTCAACGTGTTCGCAGAAGCGGAGCTCGCCGTCGGGATTTTCGAGAAGGCGGGAGAGCAGCGCCTTGCGCTCGAGGAGCGGCAGGTCGCGGAGGTTGTGTCCGTTGAGGTGAAGCAGATCGAAGAGGAAGTAGGTGAGCGGATGACGCGCGCCTTCCTGGAAAGCGGCCTGCAGATCGGCAAAGCTGGTGGTACCGTCGGGGGCGAGGACGACGACTTCGCCGTCGAGGATGGCGGATTCGGCGCCCAGCTCAGCGAGCCCGGCGGCGAGTGCCTTCATGCGGTGCGTCCAGTCAAGGCCGGTGCGGGTGAGGAGCCGGAGGCGATCCCCGTCTTTCCGGGCTTGTATACGATAGCCGTCGAGCTTGAGTTCGTGGACCCAGCCGGAGCCCTGTGGGGCTTCCGATGCCTGCGTGGCGAGTTGCGGTGAGATGAAGTCGGGAAGATGTTCCTGGGGAGCGCGGCTGAGTGCGGAGCCGAAGTTGATCTTTTTAGGAGGGGAGCGCTTGCGCGGGGATTTTTCCGGATCGGCGGCCTTGTCCGTGCGATACCAGGCTTTGCCG
>Ga0335075_10011394_pt1 | contig 13444 bp, 11 predicted proteins | sample Lox_Sample_24_FD_206723 | JGI IMG/M metagenome (GOLD analysis project Ga0335075, IMG submission 206723) | Soil microbial communities from Loxahatchee National Wildlife Refuge, Florida, United States - Lox_Sample_2.4 | ecosystem: Environmental > Terrestrial > Soil > Wetlands | place: USA...
TGGACAGGCGCAGCACTCATCTCGGCACCACCCGGGGTGCCGGACAGCGAGTCCTCCAGTCCCACGTTTTTCACAACATCATTGTGCCGTAAATACTTCCGCCACCGCAAACCGCCCCGCCGGTAACCGCTCACCGGCGCGGTGCGCGCCCAAATCGGGTCATGTGACCGGGTAATAACATCAAGGCACCGAGGCGATGCGGACACGTGGAGGGGGAAGGGGCGGTGGGTGGGGCGGCGCGGGCGTGACTCCGTGACCCCCGGGCGGCCCGGGCTGGCCGCGCTGGGCGATCCGGCCGTGCTGCCGGACCCGTACCCAGTCCTGGCCGGGCTGCGTGAGGCGTCACCGTTTGCCACCCCGGCCCACTCGTCCCTGCCCGAGGGCGCGCTGGTCGTGGTCGGCCGGCACCAGGACTGCTCCCGCATCCTGCGGGACCCGCGGGTCAGCAGCGAGCGGAACCGGTCGCTGCTGGCTCCGCCCGAGCGGCAGGCGCGGCGCCCGCCGTCGTTCCTGTCCATGGACCCGCCGGATCACACCAGGCTGCGCCGGCTGGTTTCCAAGGCGTTCGCGCCCCGGGTCATCGCCGGGCTTGAGCCCAGGATCCGCGAGCTGTGCCGCGAGCTGCTGTCCGCGGCCGCGGCGGGGGGCCGCGGCGGGCAGCTCGAGGTGGTGAGCCAGCTTGCCTACCCGCTGCCGGTCCGGATCATCTCCGAGCTGCTCGGGGTGCCGGCCGGGGACCACTCCCGGTTCGCCGGGTGGTCGGCCAGCCTGGCCCACTCGCTGCAGCCGCAGTTCGGCGCGGCCGACGCCGCCCCGGCGGCCGCGGCCGAGCAGGCCAGGGCAGAATTCGCGGGCTACTTCCGGGAGCTGATCGCCGCCCGCCGGGCCCGCCCGGCCGATGACCTGCTGACCGAGCTGATCCGGGCCGAGGACGATGGCCAGCACCTGTCCGAGGAGGAACTGATCGCCACCTGCGTGCTGCTGCTGGTGGCCGGCCACGAGACCACGGTGGGCCTGATCTCCAACGCCATCCTGGCCCTGCTGCGCCACCCGGACCAGCTCGCCGCGCTGCGCGCCGACCCGGAACTGGCCGCGGGCGCGGTCGAGGAGACGCTGCGCTACGACCCCCCGGTACAGCTCACCGGGCGCGTCGCCTGCGGTGGCATGCAGATCGGCCCGGTCAGCGCCCCCGATGGCGCGCTGCTGCTGCTCCTGATCGCGGCGACCGGGCGTGATCCGGAAGCCTTCCCCGACCCGGACTCCTTCGACATCCGCCGGGCGGCCGGCCACCACCTGGCCTTCGCCGCCGGGCCGCACTTCTGCCTCGGTGCGCCGCTGGCCAGGCTGGAGGCGAGGATCGCGGTGCAGGCGTTCGCGACCCAGGCGACCGGGCCCGAGCTCGACCCGGCCGGCCTGGCCTACAAGCCGAACGTCAACCTGCGCGGGCCACAGCGGATGGTGGTCGGCTTCGAGCGCATCCAGTCGCGATAACGCGGTGAGATCGCGTTAGATTGCGGGGCGGCGAAGCCGGGGCCGGCCGCGACGGCCGGCTTGCCGGCCCGAGCCGATGGCACGCGGGGGGTCCTGGGGGTCGTCCCCCCGGGCAGCACAGCTCAGGTCAGGAAGCCGCGGAGCAGCGCGGCCGTGCCTTCCAGGTGCTCGGCCGTCGCCTGCCTGGCCCGCCCGGTGTCGCCGGCCAGGATCGCGTTCACGATGGCCGTGTGCTGGCGGGCGGTGTGGTCGATGTTGCGCTGGAGCACCGGTATCGCGTTGAGCAGGTCGTTCAGCCGCATCCGGGCGTCGCCGCAGGCCGCGGTGAGCAGGCTCGAGCCGGTGAGCTCCGCGATCGACAGGTGGAACAGGGTGTCCAGCCGCCGGTAGTCCTGCGGGCACGCGCCGTTCACCTCGGCCAGCCTGGCCAGCAGCACCTGCGGTGCTTCAACCCGGGCCGCGGACTGGCCCACGAGCCGCGCGAGGACCTCCGCCGCACCGGTCTCCACCGCCAGCCGGAACGTCAGCGCGTCGGCCAGCTTCTCGTGCTCCTGGATGGCCAGGCGGCGCAGCTCGCCCCGGTCCGGGGCAGGAGGCGCGCCGGTCACGAAGGTGCCGCCCGACCGGCCACGGCGCGATTCCACGTAGCCGGCCCGCTGCAGCTCGCTGATCGCCTCACGCAGGGTCAGGCGGCTGATGCCGAGCTGGGCGGCGAGCTCACGCTCGGCCGGGAACCGCTGCCCCGGCCCGACGACGCCCAGCTTGATCAGTGTCAGCAGCCGCTCGACGGTCTCCTCGAACGCATTGCCCTCACGCACCGGCCTGAGCAGGCCGGTCAGTTCAAGCCCGCTGCTCGCCACGGTCGCCCTCCGGCGGGACCGGCCCAGGCCGGACCGGCGCTGTAGGCCTGACTCTACGGCCTCGGCCGGGCGCGCGCCTCCGGCACGCGGGTCCCCCCCGCACCCGCGTGCCGGTACCCGCGGGACGCATGAGGGGAATCTGGCGCTTGGGTCTTGAACATTCCCCTAGCACACGTCCATCATTGGTTCGATATTGAACCATTAAATCCCGCGACCGGCCAGTGACCAGGCGGCAAATCCCGAGTACCCACTGATCAGGTTCCGATCCGAGGAGCACGCCGTGGCGATCAACGAGCAAGCGCTCAGCAGCGACGAAGAAGAACTCCACCGCCTTGGCTACGCCCAGGAGCTGCGCAGGCGGATGTCGGGGTTCTCGAACTTCGCCGTCTCGTTCACGATCATCTCGATCCTGTCCGGCTGCCTGACCCTGTACGGGTACGGCATGGGCACCGGCGGGCCGACCATCATCGTCTGGGGCTGGCCGATCGTCGGCATCATGACCCTGATGGTCGGGCTGTCCATGGCCGAGGTCTGCTCCAGCTTCCCCACCGCGGGCGGCCTGTACTACTGGTCGGCCAAGCTGGCCCGCAAGCAGGGGGCGGCCGCGTCCTGGTTCACCGGCTGGTTCAACTTCCTGGGCCAGGTCGCCATCACCGCGGGGATCGACTTCGGCTGCGCGTTCTTCATCAACGCGTTCCTGAACCTGACCTGGGGAGTCAGCACCGCGCACTGGGTCACGATCCTGATCTTCGCCTGCGTGCTGCTGGTGCACGGGATGCTGAACCAGTTCGGCATCCGGCTGGTCGCGCTGCTGAACGACGTGAGCGTCTGGTGGCACATCACCGGCGTGCTGATCATCGTGGCCGTGCTCACGTTCGTGCCGTCGCACCACGCGTCGGCGTCATACGTGTTCACCTCGACGTTCAACGACACCGGCTGGCACAGCATCTTCTACGTGCTGCTGCTCGGCCTGCTGCTGGCCCAGTACACGTTCACCGGCTACGACGCCTCGGCGCACATGACCGAGGAGACGCACAACGCGGCCCGCAGCGGCCCGCGCGGCATCGTGATGTCGATCCTGGTGTCCCTGTTCGCCGGCTGGCTGCTGCTGATCGGGATCACGTTCGCGATCCAGAAGAGCCAGTACACCGGTGATCTGGGCGCGCTGGTGCCGCCCGCCCAGGTGTTCGCCAACGCCATCGGGACCGCCGGCGCGAAGGTGCTGCTGCTGATCGCGATCGGCGCGCAGCTGTTCTGCGGGATGTCGTCGGTGACCGCGAACTCCCGGATGATCTACGCGTTCTCCCGCGACGGGGCGCTGCCGGGCTCAGCCATCTGGCACCGGGTGAACAAGCGGACCAGGACGCCGACCAACGCGATCTGGCTGGCCGCGGCCGGTGCGCTGATCCTCGGCCTGCCCTACCTGTGGAACAGCGCGGCGTACGCGGCGGTCACCTCGATCGCCACGATCGGCCTGTACATCGCCTACGTTTCGCCGACCTTCCTGCGCTTGCGGCAGGGCTCGAGCTTCCAGCGCGGGCCCTGGCACCTGGGCCGGTGGAGCTACCCGGTCGGCATCATCGCCGTCATATGGGTGATCTTCATCACGATCCTGTTCATGCTGCCCACCGCGAGCCCGATCGGCTGGGGCAACTTCAACTACACGGTCGTCGCCGTGGTGGCTGTCATTGGCTTCGCCGGGATCTACTGGCTGGTCTCCGCGCGCAACTGGTTCACCGGGCCCAAGGTGCAAGGCACCCCGGAGGAACTGGCCGCCATCGAGCAGGAGCTCTCCGCGTGAGCGCCGTCAGCCCCGGCCTGCCCGCCTAACCTGATGGGATGTCAATGCCGACAAAGTACCGGGGACCTGGGCCGCAGCGCCGGCAGCGCGGCATGCTGACCATGGAGCGGCTGCGGGTCGAGGCCAGCGAGGACAAGATCGACACCGTGGTGCTGGCCTTCACCGACATGCAGGGCCGGCTGCAGGGCAAGCGGCTGTCCGCGGAGTTCTTCCTCGAGGAAGTGGCTGACCACTACTCCGAGGGCTGCAACTACCTGCTCGCGGTGGACGTGGACATGAACACGGTGGACGGGTACGCGATGTCGTCCTGGGACCGCGGTTACGGGGACTTCGTGCTCGTGCCCGACCTGGACACGCTGCGCCGCGTCCCGTGGCAGGAGGGCACGGCCATGGTCATCGCCGACCTGACCTGGCTGGACGGGTCCCCGGTGGTGGCCTCGCCGCGGCAGATCCTGCGGGCGCAGGAGCAGCGGCTGGCCGAGCGCGGGTGGACCGCGATGGTGGGCACCGAGCTGGAGTTCGTGGTCTACAACGACTCCTACGAGCAGGCCGCGGCCAAGGACTACCGCGACCTCGTCCCGGCCAACCAGTACAACGTGGACTACTCGATCCTGGGCACGTCCCGGATCGAGCCGCTGCTGCGCCGGATCAGGAACGGGATGGCCGGGGCCGGCCTGTACGTCGAATCGGCCAAGGGCGAGTGCAACCTCGGCCAGCACGAGATCGCGTTCCGCTACTCGGACGCGCTCACCACCTGTGATAACCACTCGATCTACAAGACCGGGGCCAAGGAGATGGCGGCGCAGGACGGGGCCAGCATCACGTTCATGGCCAAGCCGAACACCCGCGAGGGCAATTCCTGCCACATCCACCTGTCGCTGCGCGGCGAGGACGGCGCGCCGGTCATGGCCGGCGACCGGCCGCACGGCCTGTCCGAGCTCGGCGAGCACTTCCTGGCCGGGCAGCTCGCCGCGCTGCGGGAGCTCACGCTCTGCTACGCGCCCAATGTCAACTCCTACAAGCGCTACGTGCCCGGCAGCTTCGCCCCCACCTCGGTGCGCTGGGGCCCGGACAACCGGACCTGCGCGCTGCGCCTGGTCGGGCACGGAGCCTCGCTGCGGGCGGAGAACCGGGTGCCCGGCGGCGACGTGAACCCCTACCTGGCCGTGGCCGCGATGATCGCGGCCGGCCTGCACGGCATCGACAACGAGCTGCCGCTCGAGCCGGCCGTGGCGGGCAACGCCTACCTCGACACCGGGGCCCGGGTGCCGCACACCCTTCGCGACGCGCTGGAACTGTGGCAGAAGAGCGACCTGGCCGGCCAGGCGTTCGGCGCGGAGGTGGTCGAGCACTACGCCAACTACGCCAGCGTCGAGCTGGCCGCCTACGACGCGGCGGTGACCGACTGGGAACTGCGGCGCTGCTTCGAGCGTCTCTAGCGCCCGCGGGCCCGGCCGGCGGCACGCATCCGATCACCGAGGGGGAACCCGCGCATGTCCGAGTTCACAGTGCTGAACCCAGCCACCGAGCAGCCGGTCACCACGGTGACCCAGGCCAGCGCCGGGGCGGCCGACGCCGCGATCGCCCGGGCGGCCGCGGCCCAGCCGGCCTGGCGCGCCGTGGCGCCCGGGGACCGGGCCAGCCTGCTGCGCCGGTTCGCCGCCGCGGTGGACTCTCACGTCGACGAGCTGGCCGCCCTGGAGGTGGCCGGCTCGGGCCACCCCATCGGCCAGGCCCACTGGGAGGCCGGGCACGTGCGCGACGTGCTGCTGTACTACTCGGCGGCGCCCGAGCGCCTGATCGGCCAGCAGATCCCGGTACCCGGCGGGCTCAACGTCACCTTCCATGAACCGGTCGGCGTGGTCGGCCTGATCGTCCCGTGGAACTTCCCGATGCCGATCTTCGCCTGGGGCATGGCACCCGCGCTCGCGGCCGGCAACACGGTGGTGGCCAAGCCCGCCGAGCTGACCCCGCTGACCGCGATGAGGATTGGTGAGCTGGCGCTCGAGGCGGGCCTGCCCGAGGGCGTGCTCCAGGTGCTTCCGGGCAAGGGCAGCGAGGTCGGCCAGCGCCTGGTCGCCCACCCGGCCGTGCGGAAGATCGTCTTCACCGGGTCCACCGAGGTCGGCCGGCAGGTCATGGCCGGATGCGCCCGGCACGTCAAGCGGCTCACCCTGGAACTCGGCGGCAAGAGCGCCAACATCGTGTTCGCCGACGCCGACCTGGAGCAGGCCGCCGCGACCGCCCCGTACGCGGTGTTCGACAACGCCGGGCAGGACTGCTGCGCCCGGTCCCGCATCCTGGTGCAGAGCTCGGTTCTGGACCGGTTCATGGAGCTGCTCGAGCCAGCGGTCCAGAAGGTCGCCGTCGGCGACCCGGCCGAGCCGGGCACGGAGATGGGCCCGCTGATCTCGGCCGCGCACCGCCAGCACGTCGCCTCGTACGTGCCCGACAGCGCTCCGGTGGCGTTCCGCGGCAGCGCACCCGACGGACCCGGGTTCTGGTTCCCGCCGACCGTGCTCGCGCCGGTCAGCCCCGGCGACCCGGCCTACACCGAGGAGGTGTTCGGGCCGGTGGTCACGGTCACGCCGTTCGACGACGAGGCGGATGGGGTCTCGATCGCCAACGACACGCCCTACGGCCTGTCCGGGTCGATCTGGACCAGGGACGTGGGCCGGGCGATCCGGGTGGCCCGGGCCGTGGAGAGCGGCAACCTGTCGGTGAACTCGCACTCGTCGGTGCGCTACTGGACCCCGTTCGGCGGGTTCAAGCAGTCCGGGCTCGGCCGGGAACTGGGGCCCGACGCGCCGGACGCGTTCACCGAGACCAAGAACGTCTTCATCGCGACCGACTGAATACCGAGCGGAAAACGAAAGGAGCCCGGCCAGATGCAGCATGGCATGCAGCGCCTGCGGGACCGGATCACGGTCATCACCGGGGCAGGCAGCGGCATCGGCCTAGCCAGCGCGCGGAGGCTGGCCGCCGAGGGCGCCGTCATCGTGGCCGTCGACATCGACGAGGCGGCGGGCAAGGCCGTGGCGGAACAGACCGGCGGCACGTTCATCGCGGCCGACGTGTCCCGCGAGGACGATGTGCAGCGGCTCTATGAGCTGGTGGTGGAGCGGCACGGGCGCGTCGACGTCGCGTTCAACAATGCTGGCATATCTCCCCCGGAGGACGACTCGATCCTGGCTACCGGCCTGGACGCGTGGCGCCGGGTCCAGGAGGTCAACCTGACCTCGGTGTACCTGTGCTGCAAGCACGTGATCCCGTACATGCAGCGGCAGGGCAAGGGATCGGTGATCAACACCGCGTCGTTCGTGGCCGTGCTCGGCGCCGCGACCTCACAGATCTCCTACACCGCGTCCAAGGGCGGGGTGCTGGCGATGACCCGCGAGCTCGGGGTGCAGTTCGCCCGGGAGGGCATCAGGTTCAACGCGCTGTGCCCGGGGCCGGTCAACACACCGCTGCTGCGTGAACTGTTCGCCAAGGACCCCGAGCGCGCGGCCCGGCGGCTGGTGCACATCCCGGTCGGCCGGTTCGCCGAGCCCGAGGAGATCGCGGCCGCGGTAGCATTTTTGGCCAGCGACGACTCGTCGTTCATCACGGCGTCGCAGTTCCTGGTCGACGGCGGGATCTCCGGGGCCTATGTGACACCCGCGTAGTCGGGCCGGCCCGAGCGGGAGGGGAGTTCATCCATGGCTGATGGCGCGGGCGCGCCGCTGATCGGGATCAGCGCCTACAGCGAGCTGGCCAAGTGGGGCGCCTGGGAAAGGCCAGCCGTGGTGCTGCCCCGCCGCTATGCCGACAGCGTGGCCGCGGCGGGCGGGATCCCGGTGCTGCTGCCGCCGCTGCCCGGCATCGAGGACGCGATCGGGCGGCTGGACGGCCTGATCCTCGCGGGCGGCGGCGACATCGACCCGGCCCGCTATCACGCGGAGCCAGCGCCGGAGACCTCAAGCGTGCGCGAGGACCGCGACGTGGCGGAGCTGGCGCTGTTCACCGCGGCCCGGTCGAGGCACCTGCCAGTCCTCGGCATCTGCCGCGGCCTGCAGGTCATCAACGTGGCGCTGGGCGGCACCCTGCACCAGCACCTGCCCGCCGTCGTCGGCCACGACGGCCATGCCCCGGTACCGGGCGGCTTCGCCGACCACACGGTCCGGGTCGCGCCGGGCAGCAGGCTCAGCCAGATCCTCGGCCGCGATGAAGCGGACACGCCGACCCACCACCATCAGGCGGTCGACCAGCTGGGCCGTGGGCTCATCCCCGCCGCGTGGGCCCAGGACGGCATCATCGAGGCGTTCGAGCTGGACGGCGCCGGGGACGGCTGGTTCATGGTGGCCGTGCAATGGCACCCCGAGGCGGGCGACGACCCGAGCCTGTTCCGCGCCCTGATCGCCGCGACCCGAGACCGCACCCCCACCCCAACCCCCGCCTGACCCGTCGGCGCCCCGGCTGACCCCGGTCCCGCCCGCGCAGCACACTCGTCACATACATCCCACCGGTCCCGCCTGACCCAGCCGCTCACCACCTGACCCCGCCCGCGTCTGACTCTTCGTCCCACGCGCCCCACACGCCCCGGCAGCGCTGGACCGCGTGGCATGGATGGACAGAAAAGCACGCCATGGCGTGCTTTTCTGTCCATCCACGGGCGAAGATGTCGGCACCGGATGGCAATCTGCGGGTATGCCCGAGGACAGTGGGCCCGCCCGAACGGCCCTGGCGGCCAAGCTGCGAGCGCAGGACAACGTCATCTCCAGGGAACAGGCGTTGGCCTGCGGCCTCAGCCCACGCGCACTGGCCCACCGGGTCAGGCCCGGTGGCCCCTGGCGGCGGCTGTTGTGCGGCATCTACCTCGCGCAGACTGGCGCGCCCAGCGTGCCACAGCAGGAGATGGCAGCCCTGCTGCACGGCGGGTCCGGAAGCGTGCTGACCGGACCGGCCGCACTACGGGGCCTTGGTCTCTCCGCCGCAGAGCCTGGCCGCTTCGATGTCCTGGTTCCCGCGGCGAGAAGACCCCGCAGCGCAGCGTTCGTCACGATCCGCCGGACCACCCGGATGCCGCAGCGGGTCATCCGCGAGGGCAGCCGCTTCTATGCCCTGCCGCCCCGGGCGCTCGCCGACGCCGCTCGGTTCATGCGTGATCTGGGCGAGGTGAGGGCGCTGATCGCGGGCGCGGTGCAGCGGGGTGACTGCCCCCTTCAAGCGCTCGTTCGCGAGTTACGTCAGGGTCAGACACAGAACTCCGCACGGCTGCGACAGGTGCTCGGCGAGGTGGCTGCCGGGATCCGGTCCATCGCCGAAGGAGACTTCCTGGACCTGATCAAGCGAGCCAGGCTGCCGGTGCCCATGTTCAACGCGCGCCTCTACGCTGCCGACGGCACGTTCATCGCCAAGCCCGACGCGTGGTGGCCGAAAGCCGGGGTGGCCGCGGAGGTCGATTCCAAGGAATGGCACCTCAAGCCGGCCGACTGGGCTCGCACCATGGGTCGCCACGCTCGGATGACCAGCTACGGCATCCTCGTCCTGCACTTCACGCCGGGCCAGATCCGCACCGATCCGGCCACGGTGGTGGCGGTCCTCGCGGACACGCTGCGGGCCGGGGCCGCGCGGCCGATGCCGCCCGTGACCGCCCGGGCCGCCGCGTGAATGTACCGCCGCACGTGCCCCAGCCCCGCCGGGCGGTCCATTCGCACGGCCGCGGTGGGCCAGGCTGGGCCGGGCTGGACCGGGACGAACGCCCGGCCCAGCCGATACCCGTAGACTCGCGTGCGTGTCTCCCGCTCCCGCCGTCGAGATCAGCGGCCTGGTCAAGCACTACGGTCGCACCGCCGCGGTAGCTGGCCTGTCGCTGCGGGCCGAGCGTGCGCAGGTCACCGCGATCCTGGGCCCGAATGGCGCCGGGAAGACGACCACGATCGAGATTTGCGAGGGTTACCGGCGGCCGGATGAGGGCACCGTGCGGGTGCTTGGCCTGGACCCAGTCAAGGACGCCAAGAAGCTGCGGCCGAAAGTCGGCGTGATGCTGCAGTCCGGCGGGATCCCGACCTCGGCCCGGGCCGGAGAGTACCTGCGCGTGATGGCCAGATTCCACGACCATCCGATCGACCCGGCGCTGCTGATTGACCGGCTGGGCCTGGCCGCATGCGCGCGAACCCCGTTCCGGCGGCTGTCGGGTGGGCAGCAGCAGCGGCTGTCGCTCGCCGCCGCCGTGATCGGCCGCCCCGAGCTGGTGTTCCTCGACGAGCCAACGGCCGGCCTCGATCCGCAGGCCAGGCACGCCACCTGGGACCTGATCGGCGGGCTGCGCGATGCGGGGGCCGGGGTCATCCTGACCACCCACTACATGGAGGAGGCAGAACGCCTCGCTGACCAGGTTGCCGTGGTTGACCACGGGAGCCTGGTCGCCACGGGAACCCCGGCCGAGCTGACCGGCACCGCGGGTCAGCTCAGGTTCCGGGCCGAGCCCGGCCTGGACACCGACAACCTGCTGGCCGCGCTGCCGCCGGGCAGCGCGGCCAAGGAATCCCCGGCCGGCTATTACGTCGTCGAGGTGCACGACCGGGTCGATCCGCAGCTGCTGGCGGCGGTCACGGCCTGGTGCGCCGAGCGCGGCGTGCTGGCGCAGAGCCTGCGGATCGAGAGCCGGACGCTGGAGGATGTCTTCCTCGAGCTGACCGGGCGGGAGCTCCGTTCGTGACCGAGACCACACAGGCCTGGCCTCCTCCCGCACCCGGTGCCGCGCCGCTGCCGGCGATGGTCGGTGCCCAGGCCGGGCTTGAGCTGCGGACGCTCCTGCGCAACGGCGAGCAGCTGGTGCTGATCGTGATCATCCCGGTACTGCTGATCGCCGCGTTCAGCCAGGAGAACCTGGTCAGCTACGGCCGCGGGGTCAGCAGGATCGACTTCCTCGCGCCGGGCATTCTGGCGCTGGCCGTGATGTCCACCGCGTTTACCAGCCAGGCGATTGCCACCGGGTTCGAGCGCAGATACGGGGTGCTCAAGCGGCTGGGCGCGACGCCGCTGTCACGCCGCGGGCTGATCGCGGCCAAGACGCTCACCGTGCTGGCCGTCGAGGTGCTGCAGTCGGTCCTGATCGTGGTGGTGGCGCTGGCGCTCGGCTGGCACCCGCACGGCGGCGCGGGCGCGGTTGCCTGGTCCGTGCTGCTGATGGTGGTGGGGACCGCGGCGTTCAGCGGGCTGGCCCTGCTGCTGGCCGGAACGCTGCGAGCCGAGGCCACCCTGGCCGGGGCGAATCTGCTGTACCTGGTGATGCTCGGGATCGGCGGCGTGGTGTTCCCGCTGACCAAGTTCCCGGCCGCGGCCCGGCACGTGCTGCTGCTGCTCCCGGCCGGGGCGCTGTCCGACGGGCTCCGGTCGGTGGTGCAGGCGGGCGGCGGCGTACCCGGACGTGACCTGCTGGTCCTGGCCGTCTGGGCGGTGGCCGCCATCGCCGTGACTGCGCGCACCTTCCGCTGGGAGTAGCGGGAGGCCCCGGTCACCGTCACCCGATCCCGGCTGCTCAGGCGTCCCGCCGGGGCAATGAGCGCGGTCCCGCCGACGCCGCTCGTGGTCACCAGCATCGTCTCGGTCCAGGTCGGCGCGGGCCTGGCCGGCCGGATGTTCGCCCAGGTCACGCCGGCCACCATGACCGGGCTGCGACTGTGGACGGCCGCCGTGCTGATGGCGGCGTTCGGCGGCCGGGGGCTGGTCCGGTCGGTCGGCGGCCTGGTTCGGGACCGAGCCTGGCGGGACTGGGCGGTGGTGCTGGCGTTCGGCGTGACGCTGGGGATCATGAACTTCGCGATCTACCAGTCGTTCGCGCGGATACCGCTGGGCATCGCGGTGACCATCGAGTTCCTCGGGCCGCTGGCCGTCGCCGTGGCGTCATCCCGGCGGCTGGTCGACCTGGCCTGGGTCGCCCTGGCCGGAGCCGGGGTGGCGCTGCTCAGTGACGGCTGGTCCAGCCTCGCCCACGGCGCGGCGCACGGTGGCCCGTCAGCCGCCGGCCTGGCGGTGACCGGCGTGGCCTTCGCCCTGCTGTCCGCGGCCGGCTGGGCCGCCTACATCCTGCTCAGCGCGTCGACCGGGCGGCGCTTCCCCGGATCGTCCGGGCTGGTCATCGCCATGGTGATCGCCGCCCTAGTAGTGACGCCCGCCGCGGCCGCGACCGGATCCGCCGGGCACGGCTCCCCGCTGCGGCCCGGCGTGCTCGGCACCGGCGTCGCGGTCGGGCTGCTCTCGTCGGTCATCCCGTACCGGCTCGAGATGGAGGCGCTGCGCCGCATCCCGGCGCGGATCTTCGGCATCTGGATGAGCCTGGAGCCGGCGGTCGCCGCGGTCGTCGGCCTCCTTCTGCTCGGTGAGGCGCTCGCGCCGCGGGAGTGGGCGGCGATCGCCTGCGTGATCGTGGCCTGTGCGGGCGCGGCGCGGGGCGCCGGGCCATCCCCGGATGGCCCCGACCAGCCCGGGCCGGTCCCGCCCAGTCCCGGCTAGCCCGGCTGCAGCAGGTGCGGGACACTCTTACGATGAGACTCGTGCCTGGCTACCTCGCCGCCCGGGACGGTACCCCTGGCGCCTCGGGCGGTGCCCCTGGTGCTCCGGACGCTGCCCCTGGCGCCTCCGGCGATGCCGCAACGGCGCCGCGGCCCGGCGGCCGCGGCCTGGCCCGGCGGCTAGCGGACGCGGTGCTCGCACCGTCGACAGCGTCGATGCGGCGGATCGCGCTGGCGGGCGTCGTCGCGACGGCCGGGATCATCATGACCGGTGCCGGGGTGCGGCTGAGCCAGTCCGGCCTGGGCTGCCCGGACTGGCCGAGGTGCACGGCGACCAGCGTGATCGCCAGCGGAACGACCGGTGACCCGCTCATCCACCGCTGGGTGGAGTTCGGGAACCGCCTGGTGACCGTCGCGATCTTCGTGATCGCCATCGTGGTGTGGGTCGCCGCCTGGCGCTACCGGCCGGACGGCCGCCGACGCCGCGACCTGTTCTGGCTGGCCACGGCGCAGCCAGCGGGAATACTGGCCCAGGCCGTTCTGGGCGGGATCGTCGTGCTCACCGACCTCGACCCAGTCTGGGTGTCGATCCACTTCCTGTGCTCCATGGCCCTCGTCTTCGCCGCGGTGGCGCTGTACGTGCGGTGCGCCGAGGGCCGGGGCCCGGCCCGGCCGCTGGTCCCCCGCGAGGTGCGGCTGGGCGCGTTCGGCGCCGTGGGGGTGCTCGGCCTCATGATCGCGGCTGGCACGGTCGTGACCGGCACCGGGCCGCTCGCGGGCGGCAGACTTCCCGACGG
>Ga0335075_10011395_pt1 | contig 13443 bp, 13 predicted proteins | sample Lox_Sample_24_FD_206723 | JGI IMG/M metagenome (GOLD analysis project Ga0335075, IMG submission 206723) | Soil microbial communities from Loxahatchee National Wildlife Refuge, Florida, United States - Lox_Sample_2.4 | ecosystem: Environmental > Terrestrial > Soil > Wetlands | place: USA...
GCCGGCCTTCCCCGTCACGAATTATACCGCGACCTTCACGCTGATCCCGGTTACTGATGGCGATGCCACCTTTGCCGAATGGCGAGCGGACTTCGACGAGCCGCCCGCCGAGAGCGGCCGCTATGTCGATATCATCTCCAATGCCGTGTTCGCCGGCGGCCTTTCCGCGCTGGCGGATAAGGCGGCGGGGCGAACCATTCCGGAAGGCGCCGCCCGCTGGCAGGGAGCCCGCCCGGCGAAGGTCTTCTGCTCGTCCGTCATCCACGGACCGCTGGCGAGCGTCTGGCATCGTGTCCGCGATTTCGCGGGTATGGGCGATTGGCATCCGGACGTTCATGAGATGTGCATGCTTGCCGGCGCACGCCCAGAGAAGGTCGGTGGCACGCGCGACTTCCGCATCGGTGATGTCGCGCTCTACGAGCAGCTCACGCTGCTTTCGGACCATCGTCGGGAATTTCGCTACCGTATTACCAAAACCTCGCTGCCGTGGCTGAACTATCACGCCGGCGCGCGGTTCTATCCTATCACCGCGACTAATGAGACGTTTGCGGTATGGACCGCCGACTGGACCGCGGCGCCCAACGATGATCTGATGCTCATCCCGATCGTGCAAAGAAACACGTTCCAATGCGCGTTCGATACCCTGAACGAGCGCTTCTTTGCGCGCCCGGCGTAATCTGGCCTGTGAAATCGCTACCAAGAGTGACCCCGTCGGAAAGGAGCGCATGCTATTGATCGCGCATGTGAATACGCTTCTGGGGTGGGGTCACGTTTCGTGCGAAAGATGACCTCACCCTGTTTTGAAGTTTTCTTGCTCTTTCAAAATGCTGGGGGACTTCAGGAGAGGGGCGAATGTTCCGCGCGCCTTCATATTCCCGCCAGACGACGTGCTCGCTTTTGCGCGACTTGAATTTCTTCCATGCCTGCATCTGGTCGTCGCGTGGCGCGTGGGCGATGACCCGAAGATGGCCGGCTTCGGGTTCGTCGCCCGTGGCCATGTGGTCGAGGATCACCGGGAGAATGTTCCCGCAGAGGGGAGTGGAAAAACCCTGGTCTATCAGGCCGCCGGCTGGAGACCAGTTGCTGGTTCGAGCCGCTGTACTGGACGGGCGGTTCAAACCAACAAGTGATCTCCCACTGGCCGCCTGATAGACTAGCTTTTTCCCGCTCCCTATGCGGGGTCGCCGCACGATTTGCTCAAAATCGTACGCTAAGCGCGGTCAGTGGGCGGCCTTGCTGGCTCGACCCTTGGCAGAGCGTGCCGCGGTCGCAGTTTCGAGCCATTCAACGGCCCCCGGCGTCCTTCGCCACGCGGTGCCGCACTCGCGAACGTAGTCGGTCGCCTCGTCCGCGCCGCCGACCGTGACATAGCCGCTGCTGGAGAGCATGTCCGGTTTGGTGCTGGCGAGAATGGCGGGCACATGCTCGTTTGCGGATCGGGCGTCCTTCAGCAGTTTCAGCGTGGCGGGCGCAGACGCCTGATTCTCGCGGTAGGCGATCAGCGCGCGAGTGTAGAGCCAGTAGACGCTCCATTCGTCGGGGTAATCGCCCAGCAGGGCTTTAACGGCCGGAATGTCGTCGCGCTGAAGCAGGTTGCCGAGCAGCAGGTAGCGGATGCCCTGGTTGTCGTTCGGGTTGAGTTTCAGCATGGCACGAAAATGCTCCGTGGCCGCTGGTTCCTCGCCGAGCTTCAGGAGCGTCAGCGCCAGCCCGTGCCGCGCGCGCATGTAGGGCCGGGTTTCTAGAAAACCCCAGAAGTGGCCGGCGTATTCCTCGAAGCCCTCGGGGCCGAGCGCGAGTTCTCCGGCTTCCAGTCCGCGCGCATAGAGGTCGCGAGCCTCGGCCGGGGTCGCCGCTTCCTCGGCCAGGAGATTATAGGCGTCCGCGCAGAGCGGCGAGATGCCGAGCGCCTTGCGAGCGAGGGCAACGCGCGATCGGGACGTCGTCTTGTCCCAGGCATCGTACATGACCTCCTGCGCCCTGGCGACCGCATCGTCCCGGCCGCCGCCGGCGATCGCCGCGAGATACGCTTTCATGGTGCCCCGGTCCGGCAGGGCCGGATTGGCCGGCGCTTTCATTCCGGCGGCACTCGGTAGCTTGCGACGCGGCTTCTTCGAGACCGGCATCAGGTCCTTTCCTGCGCTTGCCGCGACGCGGGCGAGATCCGGTGCGCCGCCACGATGCGCGAAACGGTCGGCTGGCTGATATTGTAGAGTCGCGCCATGTCGGGGCCGGACTTGCGGCCGGTGATGACGCTCTCCGCGATCTCCCTTCGCTTGGCGGCGTCCAGCTTCCGGCGCCGTCCGCCGATCCGGCCCTCGGCGCGTGCCGCGGCGAGGCCGGCCGAGGTCCGCTCGCGGATCATGGCGCGCTCGAACTCGGCGAAGCTGCCGATCATCTGCATCATCATGCGCCCAGACGGCGTGGTCGTGTCGATGTTTTCGGTCAGGCTGCGGAAGCCGGCGCCCGCATCGACGATGCGCTCCATGATTTGCAACACGTCTTTCAGCGAGCGCGAGAGCCGGTCGAGCTTCCAGACCACCAACGTGTCGCCCTCGCGCAGATGGTCGAGCAAACGGTGCAGCTCTGGCCGATCCCAGCGCCCGCCAGAGGCGGCCTCCTCGAAGACGCGCCGGCACCCCGCGGCGCGCAGCACCCGGGCCTGCAGCGCGTTGGTCTGGTCATCGCCTCTCGACACGCGGGCGTAGCCGAGCAGCAGGCCGGTCGACGGCTTGCTTGCTTTCACAAACGGTCGTTTGGGCACGGACTCCCCGCGCACGACGAAGCCTCACGGATTGTCTTTCAATACCCTCTTTCAGAATGGTGCTGAAAGGCAAGAGGTTTATGAGAGCCGCTCTCCACGTCAAGGACTCTCAATGCCTCGCCGCAGTCTCCTCTCCGCCGAGCAGCGCGCTCGGCTCTTCGCTGTCCCCGACACTCGGGAGGCAATGGCCCGCCATTACGTGCTCGCCGCGGACGACCTGGCGCTGATCCGCGGCAAGCGGCGCGCCGGCAACCGGCTGGGCTTCGCCATCCAGCTCTGCCTGCTCCGGTTCCCTGGTCGCATCCTGGTGCCCGGTGAAGTGCCGCCGGCGCCGATGGTGGCCTTCGTGGCAAGCCAGCTCGGCATTGCTCCCGCGCGGTTCGCCGACTACGCCCAGCGCGACGAAACCCGCCGCGAGCACGTCGGCGAGCTGCAGGGCTACCTGCAGCTGCGCAACTTTCGGCTTGCCGACTGGCGCGCCTGCCTGCAAGCGGGGACTGTCGCCGCACGGGCGACCGATAGCGGCGAGCCGATCGTCCTGGCCATCCTGGCGCATTTGCGCGCGGCGGCCGTGATGATCCCGGCCGCCGCAGTGTTGGAACGCATCGGTCTCGCGGCGCGCGTCCGTGCCCGAAAGCAAGCCTTCGACGCCCTCGGCGAAGGGCTGTCCGAAGCGGATCGGCAAGCCCTCGAAGCGCTGCTACGGCTCGACCCGGAGATCCGCCGGTCCCGCTTTGGCTGGCTGCGTGACTGCCCAGAGTCGCCGGCGCCCTCGAACATGCCCGCCCTTCTGGACCGGCTCGACTTCGTTCGGGACCTCGGGAACCACGCCGCGCGGGCGAACCGCATTCATCCTGCCCGGCTCAGCCGGTTGGTCGAAGAGGGCGGCATCATGACGGCGCAGCACATTGCCGACCTCGAGCCAGCCCGGCGCACCGCCATCCTCGTGGCCCAGGCCGCGCATCTTGATATTAGGATCGCCGACGCCACCCTCGCCATGTTAGACAAATACGTCGGTTCGCTGTTCACCAAGGCCCGCAACCGGGAGGAGCGTCGGTTCCAGGCCACGCGGCGCGATGTTGCCCGGGCGCTGCTGCTGTTCCAGCGCACCATTGCCGCGCTGAAGCAGGCACGCGAGACCGGCGAGGACGGTGTGGCGGCCGTCGAGCGCGAGGTCGGCATGAAGCGCCTGGACCAGGCGCTGCCAATCATCGAGTCCATGACCGATGTCGCCGATCAGGACATCCTCGCGACGGCCGCCGAACGCTACGCGGTGCTGCGCCGGTTCAGCCCGCGGTTTCTTGAAGCATTCCGTTTCCAGTCGAACACGCCGCACGATCCTGTCCTCACCGCCGTCGAGCTGACTAGGGCAATGAACCGCGACGGCAGAACCAGCTTTCCGAAGCGGCCTCCCGCCTCCTTCCTGCCCGCGAAATGGCGCCGGCTGATTTTCGCGAACGGCGAGGCGGATCGGCGTCTCTACGAAACCGCCGCCCTGGCCACCTTGCGCGAGCGTCTGCGCGGCAGCGACATCTGGGTGGCAAGCAGCCGGGACTGGCGCGCGTTCGAGGACCATCTGCTGCCGGCCGAGGAGCCAGTCTCCGCCAGCCTCGGCGGCGAGATCGATCCCGACCGTTACGTCGCGGCCCGTGCCGCCACCCTCCACGAGCGCCTGGTGTTGGTCGGTGCGCGTGCGGGCCGGGGTGAACTCGACGGGGTCGAGATCGACGAGGGGAGGCTCTACATCGCGCGCATCAAGCCAGCCGTTCCGGATGCCGTGCGACCCCTGGCCGACCGGCTCTACGGGTTGTTGCCCAGGGTGCGGATCACCGAGGTTCTGGCCGAGGTCGATGCCTGGACCGGGTTCGCCGACCGCTTCACGCATCTGCGCACCGGCAATCCGGCGGCCGACAAGCCGGGGCTGCTCGCGGCGATTCTCGCCGACGGCACCAATCTCGGTCTCTCCCGCATGGCGGATGCCTCGCGTGGCCTCAGCTACCATCATCTGGTCAACGTCGCGCAATGGCATATCAGCGACGACAATTATGTCGCCGCGCGCGCCGCGATCATCAACATCCATCATCGTCATCCGATGGCGGCGATCTGGGATGACGGCACGACCTCCTCCTCCGACGGCCAATATTTCCGAGCCGGCGGCCGCGCGGGCCCAGGCGGCGCCATCAACGCCAAATACGGCATTGATCCCGGCTTCGTCCTCTACACGCATGTCTCCGGCCGCTACGATCCGTTCCATACCCGCGTGATCGCCGCGACGGTCAGCGAAGCGCCATACGTCCTTGACGGTCTTTTGCACCATGCGCATCAGACCGACCTGCGCATCATCGAGCACTACACAGACACCGCCGGCGCCACGGACCAGGTATTCGGTCTCTGCCATTTGCTGGGCTTCAACTTCGCGCCGCGCATCAAGGATCTGAAGGACCGTAAGCTCTACGCGATCCAGAAGTCGGCCACCTATCCGTTGCTCGAACCGCTGATCGGCGGCACCATCGACACCGCGGCCATCGCCAGCCAATGGCCGCTACTCGTGCGCCTGAAAGCGTCGATTGAGGCTGGTGCCATGCTGCCCTCCACCATTCTGCGCAAGCTCGCCGCCGCCGGACCGGGCAATGCGCTGTCGCGCGCAGTGCGCGCCCTGGGCCGTATCGAGCGGACCTTGTTGACCCTGCAATGGCTTTCAGACTCCGAACTGCGCCGGCGCAGCCACGCCGGCCGGAACAAGGGCGAGGCCAGCAACGCCCTGCGCCGGGCCGTGTTCTTCCACCGTCAGGGCGAAATCCGCGACCGCACCTTCAAGAACCAGAGCTTCCGGGCATCGGGTCTGAGCCTGATCACCGCCGCCATCGTCCACTGGAACACGGTCTATCTCGCCCGCGCCGTCGAACATTTGCGCGCTCAAAGCGTCCCCTTCCCTGACGACCTCCTGGCCCATGTCGCCCCGCTCGGCTGGGAACACATCGCTCTCACCGGTGACTACGTCTGGGCCAACCTCCCGTCCTCAGTCGGATTCAGGCCGCTGCGCGAAGTTCAAGTTCCGTTCCAGGCCAGGGCGGCTTAGCGTACGATTTTGCACAAATCGTGCGGTGACCCCAAAATCAATGGTTTAATGTTGCCGTTGAATTGCGAAATTGCGCTTGGAATGCGAATATTCCTTGGGCGCTGACCTTAATGTGAGAATATCGCCTCCACACGTTGCAGCAACTGTGACGGTCGATCGGAGCGGCTGGCGCCTGATAAGTACCTGTGCCAACGCGGAAGTCGGGCGGACTTTCTCATTTATTGCCGCAAATTCGAGACAATCGGGCTCGGAAATTCTCGTTTCAAAGGACAGTACCGACGCCGACTGCCGCTTTTCTCCGTCCACGGAGCAATGTGACAACCGGAGCATCCGTCATCGCGGTATTCGGCCACCAGCTGGTGTCCTTCCGCGGCAACTCGCTTGCGGAGGAGCTCGAGTTGCGAGCCAATGGTTCCCCGCGCTTCTTGAGATTCCGTTGAGATCCGCGCGTAGATCCCTACCCTCATCGCCGCACCCTCTGGGCAACCGCGCAATCGGGGGCAACGCGCAAAATCAGCTCGTAGCCAGCAGCCAGAGCATCAACGCGTGGATCGGCGTATGGGGTCCAGGGTGCACACGCCGCTCCAATCATGGTCGCCTCGTAGACAGGGACGGCTGCCGGCCAGGCGATCAGGCCCGCCAGACCCCGGCGGGCGAAGCGTGCGGCGGTCAAGCTCTGCATCGGCTGACCTGACAGGGCCGCCTTGCGTAACACCTCATAGTCCGCCTGCGCTGCCTCGCCGATCGGCCGGAAGCGCCGGCTCAACGACGCGCCCTCTCGACGGTGCGGCGATGCAGGCTCACGCCAAAACGTGCCTCCACCTCCGATGCGAGCTGCGCGCCGGATAGTGTTGGATCGGCAGATGCGATAAACTCGGTCACTTCCGGGGTGAGCTTGAGGGGACCACGCCGCCCGCGCAGCTCGTCCAGGAGCCCGCGCATTCCCGCTTCGTCGAACGCCGCCGTAATCAGATAGAAGGCGGCGCGCGAGTAGCCGTGCCGCTCGGCCGCTGCCGTCGCGCTCACTCCCTCGATGACATGAGCGCGCTGCATCTCGTACTTCACCTGGACCTTGTCCAAGGCGAGGAAGAACGGCTCGCGACCGTCGAACAGCGGCGCGCTGACTGCCTCCGGATGGGGGTGCAACAACCCGGCCTGCTCGAGGACCTGACGCCGGCTGGCCGTGGACATGATCTCCCCGCTCTCCACACCGGGAGTGACCATAGCGCCAGCCCAAGCGAATGTCTACCGTTGTGTGCCGCTTATGTGCCTCACTACCTAAGTCGTGGTCTTTCATCACTAGACATGGCCCATCGCTGCGGCGGTGTTGGCAAGTCTACTTCTGACTGTGATAAAGCACGCTAGACGGAGCGGCATTAACGGGTAGACATTTTTCTGGGCCTTCGGAGCGAGCGGCGATGCTTCGGGTGGCGGTAGAGGCCGGCATCGCAGCCATCAGCCGTCAGGGACGCGCTAAATGTCAGCTTTGCGTTCCTGCCGTAGAAATGAATGGTGGGAGCTACCGCCTGAAACAGTCTCGGGCGCGGCGCCGGAAGGGCGGCAACCAGGCCGGAAGCGACCCGGCGCACGGCATGGAGATCAGCGGAATCGACGACAGGTGATACCGGCCTCATCATGTCCGTCACGCCAAAGCCCAATGGCTTGGTTTGACGCCGCCACAATGGCTTGGTTTTGCTCCGCCGTTAACACTCGTATAGCTCGCAGCAGATGCTGCGGCATCGACTGTGCGGGGACACCAGGGATTTTACCACTCGCTCCGTAAACGAACAACGATCGCGGAGCCGCACCGGAACGCCACCACGCTGCACTCCGGCGCGGCAACTTTGGTCACGATGCGGATTTATCTCATGGTGAGGACTCACTCGGATTGCATGCGATCGAAGGTGATGGCCACTGATAGCGCCGTACCGCATTCAGGAACGCCTTGACCGGCGGTGACGAGCGACGGCCGGCGACAGTGACAACGCAGACGCTGCGTGCGACAGCGGGCGATACCACCGGACAACCGATAACACCGGGAAAAATGGCCGTATACTCGGGAAGAAAGCAAATGCCCAGCCCTGCCGCGACCATCGTCAGAATCCAGTCCTCGCGTTCGCTCTGATACGAGTACACCAGAGTGACACCTTGCTCGCGGCACCGTTCGACAAGGAAATCGTAGAACTCGCAATTGATCCGGGAGAGGTAGAACTCCCCGTCAATTTCCGCCATCGCGATGTTGCTCTGACCGGCAAACCGATGACCCGCGGAGCAGGCGATGACAAACCGTTCCGAATAGAGTTCCGATGCTCGGAGAGGCTCCGGAAAGCCATCGGGGCGGGCCATCAGCGCCACATCCAGTTCGCCCTTCACCAACCGGTCGCAGAGCCGCCCCGGAACGTCCTCGAGAATGGTTACTTCGACACCGGGAGTCTCTGCTCTGAAGCGAGCCAGGAAACCCACGAACTGCACCGGTGCGATTGTGCACATCACGCCGATCGCGAGGCTCGCCTTCTCCAGCTTGAGGAAACGTACGGCGGTCCGCTTTGCTTCGCAGGTTTGCGCCGCCACCTCGGCTAAATGCGGTTCAATAAGGCGGCCGAGCTCGGTTAAATGAGTGTTGCTGCGTTCGCGTGAGAACAGCAGGCCACCGAGTTCGTCTTCCATCTTCTGGATCGCGCGTGTCAGCGCCGGCTGACTGACATGGCACGCCTCGGCTGCTTTAGTGAAATTGAGTGATTCGTTCAGCGCAAGGAAATAGCGGATTTCGTTGAGTTCCATGCTGCTCTCTCTTATTGCCACTGCTCCATCCGGCGTTGCGCGGGCCTAGCCTATGATACCGCGCTCCCAGCCGAAAGCGCAAGGCGCGGTCGGAAGGATGCACCATCGCCAGGAGCGACACGCGCCAAAACTTCTCGCGCGGGCGGTCCTGCCAAAACTGGAACGGCTTGCTCCAGGCCGACGCCTTCAGCGGCGACAACCGCCTCTGTGCGCCCGAGCGGAAGCCGGGGCACATCGTCGAAGCGCTTTGCTCCAGCGATGCGAAGCGCAAGTTCTTCGAGTTGGCCGACGTCGCCGCCGGCGCCAGGCGGGGCAAAAACGCGCCACCGATCTCGCCCATCGCGCTCGAAGCGGTGGCGCGCATCGAGTCGGCCTTCGCCGTCTAGCGCGACATTAACGGCGCGAGCGCCATGGAGCGATTGCGCGTGCGGCATGAGGCCCCGGCGCCTCTCTTCGCCGCGCTGGGGATATGGCTGCGCGCCGAGCGCGCAAAACTCTCGCGTCACGTGGCCAGTGCCAAAGCCATCGATTACATGCTCAGCCGCTGGCTGGCCTTCACACGCTTCCCCGACCAAGAGCGGATATGCCTGACCAACAACGCCGCCGAGCGGGCGCTGCGTGGATTGGCTCTGAGCCGGAAATCCTGGCTGGTCGCCGATTCGCAGCTCGGCGCCGAGCGCGCCGCCCTCATGTACACGATGATCCGCGAAGCTCAACAACGTCGACCCTCGAGCCTGGCTCGCCGACGTTCTCGCCCGCATCGCCAGCTTGCCCCAAACTCGCTTTCGCGAATAGCTTCCTTGGAACTGGCAGCCAGCCGCCGCTCCGGTCCAAGACGCCGACTGACCGCAAGCTTCCGCCAGAACGATCTTCGCTAAGAGACACTGGACTACTCCGGTTCGCGTTGTGAGCCTCTTGCGTCATGGCCGGAACAAGGAAGGCACAGCCCGGAACAAAAGGTGTCGCCCCGCGGAGATGAGAGCGATAGACACCGAATTTGGAAATAGGCTTTCCATCCGACGGAAGGCATAAGGCGTGGAGCCTCCCTTTTTGTGTCGCAACGTTGTAGACCTTGACTTCGGAAGCACCGCTCGTGGTTCGGCCGTCCAACTTAGGCCGGGGGCTTCCATTTTGCGGAAGGGAGTCTGCTAGTCTTGGCGGCCAGGGCGCCCGAGCGGAAAGAGAATAGCTAGTCACCGCGCGCCTACCCTTAATGTCGGGCGCGTAACCCGAAGGTAGGATAGCCGCGATGGGAACACCTCTTGAGATCGTAAAGGAGCTTTACGCGAAACTGACCGCCGGCGATGCAGGCGGCGCTCTCGCTCTAATGTCCGAGGACATAGAGTGGATCACCATGATGGACTACAAGGTCGACGGCCGGGGACCGCAGAAGGTTCTTGAGGGCATGTTGTTGCCCGCGATGCAGGAATGGGAGCCGTACACACTGACGCCGCACGAATTCATCTGCGATGGTGGCAAGGTAGTGTCGGTGGGGCGGTTCAAAGGAACGAACCGAGTGACCGGAAAGCATGTGGAGGTCGATTACTCTCACATATGGGAGGTGAAGGATGGTAAGATCGTGCGGCACCGCCAGTTTATCGACACAGGCAAGATTGAGCCTGCTCGCCATCCTGGTTGAAACCGGCACCGTTTATCGGGAAGCAACGCATGACGTCATTGGCGCGGTTTTGACCCAATCCACCCGAGAGTTGGCTTGGGTTCACCAGGCATCCTGTGTTGTGCAACCGGCGACGATGATGACGATATCCTTCGCGAGCCCAATGCGGATCATCTTGGGCATCATCTTGGATAGAATAAGTCGATGCGTGTCCGGTCCTATTGAACGAGGGAAAGTAGCATAAGCCCTGACCGCGGTCTTCGCCGGAGACCTACAAGCCCCCGCACGAGCGAGGGGGGGCCACCGTTGTGGGCACATGGGACATGCAGGAGCAATCGCGCGAGCAGGAGCGCGACCAGGGCAGCGCCGACCGCGCCGAGGCGAACCGAAGGTTCAGGCCTCGCATGACGCAGTCGCGAACAAACCGAGCCGCGCGAGCGCGGTCCGCGTAGCCGGCGCTGCGAAGCCACCATCGTCGTTCGCACGCAGGGACGCGATCAGGTGGTCGAGCGCTGGGCCGTCGTCGACGTCGAACCAATCTGGCAAGGTCGCGACCTCGAGCCCGATCGCGTCGGCGCGCGCCCGGGTAACCGCTGCGACGGCCGCTGTGCTCCAAGGAATGTCGCGAAACAGGGCGGCGTGTGGGCGCTTTAGGCCGAGCAGGTAGTAGCCGCCGTCTCGAGCGATGCCGAGCACCGCACGGTCGCCGGGGCGCACCAACAGCTGCGCTGCCCGGACCAGATGACGGGTGGGGAGCGTCGGCCCGTCCGCGTTCAACACGCAGGCGGCGGCATGGCCAACGTCGAGCAGGCGCTCGATCGCCTGCAGAAGACAGCACCCGAAGCCTCCAACGCCGGGCGTCGCCATGCCGTGTCCGTCTGCCAGCAGCAACGAGGTGCCGGGCGCGAGCAGCGGCTCCAGCAGCGGCTCGGAGCCGGCCGGCGCGTAGGCGACAACGCTTCGGATCGGCGCGTAACGCCCGGCGAGAACCACGTTGGCGGTGGTGTCGCGGAGAAAGGCGGCGCCGAGCGCGGCCGCCGCCGCCGCCCCTACTGTGGCGGCTAGCCGCGTTTTTGCGCCCCCGCTCCGGGGAGCTTTGCCCATCACGGCAATGGCGCATCTTCCGCTCCGAGCCTCAGACATGACAACTCCTATCGCGCCCCGATGACGCGGTTCAGCGGGTTCGTCGACGCGACCCCCGAGATTTTCTTCGCGGTCGCGCTGACGCTGGGCTTCGCCATCCGGCTGTCGGGCATCCTCGACGCGTTGGTTACGTCGAGCCCGAGGGCGCGACGGATCGGGAGCGATCTACAGTGCGACCAAAGCCTCTGCTACCGGGGCGGTTCTCCCCGTCGCCGTCACATTTGCAGGTAGCCGGCTTTCCCGCCACGTCCAGGCATTAGGATGATAAGCTTTCGGCATTGGTCAGCCGCGCGGACGGCATCCGATACTTTGGGTTGTCTCGACGAAGAGGGTGCCGCGATGACAACCATCGCGGCTGCCGGCGAACTTGCCCGGATCAATTCGAGGCGGCCAGGGCTTCGTGCCACACGAAGACTATGCCAGGACAGAAGTGAACAGTTCCTGAGTTATGGTCAAGCAAGCGGCGGAGTGACAAAGCGGTCTCCCTGATTAGGGAACTTCGTCCCTCCCCTTGAGCCCTAGTTGCGGAGCAGGAGTCGCGTGCTTTCGCTCAGGCAGGGCCTCGCTGTGAACAAATTGCGAAGGAGATGCTCATCATGCTCCGTATAGTCAGCGGCGTAAGCATCGCCATCCGCGCTACGGAGGTGTTGCTCGAACCGTGGCTGTGGCTGCTGATCCGCTTGTGGTTGGCGCAGGCATTCATCGTCGCCGGGGTACACCAAATGATCGGCCTCCCGGGCAACCACGCCATGATCGGCTGGCAACCGGGTCTGCTGCAGGAAATAACCCGCTCGACCCCCGGGATCGCCATACAAGCGATATGTCCGGTGCTGCTGGCCATCGGTCTGTTTACTCGATTTGCAGCCTCGGGATTGGTCCTCCAGACTCTGTTCGTGCCGATTGCGGGCGTGGCACCGGACGTACGGCTGTTCTGTGCCGCGTTGCTTGTCTCGCTGATCGTGTATGGCGCAGGATCATTCTCGGTCGATCGGCTGCTCCGCCGCGGAGCACAGAGCAGCGCGGTGCCAGGAGCAGCGCTGGTCGTCGCCGCTTCCGGCTGGATCACCCACCGCGTCGGCCCAGCGTTTCCCGTGGCAGCACTGATTTTTCTGCTGATCTCGCGCAGCGAGCTCACATCGGCCGACGTAAAGCCGTACGCGGCGCTGCTTCTTGCCGTTGTCGTGACGCGTGCCGCGTGGCGGTTCGGCGCCTGGCTTGTCGGTGCGTCTGCGTGCGCCGTGCCGGCATCGCTCCCGCACGTAGTCGTCGTGGGCGGTGGCTTCGGTGGAATCAGCACTGTGCGCGGCTTGCGCGGCGCCGCGTGTCGAACAACGCTGATTGATCGGCGTAACTACCACCTTTTTCAACCTCTCCTCTACCAGGTAGCTACCGCGAGTCTTTCGCCCGGGGATATCGCGACACCCATCCGCGGGATGCTCCGACGCCAAGAAAACACGCGCACATTGCTGGGCGAGGTGACAGGCATAGAGGTGAAGGACAAAGCCGTTATCCTCAGGCACGGCCGTATCAGATACGACTACCTGGTTCTTGCGACCGGTGCGCGTCACAGCTATTTCGGCCGCGACGAATGGGCACGCTTCGCTCCTGGTCTCAAGAGCGTCGAGGACGCCACCGCCATGCGCGCGCGCCTGCTCCGCGCCTTCGAGGAAGCGGAGAACGCGGAGGTGGACTCCGACCGCAACGCGTGGCTTACGTTCGTGATCGTCGGCGGCGGGCCGACCGGCGTCGAGCTGGCCGGCGCCATCGCGGAACTCGCGGCGCGTGGACTGGAGGGAGAATTCCGCGTCATCGACCCGTCCAAGGCACGAATCGTGCTGGTGGAGGCTGCGCCACGGCTCGTGGCAACCTTCTCGGAGACTCTGTCACGTGCCGCAAGCCTGGCGCTGGAGCGCCTGGGGGTAGAAGTGCGGACCGGCGAGAGAGTCGAGGCCGTCGCCGCCGATCATGTTGTCGTCTCTAACGAGACCGTGCCGGCGCGAACCGTGTTCTGGGCCGCCGGTGTCATGGCCTCGCCGGCGGCAACCTGGCTGGAGGTGT
>Ga0335075_10011396_pt1 | contig 13441 bp, 9 predicted proteins | sample Lox_Sample_24_FD_206723 | JGI IMG/M metagenome (GOLD analysis project Ga0335075, IMG submission 206723) | Soil microbial communities from Loxahatchee National Wildlife Refuge, Florida, United States - Lox_Sample_2.4 | ecosystem: Environmental > Terrestrial > Soil > Wetlands | place: USA: Florida...
AGGGCATCGAATAACACATAAGATAAATTTGGAATGTAAGGACGGATTGTCACAGGCTCGTATGACTCGGTAGAGTTGTACCACGTGGGCTACGACTCCCGGATGACACAGAATAGAGTACATTGGGTTAAAGATCACGAAGCACGAGTTTTAACTCATTAACGCAGGTTGACGGTAATTTTGCCGCCGAAAATGGGATGCTTCTGCAGTAACCTAAAACTCGATACTTCACAAGCTTGCATCGTATTCTTAAATCTTCCCACCTTGAACTTCCTGCTTTTCAGATTCATTTATCATGTCCTGCGATATAATGGACTCGCCTCTAGAGGCCACGACGCCTTTAAGTGTCAGGCTTTTTCAGAGCCTGCCAACACCCTAACGGGGAACCTCGACCACCCCAAAAGCGAGCAGCACAGTTGGACTGTCATCAGCATTCTATTGTACCCGCAGAACCCGATAACACGATGCCCGAACAAACACGTAGTGTAACAGCAAACCGGCCCTCTAAGCCGTCTCCCTCTTTGGATATCACTTTCTCTCCTCCTACTGCGAGTGCTTTCCCTCCTTCACCTCAACCATCAGCTGCAACCGGGAGCGTCCCTCTCACAGCCTGGCAAACGCTATATATACCATCTGATGATGAAATATGGAAGACGAGCCATGCAGAGTTAGATGCATGGCTTGTAAAGTTCGGCATTGAACCCTGTACGTCTATTATACAAATAATACCCAACTCTTGCTAATGACGTATAGGGCCTGAGAATCCTCCTACGCTGGGTAGGAACCCTGTCTGGGACTATGAGATGAAAGATTATGTTTCAGGGGAGGATGATTCGACATGACTGTCATGGGATTTATCACGTAGATTAGCCATCGATCTTAGCGGTCGTTTACTTTGTTACTCTCCTCGTCCACCATAACAAGCCCGGCGCAGACAGAGATGATGTCTTCTAAATCATAAATATTGTCATTGTTCAGACCTTTATCGCCCAGCTCGACAGCCAGCGTATGGCATAATAGCTCTGTCGTCGTGAGCAGTCTCTGTGCATAACATATCCAGGATATATAGCACGCCTAGCAAGAGAACGGTGTTCAACCGGTTGTCCGTTTATGCGTTTGATCGCCTCGCTATAGGCCTCATCGAGCGCTGCCGACATCTCGACAGCTTATTCGGGGTGGAAAGCACTTTCTGCTTCGTCATTTTGTTAAGAAACCAGTCAACGTGCAGACGCGCAAGAAGGAACCTGGCAATCTTGTGGGAATGCTTTCTATGTGTAAGACGGTACTCCGTAGAGAGCGCTTACCAGTGTGCTCAGTAATAAATCTTATCACAATAGTTTCAATCAATAAAGACAACAGCGGAGATTTCGATATAATTAGCAATCGCGCTTCGCATTGGAAGTCATTCGGGTATCAGAGGGCAAAAGCATATTAACCGCCAGCGCCAACAACCAACTTACTCAACTATACATCGACTATCAACCCATTTTCCTCCAATTCTCGCACCTTCTGCTCCGCTTTCATGACCTTCAACGAGCGATCCCCGAGATTCGATTTATACCCAGAAATAGCCTTCCTATACCACCACAACGCCTCCTGCTCATGACCCAAAATGTGGTAAATCTCCGCCAAATCCAGCGATGCCCCAAGAGTCTTCTCATCAAACTCGCCAACTTCGGCTTCCAACCCCTTAGCACAATCTCGTTGAGTGATGAGCGCACTTTCTAGGTCTCCGAGCTCCAGGTGGATGGATGACATCAAGCTCAGCGTGCTAATCTCCTGCATCTTAGCCTCCGGATCGGTGCAGCGACACATTCCGACCAATGCTGCTTGAGTCCAGCGCAATGCCTCGTTGGTGTTGCCAATTCTAAGGCACAGAGAACCAATCTTCCGTGCAGTGCACAGCACGTCAAGCGTATCAATCCCCGACCTGCGCTCTCCTTCTTGGTGCACCTGCTTCCACAGATCAATCGCCTTCTCGAAATTGCTGTCCTGCTCTTGTGCACTGGCCATGCGCGCCATAGCACCCAGTTTCCAGCTCTCGTCTTCCTCGCTGTCGATGAGGATTTGGAGACATGTCATTGCAGCTTGGTTGTTGTACAGCGCAAGGTGGGCGTTTGCGATGCTAGAAATGGCATCGTGTTTGAGACGAATCAGACCGGAATCATGTGTCATACATTGAATGGCTTCAAGGGCCTCCTCGAAAAGACTTAGCGCTTCATGGTGCATATGTTGGCGAGCGTGGACATGGCCAAGTTGGCAGAGAAGGCTGGCCCCAACTCGGGTATCGGAGACCAGGAGCTGTGATATAACTTCTCGCCGTTTCTGCAGGTCCTGTGTTGCGCTGGTGTCATTGTCCATTTTTGCATAGAGGCTTTGGATATCGTAGACGATGTTGGTGCGCAGCCAATGGTCCTCGTTAAGGAAGTGTGCCGAGTCGAGAACTTGCTGGTACAGTTCCAGGGCTTCCGTGTGTTGTCCGTTCTGAGCGTGGATGGTACCCATTCTCTTCATGACGATGAGGCGTCGTTCTAGGTCGACAATCTCACCAATGTCAAGAAAGCGTTTCCCCCAGACTAGAGATCTCTCATTTTGCCCACTCTTCCAGGTGCAAAAACTCAACTGGAAGATGACCAGCATCATCGTTTCATTCGAATCGGGGACAGTTCGCTCCTTCGCTGCCAAAATACGATGGTAATGATGAATAGCATCGTCGAATTTCTCGCAGGAAACGCATGCTCGAGCAACATGCATCAGTGAGGCGATAGTCCTTTCGTTGTCTTTGCCGAGCTCAGTTTCATACAACATGAAGGCCCTCTCGAACCAGGACAGCGCATTCTCATGCATGTCCATTTGAACGTAGCACATGGCAATGTTTGACATGGTTACCGAACCGGCGGTCGGGCCAGGGTCATATCCACTCTGAACTCCTTTCAGAACAACAAAGTAGGAGTCGAGGGCATTTTTCCATTGGCCGATGTCCCAATAGATCTGGGCGAGGTCGACTGCCGTTCGTATCGTGGTGGAATGGAGTTCTCCAAAGGTGATCTTTTGGCCTTCAAATGCTTCATGGAGGAGTGCAATGCCTTTGGCGGTCTCTCCTTGTTCTCGGTAAATGAGCCCCAGTTCGACTTTGGAAGCCAAGACGAGTGGATGAGCGACTGGATACATGGCCTCCTTATCTCGCAAGACTTTTTCATGTGCACTCAGCGCCTCTGGTAAGGAGCCTTTCTTGTGCAAGATCTTGGCTAGTTGGAATTCCGCCGATATAGTTGTTGGGTGTTTAGCGCCGTACTTTTCCGTTAAGCCTGCGATAGCTTTCTGGATGAACTCGATTGCCTTTGAGAACTCGCTGAGAGCTTGATAACTCGTCGCCATCTGAACCATGCTGCTGAGAATGTCAGGATGATTTTTGGCCAGTCTTATTTTCCGACCAGTGAGAGAGCGGTCAAGAAGCTGAAGAGCAGCAGCATTGTCCTGGCTGTTGGCGTAGCACATGCCGAGATTGTGGACGGTGGTCAGAGTGGTCGGATGATCTCTTCCAAAGGTAATTTCTTGTCCCCGCAACGCTTCGTGAAACCACGATATTGCTGACTCGTATTTCTCATAAGATGCATAGGCGTCGGCGAGGTTGCACATAAGCACGAGAGTTTCAGGATGGTTGTCCCCATTTGCCCGTCGCACTGTCTCAAGCTTGCGCTCATAGGCTTCGATTTCGGGAACCCATTCACTTGGAAGAGCATTTTTGTCGGATGGTCCTTTGGCCTTCTTGGGTCTCTCCTTTTTCTCGCCGGACGAAAGGAATGAAGTTGTCTCCGGCTCTCGGATTTCCACCTCTGGCTCTGGAATAGGGACAGAAGCGTATGCAGGGATTTGAGGTTGGGTGTCTTGTATTGCTTCCTTCATCGACTCGAGCGCAGTGCGAGCTTCCTCGGTCAATCGATGATCTGGCCCGAAATTTGAGACTCTCTTCTCAAGCAAAGTCTGATACTCAGCGATCAAGACTTCAGCCCTTCGAATGCCATCTTCGAGATCGCCATGCCGGAGATGAATCTTTGCAATCTCGGCTTTGACGGCCATGGCAGCTGTCGCTCCCTTGTTTGGCATGGCTAGGTACTGCTCGAGAATGGACTCGTACTGTTGGAGGGCTAACTCCGGTTCGCCCATTCTACTGTACATGCGGGCGACTCTAGCCGCAGTTGGCAGATAAGAGGGATGATTTGAACCAATGATCGGGTTGCTGGCGCGTCCTGCAAGGGACAGCTGGTAATATTCCAAGGCATCTTGCCAGCGAGATTGAAGTTCGAGGACGGCTGCGATTAGATCCGCGATATTGAGAGTTTCAGCATGCTCTGGACCAAGCAGTGCCTCCCTTGCAGCTAACGCCTGGTGGTAATACTCGAGAGCGGACTCAAAGTCTTCCACTTCTTGATATGCTTTGCCAAGTGCTTGAGCAGCCACTGCGCTTTCTTTACTCCATAGGCCGGGTGCGTTTGCTTCCTGTGATGCCAGAGCTAGCGCCAAAGTCCGGATTTTGTCTTCATTTGGGCATTCCGCGTTGCCCGCGCTCGCAGGCGACACGGGATGACTGACCGATCCGGCAACCGCAGCTCCAATCGACGCGGAGTTGGCTGCATTCAATTGCTGAATACGACGCCTAACGTTCTCTCCTCGAGGACCTCTCTGACGACCAACCATTAATGCACGATCGAACCTTTGGGCAAGCTCCGAGGCGGGTTGGTCGTTGTCAAGCGCTTCGCTGGTGCTTGAGGCCGTCCCTACTGGGGAGCCAAGGGATATGTTTGAGCTCCCGTCACTCCACCGATCTACTTCACTGGGAGATGATATTGGAGATGATACTCCAGATGGTTGAGCAGTGATGGAAGCCCCCATAACATTTGCGAGACATGACTCCAAACTAAGTTTGATGCTCGAAAGTTGTCTCCTGATCTCTTGGGAGTCCGCACTATTCATTATTAGGGACATTTTCTTTCACTCCATTAATCTAGGTTGAATATGGAATACGAACCTGGACCACATATTCAACAACAGCGTCAACGCATCTCGACGCGCTTGGATCCGGGCCAATATCGCCTGGATTGTCCTTTCCTTCCAGAAATACTTGCATCTTATCTGAAGCGCTGCCCGCTTCCCAGTACCAACTTTGGTTGGTTTGAGGGTTGAAATGGTCGTTTGAAGCTCATCCAAAGTCTTTTGTGTATCTCCAATGACTGTTCTGACTTGGTCAGCGAAGGTTGGGTTCAAGTTGTTTTCATCTTGAGAAGACCCGACCAAACTACCGAGACTCTCGACCGCAGCGCTCAACGAGTTGTGTTCCTTATGGAGATTATCAATCTCTTTTGGGCAATCATTTATGGTTTCAATCAGAGTGAATACTTTGGTGATAGAGTGAGCGGTTGCCACTGGAAGTGTAAGATAGATGTAGCACTACATCAGGCTGAACAGTTCTTGACTTACACAGCGTGATTATCGAGGCCGTTAAACCTACTATCTCTGCCATTGCGTTGACAGTAACTATTCTCAAAGGCACGACCGATTAACTGCCGATATTGACGTCGTTTTCAAGGGATCTGGGGGGTGCCTTCACGCAATGGAACTCGCTACGAGACCAGATGCAAGAACCACGAATGATTGACTCCACGACCGTCTGTGAGCCTTTTCCCAGTTCAAGCCTCACAATCAACTTTTTGCTCTGGTCGACCATCCAGTCCGCATACGGCTCGCCGCCGGCCTGAAGGGTGGGGGGCTGGACTCGGAGCTTTGCTGCTCGGTATCAAAAGTAGCCTGCATGCTGCACGGCCTATCGCCTGAATACGAGTATTATATATAGGTTTGTGGGCCTGAAGTTAATCGTCAGCCTGAACTTCTTAGGCTGAGTGCCACGTCTGGAGAGGCTTTTACTAGTGGCCGGGAGAATAGATGAGATGGCTTGATTCCTCTCAAGCGTCCATTTGAGTTCTCGATAGAAGAATGTTGGTGTTAATAGTAGCTTTGTGGGCTGGTGTTGAACCGCTCGTGGCGTCCTGGAGCAGAACTCATAGGGGCTATGAGTATTTCCGACGATAAGACGATTTGTGAACACAAACCGGTTTGCACTGCAATGCAATGATATTCATGCCGTCTCGTGCTAATTGCTTCCAATTGCTTTCACATCTAAAGCCACGAGGCACGTGCCAGAGAAGTGGGCGACTGCAAGGTGGCTCCGCAGCCATTTCCAATCGTACTCGTAGCACTTATCATCATTCTCTTCCAATCATGAAGACTTCGAAGCTCGACGGTCGATGATTGTCCTATCAAACAAGAGATCGCTTGCTGCATGTAACAAGGCAGAACCGGAACTCTTCGGATGCTTTCAGCCTTGAGTTTGCATTGGGGTTCCACCAGGATCTGACTGAGTGCGCGTGTTTTGTTTTTGTCATCATTGTTACCTTATCGTGCAATGTGAGTCTATGACGCTGCAGGTAGAATCACATTGACTGGTTGAAAGCCGGATAAAATGGTCACGCAAGCAACGCCAGTCCGGCCAAGGAACTATAACCCGAGCCTTGAGTGGTATATAATTGCGTCGCAAAAGTGACTGGGTACGGCAGATATCGGACTGTCCAAACCCTTTGATCTGCTTCTAAATCGCGTACTTTTCGCTGCTCTTCGAAAACTGGGAGTACGAGGCTTCCTCATTGCTCCTTCGTTTGTATCGTCTTACACGCCCTCTCTACCCATTTGAGTTTCTTCTGTTTCTTTCCGTACACGTCCTCAGTCGAACACTCTGGGGTAGATCCAGTTCTCCAAGAGACCGCCATTGGTGAAGAAATCACGCAGAACCATGCAGACTGCAATATACAAACGCCCTGCTCTCGGCCAGTGTTTCTATCTTGGATCTCTTTATAATGCCAGAACGGACAATTTCTTGCCAGAATATCTTCTTACCGTAATACTCGACGGGTCGGTCAAAGTCACTGATATCAGCCGTGCCGAAACGACCTTCGGAGATGACGACACATACCAAGAGAAGTTTGACAAGATGGCTCTCTGCCCTGAGCTCATGGCAACCGTACTCGCCGGTTCTGGCAATATCCAAGGCAGCGGCGGGTATTTGAACGAGCAACGGCATTCATTTCCAACCGTTCACCGGGCGATGCATTACTCCCTCCAGACTGTCGAGGAAAAGCTGCATCTCTTTGGCAACAACGTAAATGACTATATTGATGAAAACCAATTGAGGCATCCAGAGGCAACTCACATCGTCACGGAGATCATTTGGGGTGCCAACTGCATTGTCTCCGCAACTCGACGTCTCCTACCTGATGAGGATCGCAATGCGGCTCAGGTTTCACTCAAAAAGGCCTTTGAGATTTTCAAGAATGATGAGGCGAACGCTGCCCCAATGCCGAGACGATTCAGGGGACAGTTTCGTGCCAGCAGTGAAAATGTAGACCAGCTCTTTGAAATGGGACTTTACTCAGATTTCCCTTTGGGCAGCCACCCTCGCATCCAGGATCTTGCTGAGGCAAAGGAGCACATTGTCAATCTCCCCGACTACATTCGAGACGCCAATGACGGGAAAGGGATGCAGGTCACCTATTCATTGCTGCCAATTGGTTTTCTTTCGATTATGTTCGGCATCCCTCCTACAGTCACAGTAGCACAGTTGAGCCCAGAGTGCTTGACTAGGCTCGTTGCTCTAGTGGACAACATCAGCGAGGCAGAAAGAAGCCTCAATGAGTACTACTCCTGTTTGGACCGACACCGGTTTTGTATCCCATCTGCTCATCTCATTGAGGTTGGCAACCAAATCCGATATGTTGGCCAGGGCAAAACCGACCTGCTGCGCGAATACTCTCGGCTTTTGAAACCTGTCCGAGAAGGAACCACTGGATCCCAGGACATTTGGCAACTCCTTGAAAATTTTGACAAGGGAGATTCGTCCCCAAAGAATCTTTTATCCCTTGTCGATACAACTAAAGAAAAGATGGAGTTCGTCGATATCGCCATGTCTCATGGAGCAGAATATATCGGATACAACGAAGACACCGTGGATGATCTCCTTCGGAACCAACTCTACAATACGGTCTACATCCTGTACTTCAACGCACAGTCAATGGGTTCCAAGGAAGAATGGGACGGTAATTGCAAGCTCTTCTTCACCCTGTTGCGGAAAGGAAAGTGTTCGGCCGCAATTGTCGACTGCGATGCAACCGGGAAGCAAATCGCTGGCTCATCGATTGCGCATTATGAAGACGGCAATCTGCTGACAGAGGACGTCGGTGAGCAGGAGAAGGAGCTGGCCACTAAGAGCTTCATTCAGTATGATGACAGATACTTGCAACGCACCGAGGATTTGCCAGCCCAAAGACGAGCTGTTGTCATTGCTTGCCCAGGACTCCAGTGCGATCCCATGGTCAAGCACAATTGGGTTTGCCGCTTCTGTCGGTGTCCAGTTGAGTACGGTACTCTCGACAAGTACTTTTACTGCGTCTGTGGGCGAGTACGCTTCGACAAGACCATGTTCAAATGCTGCAATCCCGGTCATGGCTCCGATATGTACAGCTACGCTGGCACGGAGCTCTATTCGTGCCTTGAGAGCATGCCGCCGCCGAACGAATTGAATATCCTTATCCTAGGAGAGACTGGAGTTGGAAAATCTACATTCATCAATGCTTTCATCAACTATCTGACCTACGATACTCTGGACGAAGCCCTGAAGATCCCCAACTTGAACTGGATCATCCCGTGTTCCTTTGCGATTCAGTTGCCGGACCAGACCACGAATTCTTTCATACAAAGAAAGATCCTAGTCGGCAACGATGCCGACGAACATGGTGGCGTCAAAGGCCAATCCGCGACGCAAAAGGCCACGGCATATTCCATTTACGTCCAAGATCAGCTTGTAAGACTCATCGACACTCCTGGTATGGGAGACACGCGGGGACCAGAGCAGGATCGCAAGAACATGTCAGATGTTCTTTCGGTTCTGCGAAGCTACGATAATATCCATGGTATCATCATTCTCCTGAAACCAAACAATCCGCGGCTCAATTTCATGTTCAGATTCGTCATACAGGAGCTTTTGGGCCAGCTGCATCGATCGGCCGCAAGGAATATGGTGTATGCTTTCACAAATACCCGTGGGTCCAACTTTACCCCCGGAGACAGCTATGTGCCGCTGGAGAATTTGCTTCTTGAATTTAAAAACGTCTTGCCGAGGTTGTCACAATCCAACGTATATTGCTTTGATTCAGAAAGTTTCCGGTATCTTGCAGCAAAAAAGGTGGTCGGACTGGAATTGGGCGATATTCAAGACTATCGTCGGAGTTGGTCGAAGTCCTCCCAAGAGTCTCAGCGATTGAGGAATCATTTCCAAACTCTTCAGCCTCATCCGGTCAAGAATACTGTCAGCTTGAACGCAACTCGCTATCTTATTGAGAATCTGATCGCCCCAATGCGGCAGGTCTCCAAGACCATTTTGGGCTCAATTGCACAAAGCGAGCAACAAAAGCTCGATCTCGAAAAGACGAATGCCACCGGAGAAGATCTCAAAGCGAAACTGAAGATTTCAAAAATCGTGTTGAAAACCCACATAAGCGAGAAACCCATTACCGCTTGCAATCATGTAGAGTGTATTAAGAAAGTGGACAGGGAGGGCGAGAAAGTCAAGATTCACAAGTCCTTGTGTAAGCTTCGTCTGAAATACGTCCTAGTGGTTAAGAGCTGACTGTAAATCAACAGGCCACAACCCTTGCTGTCTGACGGACGTCAAACCGTACATCACTGGGGCTCAAGGACTGGACAATTGCTACGCATTCAGAAACAACCACGGCAAATGCCAACGATGCAACCATCGGTGGCAGGATCATGAGCATACCCTTGTCACGTATACCGAGATAACTGAGATAAGTGACGATCCGGAAGTAGTTAATGCCCTCATGCGGACGAACAACGAAACCAAAGCGAAGGCCGCTGCGCTCAAAGCTCTCGACGGACAGATCGCTGAGTTTAAGGAAGAGCACCTTAAAATCCAAGAAGCAGCCGCCCGATTCACCGTGTACATGCAGGAAAATTCCATCACAGTGTACAACGATGCTGCTTTGGAGTACCTCCGCCATCTCATCAAGGAGGAAAACGTCAAGGTCCAGTTGGGCGGCGACAGCACCAGGCTCGAAGCCTTGAAAAAGGAGTGCGAACAGTACCAAGCTTACGTCGAGACCATCAAAGATGCCAGAAAGAGAGGAGTGCCAGGAGCTTTACTCGACGAGCAAGGCGTTTCGCGCTTAGTGAAGGAACTCTATAGCATGAAGCACTACGGCAAGGACCTCCAGAGGATAGCAAACGTTGTTGGCAGAGCCTATGCCGCAACATTCCGGGAGACAGCGTATCATATCCGTCCCAAGCAATACTGGATGCGCGCACGCGGTCATAGCAGCCATGGCAGCCATGCTAGCCACGGCGGACAAGGTGGCCACGTTCCGGGGCGACCTTACTCGAGTCTGCTGGACCTCGATTCTTCAAGCGTGCATATGCCACCTCCTCGCCGCAGAGACAGTACTCAGAGGAGTTCCCAGCAGTCTGAGACTCCTCCCGACGATAATTCATGGCAAGCTTCCTATGCCGAGCTTGCGCCGCAAAACCCCCATTCTGATCAACAGCCATCATACAGGGGTCTCTTGCCGTTTGATGACGAGAACAGGTCTCAGCCTAGTCAACCAAATGACTTCTCTTCTCGCTCTGAGAAGTCTGGAAGCAGCTTCTCGCCGTCATATACCAACAGTCATTCGGACCGCAGCAGCACTTCGGGTGGAAAGCGCGGCTGGCTGACACAGTCACTCCTCAAGAAGAAGAGACCTGGATCATCGGCCCGTGCCGAATCCGAAACTGAGAAGCCTCCCTCCGGGATATATGGTCGGGAGAAGCCTATGCCGTTGCCGCAACTTGAGGAGGAACCTCCGCCGTATGAGGCGCCATCTCAAAGTCAAACAAACGGAGCTGGCTATTCGAATGGCTCGGGCCCGGGTGGAATCATGGTGAGGGGAAAACCTTATCGGTTGAGCTTTGTAGGTACCCTGAAGAAGAAACTGGGCAAATGAGTCCAACTTGTTTGGAGCGAAATTCAAGATGAAGAAATCTATCGATGAATTCTCTTCTATGTATTATCTGCGCATGCCACAATTGCTGAATTTTGTGGCCTTTGTCTATAATAGTCAAGTGGGAAAGTCATCTTGGCTTAGCAAGAGTCCATCGAAATTCTCACACTTGGGGTCGGAATTCATTGGGAGCCCCAAGCCGAACTCGTGGACATGGAGGCTCTCTAGTGTCCGATAATATCGTGAATGCTGCTGTGTTCTCCCCACAAAAATTTCTAAGCCTTCCCTATCACAGATCATCCATCGCTATGATACTTGCAACCCAAGCAGTCCTCGGTGCGCTTGTGACAGATCCACCCGACCATTCAGAAAAGATTAGCTCACGTAAGTGACATGATGGATGTGAGTCTCGTGAATATTGATTGATTGACTATCGTCGCTGACGACATCGTCTAATGCCAAGAACATTGCCAATTTGAGCGTATTGCGTATCTGACGTCCGTTGAGCGGGTGTTTGGATAACGTGGGGAGTTCTCTCTCAATAATCGCTCGATCATGGTCAGTTAATTCTATCAGGAGGTTGCTAAGAAGGCTCCTTCAAATGCGTTCTCTTTTCGACGGGACCAGCTCTTCGTATGGCGTTGCAATCTGTATTCGAGATTGGAAGGCAGGTCCATGGAGTTGATTCTATTCGTCGTGAGCAACAGTATGCTGCTGTAATACTCCAATTCTCTCAGAAACACTGCGTTGATATCAACAAGATACATTTACTTCTCGAGAGAGAGTTGCGTACCTGAAACAATCCCGTTCCTTCGGATGTCCTCGAAAGACCGTGCCTTCACCAACACACGTCCCATATCAACCACCACCTTCATCACATGGAATACAATCCCCACGACCTAAGAACGCGTCGCAGAGTGCCCTCGCGTAATTTTCACAAGCGATACTAACAACACCACGCACGGTGCATGCCCTCCGTCACCTCCACCACATGTTTAGCTGAAAGTGTTGACTTTGTTCTCAAAATCGCCAGAAATTCTTGAAGCCGTTTACCCTATCGTTTCGAGCCGGCCGGCTTCCAGACACATCAACCATTGATAGCCGTGACCGATCAACATAAACATAACCACTTCGTTCCCAAGTCATCTATCACTTGAATTTGCTTTCAGTTTAATAAAACACAACTGCTTCCTTACTCCCTCAATTTTCCATCATCCGTCAGAAACAGCACAACCTCCAAAGCAGTGACCCTACCCACACTCAAGATCTAACCACCTCATCGCCTAACCATTCTCCCCAGCCCACCAACACATAAAAGAAAAATGGCACTCACCCCATCCACGCCCAAATCCTCAGACACCCCCTTCCAAATCCACGACGGCAAAACAATGCGCAGCATCTGGCTCGACGGCAACGGCAACGGCGACCCCTCCCCAACCCTTTTCGAGCGCATCCGCTACACCCACGATGGCCACCCAACCTGGAAAATCTACTGCGGTGACGCGCCCAAGCGCGAAAACGGAATCCTGATCGAGCCGCCGCGCTTCTGCTACCTGGATGACGCGACGGTGCACCGCATCGCCAAGTGGGACGGCTACAGTAAATCGTACAAGGGCCGGTGTTGGCGGTTTGATTTTGGGTCCAAGGGGAAGGCCGGCGTATGTGGAGACCAGGGAGGTGGGGTGGGAGGAGCTAGGGAAGAAGGCGGGAGGTGGCGGCGGGAGGAAGTATGTGTTTTGTGGGAACGAGAGGAGGGAGGATCTATAGGTCTGTGCCGAGGCCGAGCATTGTGCCAGAGCCTCGCTCAGTCAAAATTGTGTAGTTCCTGGGACTTCCAGATATCAGCTGAGGTTCATGGTTTGAGCTTCGATATAATTACTTACAAGCTTCTGCGACTTTCGAATTGATCACCCGAAGAACGTGGTGCTGGGGTATGACAAAAAAAAAAAAAAAAAAAGTACTTTGATTATGAGAGAGAACAAAATAAGGGTTAGCGAGAATTTTGAATTGGTCTATCACTTATTCCTGTACTTCCTGAAAGCCGTCCCCACGTCACCACCCTCCTCGACCTCCTTCAAAACCTTCTCGTCCGCCCCAACAATCTGTGGCAGAATCTCCAGCACTTTACTCACCAAATCAGCCGGTATGCACACCGCCGCAAAGGACTCCGGATCAAGCATGACGACATCACCCTAAAATGCTCAAGTCAGCAACCCACGGCGCAAAAGAGCGATGCCCAAAACTAACCGGCTCAACCAAGGTCTCCCCAACATGCACCCCGACATTGACAGCCCAAGCTTTGGCCTGCGCGCCCGCTGCAACCGTGCTAATTCCCCTGCTCC
>Ga0335075_10011397_pt1 | contig 13439 bp, 11 predicted proteins | sample Lox_Sample_24_FD_206723 | JGI IMG/M metagenome (GOLD analysis project Ga0335075, IMG submission 206723) | Soil microbial communities from Loxahatchee National Wildlife Refuge, Florida, United States - Lox_Sample_2.4 | ecosystem: Environmental > Terrestrial > Soil > Wetlands | place: USA...
CCGGACCCTGGGCCGCGACTTCTGGCTGTATTTCAGCGGTCAGCTGGTCTCCCAGGTGGGCAGCTCCTTCACGATGTTCGCGTTGCCGTTGCTGGTCTTCAAGCTCACCCACTCGGCGACCAACCTGGCACTGACCACCGCGTCGAACTTCGTGCCTTACCTGCTATTCGGGCTCGTGCTAGGCGCTCTAGTAGACCGGGTCGATCGCAAGCGGATGATGTTGCTCACTGACGTGGGCCGGGCCGCCGTCATCGCCGTGCTGCCAGTACTGGCGCTGTCGGGGACGCTGCGGGTGGGCGATATCTATGCCGTCGCCTTCGTGCAGTCCACGCTGGGGATCCTGTTCAACTGCGGTGAGTTCGCGGCGATCCCGAGCCTCGTCGGGCGCGACGACCTGGTTGCCGCGAACGGACGGATCACGGCCACGAACTCGGCCGGGCAGATCCTGGGGCCGATTCTCGCCGGGGTACTCGTCACCTTCATGTCGCCAGCCGACCTGCTGTTCTTCGACGCGGCCAGCTTCCTGCTCTCGGCGGTATCGCTGGCTGCCATCCGCCGCGGCTTCAACGCCGCCGATCGGCCCGCCGACGCCGATGCCGGCGTGATCGGCCTGCTCCGGGATGTTCGAGCCGGGCTGCGATACGTGTGGTCAAATCCGGTGCTGCGCAGCATCTCGCTGATGATGGCCCTGATCAACTTCGTGGCGAGCACCGAGAACAGCCAGCTGGTCCTGTTCGCCAAGCGCGTCCTGGGTGCTAGCGACAGCGAGGTCGCCGTGCTGTTCGCCGCCGGCGCCGCGGGCATCGTAGTCGTCAGCGTCGCAGCGGCTCCGATTCGCCGGCGCCTGAACTTCGCCGTCACAGCACTCGGAGCGCTGGTCGTCAGCGGCCTGACGGTCACCGCCATGGCGCTGATCGGCTCGTATCCGGCAGCGCTCGTTCTGTGGGCCGCGTCGTCCGGGTTCGGGTTGCTACTGAACATCAACACCAACTCGCTCCGTCAGGCCATCGTCCCCGATGAGATGTACGGCCGCGTCGTCAGCATCGCTCAGGTGCTGGCCTGGTCAGCGATACCGCTAGGCGCACTCGCCGGAGCGGCAGCGATCCAGCTGTCTGGCAGTGCCGCCGACGTCTATGCCGTCACCGGGGCGCTGACAGCCCTGATCGCCCTGCTGTTCGCTTTCTCCCCTGTCGCTCACGGTGACCGCTACCTGGCCATGGCAGCCGGTGACGAGCCAGCCGACGAAGCCACTGTCGCGCAAGCCTGATGTCGTCCGGGCCCGCTGGGCGATGCGGGTCACCCCTCGGGTCTTGCAGCGGCGTAGCCTGGCAGCCATCCGATCAAAGGGGTGATCATGGCGCAAGCGCCCGGACCGGCGACAACGGTGTACGACGAGATCACCTCGGAAGTGCAGTTGCGGGATCTCCTGGGCGCGCCTAAGCCTCGGGCGGTTGCAAAGGAACGGAACCGCCTGCACCGCATCGACCGCCAATGGCTCGCGGCCTCGCCGTTCTGTGTCATCGCGACCTGCGATGCCGACGGCAAGTGCGACGCATCTCCCAAGGGTGATCCAGCCGGGCAACTGATCCACGTTCTAGACGACACCACAATCGCGGTTGCCGAGCGTCCAGGCAACCGGCGCGCCGACGGCTACCGGAATGTGCTTGCCAACCCGCATGTGGGCATCCTCTCCTTGGTCCCGGGGCGCAACGAGACGCTCCGGATCAACGGCCGCGCACGGCTGTTCCGCGACGCGCCGTTTTTTGACGATCTGATCGTCAAGGGTCAGCGGCCACTCCTCGCACTGCTCGTCGAGATCGACCAGGTTTTCTTCCACTGTGCTAAGGCATTCATGCGCTCGCATCTGTGGCAGCCGGGCGCCTGGCATCCCGAGACGCTCCCCTCCAACGCGGCCTTGCTGAAGTGCGCGTTTAGCCTCCAGGACAGCCTGGACGAACTCGAGCGGTACTACGCACCGGAAAACTTGGAGAAGAGGCTCTACCAAGACAGCTGATCGGGGCGTGTTCCTGCTCTCTGGCGAGGCCGCCAGGATCACCCCCATATCCCCCGGACGGCTGAAGCTCGGTCGGCCTGTTGGACCAGGGCCTCCGCGGACCACGGATCACGCGGATGAGGTGATTGCCGCTCACCCAGGCGGCGCCGAGGCTGGAGCGCAGCAACACGCCGGGAGCCTCGGCCCCGCGCCGCAGTGCGCATCAGGGCAGGCCCGTCCACGGCATCTGGCCAAAGGAGGAGTCAATCATGCGCGTGTTCGTTACCGGGGCGAGCGGATTCATCGGTTCCGCCGTCGTCCGCGAGCTCATCCAGGCCGGGCACCAGGTCACCGGCCTTGCCCGGTCGGAGTCGGCCGCCGCCATGGTGGCAACGGCCGGCGCTGCGGTGCACCGGGGCTCTATCGAGGATCTCGCCAGCCTGCGGGCCGGCGCGGCCGCCGCCGACGGCGTCATCCATACAGCCTTCAACAACATCTCCGAGACCACGACGAGCATCGCCGACGCCATCGAGACGAACGTGCATGCGATCGAGGTGCTTGGCAAGGCGTTGGCCGGCTCCGGCCGTCCGCTGGCTGTCACCTCCGGGACCGCCCTTATCGCGCCGGGCCGTATCGTCACGGAAGACGATGTGCCTGATGCCGGGTCGTTCAACGCCCTGGCGCCCGCCGAGGCGGCGGCGCTGTCGTTCGCCGAGCGCGGAGTACGCGCGTCGGTGGTGCGGTTCCCGCTGACAGTGCACGGCGAGCGCGATCACGGCTTCATCCCAGCCATCATCGCCATCGCCCGCGACAAGGGCGTCTCGGTATACCCCGGTGACGGGTCCAACCGGTGGTCCGCCGTTCACCGGCTAGATGCCGCCCGCCTGTTCCGGCTGGCGCTGGAGGAAGCACCCGCCGGCACGCGGCTACACGGGGTCGCCGACGAGGCAGTACCGTTCCGCGACATCGCCGCCGTCATCGGCCGGCACCTGAACCTCCCGGTGACCGCCATCCCCCGCGAGGAGGCGGAGGGCCACTTTACCTGGATGGCCACCTTCGCCCTGCTCGACAGCCCTGCCTCCAGCGCCCTGACGCAGAAGCTACTCGGGTGGCAGCCCGAGCACCCCGGACTGATCGCCGACCTCAACGAAGGCCACTACTTCACCAGGCAGCCGGAAGCCCGTTAAGGCGAGAACACAACCGAACCGGCGGGAACAGATCCTCTGGGTTCCTGATCGCGCCGCAGCCGCGCCGCCGAGCCTGGCGATCCAACGCGATGAGCGGCAGTCACCCGCTCGAGGTGGTTCCCGCCCAGGCCATGGTCCCAGCTAGGCTCCTCGCCGCCGCGCGCGCCGGCCTAGCAGAACAAAGCTCGCGTGGCCTGGCCGCGGCGATAACCGGCGGAGCCGTGAGACTATCGTCGCTGTGGAACCTGGTGCGAGATCGGAGTCCGCGGCCGGGGGCGGGGCTGACCGTGGCGCGGCCGGGGTGGTGTCGCGCCCGGGATTGTTCGACCGGCTCGGGGGGTCGGCCAGGGTGAGTGTGGTGTCAGGGGCTGCGGGCAGCGGGAAGACGGTGCTGCTGCAATCGTGGATCGGCGAGGCGGGCCTCGCGGGGCGCGCGGCATGGGTGGACGCGGGGCGGGGTGTGCGGGATCCGCAACCGTTCTGGCTGTCAGTGGTCAGCGCCCTGCGGGCGACGGGCCTGGGGTCTGAGCTGGTGCGGGAGGTGTCGGCGGCCCCGGACCTGGACGGGTGGGCGCTGGTGGAGCGGCTGCTTGACGATCTCGCGCCGCTGGAGAAGCGGCTGTGGCTGGTGGTCGACGACGTGCACGAGCTGGACCCGGACCAGGCGCTGCGGCAGCTTGAGCTGCTGGTGATGCGAGCGCCGCCAGGGCTGCGGTTCGTGCTGGCAACCCGGCACGACCTGCGGCTGGGGTTGCACCGTTTGCGGCTGGAGGGCGAGCTGGCCGAGGTCCGCGCGGCGGACTTGCGGTTCAGCCTGGCCGAGGCGGCGGAGCTGTTAACCGCGGCAGGGTTGGAACTGCCCGGGCCGGCGGTGGCGGTGCTGCATGAGCGGACCGAGGGGTGGGCGGCGGGGCTGCGGCTGGCCGCGCTGGCGGCGGCCGGGCATCCGGATCCGGAACGGTTCGCGGCCGGGTTCTCCGGCACCGAGCGGACGGTGGCGGAGTATCTGCTGGCCGAGGTGCTCGAGCGGCAGGGCGGGCGGGTGCGGCGGCTGCTGCTGCGCACCTCCGTCCTTGAGCGGGTGAACGGGGAGCTGGCGGACCTGCTGACCGGGGACGAGGGCGCCGAGCGGGTGCTGCAGGACCTGGAGGCCGCGAACGCGTTCGTGACCTCGCTGGACGAGGCACGGTCGTGGTTCCGCTACCACCAGATGTTCGCCGGGCTGCTGCGGCTGGAACTGCGGCGCACCGCGCCACGCGAAGTCGCCGGGCTGCACCGGGCCGCCGCCGGGTGGCTGGCCGGGCACGGCTACCCGGCGCAAGCGATCCGGCACGCCCAGGCGGCACAGGACTGGGCACTGGCCGCGCGGCTGCTGGCCGGGCAATGGCCCGGCCTTTACCTGGACGGGCAGGCCGGCGCCATCCACGAACTGGTGGCCGCGTTCCCGGCCGGGCTGGCCGCCGCCGATGCCGGGCTGGCGGCGGTGGCCGCGGCCGATGAGCTGGCCCGCGGATCGCTGGAAGCCGCCGAGCGGTACCTGACCCTGGCCGAGCGGGGACTGCAGAGCCTGCCCGAAGCCGGGACGGAGCAGGCGCGGCTGCTGCTGGCAGTTGTCCGGCTGCTGCTGGCCCGCCAGCGAGCCGACCTGCCGGCCGTGACCGAACACGCCGCCCGGCTGCGGAACATTGCTGAGCACGCCGACAGCAACCCGGTGCAGCCCAGCCTGGGTGAGGAACTGAGCACGCTGGCGCTGATCAGCCTCGGCAGCACCGAAGCCTGGACAGGCGCCTCGGAAGACGCGAAGCGGCACCTGGAACGCGGCGTCGAACTGGCACGCCGGATCGGCCGGCCCTACCTGACATTCACCGGGCTCGGCTACCAGGCTACCGTGCTGTCCCGCTCGATTGCTGCGCAAACTGACTACGGCAGCCAGGCGATCGACCTAGCCAGGCGGCATGGCTGGACCGACGACCCGGCCTTCGGCGTCGCCTGCGCAATAGTGGGAGCCACGCTGGCGACCCAGGGAAGGCCGGACGAGGCGGAGCCCTGGATTCAGCGCGCCGAGCGCAGCGTCAGAAGCGAAACCGAGCTCGCAGCCAGCCTGCAGATCCGCTACGTCCGGGGGATGCTGGAGCAGGCGCGGGGCCGTGACGCCGAAGCGATAGCCGCCTTCCAGGCGGTTGAGCCGCTGGCCCTGCAGGTCAACTCACCGCAGTACATCCTTCCACGAGCACGCGCACGGCAGGTGCAGTCCCTGGTACGTCTCGGCCAGCTCAGACATGCCCAGCAGGTCCTGGACAGCCTCGGCGGACAGGACCGCGACTATTCGGAGATCCGCATCGCCACCGCGGCGCTGCAGCTTGCTGAAGGCAACCCAGGTGCCGCGCTCGCCGAGCTCGCCCCAGTGCTGGGCGGCCCCGTTCCGGCCGTCGTGGGGTCCCAGCAGGTTACGGCATACGCGCTGGAGGCGGCCGCCCAAGACAAGCTCGGCGACCTGGCCGCCGCCGAAAGTGCCCTGGAGCATGCGCTCGACATGGCCGAGCCGGACCGCGTGCTCCTCCCGTTCCTGCTGTCTCCGGTGCTGGCGCTGCTGGAGCGCCACGCCCCGCACCGCACCGCGCACGCGTCTCTCATCGCCGAGATTCGCAGCCTGCTCGCCGGAACCAGGCTTGTGCCGCAGCCTTCCGTGCCCGGCCCGCTGGCCGAGCCGCTCAGCGGCAGCGAGATCCGTGTGCTGCGCTACCTGCCCACCAACCTGACCGCGCCGGAAATCGCCCGCGAGCTGTCGGTCTCGCCGAACACGGTCAGGACCCATATCAAGAGCCTGTACGCCAAGCTTGGCACCCATGGCCGGGCTATAGCCGTCGAGCGTGCCCGCGCCCTGGGACTGCTCGCGCCCTCAGCAGGCGCCGGGCGACGCCAGCCAGCCCCGCACCCGCGGCTTATCGACGGGGGATCTCGTCGAGCTGTATGAGGCTGACCGGCGGCGCCCAGATCGGCATGCGGAGCGGTCTCACGACCATGGCTCCCGCGGCTCGGCTGACGACAGCCGACGGACCTCGATGAGCTCGAGACCGAGCGCTTCGGCCTCGGCCAGCACACCATAAACCGCGGCTTGATCGGCCAGCGCGCCCGTCAGCACGGTGTCGCCGCCGTCCAGCTGCGCCCGCAGGGCGGGAAACGCCGAACGGATTGTCTGGCCCAGCCGGCCGCGGACACGGATCTGGTATAGCTGCGGCTGGGTCTCGCGCTGCTCCCCCATCACCGGCGCCCCGCGAGTGAGTCGACCGCAGGCAACGACGTACGCTCGCGGCGGGTAGCGAACTTGATGATGACCCTCCTCCTATAGTCCCGGTCCTGGCTGGCGATCCTGGACCCGGCCTTGGTGAGCAGCTATCACCTGGTCTGGAAGCATCGCGGTCACCTGCTGCACCTGATGAGGCAATGGGTCCCGCCGGCGGGTTTCCCGGCCTCACGCCAGGCGTGGTGAACTGGTGTCACCGGCCGGCTCCGGCGCCGGGTCCGCGCCGGACAGGTCCTCGCGGCTGACCCGCATCATGAACAGCGCGATGATCAGGATCAGCGCCAGGATGACCGCCGAGACCAGGTAGCCCCTGGAGAATCCGGCCGCCAGCGCGTGGTGGTCGATGCGGGTCTGGAGCAAGGCTGCCTGGGCGCGAGGCGGGTGCCCGCCGGTCTTCGCAGCCGCGGCGGCCGCAGATCGCAGGCTGCTGGCCACCGCACTCCAGGCCACGGTGCCGACGACCGCCAGCCCGATCGAGCCGCCGACCTGCTGCCCGACGTTGTTCAGGCTGGACGCCGCGCCGGCGACGCCGGCGTTCACGCGGTTCAGGATGACCAGGGACGACGGCACGAACACCAGGCCCAGGCCGGCCCCGAGGACCAGCGTCGGGCCGAGCATCCCGCCGGCGTAGCTGCTGTACTCGGTGATCCGGGACAGCCAGAACATCCCGCCGGCGCTGAGCGCGCTGCCGGCAATCAGCAGCGGCCGGGCGCCGATCCGGCGCACCCCGCGCTGCGCGACCACCGTCATCACCAAGATCACGGGGACGTAGGGCAGGTATGCGGCTCCCGTCCGCAGCGCGCTGTACCCCCACACCTCCTGGATGAACAGGGTCAGGAAGAAGAACATGCCCAGCACCGCGGTGCCGACGCACAAGCTGATGAGGAACGCCCCGGACCGGTCCCGGCTGCGCATCAGCCGCAGGGGCAGCAGCGGGTACCTGCTGCGGGCCTCGATCACCACGAACGCGGCCAGCAGCACCGCCGCGGCGGCCAGCGAGGCGACCACCTTGGCATCGCCCCAGTGCGAGACGCCGTCCGGGGTGGTCGCGGCGTTAGACAGCCCGTACACCAGCAACGCAACCCCGGCCGTCGCGGTGACCGCGCCGGGCAGGTCGAACCGCCCGGCGAGCCGCCCGGTGGCGGGCAGCACCCGCGCGGCCAGGACCGCGACGACCAGCCCGATCGGCACGTTGACGAAGAACACCCAGCGCCAGCTGGCGTAGGTGACCAGCACGCCGCCGGCGATCAGCCCGACCACGAGGCCCACGATGGCCATCGCCGAGTACACCGCCACTGCGCGGTTGCGCGGCGGGCCTTCGGGGAACGTGACCGCAATCAGCGATAGGGCAGTCGGCGCGGCCATCGCCCCGCCGGCGCCTTGGACGGCACGGGCGGTGATCAGCCAGGCCTGGTCGGTGGCCAGCCCGCCGAGCAGCGAGGCCAGCACGAAGACCAGCAGCCCGGCGACGAAGATCCGGCGGCGCCCGAGGAGGTCGCCCGCCCGGCCGCCGAGCAGCAGCAGCCCGCCGAATGCCACGGCGTAGGCGTTCGCGACCCATTCCAGGTTGGACCCGGAGAAGCCGAGCGCGGTCTGGATGTGCGGGAGGGCGACGTTGACGATGGTCAAGTCGAGCGCGATCATGAGCTGGGCCGTCGCGATGACAGTCAGTACCAGGCCCAACCGCCTAGGCGCCTGGGCGGTGGTCGCGGCCTGGGGTTGCCGGACAGCAGGCCTAGCTTCCGGTGTTCCAGTTGTCACAATGATCTCCTCTTCCGGTCCTGGTGATCGGCCGACCTTTATCTCTTGCACGTAAAGCCGCCTTAGCTGCGGTTGAAAAGTGCGACCGCTTCGGTCATGCCGCCGACGGTGAAGTCGTGCGGGTCGCCACGCACTGGGCCGGTGATCCCGGAGTCGTTGACCAGCACGTCCAGGTGCTCCCGGCCCGCTCGACGTAGTCGGCGGCGTGACGGACCGACTCATCGGAGGTCAGCTCCAGTTCCAGAAACCGCACGCCGACGGCCGCGGCAGCAGCCCGCCCGCGCCCGCTGCTGCTCGCGGTGAGATACACCCGGTGCCCGGCCCCAGCCAGACGCCGGGCAGTCTCGAGGACAATGCCCTTATCGGCGCCGGTGACCAGCGCGACGGGTGCACCCACAGATTCTGTGCTCATTCCCGGCCTCCCTCCCTCGGTCAGCACCTGTCTCAGCGTCATATCCGGCTAGGTGAGAAGGCATCACCTAGTCCGCGTGATAGAGGCGGCCATGAGCCGACTGCTTGACCCTGCTCATTGCGCCCGCGAGAACGGGCCGGGCGGAACCCGGTCGGCGCGGAGCGCCACCTGGTGCCCAGCCGCGCCGCGCGCTGGAGAGGTCCGTCAAGGCTGGATCACGGTCTGCAATCACGCGTTTCGCGTGATCGGGGCTCATCCAGCCGCGAGCAATTCTTGGCGCGCCGGAGACGATCGAGGAGGTGCCGGACGACTCATGACCGGTCGGACCGAGGGCCGGGCTCGCTAGTCCCAGAACTACGGATCTCGCGCACTGAGCGCCAACCGGCGCAAGTCACTGAACGTGACTTGACGCCGACCTAGCGTGCGGCCAGATCGCCGATTATCTGCGTCCCTCTGCGCGTGGCACTGCATGTGCATCGAATGCAGATCAGCCCGTTCGGGCCGGCCCTCGGCGCCGCTTTACGGGCCGCCCGCAGAGCCGCGGCCTGAGACGATCGTGCCGTGAAGTTCGTCTGCGCCCCGGTGGCGCTGCGATCCACGATCGAAGTGAGGGTCGTCAGGGCGGTAGTTGTTCTTGCACAACGCGACGGAGTTGGCGCCGCCCAAGTTCGTGTGCCTGGGTGTCAGGGGTCGTGGGGTCGCCTGGAAGCCCGAAGCTCAGGAAAGAGAGACCGAACAGAGCGGCCCAGGCTCGCGCTCGATGCCATAGGGCGGGCGACACCTGGCGGTAGGCGGACCAGAATTCCCCATGGACGTCGAGGTCGAACAGCCACCACAAAGCGGCAAGGTCAGCGGCTGCGTCGCCGGCGGTCACGTCACCCCAGTCCAGCACTGCGCAGAGGCGTCCCTGGTTGACCAGCACGTTGCGTGGATGGAGGTCACCATGGATCCAGACTCGCTCGGTCGCGGTCGCTGCCAGAAGTCCGGCGTTGAAGATACCTACTGCTTCGGCAATCAGAGCCTCGTCCCCGCTCGTCAGCGCCTGCTCAGCCCACATCGCCACAGAGTCCTGACGCAACGCAAGGGGACCACCACGGGCGGGATTCGGCGCAACGTCTTCGGGTGCCGACACGTGCAGGGCCGCCAGAAAGCCGCCAAGCGCCCGCACTTCTCTGGGGAGCGGGGTGCCAAGGCAGCGATATCGCCCTCGAACCACGGAACGACGCTCCAGGGCCAGGGAAACTGGGCGCTCGGAACGCCGACGATCAGCGGCGCTGGAACCGGCAGCGGCAGTCCAGGCGCCAGGACCGGAAGCCAGCTCTGCTCGTGCCGGTGAAGATCGACCGCGACCGCGCGCCGAGTGATCCGGATCGCCAGCACGTCGCCGATCCGCCACACGGCGTTGTCCCACCCGTCTCGCACTTTCATCGCAGGCAGGCCGGCAAGGTGAGGAGCCTGCTCTTCGAGCAGACGGACTATCAGTCGCTCATCGATGTCGATCTCCGAGCCTCTCCTCCCGGCCACGGCCACATCTTCCCATAAGCCCACCAAGGGGGCATTGCAGCGCCGCCCCGCGCCGCGTCATCGCCGACTACTCACAGCGAGGAGGATCTGCGCCGATCGCGTGCCCTCCCCGTCAGCCAGCCTGCGTTGGCAGTACTGCGGAATCGCCGACAGTGTCTGCGAAAGCTGCCTATCGGCATGGCTTCCCGACGGCATCGCAGCGCCAATCATCGTGATCTGCGCTCCTCGTAGGAGAGCTCTCATGCCCGGTCGCCGAGCATATCGGCGGCTCGGCGAGCGATTATCGAAAGCTCCCCGAACCGGGGACGATCTCGGCCAGGACCCAAGGCGTTCGGCAGTCAAGCCGTATATTTATGCATCGGTAGCGCCGACGCCGATGCGCGCTTCTGCCGCGATGAAGTGTGACCACGTCCAGCGCAAAGACGGAGCAGTTGGACGCTGCAGTATGGTCACGCCCAATCAGGCACCCCTCATTCAGGTCGGCGGCATCGCCTCGGCCGCCGCTCGGGCCGCATTGAGTGGGGCACTGGCTGACCTGCCTGACCTCGCTGCTAAGCGCATCGTCTGCGGCGCCACCCAGTCAGCGCTGCTCCACCTGCTAGCGTGCTGCGACCGCGCGAGCCCTTACCAGCAATAAGACCGTGCCCTCAGGTCTAGCCCCCTTGCCCGTCCGCGCGGGATTCAGCGCGAGGAAGGCTTACTGGCGAGCCGAGTGAGGTTCGCAGAGGGCAAGCGGGCGAGGTCACTTCTTGCGGCTCTGAATGATCGCCAGGGTGATCGCGATGGCGATGCCAAGAGTTGCTTCCTCGTCGGCGACAAGCGACTGCACCTCGGTCGGGAGCTTCACCTGGCCGAACGGAATGCCAACTGCGAGCAGAACCACAAGGACCACAGCGAGGACCTGGACGGGTGACAACCTTCGGAGGCCGGTCCGGGAAGCCTCCGCAACGGTCTGACCTATGTCGGCGATTTCTTCCTCAAGACCAGCGCTCGTGAGGATCGGGTCTAGTCGTCCCACGTCATTGCCAGTCCACAGGAGCACAGCCTCGAGGGCAGCCAGCCGTGGCCCGCCTGCCGGAAGACTTGCACGGCTGTCTGAGATCAGCTCCGCTACTGTGACACGAGTACCGTCGTCAAGAACGAGCGCAAGGTCGGGGGTGCTTGCATCTGACCACCTCGCCAAGGCCTGCGCGGCGAGCTGAATTCGGATCTGATCTGTCCGGCTCGGCTTATCCACATACTGCTCGGCGAGCTCGCGGAGACGGTGCCGTGCAATCGGGGCAAGATTGACCGTCAGCCTGTCCGGCTGCTGCCGTTGCCCGGTCTCGTCGTTAGCCCGCATGACACGTCACGGTAGCCCACGAAGGCTAACCTGCGGTGCTCAGCACCTCCTCGTCGCCGTTCAACCCAATCCTCCGTTCCTCGAGCTTCGCTGGACTCTTCGCACCTGCCGCACAGGCGACGCTCTTGCGGAGGTCGGCGGGCTACCAGCCTGCCAGCTGTGTGACCCCGACTCGCTCAACGTCGTCTGCCGCGACCAGGGCTACGTTGTTGGCCCTTCTCATGATCATGGACTTGACCGAGCCGAACGCCTCGTCGTCATCGGCCGCCATGCACCCCATGGTGACAAGGGCCTGGCCCGAGTCCTGCCAGGTCACGCCGGGCTTCCCGATGCCCCGGTTGTAGCCGCCGACCATCGCCTCGTCAAAGCGCTGCCGAGCAGCGGTATCGACCGCCGGAAACCGGCCCAGCTTGGCCAGGGCCTGGACCTCGTAGGTTCCTGGCGCCTGCCGCGCGGCTTCCGGTCTGGGCCGCCGTTCTCGATCAGCGGCTCGATCGTCCCGGCCAGCCAGACCGGGCCGACGGAGAGTTCCGCATCGGCGGGCGGCAGCTTGCCACGTTCCCGCCACTTTGCTACCAGCATCGGATCTACTCCAAGGGCTCGTGCGATCTCCGTAAGGCCGTATACCTTCACCGGTACCTCCCTGGGTATCCCGGCGATAACTTCCGGCTCAAGGCGATATGTCAAGTGCCCTGACGTCAACTCACATGACAGATAGGAGCAGGTCAGTGCGGGGGTGCTACAGGTGCTCCGGGTCGCCGCAGCCGAGCGCCGCGCAGCGGATGGCCATCTCGACGGCTGACGAGCAGGGCACCTCGTCAAAGATGGTCTCAAGGCCGAGAGCCGGGACGATGCCGAAGCCTTGGCAACAGCCGTGGCCGGGGTGTCGATTCGACACCAGTGCGTTCGTGGAGAAGATGAGTGGCAGCCGTCCCGGCTGCCCGTCAGCAGAGGAGCTCGAGATGGCGCTGTACCTGATCGCCTTCAACGACGAGTGGGCGCCCGACCTCACGCCGGAGGAGCTGCGCGAGAGAGGCGCGTCCGGCAATGCCCTGTGCGAGGAGATGACGGCCGCCGGTGTCTTCGTCTTCAGTGCGGGCGGGCTGGACGCCTCGACCGTCGTGTGCAGCGTTGACCCGGGCAGCAGCCCGCCAGTCTTCACCGACGGGCCGTTCGCCGAGACCAAGGAGCACCTCGGCGGTTTCACGGTCGTCGATGTGCCCGACGATACCCAGGCACGGTACTGGGCCGGCCGGATCGCGGTCGCGGTCGGCTGGCCGCAGGAGGTGCACCGCTTCCCGCATACCGCAGTGCAATCAGGCCAGCGGGCAGGTTGACGTAGAACACCCACCGCCAGCCCAGGTCATCGTTGAACACTGACCGCAGTCCTAAGCCTTATCGGCGAAGTCATGCGCTCTCATCGGCATGCATACGCGGTCGCGTCCGCCAGCCGAACAGGCGCCAGATCAGCCTGATCTGCACGCTGCCGTTGGGCGAGATGGCAAGCGGCGCCGGCGATCATAACGGCGGATCTCGCGCGCAAGCCGCCTGGCAGCACGGTCACCCAGCGTGAAGTAAATCGAGCCCGTCGTACCGCCCGGATCGCGCCGATTCGGCGCCACCACACGCCGCATCTCTGCTTGCAGAGAACGGCTCAGCCGCACGTCCTCCGTGGCCGCTTTAGGATGGCCCGAACTCGTGCAGTCGGCGGTTGATCTCGGCGCCCATGGCCTTGCAGTCGGTCGCCGGGTGATCGAACGGGCACAGCAGCACGCCAGCTAGTAGCTCGCGGGCGTGCCGTAGCTGGGCGATCTGCTCATCGAGGCCCGCTAGGCGCTGGCCGACGATCGGCTTCCATTCCGCTGTCGTGGCTGCTTGCAGGATCCCGTCGACCTCGTCGAGGGTCAGGCCTATGT
>Ga0335075_10011398_pt1 | contig 13439 bp, 12 predicted proteins | sample Lox_Sample_24_FD_206723 | JGI IMG/M metagenome (GOLD analysis project Ga0335075, IMG submission 206723) | Soil microbial communities from Loxahatchee National Wildlife Refuge, Florida, United States - Lox_Sample_2.4 | ecosystem: Environmental > Terrestrial > Soil > Wetlands | place: USA...
CCACCAGCAGCGCGATGCCGCTGCACGCCAGCAGCATGCCGGCGGCGATCACGCTGCGCGCGCCCACGCGCCCCACCAGCCGCGGCGCCAGCGTGGAGACGGCGAAGATCGACAGCGTCATCGGCAGGAACGACAGGCCCGCCTCGATCGCGTCGTAGCCGAGCACCTGCTGCAGGTACAGCGTGAGGAAGAACCACACCGGGAAGAACGCCGCGTACAGCGCCAGCACCACCACGTTGGCTGCGCGCAGGTTGCCCGCGCGCAGCGCCGACAGCGCCACCAGCGGCGCCGCCGCCACCCGCGCCTCCACGTACAGGAACGCCGCCAGCAGCGCCAGCCCGCCGAGCAGCGGCGCCAGCACCCCCGGCGAGCCCCAGCCGAGCGTGTCGGTGCGCACGATCCCGAACGTGAGGCTCACCAGGCTGGCCGTCACCAGCAGCGCCCCGGCCACGTCGAAGTGGCGCGTGCTGGCCTCCGCGCGCGCCGGCGGGATCACGCGCAGCCCGCACGCGATCACCGCCGCGCCGAGCGGCACGTTGATCGCGAAGATCGCCGGCCAGCCGAACGCCTGCGTGAGCACGCCGCCGAGCAGCGCGCCCGAGGACGCGCCCAGCGCGCCCATCGCGCCCCACAGCCCCACCGCGCGGTTGCGCTCCGGTCCCGCCTCGAAGGCGCTCGTCACGATCGCCAGCGTGGCCGGCGAGAGCACCGCGCCGCCGAATCCCTGCAGCGCCCGCGCGCCCAGCAGCAGGCCCTGGCTGTCCGACAGCGTGCACGCCAGCGACGACAGCGCGAACAGCGCCGTGCCAGCGAGGAACACGCGCCTGCGCCCCAGCAGGTCCGCGCAGCGGCCGCCCAGCATCAGGAAGCCCGCGAACGTGAGCGTGTAGGCGTTCACCACCCACTGCAGGCCGGTGGTGGAGAAGCCGAGGCCGGTGTGGATCGAGGGCAGCGCCACGTTCACCACCGACACGTCGAGGATCACCATGAACTGCGCCAGGCACACCACCACCAGCAGCGCCGAGGTGGAGCGCCGGCGGCTTGCGGCTATGCTGCGGGTTACGGCCATGGACTCAGTCTGCGAGCTTTTTATCCAAGTAGTAGAGAACGGTTTATCCTGGTAGAAAAGATGCCACGATCGAGTCTCGACAAAAGGCTGGCGACGGATCTTCCGGCGCACAACGACGGCAACGGCGCGTTTCGTGAGCAGCCCCGCTCGCACGAGCTGCGGCGCTCGCAGCTCGCGCACTTCCTGCGCACCCGGCGCGCCGCGCTGCAGCCCGAGGACGTGGGCCTGGCGGGCGGCGGGCGGCGGCGCACTCCCGGGCTTAGGCGTGAGGAGGTGGCGCAGCTGGCCGGCGTGGGCGTCACCTGGTACACGTGGCTCGAGCAGGGGCGAGACGTGCGCGCCTCGCTGGACGTGCTGGAGTCGCTGGCGCGGGCGCTGCGCCTCAGCCGCGCCGAGCGCACGCACCTGATCCTGCTCGGGCGTGGCGAGGAGCCGCCGCCGTGCAAGGCGCCGGCCGAGCGCGTCTCCCCGTCCCTGCGGCAGCTGATCGAGCACCTCGGACCCAACCCCGCCTACATCCTCGGCCGCCGCTGGGACTACCTCGCCTGGAACGACGCCGCCAGCGCCCTGCTGGGCGACTTCGCGCGCATCCCGCGCGCCTCGCGCAACCACGCCTGGCTCACCTTCACCGACCCTGCCCGCCGCGAGATGTTCACCGACTGGGAGTGCAGCGCGCGCACGCTGGTCGGCAAGTTCCGCGCCGACAGCGCGCGCCACATCGGCGACCCCGAGTTCGAGTCGCTGATCTCCGCGTTGCGCGCCACCAGCACCGAGTTCGCCCGCTGGTGGGAGCTGCACGAGGTCTCCCAGAGCGGCGGCGCGCGCAAGGACCTGCGCCACCCCGCCGCCGGCCTGATGTCCTTCACCCACGCCGTCTTCCATCCCGCCGAGGCGCTCGAGCAGCGGCTGATCCTGTACTCGCCGCTGGCCGACCACCACACGCCTGCGAAGCTCGCCGGCCTGCTGCTCGAACAGGCCGCCGTGCGGGCAGCGGACGGGGTGGGCGCCGGCGCCCACCCTCCCGCCCGCCTCCCGCCGAGCGCCAGGGCGCCGTCCGCCGACGCGCTCACCCAGGCGGGTGACGGCGGGGCGCTGCGCGAGCCCGCCGCCCGGCGCGGGCGCGCCGCGCCGGTGCGCGCCTAGAGCGCCGCCACGCCCGCCGCCTGCGCGTCCTCGCTCTGCTCGCGGCGCAGCACCTTCAGCAGCTCCTCGCTGGGGCCCGCCAGGTAGGCCTGGTCGCCGGGCGCGAAGCGGGTGTCGCGCCGCGGCGGGTGCTCGAGCCGCTGCTCCTCACCGGCGCGGCGGATCGCCACCACGCGCATGCGCGCCGACAGCTCGCGCATCGCAACGCCCGCCAGGCCGCCGCGCGCAGCCACCGTGAGGCGCGCCAGCAGGAACGGCTCGTGGTCCACGAAGAAGGTGGCCATCACGTCCAGGCCCAGCGCCACGCCGATGAACCACGGCGCGGCGATCGCGGAGGTGGACCACACGTGGTGGAAGTGGAAGCTGCGCTGCACGCGCTGCCCCAGCGCACGGTCGAACACGCGCAGCACCACCGGCACGTCGAACCAGCGCTCGCCGAGGCCGTCCCTGACCGCGAGCCCCGTCTCGATGTTGGCCAGGTCGTCGCTGGTGAGGATCGCCACCGCGGCCGCGCCGCGCAGGTTGGCGAGGTCCAGCGTGGTCTGCAACGTGGCGTCGCCCACCACCACCCGCACTCCCATCGCGCGTGCCTGGTTGAGGTACGGGTTGGACTCGTCGCGCTCGATCACCACCACCCGCTTGTCGTGGGCGATCAGGCCCTCGAGCACGCGCATGCCGACCGCGCCGAGTCCCACCACCAGCACGTGCCCGCCCGCTCCCCGCACGCGCGCGCGTCCCAGCGACTGGTCGATGCGGCGGCGCACCAGCGCGTTGGTGATGAAGCTGAAGAGCGTCGTCAGCACCGCCGCGCCGAGCACGATCAGCAGCACGCCGAACGCCTCCAGCCACTGCGACTGGCCGGAGAAGGAGAAGTCGCCGAAGCCCACCGTGGAGATCGTCTCGACCGTGAAGTAGGCGGCGTCGAGGACGCTCAGGTGCGTGTGGCCGTCGCTGGGGTGGTAGGCGAAGCGCAGCACCGCCGTGGAGACCACCACCATCGCCGCCACCGCCCCGAGCAGCACGCGCAGGCCGCGGTCGCGCTCGTCCATCAGCGCGCCCGCGCGCTCCCTGATCGTGCCCAGCGCCCCCAGGCGCGCGCCCGCGCGCGGCGGGGCGGCGCCCAGCGAGCCCCCCAGCCCCGCAGCGTGCAGCTGCTCGGTGGCGCCCAGCAGCCACGCGCGGTCGCCCTCGCGCACCTCGAGGTCGCGCCCCGGGCACACCAGCAGCTCGCCGCCCTCGCCGCCGGCCACGCCCATCGGCGCGAGATCGCCGTACAGCCGCCGCAGCGTGCCCGCCTGCGCCGCCGTCGCCTCCACCACCGCGAACGGCTCGCCCTCGACGTCCAGGCGGTGCGCGCTCTCGCGCGTGCACGTCTCGATCACCGACGGCGCGAACAGCGCCGCCACGTCGAGCACGCTGCCGGCGCCGGTCACCCCCGCCACGCCCCTGCCCACGGCGGAGTTGTCGAGGTTCACCACCACCTTCGCCGCCGGGTTCAGCTCGCGCACCAGCAGCGCCGTGCCGAGCGCCTTCAGGTCGTCGCGCTCCACGCACGCCACCGCCGCCGCACCGGCCAGGCCCGCCTGCCACAGCGTGTCCTCCACGTGCGTGCCGGGGCGCAGCTGCGGGATGCCCAGCTGCGCGCCGAGGCCCGCCAGCGCGATGTCGGGGTCGTCGTCCACCACCACCACGCGCGTGCCCGCCGCGTGCAGCTGCTCCACGATGCGCACGCCCACGCCGCGCAGCCCGCACACGATCACGTGACCGCTCCATGCGCGGCACGCCTCGGCGCTCTCGCGGGTGATGCTCGCCGCGGCGATCGCCTGCGAGCCCTCCGCCGGTGCCTGCGAGCCGTCCGCGCTCGCCGGCTGGCCGCCCTCCCGCCTCAGCTGCTCCAGGGGTCCCGTGGTGTCCTCCGCCGGCTCGCGCCCGGACGAGCCGGACGCCTTCTTCCTCCCCAGATGCTGGTGCAGCGCAGCTTCGCGCGCCAGCTACAGGCGTCCGAAGCGCTCCGGCCCCGCTTGGACCGGCGTACAGGGCGCGGCTATGCTGCTTCGACGGCGCGCGCCAGCTCCACCAGGCTGACCTCGAGCGCGGTGGCGATCACCCGCACCGTCGCCCATGCGGGGCTCGCCTGTCCCAGCTCGATGCGTGCAAGTGTGCCGGTCGTGATCCCAGAACGGTACGCGAGTGCTTCCTGAGTGGCGCCCCGCTCCTCGCGCAGGCGCCGCAGTACGGAAGCGAGGGCCGGATCTGGCGGGAGGTGCCGCGGCACCAGCCAAACATCGCACGCCGTCCGCGCTCAGGTCCATGTCTTCTGCTGCTCATTGTCTACAATGCATGGTATAGGACCAGATGCTCGCTATGCATGCTCGTCGCACCCACATCGTGCAGCTCCGTCTCACCCAGGATGAGTGGAGCGTCGTCTCGAGGCTCGCACGCCTGCGCGGCCTGACCGTTGAGGAGCTGTTGCGCGAGAGCCTGCGCCTCACGCCGCCCGACTCCCAGCCCGGCGATCCCGAGCGCGGGCGGCTGCTGGCGCTGCGCCCGCGGACCGCGCGCTGAGTGCACCGGTCCCCGCGGTGTCGCTTTTTCCCGGAAGGTGCGGGGTCGACGCGCGTCGGGCCTTGCATTGGCCGCGTGCTCTGCATAGGTTGCTCACGACGCGGTTCCCGAGCCGCAAAGAGCGAGGCCACCGAGGTGTGAGGCCGCGCCACCCGAGCCGGAAGGCCCTCGCGGGCCGGAAGGCGAAGGTTCCTCAAGCGGCTCAGGGCCGCGTCGCTTGCGTTCTGGGGCGCCGCGCGCCTACCAGCATGGTTCGAAGCGCTTGCCGTTTCGCTCCAGTCGCGCGGCTCGCCCGCGCACCGCCGAGCTCTTACGGGCCGCTTAGAGCGAGGTAACCGGCGCTTCACCGCCGCGCGCCAGCATCTGCGCATGCTCGCCACCGCCGTCGCACCGCACCTGTTCTGGATCGTCTCCCGCGCCGCCGGCGTCGCCGCGCTGCTGCTGTCCAGCCTCACCGTGTGCGTGGGGCTCACGATGGGCTCGCGCCTGCTCGAGGCGCGCCGAGCCGAGCTGCGCGTGACGCACGAGGCGCTGTCGCTCGCCGCGCTCGCCGCGCTCGCCGTGCACGGGTTGAGCCTGCTCGGCGACGGCTACCTGCGTCCCAGTCTCGCCGACGTCTCGATCCCGTTCGTGGGCTCGTATGAGACCGCCTGGACCAGCGTCGGCATCGTCGCCTTCTGGATGCTGCTCGTGCTCGGGCTCTCCTACTACGCGCGCACGCGCATCGGCGTGCAGCGCTGGCGGCGCCTGCACCGCTTCGCCGCGCTCGCATGGCTGCTCGGGCTGGCGCACTCGCTCGGCGAGGGCACCGACGCGGGGCAGGCCTGGTTCCTCGCGATGATCTCGCTCGCCGTCGTGCCGGCGCTCGCGCTGCTGCTCGCGCGGCCCGCAGCAGCGCTGGTCCCGCCCCGCCCGCTGGCGGCCGGCCCGCATCCGGAGGGCGCCCGATGACGGCCTGCCCGCCGAGCGCCCCGCAGCCGCCGGCGCGCGTGCTGGCGCGCCGGCGGCGCGAGGCCTTGCGCCGTCGCGCGCGGCGCATCCGCCGGGCCGTCGCCGCGCTCGCGATCGCGCTGTTCCTCGCCTCGTTCGCCGTCATCTACGTGCAGCTCGCCAGCGGCCACGACCCCGCGCTGCTCGCCTCCGCCTCCAGGCGCCGCGCCGCAGCCGCGAGCACCCGCACCCGCACCCGCACCCGCACCCGCCACAGCGCCGGCGCCGGCACGAGCACGGACTCCTCCTCACAGGGCACGCGCACGAGCACGGACGGCTCGGAAGCAAACAGCGAAGGCAGCGGCGGCGTGTCCTCCGTGACGACCTCGCAATCGTGAGCGAGCGCAGGCGCACAGGCCACGGTCGCGGGCGCGAGGAGGCGATCGAGCGCTTCGCGTGCTTCGGCTCTGGCTGCGCGCTGCTGGTGGCGGGCGCCCACGCGGACGGGCGCTCGGCGCGGGAGGCGGCCGAGCTCGCCAAGCTCACGCTGCTGGCGTGGCACGAGCGCTTCTCGCGCTTCCTGCCGGGCAGCGAGCTGTCGCTGCTGAACGCGGACCGGCGCGAAGCGCTGCCGGTGAGCGCGCTGATGGCGCGCCTGGCCGAAGCGACGCGCACGGCAGGCGAGCGCACGCGCGGCCTGGTGGACGCGACGCTGCTGGGCGCGATCGAGCACGCCGGCTACGACCGCCGGCTGGAGCGCCTGGGAGAGCGCCCGGCGCTGGCGCGGCTGCTGAGCCTGGCGCCGGCGCGCACAGCCGCCTCGCCCTCCCCAGCGGCGCGCTGGCGGGAGATCCGGCTGGACGCGGGCGGCGGCGTGCTCACCCGCCCGGCCGGCGTGGCGCTCGACGGCGGCGGCCTCGCGAAGGGCATGTTCGCGGACGTGCTGGGCGAGCGGCTCGCGGGGCACGCGAGCTTCGTCGTGGACTGCGGCGGCGACCTGCTGCTCGGCGGCAGCGCCGGCGTGGCGCGGAAGGTGCGCGTGGAGAGCCCCTTCGACGGGCGCGCGCTGCACACGTTCGAGCTGGCTCGCGGGGGCGTGGCCACGAGCGGCATCTCGAAGCGGAGCTGGATCGACGCGGAGGGCAGGCCGTGCCACCACCTGCTGGACCCGGCGAGCGGCCGGCCGGCGTTCACCGGCGTGGTGCAGGCGACGGCGCTCGCGCCGAGCGCGCTGGAGGCCGAGGTCAAAGCCAAGGCGGCCCTGCTGAGCGGCCCGCGCGGCGCGGGCGCCTGGCTGGCGCAGGGCGGGCTGGTCGTGTTCGACGACGGCTCGCACCGGCTGGTGGCGCCGCCCCCCTCGGTGACGGTGCGCGCGCTGTCGCCGACGGCTGCTCCGCGCGGCCGTCAGGCGGCCTGAGCGAGCCTCCGTGTGCCTGCTCCCTTTCTGAGTGGAGGGCCTGGCTTGCGCGCTCGGACCCGCGGGGATCTGCGGATCGCCGGCGCCGCTGCGATACTCGCGGGGCGATGCGCGCGCTGGTGCAGAGGGTGGAAAGCGCGGCGGTGCGCGTGGACGGCGAGCCGGTGGCGCGGATCGGCGCTGGCCTGTTGGTGCTGCTGGGGGTGGCTCGCGGCGACGACGAGGCGGCAGCGGACCGGCTGGCTGAGAAGGTGCTGGCGCTGCGCGTGTTCGCCGACGCGCAGGGCAGCATGAACGAGCCGCTGGGCGAGCGCGAGATCCTGTGCGTGAGCCAGTTCACGCTGTACGGCGACGCGCGCCGCGGCAACCGCCCGAGCTTCGTGGCGGCGGCCCCGGGCGAGCTCGCGCAGCCGCTGTACGAGCGCTTCTGCGAGCGCACGGGGGCACGGCGCGGCGTGTTCGGCGCGCAGATGAAGGTGGAGCTGGTGAACGACGGCCCGGTGACGCTGCTGCTGGAGGTGTCGCCGCCGACGGCGTGAGGCCGCGAGCGCGCAGCCGCCGGCCAGATGGATGCCCGCGGGTGCGTGGCGCGGTCCGGCGAGCGGCGCCCTGGCGCGCCTACGGCGCGCACGCTGCCTGCGAGCGCCTGCGCGCCAACGCCGCCCGGCAGCCTACGGCGCGGGCACGCTGCCTGCGAGCGCCTGCGCGCCGACGCCGCCCGGCAGCCTACGGCGCTGGCATGCTGCCTGCGAGCGCCTGCGCGCCGACGCCGCCGGTGACCTCGGCGCGCGCGCCGGCGCCGGCGGTGCTCCAGGCGGCGGTGAACGAGCCCGCGGGCAGTCCGTGGGCGCGCACCTTCAGCGTGGCGGTCACGCTCTCGCCCGCTTCCGGCTGGCCGTCGGGGCTGAGGCGCACGGTGCCGCTGACGGCGACGCCGGGGACCAGCTCGTCGCCTTTGAGCTTGAGCACCTGGCCGTGGTGGCTGGCCTTGACCGAGCCGCCCTCGAGGCCGTGGTCGAGCTTGGCTTCGGTGGCCTGGTAGCGCGAGATGGCGTCGCCGGCGGTGCTGACGGCGGCGGCCGCGAGACGCAGGTCGGCCGCCGGGACGGGTGCGCCGGCGCTTTCCAGCGGCGCTTCTTCGGACAGGCTCGCGGCGTAGACGCCGACGGCGTGGATCGGCGGCACGGCGGCGGCGCAGGCGGCGTCGAGCGTGTCGAGGGCCTGCGGTTCGGCGACGAAGCTCTGCACGAGCTGCGAGCCGCAGGCGGTGTCGCCCTCGCCGACGACGTGCGTGGAGTTGGCCAGCTCGACGAAGCGCGCGTGACCGCCGAGCTGCGCTAGCACGGTGGGCACTTCGGCGGGCGGCGTCCAGGTGTCGAGCTCGCCGCCGAGCACCAGCACCGGCAGCGAAGCGGGCAGCAGCGGCGGACTGGCAGTCACCGGCGGCTGCGCGTGGGTGGGGCGCGGCCAGTCCAGGCAGGCGGTGTAAGCCTCGGTGTTCTGGTCCTGCTGGAGCCATTCCGCGGTGCTGAAGGGGCTGAACGCGCCGGGCGCGAGTGCGGCCTCGGCGGCGGCGAGCTGCGCTCGGCGCTGCGGCGGCAGGGCGCTCATCTGGAACAGCTGCGGGTAGTCCAGGCAGGACACCGCGAGGTACAGCCCGACCGAGTATTCGCTGACGGGCTCCTCGAAGTAGGCCTCGTCTTCGTCGAGGCGCTGCTGGTAGAGGCGCAGCAGCGGCGCGGGATCGCCGGCCTGCAGCAGCGCCCGCGCGGCGGCGTCGAGCCCGCGGTAGATGCGCGGGTCGCCGGCGGCGTCGCTGAGCAGGTTGACGAGGCCGACGGAGTTCATGCTGGCCTTTTCAAGCGCGCCTTCTGGTCCCGGCACGACCCCTTCGATCGGGGTCACGCGCAGGCGTGCGGCGAGTTCGCCGATGCGCGACCAGGCGGGCTCCGGCTCGGCCTGGGCGCAGGCCGGCCAGCGGCTGCAGGCGAGGTCGAAGTCTTCGGGCATGGCCTGGATCGAGGAGCGGTACCAGGGTTCGAGGTGGAGCGTCGGGTAGGTGGAGTCGAGCGTGAGACTGCGCAGCAGCTGCGGGTAGCGCGAGGCGAACGCCTGCGCGAAGAACGAGCCATAGGAGTCGCCGTAGAGGTCCACCTTGCCGAGCGCCAGCGACTCGATCACGGCGGCCATGTCCTCGGCGGCGGGGGCGGAGGTGAAGAGGTCGGAGGCGTGCACCCAGCGCCCGTCGGCATAGCGCCAGCGGTGGTCCAGCTGCGCGGCGCAGCCGGCGGCGGCGAGCTGGAAGGCGACGCTGTCGGTGGGCCCGGGGAAACCCTGCAGCGCGGGGCATTCGATCGGCGTGGATTCGCCGGTGCCGCGGTTGTCGACGACCAGCATGTTCCAGTGCTCGAGCAGCGCCCCGTACATCGCGCCGTAGCCGGCGAGGCCGCCGTCGTCTTCGTAGGAGACGGATTCGATCGAGGGGTAGCCCGGTCCGCCCTCGACCGGCACGACGGTGCCGGCGGCGTGCCCGCCGGCAGGTTCGCGCGCGGGATAGAAGCGGTAGGCGATCGAGATCTCGGGCGAGCCGGGCGCGGAGTAGTCGAGCGGCACCGCCAGCGTGCCGCAATAGGCGAGCGGCCTCGAGGAGCAGCGCCTGAGCGTCTGCGTGCCGAGCGTGAGCCGCGAGGGGGCCTTCGCCGCGGCGGCGCGCGGTTGGGCGGCGGCGCTGCCCGCCGCGGCAGCCCTGCCCGGCACCGCGGCGCAGGTGCACAGGCAGGCGCAGGCAACTGCCAGCGACCGCAATGCGACGTTCCCCGGCGCCCGCAGTCGGGCGTTCCCCACCGGCCGCATCTGCTGCTCCTTTCGAGGGTTGCCCGATGCAGCCTAGAGCGTTCACGGCGCGCCCGGCGCCCGCGGGGCAGCGGTCGCAGGGCGCCCGGCACGATGGCCGTGTGGCCGAGCATCGCGAGCGGACCTGATAGACCCCTCGGCGATGGGCACCCTGGGAAACCTGCGCCTGGGCTCCGGCGGGACGGTGCGCAAGCGCTGGTGGATCGCGGTGGCGGCGCTGCTGACGGCGGGTCTGGTGGCGTTCGCGCTCTCGCAGCTGGACCTGCCGCGGGTGGGACACGCGCTGATCACCGCCGACCCGGCGTGGATCGCGCTGTCGCTGGCGCTGATGTCGCTGGCGATGCTGATGCGCTCGATCTCCTGGCACCAGGTGCTGCGCGCGGCGCTGCCGGACACGGCGATCCGCTGGGGTCCGGTGGTGCGCGCGACGATGCTGGGCGTGATGGGCTCGGCGGTGTTCCCGGGCAGGCTCGGCGAGCCGACGCGCGTGCTGGTGCTGGCGCGCCGCTTCGAGGGGCGCACGAGCCGGCTGGTGCCGGTGATCGCCGGCACGGTCTTCTCGCAGACGCTGATCAACCTGCTGGCGCTGGGGATCCTGCTGGCGATCACGTTCACGAGCGTGCCGCTGCTGCACGGCCACGTGAGCGGGATCGCGGGGGCGCTGGTGGTGCCGCTGCTGATCTGCCTGGTGGTGCTGCTGGGGCCGCGGCTGTTGCAGCGCGCGAGCCGCGCGCGCTCGCCGCGCCTGGCGCGCGCAGCCGGCACGGTGGCGCGGGCGATGCACCTGGCGCGCCGCGGCCTGGTGGTGTTCGCGCGGCCGCGCTACGGCGCCACCGCGATTGCCTTTCAGCTGCTGGCGTGGGCGCTGCAGTGGCTTGCCTGCTACGCGGTGCTGCTGGCGCTGTCGCTGCAGTCGCACGGCGGCCTGGTGGCGGCGGCGGCGATCCTGCTGGCGGTGAACCTGAGCGCGGTGCTGCCGGCGACCCCCTCGAACGTGGGCGTGTTCCAGGCGGCCTGCCTGGTGGTGCTGGCCGCCTACGGCGTGGGCGCCGGCACGGGCCTGGCCTACGGCATCATCCTGCAGGCGGTGGAGGTGGTGACGGCGCTGGCGCTGGGCGTGCCGGCGCTGCTGAGGGAGGGCATGTCCTGGCGCGACATCCGCGCCGTCGCCGAGAGCGAGCGCGAGATCGAGCGCGCGGAGCAGAGCAAGCCCGAGCGCGCGGAGCAGAGCAGGCCCGAGCGCGCGGAGCAGAGCAGGCCCGAGCCGGGGTGAGCGCCCGGCGCCGGGCTTTGCTAGCCGGCGAGCGCGCGCAGCGACTGGCGCAGCGAGCCGGTCGTCTGCAGCACGGCGGTCGGCTCGTAGCCGCAGTGGGCCATGCAGTTCTCGCAGCGTGGGTCCCTGCCGCGCCCGTACTTGCTCCAGTCGGTGGTCTCGATCAGCTCTTTGTAGGTCTCGGTGTAGCCATCGGCCATCAGGTAGCAGGGACGCTGCCAGCCGAACAGCGAGTAGCTGGGGATTCCCCAGGCGGTGCAGTCGAATTCGGCCTTGCCCTCGAGGAAGTCCAGGAACAGCGGGCTGTGGTTCAGCCGCCACTTCCTGCGCCGGCCGTCTGCGAACGCCTGGCTGAAGAGCTTGCGCGTCTGCTGCACGCCGAGGAAGTGCTCCTGGTCGGGGGCTTTCTCGTACGCGTACGCGGGCGAGATCATCATCTCGTCGACCTCGAGGTCGTCGTTGAGGAAGTCGAGCACCTCGCGCACGGTCTTCGGCGAGTCGTGCGTGAAGAACGTGGTGTTGGTCGTCACGCGAAAGCCGGCGGCCTTGGCCGCCTTGATCGCGGAGACCGCCTTGTCGAAGACGCCCTCGCGCTCGACGGACGCGTCGTGGCGCTCGCGCAGCCCATCCATGTGGATCGCCCACGAGAAGTACGGGCTGGGCGTGAAGTTCTCGAGCTTCTTCTCCAGCAGCAGCGCGTTGGTGCACAGGTACACGAACTTCTTGCGCTTGACCAGCTCGGCCGCGATCACGTGGATCTCGGGGTGGATCAGGGGCTCGCCGCCGGCGATCGAGACCATCGGCGCGCCCGACTCCTCGATCGCGCCGAGTGCCTGCTCGACGGGCATCCGCCGGCGCAGCTCGTGCTCGGGGTGCTGGATCTTGCCGCAGCCAGAGCACGCGAGGTTGCACTGGAACAGCGGCTCGAGCTCGACGATCAGCGGGAACTTCTCGCGTTTGGCCAGCCGCTGGCGCATCAGGTACCACCCCATGCGCGTGCTCTGCCTCACCCGAACCGCCATACGGCCTACCTTAGAGTGCGGGGGCCCAGTCGTGAAGTGCGCCGGCCACGCGCCGCAGCGCGCGCGCCGCGCGCAGCGCGCCGGCGGCGGCCTGCACGCGCAGCAGCTCGTGCTCGGGGCTGTCGAGCACCACCCGCACGACGCCGAAGGGGCGCCCGCCGGCGCCGGAGGCGAGCCACACCGACTCCATGTCGACCGCGATCGCGCCGTCCGCGTGCAGCTGGGCGCGGCGCTCGCCGAGCGCGAGGCGCGCGACGCACACGACCTTGCCGGCGCGCACCTTCATGCCGCGGCCGGCGAGGCGCTGCACGAGCTGGCCGCCCAGCTCGCAGCGCACGCGCTCCTCGGCATGGCCTTCGTCGGTGGCCGCGTACACCTCCTCGGCGACGATCACTTCGCCCGGCACCGAGCTGGCGTCGAGCCCCCCGCAGAAGCCGAGCACGAGCACGGCGCCGCCGGCGGCGCCGGCCAGCGCCCCGGCGGCCGCCTTCGAGCGCGCGGGGCCCATGCCGGTCTTGCGCACCAGCGGCGCGCCGCGGCCGCGCTCGGAGCGGGCGCGCGGCCGCGCGGGCCCGCCGGCGAGCAGGCCGGTGCGCAGCCCTGTGACGGTGCGCCCGGCGGAGGCGATCAGCGCCGCCTCGATGCGCAGCGGCGCGGCCACCAGCAGCTCGCCGGCCCGCGCGCCGGTGCTCGTGGCGGTGTCGGGGGCGTCGCCGCTCATCGCGCAAGCGCCTCCGCCGAAGCGCCCGCGTACGGAGTCGCGGGCAGCTCGCCGCGCGCGCGCCCGCCGCCGTCGCGGCGCAACCCGAGCGCGCGCGCGAGCTCGCGCGCGGCGGCGTGCCCGCTGAGCACGGCGCCCTCGAGCGTGGCCGGCCAGCCGGTGTCGGTGTACGCGCCTGCGAGCGCGAGCCCGGGCACGGCCGTGGCGGCGCCGGGGCGCAGCGCGGCCACGCCGGGCACGGCGCGGAAGGTGGCGGCGTGCTCGCGGGTGACCAGGAAGCGCTCCACGCGGGCGTCGCGCGCCCGCGGCAGCAGCCGCGCCAGCTCGTGCAGGTAGCGCTCGCGCAGCTGCGCCACGGTCATCTTCATCTCCGCGTCGGCGCCGGACAGCGACACGGCGAGATACTGGCGGCCCTCGCCGGCGCCGGCCGCGCGGGTGCGGTCGAA
>Ga0335075_10011400_pt1 | contig 13439 bp, 15 predicted proteins | sample Lox_Sample_24_FD_206723 | JGI IMG/M metagenome (GOLD analysis project Ga0335075, IMG submission 206723) | Soil microbial communities from Loxahatchee National Wildlife Refuge, Florida, United States - Lox_Sample_2.4 | ecosystem: Environmental > Terrestrial > Soil > Wetlands | place: USA...
CCTGACTGTTAGAGTGAAGTCACTTCCCAGGTCTCCAACCCTCATTCCTCCTCGCTGATCTCCGATTCGTCATCAATAGCATCCTTCCTAACAGATGTCTCCTTAATGTTGTTAATTCTAGCAAGACGGTTAAATGGGAGCTCAATGGCGTTCTCCCCTCTGCCTCTGCTGGCATATACCGGCTCCTGGACACTCACGCCCTCATCCTCGCTGGCATCGAGCATCGCGAAACGCTCAGAGTTGATACCTGTGAAGTCCTGCTCAAGGGCGTGGTTGGGAGCCGAACTGACGCTAACGTTAGCCATTGAATGAGTTTGGCTGCTGATGAAATCGGATCTTGCGGCAGTGGTTAGGAGGGCAGAGGATGTATTGGCCCACGGGTCGTTTGGGCTGATAATGTTGGGGGCGAAGGAAGTGGAAGCCCAGGGAGCCAAGGAGTCAGTTGAGCCGGTGGTGTTGGCAAGTGTAGAGTCGGTAACGGCCCAGGGAATTGTTGAATCCGGAGCATCAGCCATCGAGGCATCGGCTATTGCGAGTATCAGTATATTTCTAAACAGTATTGCTCAATTCAGAACTGACCACGTTCGGGCCTCCAAGCATTGCTAGTACCCTGAGCATCTGCGAAGGAATTCATGACTACGGAAACAATGAGTACGGTGCGGGCTAACGTATTAGAAATGGGAACTCGCCTTCGTCGCCCCATGGATCGGCATTATCCTGAGTATCAACCATTGTGGCAGCGACTGCAGTCACGGTAAGTATATCTCAGCTGCTTGCTGAAAGTGATAACTCACCTTCGTCAACCCAAGGATCGGCCCCAGCCCGAACGAACAAAGCAGGGGCTATAGCAACGATCAGTACATGCCAGAGCAACTTATTCATATGGATAACGAACCTTGATCACCCCAGGGATCGTCATTATCCTGAGGACCAGCCATCGAGTCCACAACTGTAATTCCGGTCAGTATATCTCAAACCAACCCACTTAAAGCAAGAACTCACTCCGACTATCCCTTCCACTCGCAAATCCTCCGTCGTCAAACTGAGTACCAACTGCTATGGCCATAAAATGGCTTTTGCTACCACTCGCCTTCTCAAGAGTCGGTTCTTCGTCCGGGAAGCTCTCCGATATATCCTTCCTCCTACCATCCATCTCGTCAATATCAATCCTCGCGCCCCGATTCCAAACCATCTTCACCCCCCTCGTAATCCTCCCGCACCCCTGGCGTTCCAGATACCCCACCACATCCTTTCTCTCCTCCAACAACCTATCGATCATCTTACTAACCTTCTCAACCGGGATATCGTTCACCTGGTTCCCGTAGTTCAGAGCCCGGTTCAGGGCGTCAGCCACGTCGCGATGGGCGTGCTTGATGGATTTCGACAGATCGAATATCACTTGGCTGTGTCTGCCCTTCCGGATTCGGGATGGCGAGGAGGCGCCAGTTGTGTGGACCTGGCGGCAGATGAGGCAGAGCAGAGCGTCGAGCTCGAAGGTTGTCCAGCGATGACGACGCTTGGAGGAGGGCATGTTTGCTAGCCGGGGGTAGGAGTGCTTGATATAGGACTAGTTTAGTTGACGGGTTGAGTGGTGGGTGAGAGAGAACAGGGCGACAATCACGCTCAGCTAGAACTTTCTGGATGGAAGCAGAGTGGAGGCTGAAGGGCAAGACAAGAGAGGGGGGATGTTAGAGAAGTGAAGTGCTTGAACGTTTGAAGAGACTCAGTAGCGCGGAACTTGCTAAGGTAAGTGGGACTCAGGATTGGCGTTGCACAAAAGATCAAGTGTGATTGCGCCTGCTTTTAAGCTATTTGATTCTTAATAATGTCTCATTCACTTCAGCACTGGCGATCCTCTATATTCGTTCCCGAACTTCCAGGTATTTCCCCTCAATCTGTTAGGTTCAGTTTCCATACCAAATATTGCTTTCAACGACGGGAACCATTTCAGCGACAAAGATCTCCCTAGCTACAAGGGACATTTTGCAACTTCTAAAAAACATTGTGAAGGACCTACACGGCTGGCTGAACTTTGAAATAACACATACTTACTTGTTTCCTCATATCATTGATGACGGTACACTTGTGCATCTTATCTTGTCTTATTGATTTGGATTCGAGATATACATATCTATTGGTTTCCATGAGGTCTGTCCCTCCGGGGAGCAGCATATCACCCACATTACCTCCAAAGCACCCGTTGTATCCAATACGCCTTCAAATGCATTCCAGCCGGGTTTTCGAAAGCAATATGCACCATCCCTTCATGTCTTAATATATGCCTTGAGTTCGATATTGGAATGTGTCGTAACTAGGGCATGTCAGCATGAAGACGCATGAAGGATTGAAAAGACTCACAGTCGTGTATAATAGCTGCCAAGTGATTTCCCGATAAGGTCGGTTTCTACGTATTGCTCTGCCTCGTCTGCACTGAGTTGTAGTTGGAAGCGTTGTCGGAGGAGATTTGTGGTTTGCTGCACGCCCGAGGAGAAGCATGGCATCTTTGACTCTCGGCCCATCATGCTGACGAGATCCACGATGTTGTCGGCGGACCTCCGTAAAGCTTTGATCTGTTAGCTGAGACATGCAATGGGTTGAGCGCCACCCACCTTGGAAGGCCTGTTTACAAAGCGCCTTGTAGTCATCGAAACCAGGAGAACTGACGCCACCCAAGACATCGACATAATCCTGAGTTAGCTTGAATGGGGCAGCCTCAAAACCAACGGATCCAGGCGAATTGGAAAGCATAAAGCCGAAATCTATATGAATGATATGTCCTTCATTATCGATCAAGACGTTGCCGTTGTGTCTGTCTTTGAGCTGGAGAATGTAGGAGATGATGCTATAAGCCGCGAGCGAACGCTTGAAAGCATCCTCAGCTGCCTTATATGCGTCCGTTTCTGGGGCGCCAAAGGCCTTCACGAAGTGATCTTTGAGTGTAGCTATCCGGCCGCGTGGATTCTGTCCTGAAGCAATGGTTGCAAGTGTCAGACTCCTTTTCAATGAATGGAGTGAAACTCCGTTGGTGATCGTTTCAATCAGGCCAGAAGATTCTCCTGTGACCAGAATACGCATCCGCTTCACCCAAACCGGCGTGCCAGCCTCTTGCCAAATCTTTTCACAGACTTGTATTAATTGGCATGCAAATGCCTCTTGTCTCAAATCCGCGCCAGTCTTCACGATGACGCTGACGAGATCCCAATTCTTCATCCAACCGTAGGGAGAAGCCTTCCTGATACGCTCCTTTTTCACGTTCCATGCCTCTCCAAACGTCGCAGCACTTGGATCATCTCGGTCGCCCTTACGTTGAACGCCGCCAGTTTTTTGGTCATTCTCCATTCTAGCAGCACCAGCACCTGAGTTCATGGAACCGTCTAATGCAGTATGTTCCTCGATTTCTTCTGGACTAACTTGTGCTGCCGCTGCATTGGCGTTGGCCATAATCGCATCGAAAGTAGGAGTATCATCTGACTCGAAACTCTGCTCTTCCAGGCTTTGCATGCTAGCAATGATCTTAGCTCGTATTGCGGCAACTTCAGCTTTTGGCCGTTTGCCGCTGGTGGACTCGAGCTGTGCCAACATCTGGGATGCGGTCCGCATATGCGTTGCGAGGGCTGAGAAATCAGGCTGATCGGCTGAGGTGGATCGAACGTAGTTAGGCAAAGTCATCTTACGCAACGGGCCAGGGCTGTTTGATCTCGAGTTTGAATTTGAAGCACCTGATGTTCGGGGTGTGTTAAGATTTGGTAAGGTTGATAGCGTAGTTGCACCACTTGATAGCCTCAGCGGTGGACCCAGTGGCTTGCCGTTCTCCTTGGACTGCTCACCATCATCAAGAGCTTTCAGAAGGGGGGAACTCCCAAGGTCACCTTGGCTAGGTTCGAAGACACTATCTGCTGGCTCTTCCACCTCGCGCGGCGGAGTTTGCACCGCTCTAGGAGCTTCTGATAGGTCAAATATGCGGCGTCGACTTGTACCTTGTTCGGCAAGAAGTTTTGCAACAAGTGTCTCGTTGTCGGTAGTCTCTGGGTTGAACGAAAAATCATCTCGCAGTACCTCGACCATAAGCAAATAAGGCACTTTTTCGGCACTGTTCAATACAGTGCATTCAGCAGGATTGAGTCGTACTATGCGGTGATGTCTACTATTGCTCGGAATTCCGCCAACGAGCGTAGCCGGACATATTACAGGTATGTCAACTTCAGCAGGTAGATCTTGGTCAATAAGTGCCAGTTCAGCACGAAGTGCACTTAGTCGTGCTGGCTTTGGAACCAAAACCAATCGATTGGAGATGTTTTCAAGTGCGGTAAGAAATTGGGTTTCACAGCGAAAGTAGTTCTGCCGCAAAAGCTTGACCTTCTGCTCTTTATTAAGTGCTGATGGAGTGAGCGGCCTAGGGTGATGGGCATGACGCCTCTGTTTTTGTTCGTTAGACGGTTGTGATGGACCGGCAGAAACCGGAGTTGGAGGCCTGGTTACAATTTTCGGAGATTTAGAGTCAGGCAGAGGCAAAGATGCCGTGCTGAGGTTTGCATCCTTTATACTGAGATTTGATGGTCGCTTCGATTCCGTCAGTTTCTTTCGGCTGGAGTCTGATGATTTTGGTCTTGTGAGTGAACTGGTCCGCCCTGACCTTGGACGGTCGAGGGAACCTGTACTTTTTGGATCAGGTGCGCTGCCTATCCTAGGCCCTTCTTTTGCTCGTCGTGGACGGCTTGAACCAGATGTAACTGTGTGACTCCTCGAAACCTTCTGTGTTTGACCAGAGTCAGATATTACATCATCGATGGATGATGGTTTCCGTGCCTGAGCAACAGCAAGAGGCCCAGCCCATTGAGGAAGTAAGGGAACAGCAACGCTGGCCAACACAAAACTTGCGAGTACAGTTACAGGCAAGACATTCTCCTTTATCTTTTGGCCCCTGCTCGATTCTGCGACTCCAAAAACTATATGTTGTACTTTGTTGTATATCCTTCTACATACTCGGAATGCGTCTGACTGCGGGTTGTTCGACAAATCGTGGAGATATGTTTGAAAGAGCCAGAAAGTCTGCGGGAAATATCAGCAAAGGAGTGATGTTACACGATCATTGGAGAGAGCATACAAGTAGCGCCCCATTCACAGATTCTTCACATAGATCAAGAATAAATTCTTCCAGGGCCATAGACTCATTGTCGACGCTGATTATGAGATGGCATAGCTGCGGCAAAAAGAATTCAATCTCCTCGTAACTGAACTGCCGCAGTTTGGAGCATAGGACATAATGAATGCCAACATGATCTGCATATCGTCTACAGGCGGAATAAAATCAGCAGCTAAACGCGAGCGAACTGGGCAGAGGCTACCGGGAGCAAGACGCACGATAAGTAGGCTACGGAGAGGAATGGATTTTGATTGAAGACATCGCTCTCGATGAAGCGCTTTAGCAAATCCCAAGACATTGGGGGTTGCCCGAAGTTACCGCAGGATGGTAAAGTGTGGTGGGGTAGAGAGGCAGCCAGCCCCGATGAGGCTCAACATCCACAGTTGGGATGTGGAGAGAGGGCTTGCATGGCTGTGCAGTGATGAACTAACAAGGGGTGCGCAGGCACGGCAGCTCTGGGCGCGATAATAATTTGGAGCTTCATAAACTGTAACAATTCTAGACGTCGGACTTTAGGCTGGACGAGTACCTAATCCCTGCAGCTTGTGCGAGCCGAGATGGTGCTTCATACCTGAGAATTATGGCACCGAAACCCTCGATTACTATTCTAAATTTATCCAGCCTTTCACAAAAACGTAATGTTAAAACATTATTATTCCCTGCATCCCAAAAACAATAATGTAGCGTTCGTGGGATGTGAATGGAGGACTGGTGGGCATTGTCAGTGCCACAATACAAGGTGCGGCATCGATGGATAGGTCCTGCCTGCTTGACCTCTCCTTTTCCTTTCCTTAAAAGGCAAGCGGCCCCAAGGCTGTCTCAGGTCAACACCATCGTTGCAACCGTCCGGCACATCCAGTCCACAGCCATGGACGTGGCGTCTCAGCATGCATTGATCTACCCATTGACCTCGTTGCCTCGAGCAAAGCTTGACTTGCAAAATAGGCCCTGATTGGATGAGTTGCTGTTGACGGTGATGAGTGCTGTTCATTAAGGTTAGCATGTAACTGGAACTGGTACCTACAGATTACTACGGTAATGTTCTTCTGTGCCTGGCTTGTTTTGGCGGGCTTAATGTAAGCTCCTAGACAGCAGCAAACAGGTGCTACCAACCATCATCTCTAATCGGCGTTCGCGTGTTCCCGCCCCACGACTCTTTGGTGGATCCATTCTCCTGACAACAGGTCCACGGCACCTCAATGGGCGTACCATCCCTTGCCGACGCCGTCTCACCTTAAGGTGGCTGCAGCATTCAATAATTCCGCTGCCCTGTTCACCCGTCTTGTTTAACCTTAGAACCGTACTATCACCCGTTCACATAAGAACCTCCTAGCTCCCGGCAAATCTCTTCAATTCCTTACTCACTGTTGTTGTTACCCCAACCATTCGTTTGGTCAAACTCAAGTACATATCGTTCAACATTCTATTACAAACTCAGTAGTTACTTTGGAAAGTCATTTTAAATCTCAATCCGCGAACATGCAGTTCTTAAAGCTTGCCTTCCTCGCTGCGATCACTTCAGTCACTGCTCAATCTGTCTCCATCAGCGATCTCCCAACTTGCGCTGTAAGTCTGTTCTAATAATTGAGGCAGCTCAATGGCATCTGTCTGGATTCAACGGTGACTAATTGTGTTCAACAGCTTGCCCCAGCAGTAGCTGCCATCGGTACAACAAATTGTGGTACCAATATTACATGTGTATGCGAGGACAGCAGTTTCCTTCAACAACTCACCCCACAGATCGAAGCTGCTTGTGACACTGCCGACTTCAATAGTAAGTTTATCTGCCATTCAATAAATGAGTGACTCTTCAACGTTTTCTGCGCAGCGATGAGCATCTCCTTAATCTACTCCTGCTGACCCATGATACTGTATAGAGGCTGTCCAGATTGCTGCTGAGCTGTGTGCTGAGAATGGTGTCACAATCACCCCACCAACCCAGACAAGCACATCTGCTCCCGTTTCATCGGCTACCTCTGCACCAGTGTCAACTTCCGTTGTCGCAACCACCTCCGTAGCGACCAGCAGCTCTACAGCTGTGACTACTTCTACCGTACCAAAGAACGGAACGATCAGTACTAGCGCAATACCATCCGTTGTCACAGCGAACGTCGCCGCTGCCCACGGAACCTGGGCTGCTGCAGGTCTTCTCGGTGTTGGAGCTGTGTTGGCTGCATTTTAAGTTCAGGCATATTTTGGAACGGCTCGACGATAGAGCTATTAAATCTCAGGAATTGGGCGATGATAGGTTGGATCCACATCGTAATAATAACATAGAATATAAGAGCATTTACATGTTGTTATTTGACGCGAAAGTGAAAGTCCTAATTTCTCGCGTTTTGCGTCTTCTCACGTCAGGATAAGGCAGGGGTAGGGATTAATAGGTCCGAGTACCTGCATTGCCGCTTCTTAGGTTGGGTGAACTCGCCGAACGCCTCATGCGAGATGAAACGCATCTAACTATTCAACTCTTGCACGACTTACTGATACGATCTTGAGTAAACCATACATCGACGTCCAGTAGTAGAACCTTTCAATATTGATGCTAAAGATAGGGGAAACCCGCCAACAGGCCAGGATTTCATTGGTGCAACCATAACGCCACAATCAAATATCCTGGACTTTCGCCCGAATTTCTGTACGGGTTTAGTCATGGATCAAACGCTTGGAATACGGCAAAGCTTAACGACAAAAGCGCAGTCCAAGGTCAATGTAACCAATCCAAAGACCGTTCCATAAGCAGTCCAAACCAAAACCATCGTACAAATGATTACTATCCATCTCTGATTCTCAACTCCAGGAGCTAAACTGTCAGCTTCCCTAACATAACCCACTGCAGTCCAACCGCCTACGATATCTTCTACTCGTGAGCGCTGCTGCGTTAAGACAACACCAACATTGAGCTAAGAAACTTCACTTTAGACAACTGGGGTCAACTTCACCATCATTGGCTCTTTCCCCCAAAGCGTGTAAACCTTCAACCTATCCATCCAATCCCGACTTTCCTCACAGAGCTCAATATCGAAATTCCACAAGATCCGCGCCAAAATAACCTTCATCTCAGCATACGCAAGATTCAGTCCAATACAATTCCTTGGACCAACAGAAAACGGATGCACCACCTCCTTTTTGTCATCTTTATATTTCGGGTCGCCTAGCCAACGCTCCGGGATGAACTTGTAGGGATCTCTGAAATAAGACGAAGCGTGGTTGGCGCTCCATTGATTCACGCCCACAATAGTGTTGCCTGGGACGAATTGACCGGATATTAAATGGCCCTCTGGTGGGGTGAAACGACATTGACTTCCTGCAACGGGGGGAAACATCCTCAAGGCTTCTTCCAGGGCGGCGGATTCATATTTGAGGCCGGCGGTGTTAGTGATGTTGATCTGATCTTCGCTGCCAAAAGCTTGTCTAATCTCATCTACAAGTTTCCGGTATGATTCCTGGTTCTTCAATAGAAGATATGTCACGCCAGATAGGAGTGTGGCGGTGGTTTCAGAGCCTGCAACGACGAAGAACTCACATGTCTGTCTAAGCTCTTCAATATGCATACCTTCTGGAGTGTTATATATCTTTTGAGCGTGGGACATGCTTTAATAGATTAGCGGCAGATGATCATATAAAATCTCAGAAGGCTATACTTACAGATCTAGGCGAGGCGTTTCCCACTCAAGCCTCTTATCCAATTTAGCAGCATGAAATTCCCGATATTGCTTTCCACTCTCTTTGAACTTCTTTGGCAGCATCCAGATAAGCACACTGTCTACTGGTGAGATTCTCTTTAAAAGTCCCAATACAACCATCACTTTAACATGGTCAAGGAACCATGCCACCCACATCTAGGAAATTATTAGCCACGGATTAACTGTCGTTCTTCAAGCTTACGTGTAGCCTAGACTTTTCCAAGCATTCATATGATTCCCCAAACAGAAGGTCGCCGACAATATCGAAAGTGGTAGAGTTGTACCATTGAACGATGTCGACTGGTTTTGTACAGTTTTCGCGCAGCCTTTGTATCAGAAGGTCGAAGTATTTCTTCATGATTGGCTCTTGCTCCCGGAGCGCTTTGTCAGAAAAGGCAGAGGAGAAATTCCGTCTGTATGCTGTCAATAGTGTGACCAGAGACACATTTTGAATACAGAGTTCCAAACTACCTCATCCGAGCATGATCTGCATCATTTTTCGTTCCGAACATTCCATCGAATTTCTTCGGCGGCCCAGGTGCGGGCCTATTCTTTTTCACGAGCAGCGATTTCCCTGGCACTTTACCATAGATATCATTCCAGGCATCTTCAGTGATATATGAAAGCTCATTTGGCCCTATTCGAATAACAGGGCCATACTTTTCGTGGAGGTCAGCCACTTTGAAAGGTAGGATCCCGAGGAAAAGATGTAAGTCATATGGGATCGTGGTCATTGCCCACAGCCATGGGCCAGGATATTTGGACAGTGGAGACAGAAATACGCTGTACAGCCATGATACAGTGATATAAATCAGGCCCTAATTGAGTTGTCAGTAATCTTAGACATAGGTCACGTGTGTAACGGAGGACAAAGCCTTCCGCACCAATACTCGGGGCACAGTCTACTGAAGATTTAAGGCATTACGAAGAATTTAATGTAAGGATTATTGGATGAGTCGAGACAGAGTCAGTCCAAAGTCTTGTCAAAGCTTTCCAAGATTCATGGAGTCGAAAGCTTACGGTTGCTCGAAAGGCTTAAGTCAACTCGACTCCGAGCCCCCCGAGGCCTGACCTTCACCTGTCTCTACAGGTTGCAGAATAAAATTAATGCTTACAAGGCCTATAAGCATATAAAACCACCCCATATTGTTCGATGAACCTTGGACGAGGTTAAGGGTCAGAGTCATCGTGCGTGGGTCTTCCGTAAGAGACGATATGGGTGAGTTCTCAGTTGAAACAGTGTAAAGAATCGATGCGCTTAGAGTGGTGGTATCTAACCAAGGTTTAAAACCGGAGATGATTCTGTAAGGCTTCCAGTGTTCGAGGAAGTGTATATATTGATGACTCTCCATAATAGTATGGTCGGGTAGGTTCGGCAATTCTATGCATATACCCGAAGTGTCTGATTACTGCTACAACAATACATTGCAAGATTGATAAAGTCTATTAAAATGGGTGCTGCTTTTGATTGCGAAGCAGAGCTAACTACTAAGGATAGAGTTGAAATCTCGAAGGCGGATGAATATGATAACACGTTTGCTTGTTTGCCGTCAATTCAAGCACCAGCGACCACATAGCACGGAGAAGGCCGCCTTCATACCACGTCCACTTTTCAATACCGGCAGCACCAAATTGGGGGCCCAATAAGAACCGATAAGGCAGAAGTCAAGAAGCAGATGTCCCTATCAATATTCCTCCTTATCTGTAGTGTCCTGTCGGTGGCAGCCCTGACACCAGTTTTTGGATCGATAGGAAAAGTACGGAAAAAAGCAGCAAGAGAGCTAGACGGGCTGCCTCTAGTTTTTAATATGTTGCTATAGACGCGCTACTTAGGTCTAGAAAGTTGGTTGTATGTAAGGTTATCCGCTGTCTCAAATCTATTTCCATGTTTAGAATGCCTATATTCTTAGTTTTGGGCGTACACTTGCCCTAAGGGTTTTAGGGTTACACGGTAACGACTCGGGTTATAATAGCACTCTAGTGTTCGGTTCTGATAATAAGTGTCGCGGGTTGATCACTAACCTTGCAATTGTAACTAATGCTGCCAGTTAAGACTAGCGATTAATGTGTGGATGACAAAATATTCAGGACGCAGTTGCTTGCCAAGCTGAAATGATACCCGTGCCGTTTCTCAGACTCTGTGTAGCTGAGAATCAACGGAGCCCGGATGCGCGTGATTGAGCGTCGGTGTGGAGATACCGAAGTAACCCTCATTTCTGGCAATGTTTGCGCTGCATCAGTTGTACTCTTGCCACTTGCAAGGCCCGATATGAGAGTAGGTTGGATCGGATCAGGATAATCCAGTTGTACTACGGTCGACCTTCAGCACAAATGCATATTGAGGCACTGAAAACGATAGAAGGAAACCACTCATTAAAATCACCACTTAGCATAAGTCCATGAACAGCAAACATTCCACGTGGACCATCATTTAAACGATTTGCGTCACAAGAACATCGAAAGCAAGCCCATAATTGTGATGCCTTAGGCTTTAATGCACACCACTTGAAGTCGTACGACGACTTGAATGGATTAGTCTCGAGTGCCACTTCGTACTATGAGTAGGAATTCAAATTTGAGCGATTTTATTTACATCTCTAATATGAGGCATTTCTGCCAGTGCCTCATGGATATCTGCTCCACACTTTCGTAACTCCATTCCACTGATACACCAGAAAGAGTTGGGTTCCATTGGCCAGTTGACACTTCATGCAAATTTTGTTAGCAAATGCATTTGACCAAGGCTTGCCGACACAGGAGCCTACAATGCAGCTGTACAGGGTCTAGCAAGATTGCTATTGGATGACCTAGACTGCATAGCTACCTGGGGCTTGCTTGAGCCTACTGTATGCGTGTTGGCGCTCGTTCTTTAGATATGAGGCATTTTCAACACAAGCGGCCGCGGAGCAATACAAGGTCAACACCATCAAGTGGCCATTCTGATATCTTTCGCTCATATATAATGTAGTCTACTTACGTTGCATGAACTCCTTGTATGGTATCTTAATGTATATAGGTTTCTCCCTCTCTTGCTTGAAAATCTGCGATTATGCTTTGGATCATTCTCTTAACTTTCTTTGTCATATATCTTTGTGGCGCATTTCGACGATGCTATTTCTTTCACAATGGCAGACACAGAAGCCGAGAAGCAGACAGCTGCTCATATTCAGTGGCGCAATGTGGATGTCGAATCGGGGACAAGGCCCCGACCGACACTTCACCGATCTAATTCACAAATTTCTATCAACAGTACTCACAGTACGAGAAGGTCAATTGACCCTTCGCACGCACTTCCAATAACATATAGGACTGTGTAGGTTGACTAGAGCCTGCATGACGGCGCATGTGCTTATTAAATCAGCTCGTATCAAATAGAGGCATCAAGAGAAAAGAATTACGCCGAAGTGAAGAAGGCAAAGGATACTGCAGCGAAAGGTAAGTTCTTTCCAAGTCTCTGAACAGTATCTAATACTTACAAAACACAAAGAACTTGCGGATCTCGACTGGCATGTTGTTTCCCCTGAAGAAATCTATACCCGTCGATCTACCTCCTTTAACAGAGGTCTTTCGGGTGACCAAGCCAGCAGGCGACTGACTGAATATGGCAAGAATATACCGTCCCCGCCACCAACGCACTATTTCAGGACTATCTTTGGCTACTTCTTCAAGGGCTTTGGATCAATTCTGCTGGTCGGCTCAATACTCGTCTTTGTGTCGTGGAAGCCTTTGGGAGGACCACCAGCCGTCGCTAACCTGACTTTGGCCACTGTGCTTCTCGCCGTCTTTTTCATTCAAGCAGCTTTCAACGCTTGGCAAGACTGGTCTTCTTCAAGAGTAATGGCATCCATCATTACAATGCTTCCAGATAACTGTCTACTTTTACGGGACGGTACACGGATCACCGTTGTGGCCAGCGAGATCGTACCTGGTGATGTATTATACATAAAGGCTGGGAATAAGTTACCCGCTGATGTGCGCTTTGTTGATATCTCGTCGGATGCCAAGTTTGATCGCTCAATCCTTACGGGTGAGTAACAATGATTCCGGACGGCTCCATGGAAGCTAACCAATGAGGCAGGCGAGTCATTACCTCTCCCTGGGATGGTCCACAGCACTGATCCGAATTACTTGGAGACGCGGTGCATTGGCATGCAGGGCACTCACTGCATTTCTGGAAGTGGAATAGGTGTAGTTGTATCGACCGGCGACAAGACAGTCTTTGGTCGGATCGCAAAGATGACCAATGAGCCCAAAACAGGTCTCGCCACCTTGGAAAGAGAAGTCCTCAACTTTGTCCTTTTAATCTGCTCAATCATGTTCTCCATGATCATTTTGGTTATCATTGTGTGGTAAGTACAATAATTACTCGTTCTTCTATATTTATGCTAAGCTATGTAGGGCTTCTTATCTGCGAACAAGCTACCCAGACTGGATTAATGTCCCCACCTTGATTGTTGACTGCGTCAGCGTGGCGATTGCCTTCATTCCTGAGGGTCTCCCAATCGCTCTAACGGCTAGTCTTACCATAACGGCCAATCTCATGCGAAGGAATAAGATTCTTTGCAAGTCGTTGAAGACCGTGGAAACTCTCGGCGCTGTGTCTGTCATCT
>Ga0335075_10011401_pt1 | contig 13439 bp, 13 predicted proteins | sample Lox_Sample_24_FD_206723 | JGI IMG/M metagenome (GOLD analysis project Ga0335075, IMG submission 206723) | Soil microbial communities from Loxahatchee National Wildlife Refuge, Florida, United States - Lox_Sample_2.4 | ecosystem: Environmental > Terrestrial > Soil > Wetlands | place: USA...
TTTCCGAGGAAGAGGCCGCCGCGATCCGCGCTGCGTTCGATCGCGGTGGCGAGTTTGCTGCGGCGGTTGAGCTGCGTCGCCGGTTTCCAGGCATTGCCGACAATGAGCGGGCACGGGCCTGCGCCAGGACAATCGTGGGGTGGACGCCGTTGAAGCTCCCGCCGCGTCCGGCCGCGCGGTTGCGCCCGATCACCAAAACCAAACGAAGCCATGAAGAGTGAGCCGCTGAGGCCGCTGCGGTGATTGCGATGTTGCTCGCTGCACGGCTTTGGTAGCGGCGGTGTCCAGGACCCCGATGGCCGAAACGCACAGCTTCGCGGTCAGAGCGGCCTACATGCCGAGACCAAGCCCTCGCGACGGCTGGAGAGTATGTTCTTCCTCCTCCTCGTGCTGCTGCTCGACCGCCTGTTGCCGCGGCCTCTCGTGCATTTGGCCAACGACGTACTGCAACACCGGCTGCATGGCGACCAGTGCGCGTGATGCGACCTCGCGGACCGCCGGAACGAACCGACCCAGCGCCTCCAGCACCGCACCTTGCTCGTGCACCAGGTTGCCCAGCTGCTCCGTCATCCCTGCGAGATGCTCGACCACCCGCCGCCGCTGCCAAGTGTGTGTCATCGTGGTCCTCTCCAGCCCTTCTGCCTCGCGCTGCTCGGCCGGCTGCAGTCCTGCCTGCAAGGCGCGTGCGGCGCTGCGATGCACGCCATGCGCCCGCTCCAACAAATCCAGTGCCGCCGGCATCTCCGGCTGGCGGGCCAGATTGCGGCCCATGTTGGCCCAGACATCCGCTTCCCGGATCGGCCGTGGGTCGCCGAGTGGCCGGCGCGCCGCGATCTCCCGCCGCTCCGCCCCGTCGGACGTGACCAGATAGCTCACCCGCCGGTGTCGGCTCGCGGCAGTGTACGCCTTGTAGGCGGTGACCGCCTGCGTGCCAGCCGGCATCGCCTGGATGTGCTCGGCGCTGGTCAGCCCCTGCGTGGCGTCGATCGTCAGCACGTCGCCGTAGCTGAGCCGGATGCGGCCGTTCGTTTGGTCGCGCAACGTGTCCCACGCCACCAGGCCCTCGCGGCCCTGCGCGTTCCGCAGCGTGACGCCGGCAGCGTCGATCGCGCGGACCTCAAGCACGGACCCGTTGTTGCCGATGATGCCGCGGCCGTGGTCGGGATAGGCGGCATTGGTGCGCGCGAACAGCCGCACCCGGTCGCCCACGGCGAGTGGCAGCGCGTACGCGACGCCGGTCTGGTCGCAGGCATCCACCACCACCTGGTCCGGCCCCAGCTCTTTGGCGTCGCGGCGACGCTCACGGATCGCCGCGCCGATCGCCCGGGCATCGGCGTTGCTCGGCGCGCTGACGGTTAGCGTGTAGTCCGGATCGTGCGCGTTCGCCGCCCGCCGCGCCGCCCAGAGCGTGGCAACGTGTTCCACCGCCTCTCGGTAGCCGCCGGGCACCAGCTGCGCGGTGCCGTCGGCGCGCTTCAGCGCCAATGCCTCCGCCGCCTGGCCCTCCCGAAACAGCAGGCTGGTCTCCCGCTCGCGCGCGCTCTGCTGACGCACAGTGGTGAGCAGCTCCGGCACGGCTTCGGCGCCGAGCGCGCGGCGCAGCAGCTCGATCACCGGGCCGGCCTCGATCGCCTGGCACTGCTTCGGGTCACCCACCGCCACCACCTGGCAGCCGGTTGCCGCCTGCACCCGCAGCAGTTCCAGTGCTTGCCGCGTACCCAGCAGGCCGAGCTCGTCCACCACCACGACGCTGTTCCGGTCCAGCCGGACGTGTCCTTTGGCCACGCGGGCAAAAAACACCGAAAACGCCGCCCGGTCGGTCTCGGCGATGCCGGCCCCGGCAAGATCGTCCGACTGCCGCCAGGCGAGCGCCGCGCCATAGACCCGCCGGCCCTCGCGCTGCCAGGCATCGACCAGCGGCGCCAGCACCGTGGATTTTCCGGCCCCCGCGACGCCGATTGCCACCGCCAGCCGCCCGCCCTGCCCCAGCCGGTCGATCAGGTCGCGTTGCGCCCGCCCGTGCGCCGTCTCGGAAAAATCCCGCTCCGACCGCGCCACCGCTGCTGCAATCGAGTCCCTGCCGAGCGCACCGCTCCGGTCCGCCGCCGCGTCCCGCGCCAGCGCCAGAAACTCGGTCTCGCGTTCGACATGCAGCGTGGTGGTCAGCTTCACCCGCTCGCGGCCCTGAGCATCGGCGGTCTGCCCCCAGATCAGCCCGACCGCCTGCCCGTCCTGGCGCACGCCGCGCTTGGCGAAGGTACGCACCACGTCGTCGATCTCGGCTGCGCTCTCGACCCCGGACGCGATCAGCCCGCGCGCCGCCGCCACGCGTGCCATGGATGCATCCGTCACCGCCCGGCGTTGCAGATCCCGGTCCAACAGCGTCAGCGCGGCCTGATAAGCTTGCTCGATTCTTTCCTCCCGTGCTGGCAGCGGAATCGGGTCCGGCCGCAGCACGCTCTCATGCCGCCAGCCGAGCGCTGTCGCCTCGCGCCGCCAGGCCGCCCAATCGCTGAGATCATCCTGCTTAGCCTGGCGTGGATCACCTTGCACCCCGCGCTTGGCCAGACCGATTCGCCGTTCGGCGTCGAGGCTGTCCCAATCGAGTCCGAGTCCGGCGGCGTAGGCCCGCGCCGACTCGGTCCCGTTCATGGTGCGTTTCGAGAACGCCGCCCGCACCGAGTCGGGAACGGCGGTGATTCGGGCCGCCCCGGTCGCCACGTCGAGCGCCACGTCGATGCCGTGCCGGCGCAGGTTGGTGGCGAGATGCGCCTGGTAGAGCGCGCCCCATTCATGCACCCGGCCTTCGAGCCGCTGCAGGTCCAGCCCGCCCACCCGGCCGCTGTCGGTCAGCACCGCGTTGGGTACCGCGACATGGGTGTGCAATTGCGGGTCGCCAGCGACCTTCAGGGTCACCAGCTCGGTATAGGCTTCGCCGGTGGCAGCATCGTGCCGCGGCACCTCCACCGTCGGGCGGCTGGCATAATGGTCGAAGCGGACCCAGCCGATCCGCCCGGGTTCGAACCCCTCCCGGCCTGCCTTGCCCTTGCGCGCCCGGCCAATCTCACTCTCGACGTGGCGCATCGCCGCGTCTACCGCGTCGTGATGCGCCTGCGCGATGATGGCGCGTTCCGCCTCCGTCGGTGCGAACGCCCAGGCCAGAGACACGGTTTTGTCCGCCGACCAGCAGAGATCGACATAGCCGATCCGCGACCGCGTCGCTGACAATCCCTCCAGCAGCGCCGCGCGCCCGGGCGACGAGCCGTCCGCCCGCTGGCCGGCCAACAGGTGATCGCGCTCTTCGGCGGTCGGCTCCCGCCTGGCATGAAACCCATACAGCGCGAGGAAGCGCGCGCGAATCGCCGCCGCCCGATCGTCCGGCAGCGCCGACCCGTCTGCCCGCCGCCCGTTCAGGATGTGGGCGATCTGCTCGCGGTGCGGCAGGGTGGCCGGTTCCAGCCCCAGCAGATCGGTGAGACTCTCGCTGGCCCGCTGCACCTGCTTGCCCGGGATCGGCGTGCCGTCGGCCCGGTTGCCCGCCAGCAACTGTGCGATGGCGTCCGCCGCGGGTGCCCGGTTGGGATCAAGCCCCAGCAACGCCGCCACGCGCGGGTCCATGTCCCGGCGCGGCTCCGCCACCGCCACCCCATGCGTGGGGTCGGCCGGCACCACCCCGCGCTGATAGTAGGCGGCCAATTCCGCCTGCGCCTGTGGCAGGGTCTGCTCCAGCAGATGGTCCGCCATGGCGCGTGCCGCCGACGGTGCCCCAGCGGCGCCGGTCCGGTAGGTCAGCATCGGCAAGACCGCTCACCCACGGGACAACGCCTCCCGTACGCCCGCGGCCACCGTCTGCCCGACATCCTCCGGCAACCGCAGCAGCACCGCCTGGATCGCTTCCAGCCCACCGGTCTGCCGGGTCAGGATGCCGGCAATCTTGGCCAGAGCATCGGACAGTGCGGTCTCTGACCCGGCCGGCGCCGCCGCCGCCTCCATCAGGTGCCGCAGCATCTCGGTGTGCGTCGCCTGCGTCTCCAGCATCAGCGCCAGCCCCTGCCGCAGGGCGGCGACCTCCGCCTGCAGGGCTGCCAGCGCAGCGGCCGTCTCCCCGCTCGCCGCGACCGATGATGCCGCCGATGCTGCCGCTGCCATGCCCGTTGCACCCTCTCCGGTCCCGGCGCACTATACAGGGGCGTTCGGCGGAAAAGCCGCACCAAGGGTGCCTTGGTCTGTAGAAGACAGTCTAACACTTCCGTGACACGCTCCTTGCGACGTTGAACGCTTCCGCCTGCACTCGGTAGGTTCCCGCCGTCGCCCCTCGGGTGACACGCGATTCGTCTGGGGACTGCTGCCGCCATGAGCCGCCCGCCGCGTCAGGACCGTCGCCTCGTCAAGGTGCTCGCGGCCCTGCGTACCCACGGCGGACCCGGCCGCTCCCCGCTCTATCGCTGGATGCGCCGGCACCACGACACGTTGGCGACCGCCTTCGCTGAGACCCCGCCCGCCTGGGGACCCCTCGCCACTGAACTCGCCGCGGTCGGCCTGACTGACGCCGACGGCAACCCCCCCGCCGCCGCCAGCGCGCGGCAGACCTGGTACCGCGTCCGCCGCGATGTCGCCCGCGCGCGCGGGCAACGGGACGCGAAGCCCCCTGCCCTTGCGCCGGATGAGATCGCCCCCGCCGTGCGTGCCGTGGCGCCGTCGTCGTTGGGTGAGATCCATTCTCCTGCAGCGATACCCACGCCTCGCATGACCCTCGACATTCGCCCGGTGCGCGCGGCGACCGCCGCACCGTCCCCGGCCGCGGGAGCAACCAATGCTCCTGCGACGCCCGGCATCCCTATGGCGGGCGTCGCCACCGCGGCGGCGGACACCGGACTTCCGACCGGCCAAACGCCAGGCGTGCCTGCGACCGAAACCGCAGCCGAGCAGGTTCGCCGCCTGCTCGCCACCATGGAAGCCGGAAAGGTCCCCTTGCCCAAGGTCATGTGAGGGGACGGCGTCGCCATTCGCAAACCGTCCCCGGACAATGCATCCCATTCGCGTCGGCCCGCGGTGGACTGGCGCGGCACAACAGGAGTCCCGTCATGGTCAAACACGCGCCCAATGACCTGGCCCTCGCCGACAGCGAGCCGGCAGCCGCCACCGGCACCGCCTCCACGCCGCTGTTCGTCCTGCCGCTCGGCCGCGGCACACGGGGAAAAACCTGGTGGGTCCGCTGGGTCGTCGGTCGCGCCCTGGCGCAAGGCCGCGAGATCGTCATCGCCGATGCCGACCGCACCAACGCCACCCTCTCCGCCTTCTTCCAGGGTGTCGTCACCCCGCCCAGTGCCGACGACGCCGAGATGCGCGACTGGTTCGCCGCCTTCGTCGAACGCCAGATCGCCGAGCAGTTCAATGCCCTGATCGATCTCGGCGCCGGCGATCTCATCCTCAAGCAGCTTGCCCGCGAGATCGGCCTCACCGGCTTCCTCGAACGCTACGCCATCCGTCCCGTCGCCGTGCATCTGCTCGGCCCCGATCCTGACGATCTCGCCTACCTGCACGATGTCGAGCAGGACGGACTGTTCGCCCCCGCCGCCACCATCCTCGTGCTCAACGAGGCGCTCGTGCCGCGCAACCGTGCCGAGAAAGTTGCCTTCCAGTCCACCATTCTCAGCCACCCGGTCTTCCTCCGCGCGCTCGATCGCGGCGCCAAGGTGGTCTGGATGCCGCGCCTGGCCGTGGCGCACGAAGTCGACGCCCGCCGCCTCACCTTCACCGCCGCCGAGGACAACCAGATCAAGCAGGGTCAGCCGCCGATCGGGCCGTGGAACCGCCAGCTCATCCACAACTGGCTGCGCGACATGGAGGGAAATTTCGCGCCCGTCGCGCACTGGTTGCCATGACCGGCCTGCGCGAGGCTGTGCGCGACCGATTGGCGCGCCGGTCGCCACCCGCGTCGGCGGGATCTCCAGCCGCCTTGCCGGCGCCGGACGGCACTGCCGCCCCCGGTCAGCTGGACATGGCCGAGCTCGTCGGCCGCATGCGAGCTGCGGCCCGCCAGGCCGGCATCGACGACGACGGACCGCTCACCCCGCTGCTCGACGCCTTCATGCTGACCCTCGATCGCCTCGGCGCCCTCACCGACCGCAACGCACGGATCAGCACCGAACACGCCGCCGCCCTCGACACGGCCCTCACCCTGGCGCGGCAAGCGGCCAATGCCGAGACCGAGCGGTTCTACGCCAGCCTCGACGCTGCCAAGGCCGAGACCGTCCGCGATGTCGCCAACCACATCGCCCGCAGCGCCGATGCCGCCCTCACGCGCCGCGTCCGCGTGTTCGACCGTAACTCCGCGCTGATCGCCGCCGGGGTCCTGGTCGGCAGCATCCTCATCGCTTTGGCTGGCGGCTACTGGTGGGGCGACAGCGATGCCACGGCCGGCATTCGTGAAACCGAAACCGGTTTGCAGGCGGCGTTCAGCGGCGGACCGGAGGCCGCCCGCGACTGGCTCAACCTGATGACCTGGAACGACCCCGAAAAGGCCCTCGCCCAGTGCCGTGGACCGGCTGTCTTTACCGATTATGGCCGGCGTGCTTGCGGCGTCCCGCTCTGGATCGAAAAGCCGGTCGTCCCGCCGCCGCCGGGCACAGGCGGGGGATGAAATGATCCCATCTGCCGGTGAGCCATGGAGTCGTGCAACAGGTTATGGCTTGCAAAGCTCAAGTTTCGCCTCTCTCCTGCTCACTCCACACCGTCCAGGACACACCGCTCGTCCCCTTCCCGCTACGCCCGATCCTGCCGCTCGATCTCTACCGGTTGCCGCAGCATGTCGTATTTGCCGCGCCACTGGCGATGCCGTGGTGACTCCGCTCCGGGCTGCTCGATGACGGATGGTGCGACGGTCTCGGCGATCCGGGCGGCGACAGGAACAGCGGTGGTGGATCGTCGTCGGCCCCCCTTCCCTACTCGCCGCAGCTTTCGCCAGCCGCGCCGCGTTCGGATGTAGCCATTCACCACCAGACGCCAGCCACCCGAGCGAACCCGGATGTAGGTCTGTCCGTTGATGACGCGGCGACGGATCATGCTCCTCCGGCTGGCTTCCCGTGCTTTCTGAACAGGTCGGCAATCGCCTCAAGCAGCAACGCCTCGGTCGTGGTGTCGCGCTCGACGGCGAGGCTCTTGAGCTGCTTGTGCATGACGGGATCGAGGGCGGCCGTGACCTTCTTCTTCCCGGCTCGCGTCGCTGCGTAGAATCCGGTTGCCGGCCTGGCTGGCGGCGGCGTTGGGGCTGGTGTCGCAGGTGGAGATTGCGGCGGAGCCTCAGGCTCGGGCCGCACCGCCTGCCTCATGCTTTCCGCCAAGCTCGGACGTTTCCCGCTCATGCCCTGCCCCCGATCGTTCATTGCCATACTGCCATGTTGCTGTATTGCTGGCAATACGGCAATAAGGCAAGTCGGCAACTAGGCAATGACGCTCCGAAGCCAATCGTAAAGGCCAGCGATCTCCTCCGCCGCCTTCCCTCCCCGCTCGTATTCCTGCGCCGTCTGCCCGGCCGTGAGCGCGTGGGCATAGGCGGCGCGCTGCTGCAAGGCGACGGGGGCCACTTCGAGGCCATGCACGGCAACGGCGGCGCGGGCATCGGCAAGCACATGCGATGCGCGCGGCGGGACTGTGTTCAGCACGACATAGGCGGGCTTTCCCGCCAGCTTGACCGCGCGGGCCGTCGTGCCGATGGCGCGTAGGTCGAGGATACCGGGACGACACGGGATGAGCACCAGGTCGGCTGCCTCGGCAGCGGCAAGCGCCACGTCGCCGGAGTGTGGCGCGGTGTCGATGATCGCCAGATCAGCGCCGCCGCTTTGGGCTGCTTGCAAGGCTTGGGTCAATCGGGCCGGCGGGGCTGACACGACAACCGGCTCCTCGGCCGTGCGGCTGTCCTTCCATCCGGCGGAACTTGCCTGCGGATCGAGGTCGATCACCACGGCCGCCTGCCCCGCCTCCTGTGCGGCCACGGCAAGATGCAGGGAAATGGTGGTTTTCCCCGTGCCGCCCTTCTGGCTCAAGATCGCGACTGTCCGCATGAATTCTCCTGCCACATTGCCTAATTGCCAGCAATATGGCAATTAGGATTGCCCCATTGCTGGCAACCTACCTCAGAATCAAGCCGAAGCAAGGACAAAAGCGATTGCCACATTGCCGGCAACATGTATTGCCTTATTGCTGGCAATACGGCAAATCTAACCCATGCCCTTTGTTCGACCCGCCGGAGGCGGGTTGACGTTCAAGGGACGCCCTTCGTCCCGACACCTTCAGGTGGCTACGGCGGCGCAGGGCGGGTCAAAAGCGCCGCGCTCCTATGCGCGGCGGCACCGGAAGATTTTTTCGCCGCCCTACAGGCGAAAAAATACCGGAGCCACCTTTTGACGCGCCCGAGCACCGTGGCACCTTGGTGCCGGAGGTCGTGAGGAAGCTGCACGTTTAGCCACAGAAGCTTTTCTATGTTATCATAGCCTTATGAGCGGGCGACTGCTCGCTGAGAGGGGCTATGGCTACACACGCTGACATCACCGATCCCGTGCTCGTTCGCTTTCGTCAGGCATTGACCGAAACCTACGGGGATCGCCTTGAGCGTGTCGTGTTGTTCGGTTCACGCGCGCGCGGCGATGCACGGCCGGATTCCGATTACGACGTGGCTGTGTTCCTGCGGGATATGCGCGACCGCTTTGAGGAACTGGATCGGCTCGCCCATATCAGCACCGATCTCATCGACGAGACGGGCGACGTGATAAACGCCATGGCATACGGGGCAGGGGACTACAACGCGCGCACGCCCCTCATGCGAGAAATTCGGCTTGAGGGCATCGATCTTTGACGCCCGAAACCGGCTTCTTCCTTGCCAAGGCACGGCGACTGCTCGCCGAGGCTGAGGGCATGTTGACGACCTTGCATTACAACGAAGCGGCCGGCCGCACAGCGTATCTCGCCGGTTTTCATGCGGCGCAGGCGTTGATCTCGGACAAATCCGGGCGGGCGGTCAAAACCCATAGCGGCGTGAGGACAGAATTTCACCGGCTCATTCGCGGTGACGCGCGCTTCGATGAGACGCTGAGGGACTTTCTTGGTTCAACCTATAACCTCAAGGCGATTGCCGACTATGAAACCGGCCCTGGCTCTGATGTGTTGCCGGAGCGGGCGGCAAAGGCAATTGCGGAAGCCAAGCTGTTTGTTGCGAAGGTTGCCGAAGTGCTTGGCGAACCATAGTCCGTCCACTTGGCACCAAACGTGCAAATTTCCTTGCTTAAATATCCGACGGGAGGTTTGGAGGGCGTCAGCGCCTCCAAGGCAAAGAGATACTATGCGCGCCTCTTGGCGCGCTCCGCATCTCGTGTCTGCCTGAGGGATTCAGGTCATGGGAGTAGAGTGAATAAAGTTGCAGGAGTGTTTCTAAGCACGGGGTGCAGTCCGGTAAATCACTGAGGATTTGCCAACTGCACAGCCCGGCCGAGCCGCGCAAGCGCCGCCGCCAGTGCGTCGCCCGGATCGCAATCGAGGATGCCGATCACCGACCGCAACCCGCCGCCGGCGTGCTGCTCAATGATCGCCTGCTCGATCTGTGAGGGCAGGGGAGGGTGATCGCCCCAAGTGCCCGACATTGGCGCTGGCGGCTCCGGCGGCAGTCTGTAGCCGCGCCACTGCGTCGCCGGCAGCACAGCATAGGCGTTCGTCTCCTGCTCCAGCACGAAACGTCCATCCCGCCAGCTCTCGGCGCAGCGCCGCACCCAGTTGAGGATACCGAGGTCACGCAAGCGCTTGATCGCCGTCGCAACCGTGCGCTCGCACACGTTCGCCGCGCGGGCGATCGCCGCATAGGACGGATCGAGCCGGCCGCTGCGGTAGTTCAGAAAATCGAAGATCAGTGCGTGTAGCACCTGCAAGGCGGCATGGCCCACGGCTCCGCCGTGGTGATCCTTGCGCTTGCTTTGCCGGTCGAAGTCGCGCGCGCGGTGCCACAGGCGCGTCGCAATCTTCTTCGGCATCGGCTCGAAGCGAATCTCTTTCGTCGTGCTGTCCGACCATACCGGCCAGGCGGCATATGTCTTCGGCCCTTCGTAGCCCGGCAAGCCGGGCAGGGAAGGGAGGCAATGGGCGAGCGTAGGCATAGCTACTCCGTTCGGGTTGCCAGCAACCCGCCGGGAGGGCCTGAAATCGGCGCAAAACCACCCGTTAGCGAAAACAGCGTTTTCACTTGACTGACGGCCTCAGTTCGAGGAAACTCTGGGTTGTCCAGACGCTCAGAGTTCCCCCGGCCTCGCCGGACATTAAGCCCCGCCCTTAGCGGGGTTTGCTGTTTCTGGGCCTTATGTTCTCCAGAATGGTTGACGACATGACGCCACGACTCGAATCAGTCGTGCGCCACCTGTCAGTGTGCCTCGCCCGTTGATTCGCGTCGAGAAAATCGTGACATGCGGCGGGAACATTTGCCCGGAAGCTGTTGTAAGCAGGACTCACCCGCCGCCGCGCAGCGGGCGGGGCCTCATTGCCGGCCCCGCGCCCCGCTAGGATATTTGCGCAAGGAAATTTTCAGCTTGCGACTCGGGGGCAGGGGATTATGCTGCGCTCACGGTGCAGCCGGGGACGGCGATGACCGTCAAGGAAATGGGGCCGGCGGGTTCTTCCCGTCGGCCCTTCCCGTATTCGGGCAATGCACATGGCGAGTGCCGAGAGCAACGTCGAAAGTCCTCCGACCACGATTTCGGTGCCGTCATTCGACGAACTGATGTGGCCCACCCTTCGGGCGCTCAAAGCTATGGGCGGGTCGGCAACGAACGAAGAGCTGCTTGCCAAAGTGATCGAGCTGGAGAGCATTCCCCCGGAGATCCAGGTTGTTCCGCACAACGAAAACAATCGGGAAACTCGGGAAACCAAACTCGCTTATAACCTTGCATGGGCGAAGACCTACCTCAAGAAGGTCGGCGCAGTTGAGAACAGCCACCGAGGGGTTTGGTCTCTCACAAAAGAAGGCGAAAAACTAAGCCCCTCTGATGTGCGTTCGATTCCAGCGCGCGTGCGCAAGCAGTTTGTTGATGATAAGCGGGCCAAGGAAGCTGCTGTTGCAGCCATTGGGGACAAGCGCACGAAGGACGTTGATCCTCCCGAGACGAGTCCGGCCGCTGCCTTGGATGCGGATGACATAGAGGCCACAGAACCGCACTGGAAAGATCAGCTCCTCGGCGTCCTGCGCGCACTACGCCCGGACGCATTCGAACGGTTAGCACAACGCTTGCTTCGCGAAGCCGGGTTTCTCAAGGTCGAAGTGACGGGCCGAAGTGGCGACGGAGGGATAGACGGTATCGGCGTTTTGCGCGTTAATTTGCTTTCGTTTCAGGTTCTTTTCCAATGCAAGCGGTATCAAGGGAGTGTCGGTGCCAGTGCAATCCGCGATTTCCGAGGGGCTATGGTTGGGCGCAGCGACAAGGGCCTCCTCATAACGACGGGGACTTTCACGCCGGACGCGAAGCGTGAGGCGACGAGAGACGGCGCACCAGCAATCGACCTAATTGACGGTGATCAGCTTTGCGACTTGCTCAAACAGCTAAAGCTAGGTGTGCACACCGAGATGGTTGAAAGAATGGTCGTAGAACCGACTTGGTTTGATGGTTTATAGTGACCGCAGAAGGCGCTTTATGTTAAGTTGGGGTGCCGTCTGCGCCGGCAATAGGACCGGCTTGTCTGCCTGCCCCGGCGCACTACGAAAGGCCTAAATATTGAAGAAGATATTTGGTGGCTTCGGCCTTAGCTGTGTCGACCGCGATATTTGCGCCGGCCTCCGCAACTTTAGACCCAATGCCGGTAAGCCACGCCTTCGTGCGTTGCCCCAGGCTCGGAGCGGAGGCAACGCTCTCATCCTCGGCAAGAGCTGCCTTAAGTTCGGAGACACCCGACTCTGATATTCCGAGTTTCCTTAGAGCGGATCGTAACGCTTCTGCGTCGCCTTCGTTGACAGTGACGGTCCCGACCTGAGTAAAGTTTTGCGCCGAATTAGCGACGATGTTGGTCCCACCATAGATGTTGTAGACCACTTGGCTGTCGATTTTCTCCCGAGACACCGCGTCTATGTCATCACCGACATCACCCAAGTCGTCTTTCAGATCGAGCGCGAACATCAAAACCTTGTTCCGAACGGTATCGATCAACGCCGGGAATGTAGACGTTGGAATTTCCAACCAGGCTCTATTCAGGGCATAATCCTCAATAAATTTTGCCTGATACATAACTACTAAGCCGGCGGGCCATGGGATCACATATTTTCCTGGCGCCCTCTGGTCTTGGCTGCCATTTGCTGTCTGTTCGCCATCTTTCTTAGGCTGGTCGTTTCGTTCATAAGCAACGATGGGCTGCCGAAGTGTAATTTCGGACGCCCAATGCCTGTGCTCCTTTCTTAGCACATGTGCGGGAAGGGGTTGATCGGAAATCGATGAGTTAAAAGGGCCGAGGAACAAGCCTTTTGCTACTCCTGTTGTGCGACGATAGTCGGGCAACTCATCACTTGATTCGTATCCGTTAAGTTCTTTTTCGACCCACTCCCTAAGACGAGCATTCTTGAGCCGCCGTGCAAGTAGCAGGCACTTACGCAAGAGGGTGGTCGTTTGCGTATTTCCATCAACGGCCAATTCAATTATTTCGTCGAGCAGTTGCATGGGTTGCCTATGGTAACGTCGCCAATCTCGAAATCGTCGCCGCGCTGACGTTGTAGCTGCGCGCGATCTCCGTCAGTAGCTCCCCACTCTCGCGCCGCGCAAGCGCTTCCTTCCTCTGGTGCGGGGTCATCTTGAACGGTCGGCCGAGGCTCTTGCCGTTCGCCTTGGCGCGGGCGCGGCCTTCGCTCGTCCGCGAGCGGATCAGGTCGCGCTCGAACTCCGCCAGCCCGCCGAGCACGGTCACCATCAGGCGGCCGTGTGATGTCGTGGTGTCCGCCCAGGCGTCGCCCAGGGACCGGAAACCGGCCTTGCGGTCGGTGATCGTGGCGAGGGTGTTCAGGAGATCCCGCGTCGAGCGGGCCAGGCGGTCGAGCCTGGTCACCAGCAGCACGTCGCCGGCGTCGAGCTGGTCGAGCGCGCGGCGTAACTGGCTGCGGTCGGTCTTGGCTCCGCTCGCCGTCTCGCGGAACACCTTCTTGCATCCGGCCTTGGTCAGTTGGCGCACCTGGGCGTCAACACTCTGACCATCCGTCGAGACTCGCGCGTAACCGTATTTCATGCCGAGATTATGTCGGTATCTTATGCAAAGGAAAAGCCATTTCTTCTCAGGGGCCTAATTTCCTTGCATAAGTCTTGATTTCCGCAAGGCTGCCCGGGCCTGGTGCGCACGACTTGGGTGTTTTTGACTAAAACCGCGAAAAGTCAATTTGTGCCAAGAATTTAGGCAGCGGCGTCAGCGTCCTTTGCTCCATTTCGTTC